>TARA_R110000787_G_scaffold142203_1_pt1 | contig 40003 bp, 39 predicted proteins | sample TARA_R110000787 | Tara Oceans TARA_R110000787 (sample SAMEA4397920) | marine metagenome | biome: Polar Biome; feature: [DCM] deep chlorophyll maximum layer (ENVO:01000326); material: water (ENVO:00002006), including particulate matter (ENVO:01000060) such as... | depth 35 m | reverse complement strand
ACACGGCTTCGCATTCTCCATGGACCCCCGCCTGCGCGGGGATGATGAGGAGACGGGGGACGGGGAAGGGGGAAAGCGATTACCCTGCCGCGTCCTCGACCGTCGGGTCGACGCACGTCACAAAATGGCGCGCCGCAGCAAAGATGCCAATGTGAGCTTTCGCAAAATGCTCAAGAGGGGGGCGGGAGCATCTGATCGGCCAAGTCCGTTTGTGGCGAATTGCAGTCGCAAATTGACGCGGACTTTTACTTCCGAGTTTAGCCAGGACCGGAAACTCCGAGCTTCTTTCTCGTGCCCATATCAAACCTCAACTGACGAGGCGGTGAGGCGAAGTGCAATGAATTGATGTCCGGCAAGGCAGCTTATGTTCGTCGTCGTTCAAATATATTCGCGGTTATACGACTTGAAAGGCATACACCTTTGCCGCTAGCTCATCATCACTGAGTGGTGCGGAGTCATAATTTCCAGAAGCTTCAACATAGCGCCATTTCCCGGCTTCTTCCAAAGTTTTAGCCTTGGTTTCAAACATATCGCCCAGATAAGTCCGCGAGATTGAAAACACAATGTGACCGCCGGGGCGCGTCACACGAATCAGTTCCTCCAAGCCATCCAAAGGCGCGTGACCTTGGGTGAAAACGCCCGATGCAGTTGTAGCTGCGAATTGATTATCGTCATAATCGAGCCGCTCGCCCAATCGCCCGAGACGAAGATCTTGGTATTTGTTCTTCTCTCCAGCTTTGGCAAGCATGCCAGGAGAGGCATCGAAGCCGCACACGATCGGATAGCCGGAAGCAGTAAGTATCTCGCCCATAATGCCGGTTCCTGCCCCTGCATCCAAAATCGGCTCGGTTCCAGCAGGCTGGTGTCGGCTAAGCATTGCCGCAACCATGGCCGGATGGGTATAGCCGGCACCCGTCATGTGTTCCTCGTAGGATTCCGACCAGCCATCGTATATCGCCGCGCTCTCTTCAGCGGATTCAGAAACATACACCTTATGCAGTTCCCGAATTTTCTCGTCGTCGTTGGCATTCGGGAGAGTCATTATAAATGTGTCCTTATTAGGGGGGCCAAGAGTAGGAACCTAGGCAATCATATCACGGTCAACGACATTCCATCAATTCTGCTAAGGGTCAGACTCGGTCTTTCTCGAACCGGCCCATGATTAATGGCTTTGAGATGGTGAGCGGGAGTTTCAGCGATCGTTTTCTTGTATGTGTCCGTGACCTAAATCGGTCATGCGTACATTCTGAGTAAGTCCTTTGGGCTCTTCGGGGTGACGGCTTAATCAACACCGTCACTTTCTCCGTCATCCTCGCCTTCACCGTCATTCCCGCGAAGGCGGAAATCCATGTTCGCACACGGCTTCGCATTCTCCATGGACCCCCGCCTGCGCGGGGATGACGACCGAGTGAAGAGGTAATGCTTACTCTGCCGCGTCCTCGACCGTGGGGTCGACGCGGAAGTGGGCCCAGCGGCGCATTCCGCCGCGGTTTTCCAGGAAGTTGATCAAGGCGGTGACCGTCGTACTTGGTTTTCGACTGCTCCATCAAGATGTCGGCGACCTTGCGGAATGGCACAGCCCTCTGATAGGCCCGCGCGCTGACCATGCCAACGAACGCGTTGGCGACGGCGAGAATGCGAATGGTTTCGATCACCGGGCCTTCGAAGGTGACGTTTTCAATCAGATCCACCGTCGTCAGATAGGCGTTCGACACCATCGTCCGCTCGACCGCATCATTCGCTGTCGTCGGTTTTCCGCAATGCGATGGCACGGTCCTCAATCTCTTGTTCCAATGCCTGTCTTTCGTTTTTTACGCGCTCCACCATGTGCATCAGACGGCCAGGTCGTGTGTCATACTTTCCGCTCCATTGGATGATCTCCAACAGAATAGGGGCAAGATCCCATCCCTTCGGCTCAAGTTCATAAATAAAGCTGCGAAAATTGTCCGGGTCGCGCCGTTTCGCGATAATGCCGTCAAATTCTAGCTGCTTAAGTCGGTTGGCCAGAATATTTGTCGAGATCGCTTCATCCGCTTCCAGAAACTCTCCATAGGTTCGACGTCCGTGAAACATCATTTCGCGGATGATTAATAATGTCCATCGGTCACCGAAGGTGTCGAGCGCGAATGTGACCGGGCACCCAGAAGGGCGCTTTCCATCGTTAGGTTTGGGATCTGCTGTGCTCATTCGGGCAGAGTAAATATTTCACTTGTAAAACACAAGTTAATGCTTTAGCCCTAGTCAACTTGTAAAATGCAAGTTGACTAGGCGTCATGCAAACCAACCCCGGAAGGATACGATGAAAAAAGAAAAAGTTCTCCAAACACCACCGATGAAAGCCGGTTTTACCCGTCGTGCAGCCATCGTCGGTGCCTTAGCAGGCGTCGTGGCGTCGGCGCCGTTTACCCGTGCCTTGGCACAACTCAATCAATCAGAAAAGGATACCTCTATGCAGCCGAAAGCATTCGTATATACCGAGATCCAAATTTCCGTTCCCTTCGGGGACTCGCCTTGGCGTCAAATCAGCGAGACCATCCGAAAACAGCCTGGTTTCTTGAATAAAACATGGCTGTCCGGGGTCGGGAACAATTCATTAGGCGGGTTCTACGCCTTTGATAGCATCGAGAATGCACAACGTTTCGTGACCGAATACTTTCCCACTGAACCGCGCGCGTTCGGTGCGGCGCACAACACCCGAATTTTCGATGCTGAAGTGGTCTCAGAAGCGAGCCTCGATCTTGGATCGCCGCATTTCGGGGCTCAACCGAGTCAGGCTCCCGCCGCATTTGTCTATACAGAGGTTCAGATCAACGTGCCGTTCGATAAGGCGCCATGGCGGGACCGCAATCCGGTTTTACGAAAGACCCCGGGCCTCATTTCAAAGACGTGGTTGAGTGGCCTGCATACAAACACACTCGGCGGTATCGATGCTTTCGATACGATCGAAAGCGCGCGGACATTTGCCATAGATGCATTCCCCGAAACTGCGGCCAGAATGAATGCCGCTTTTTACACAAGGATATTCGACGCGAAGATGACAGAGGAGGCGAGCCGCTTCCTCAACTCACCTTACTACACCTAATTTAACCCCCCTCAGGAGATGAACATGAAACGTATTTTTTTGGCTCTAAGCTTGCTCACGGCCTCTGTTGCGGTCAGTCCCGCGAACGCGGCAGGTGCCGTGAAGGTGGCAGAGTGTTTTCCTATCGGTGGCGTCGCCATCCCGAACTTCTTTGCAGAAGGCGAAGGCCAACCATTGGTGATATCCGCTACGCTTATTGGCAGCCTTCAAAATGCTGCTGGAAAGATATTGGCCCAAAGGGAAACACCGACCGGCTTGGAGATGGACCTCGAGCATTATTTCGGTCGTAGTGACGGCGGCGCGTTCCTGACCAAAGACTTGGCCGTACTAACATCTGTCCCAGGTAAACCTGGTCGCTACATGATCGAGATTGCCTACGATATCCAAGAGGAAACGACGCGCGGCACGCTGAAAGGCGTAAAGGGTCAATTCAACAGCTATGGCTTAGTGGATCTTCGCGATCAGGATAACCTGGCTGGGTTGGTTCGCTACTTCGGAGAAATCTGCAAATAGGGCCAAAATATTTCGATGTTGTGGGCGGCTGAGGTTCCAGCCGCCCATTTCTCTACAAGTTCTGCATGTATGTCTCATGGCCTGAGGTTCGCCCAATTCAAAAGGGCGGATCAATGCAACATAATTATCAGATAGGCTTTTTAATTTTTCCTCAAATGACCCAACTCGATGTAATGGGCCCAGCCGAAGTGTTAGGCCGCATTCCTGACGTAAAACTACATATGATTTGGAAAGACCTGTCACCGGTTCCTGTGGACGCGGGGGGGGCAATCAATCCAACGTCATCCCCGCCTAGGTGGGGATGACGGGGGGAGCCAGCGCTCTGCGAAGCTGACTGTTTCCTCCCGCGTCATCCAGCCCTTCCTCCTGCGTCATCCTGAACTTGATTCAGGAACCACTGTCGCACACACCAACAGGTCGGCGCTTGTATCGCATAGATCCTGAATCAAGTTCAGGATGACGCCGAGGGAGGTGCTAAAAGGGTGCCGGTTTCGTGTGGCGTTCAACCACCCAGCCGTAATGTCCGCCTTCTCCGTCATTCCCGCGAAGGCGGGAATCTATGTTCGCATACGGCTTCGCATTCTGCATGGCCCCCCGCCGGCGCGGGGGTGACGACCGGTGGCGGGGAAGGGAATTACTCCGTCGTGTCCTCGACCGTCGGGTCGACGCAAGTCACAACCCGGCGCGCCGTAAGAAAGGTGCCAATGTGCGCTTTCGCAAAATGCCCAAGAGGGGGGCATATCTGATCGGCCATGTCTGCTTTGTGACAAATTGCCGTCGTAAACGGGCGCGGATTTGTGCTTCCGGGTTTAGCCACAAGCGAACAATTCACTGTTCAATCGGTATTTTTTCAGGGACGGTTGCGTCTAGGTCAACGCCCTCAATGTATCGCTGTCCCCACTCGCACATCGCCCGCACCATAAGTTCAAGGTCGCGACCCATCTCCGTCAATGAATACTCCACCCGAGGAGGAACCTGCGGATATATTTCACGATGAACAATTCCGTCGGCTTCCAACTCACGGAGTTGTTTTGTGAGCATGCGTTGAGTACAGCCCGGCAAGCTTCTCAGTAATTCGTTGAAACGCCATTCGCGTTCCAATAACCGAAGAAGTATAAGCCCCTTCCACTTACCGCCAATTCTATTCAGCGCCGCCTCAACAGGACACAAAACACTGTCTTGGTGTCGTGGTTTTCTCATTTTTAAATTCCTACAGTATCATTTATGATACTACCAGATAAAATTGTGCGTACTGGCGAGTCTTATAATTACTAATTATATCCGCATGTAGTGTCAATGCGACACCTACTAAATATTTGAAAGGAATTATGATGTTAAAACGATATCTTTTGACGGGAATGCTTGTGACTGGCATTGCAGCAATGCCAGCCATTGCGGATGAAGCACCAATTCTGGGCCATGAACTTTTTGGTTCAGGTCCCGAAAAAGTCATTGTTCTACATGATTGGATGGGAGATTCGGAAAACTACACGTCTGTTCGACCATGGCTCGACAGCACGGGTTTCACCTATGCGTTCGTCGATGTGAGAGGGTATGGTCGATCAAAAGGATTAAAAGGTGAGTATTCGACTGATGAGGTCGCCGCTGATACGGCGAATCTTGCAGATCATCTTGGATGGGCAAAGTATCACCTTGTTGGGCATTCCATGAACGGCATGGCTGGATTCAAGGCGGTGATGCTGGACTGGCACGACAAGAAACGGATCAAGAGTTTTGTAGCTGTCACGCCCGTTACACCGGATGGCTATCCGGCGTCAGAAGAAGACCGAAGTTTTCTCTCGGCCGCCATCACGGATGATGAAACCGCCGCGGCTGCTTTTGGCGGTCTCACCGGCGGCAAACTAAACGCTGCATGGGCGACGCGAAAGATGGCACGGAACCGGGCCACATCTCATCCCGAAGCTCTTAAAGGATTCTATCAAATGTGGCTTGGAGAAGATTTCTCCATTGCACTGGCCAAAGCCGAAATCAAAACCCCCGTTCTCGTCATTGGCGGGCGGCAGGACTTTCCCGGGTTCCAGGAGGAATACTACACAAAAACAATCGCCCAGTGGGTTCCTACTGCTAAGTTCAGCTATATTGAAAATGCAGGCCACTATCCAATGCAGGAAACTCCGATTCTATTTGCGACGCTCATGGAAAACCATATGAGTTCGCATAATTGATCACTGTAGCGTGCCCTTGAGAAATCGAGGGTACGCACTCAGCGTCGGAAACCATTGACATATGCGATCTAAATTCCCGCAACATCCTGACGAGTGCAAAATTCCTCCTAAGTCCGCCATGGGTCAGAATCGGCCTTTTCTCGAACGGATCAGTGATTGACTGCCTTGAGATAAAGAGCGGAAGTTGCAGCGACATGAGTCCGTGACCTAAACCGGACGCGCGTACATCCCGGGTAAATCCTTTAGTCTTTCTGGAATGACGGCTTATTCAACACCGCCGCCCTCTCCGTCATTCCCGCGAAGGCGGGAATCCATGTTCGCATACGGCTTCGCATTCTGCATGGCCCCCCACCGGCGCGGGGGTGACGACCGAGTGGAGCGGTAAGGATTATTCCGCCGCGTCCTCGACCGTGGGGTCGACGCGGAAGTGGGCCCAGCGGCGCATGCCGCCGCGGTTTTCCAGGAAGTTGATTAAGGCGGTGACCGGGCGGCGGTCGTACTTGGTTTTCGACTGTTCCATCAAGATGTCTGCGACCTTGCGGAACGGCATCGCACTGCGGTAGGCGCGGGCGCTGACCATGCCGACGAACGCGTTGGCGACGGCGAGAATACGCGCGGTTTCGATGATCTCTTCTTCTTTGAGGCCGAGTGGCCCATGGCCGTCCCAGGTCTCGCCGAACTGGCGGATGGTTTCGATCACCGGGCCTTCGAAGGTGACGTTTTCGATCAGATCCACCGTTGTCAGATAGGCGTTCGACACCATCGTCCGCTCGTCTTCGGTGAGCCCTTCGGTCTTCATCAACAGCTCTTCCGGCACAAAAATCTTGCCGAGGTTCATCAAGCTGCCGGCGATATCGACGGTTTTAATGTCGATGTCTTCCATACCCATTTCACGGGCGATGGCGCGCGACACCTCGGCGACCCTCGATGAATGGTTGGCCGAGAACGGATCGCGGCGATCGACGACGCTGACCAAGGTGTCGATCAGCTCCTTCATCATTTTCTCGGTCTTCATCTGCGCGCGCCTGAGCTGCGTGATGTCGTCGATGACCAACAAACAGCCCGGCGGGTAATCGCGATCACCCCTAAGCGGCAGGCCGTCGACCTTGACCATCTGGAAGGTGTTTTCGTTTGTCGGGTCGTCGATGTCGGGATTGCCGAATTCAAAGATTTTCTGGCGACGCTCAAACTCGTCGATCACGTCTTTGATCAAGGCGTGGTATTCGTGGGATTTCGCGGGCCCGATCACGGCGCCCATGGTTTTGCCGAGGAAATCATCCTTTGGGATGCCGGCCGCATTGGCGGCGGTTTGGTTGGCGAACGTATAAATAGTCTCGCGGTTTACAGCGACGATCTGCGTCGGCTGGTTATCGGTCACCATATGCATGAACTTGGTCATGTTCTCGAACCGCTCAAGCAAAACTTGCGCTTTGTGCAGCGCTTCCGATGCGCGGGCCGAGGCGGCGTGTTTCCAGACGAACAAGATCGTGACCGTGACGATGATGATGATCGCAATGAACACGCCTAAAATCACGTTGAGCCGGTTTTCGATCGGGCCCAGTGCGTCGGCGCGTGCGACCTTGCGGATCAAAATCCACGGCACTTGCGCGACTTCGCGGGACACCATCAGCACCCGCTCGCCGCTGTAGTCGAGGTCATTGACGAACGCGCCCGGCACGTTGATCGCCGCGGCCACCGCCAAGTTCGGCGAGGCCAGCGCCAGCGTGCGCTTCAGCGGGCCGGTGCTATCGTTCAACGGTGACAGGTAGGTGACCTTGCCGCCGTCCTTGCGGACCAAGATGGTTTCTTCGGATTTCAGCAAGGTGCCCGGCTGCAGCAGGGTTTCCCACAGGGATTGATCAACCAATCGGATGCCGACCACGGCGCCGATGCCCCGCGCCCCGCCACCACCTTCTTGCATGGCATAGACCGGCAGGGCGAAACCGATGGTCGCCTCACCACTGGCACCCAAATACATGTCGATCACAGCTGGTTCGCCGTCCAAGGCGCGGCGCACGGCTTCTTTGATACGCCCGGTGATCGGCGGCATGTCGGGGGTCGAGAGGATCGGCTCGGCGTTGCGATCAACAAGACCGATTCCGGCGATGCCCGGGCGTTCGACATTGGCCGCGATCTCGCCGACCGGCGGCGGCGCCTTGAACGGGGAACGCTCAGCCGTGGCAAACAACAAGTTGCGGAGGAAGCCGGCGGACGACGCGGCGCCAAGGCCACCGCCTTCATCGCCGCCCAAGCCTTGCAGCAGCGAGTCGGAATCGCTGGCGCCACCTGTGGATGGCGGTACCAGCGAGGATGACGGTTGCGGTGTCGCCGCAAGCTCGGACATGTACAGTTGCAAGGACGCGTTCTGGGTAAGCTCGCGCAGGAAGTCGAAGTTCCCTTCAACCCAGTCGTTGACCGCAGCGACCCGGGAGTCCGCGACGATCCCGAGCCGGACCTGCCAGGCTTGGTTTTCGCGCTTCAGCTCTTCGCTCACATAGGCCCGCGCGATGAAAATCGCCGCAATGATGGTAACGACCAGCGCAACGCCGCCGATGATGACGAATTTGTTGAACCGCCGGTGCGGGTCTTTTGGGCCGTCAGCCTCGGTTTCAGCGGGGTTCGCCGCTGCTGCCGTCGACTTTTTTGCGGCTTTTTCGTCGGTTTTGTTGTTACGGCGAAGCGACAGCGCCATGCCGGGGCCCCCAAGGAATCGGTTATCGTTGCAGCATGATAACCGGTTACAGCGAAAAGAGGAATCCCCATCTGCAAAGATCGGATGCGTGTGCAGAACCTTTCGCGGACACTTTCGTCGGCGCGGATTTGCGCGTATATTTCTAACAGAGCCCTTTGCGGGGATTTGCACAGAAAGTGGTCGCCGATGGTGTTCGGAAATAAAACATATTGGTGCAGGTTTTTGCAGGCTGTTTCGGTGGCGCTGCTGGTCGGCGTATGGGTGCCGGGTGCCGTTCACGCCGCCGGTCCGGCTCCGCAGCCGAGTTTTTTCCATTCCGTCGAAGTGCGCTCGTCTAACATGGCCCCCTTCAAAAAGTGGAACGCCGCGCTGGCGCGCTATTCTGAGGAAGGGGCCGCGACAAAAGTGCAATGCTCGTCACGTGCCATGGATATCTGCAGCTATGATGACTGGCTGAAGTTCCTGGCCACCTTGAAGGACGCCGCACCGCTGGTGCAGCTGAACGAGATCAACAAGCGCATCAACCAAGCCAGCTACATCACCGACAGTACGAACTGGGGCCAAAAGGACTATTGGGCGACACCGGCCGAATTCATGTCGCGGTTCGGCGATTGCGAAGATTATGCGATCCTCAAATATCTGTCACTGCGGCGCTTAGGCTGGCCCGAAGATGACCTGCGCGTCGTCGCCGTCAAAGACCTCAACCTGAAAGTCGGCCACGCGGTTTTGGTGGCGTTTTTCAAACACCCGAAAACCGGCCAAATCCTGCCGCTGTTGCTCGACAACCAAATCAAAAAAATCGTCGTCGCCGACAAAGTCCGGCATTATCAGCCGGTGTTTTCACTGAATCAAAATTCTTGGTGGCGGCATACGCCGGCCGCTGCAACTAATTGATTTTGTTGTAAAAAAAAATAGCAAAAATCACACTGTGCATCGACTGTGCATCAATGCTGTTGCTGGATCGACTGCGCTGCTGACTGGCTGTACTCTAGCTTGAAAGCTATTGGACTAGGAGCCGGTTTAGTGTCCGGGCGCTGTTGTAAATGTTGATGTTGGTTTCGGCCATTGTTGTTTCTTCGCTGACCGTATTTTGCGAATGAGCGGAGATTCTCTTTTCCGTTGGATATGGATGTGTGCGGCTGTTCTTGTTTCTTTTCTTTGATTGGTGGTGTTACCATGGGACAATCAACTTAAGGTGCCCAATGCGATATTTTTTGATGATTTTGATAGTTTCAGTTCTATGTGCCAGCCCCACAAAATTGCAGGCAGAAGAAAACTTCAATTCTGGAAATTACTGGCTTGATACATGCACCAAAGACGATGTGCGCGACGAGCTGCACTGCTTGGGTTTCATTATGGGCCTTCGCAAGATGTCTCAAGCGCTTTTATCATCAGACCTATACTTCAAACATGATAGTGAGTTTGTTCCGGTACAACCGATTTGCTCACCCTTGGGTGTTACCAATGGACAGATGCGCGATATATTCATCGCATACCTAAAAGACCGTCCCCAGCTGCGGCATGAACCTGCGCACGTTCATTGGATTATCGCCATGCAAGAGGTTTTTCCCTGCAAGTAGACTTTGCTCACAGAAACACCCCTGCCGCTATCGCCAACAGGGGGGCCAATGTGAGTTGGTTTAGAACGTGCGTTTGATCAACAACACAACAGTGACTAAGCCGGTTGCAGCACGACCTACAGTGACAACATGAATCGTGTCGTCTGCGGTGTACTCTTTACGCATCGTTCCCGACTTCGTTTCCTCGTGGATCAACGCATTTCGTTGCCTCAATCACGACTTAGACATAAATACAAATGAACGCCCGATCATCTCGCAACTCGATCTTGTCATTATGACGCAAAGCACACCTCAAAAACTGTGCATCAACTGTGCATCAAGAAAAATCTAAGGCTTTGATTTTGTTGAGTTTTGATTTTCTAGAAGTTTTTGAAATTGAGCGATGAGAAATTCAACTATCTGATTTTGTTGAATGTTTTATCACTTCGAATGAATTGTTTTGGTGGCGGCACACGCCTTCTTAATAATTGGTCTTGAATATCATTAGAACAATTTGTCTGAAATTGTACCAATATTAGCTTTGCTAATCTGGGCATGAATTAAGATCGTTTGTTGGAAAAATCGGTTTGGCCTATTTGTTTGGGCAACAGGCGTATACGCGCCGCTTGTGATCCGACGATTGACGGGCACACAAGACCCAAACAAAAGGATAAAACCGATGACGACCTTAAACCGACTACATACCGAAACGGTGCCGAAAGGTGCTTTGCTGAACACTTTGGCGGGTATCCCCAGCCGTATTTTGAATGCACTGTACGCATGGCAGGATGCCGGCAAAATCAAGACCGTCGGCACGCCGTCGTTCCGCGATCAGAGCCCGACTCGCGGTGACGGCCAAACCGATTATGCACAGCCGTTCTGGCAGCGCTGATCGACCTCGCAAGATCACATACAAGACCCACTTACACGAAAGAGGCGCCGCGCACTGCATTAGGTTGGCAGAGCGCGGCGTGTCTCGTAGTCTTATAGGATCAACGTCAGTTTGGCCGGGACACGGGACGACATGGAAGACGACGATTTCACGCAATCTATCCTAAACGTCATACAAGACACCGTTACCAGCCGGGATTTTTACCTGCAGGTGCTGGCCATTGCGTTGACTTTGGCGGTGGCGTGGGTGCTAGCCAGGGCCATGCGCAAGCGTCTCGGCGTATTGCGTGATGACTCGTCATCAGACGATCAGGTATCCGTAAGTGTCGCATCTGACGAATCGGCGGCATCCGATGTCAGTGCGGGTCGCCGTACGGTCAAAGAGTCCGCACATATTTTTCAACAACGGGTCGGCAGCCTCACGTACCCGTTGCGCGATCTGATTTTCCCGGCACTCAGCGCAATGTTGCTGGGCGTCGCCGTTGCGATCATGCATGAGTTTTTCGACCAGCAATGGCTGATACAGTTGGTGCAGGGTTTTAACTTCCTGACCTTGGCTTACATCATCGCGACGCGGATCGCGACCAGCAACGCGGTTAAATACTTCACGCTGTTCGTCATGTCGCCGTTAATCGTGGTCTATGCCGTCGGTTTGCTCGGCGACTTGGTTCAGATGCTTGAAGGCGTGACGTTCGATATCGGCAACATTGATTTCACGTTATATGCGGCTGCGCGCACGTTGGTGTTCGGCGCGATTTTGTTTTGGATCGGGCGGTTTTCGAATCAGACCGGGTCTGAGTTTATTCGCCGCCGTGAAACCTTGACCGAGACCGCCAAAGAACTGGCGTTGAAGTCGTTCCAGATCGGTTTGTTCGTGTTGATCGCGCTGATGATCTTGCAGGTCGCGGGAATCGATCTGACGGCGTTCGTAGTGTTCGGCGGCGCGATTGGTGTGGGCCTGGGGTTCGGCCTACAGCAGATCGCGTCGAATTTTATTTCCGGCATTATTATTCTGCTCGACCGTTCGATTGCCATTGGCGACTACATCGAGCTTGAGGACGGCCGCGCCGGCACGCTGCGCGAGTTGACGATGCGTTCAGCAACCCTCGAAACCTATGACGGCAAAGACATCATGGTGCCGAACGAGCGGTTCATCACGACGGCGTTTACCAACTGGACCCACAACAACAAAAAACAGCGCTATCCGATTGTCCTGGAAGTCGCCTATGGCTCCGACCTGGATAAGCTGTTCCCGCTGCTCCGCGAAGTCGTTGCCTCGCACCCACGCGTGCTCAGCGGCGAGGACTATCCGATCGAGGAACGTCCCGACGCGGAGGTGCAGGCGTTCAATGCAAACGGCATCGAAATTCTGGTCGAGTTCTGGATGGAGGGCATTGATGACGGCAAGAACCGCGTCGGCGGTGACTTGTTGTACATGATCTATCAAGCGTTGATGGAAAACGGGTTCGTCATCCCGTTCCCGCAACGCGAAGTGGTGATCAAGGCGGATCATCGGATCGGGTAGGGGGCCACTCCAAGGTCCCGGATCGCTGCGCGTCCGGGAAGTCGCCGCTTTTTATTGTTTGTTTTTTGACGTGTCGCTGGCGCCATCCTCCCGCTGCGATTTCCCGGAATTGCCGCAGGCAATATCCGGGATCTAAGAGCGCTGCTGTTTTTCCGAATTTCCCTGGAATTTCCGGGGGTAATGACTACATTGCCGCTATCTAATTCGGAGACTCTATGACTGATCTAGAACGCGAAATCGCGTCACGACGCACGTTTGCCATCATCGCGCACCCGGACGCCGGTAAGACGACCCTAACGGAAAAACTTCTGTTGTTCGGCGGTGCCATTCAGATGGCCGGTGCCGTGAAGGCCAGGGGTGAGCAACGGCGTGCGCATTCCGACTGGATGAAAGTCGAGCGCGAGCGGGGGATTTCCGTCGCCTCATCGGTGATGACCTACGAATATGCGGATTGCACGTTCAACCTTTTGGACACCCCGGGGCACGAAGATTTTTCCGAAGATACCTACCGCACGCTGACCGCCGTCGACAGCGCGGTGATGGTGATCGACGCTGCCCGCGGCATCCAAAGTCAGACGCTAAAACTGTTCGAGGTCTGCCGGCTTCGAAACGTGCCGATTACGACGTTCATCAACAAGATGGACCGTGAAGCTCGCGATCCGTTCGATCTGTTGGACGAGATCGAGCAGTCGTTGGCCCTCGACGTTACACCGGCCAGTTGGCCGATCGGCATGGGCCGGGATTTCCTGGGCTGCTATGACCTATTGAATGATCGCTTGATCCTGACGTCGCGCACCAAAGGCGAAATGCCCGAGATGGGCGAGCCGTGTAACGGTCTGGACGACCCTAAGCTCGATGAGCTATTACCCGATTACGCCGTCAAAAAGCTGCGTGAAGAAGTGGAAATGGTGCGTGGGCTTTGTCCGCCGCTGGACGAAGACGCATTCGCCAACGGCTCCATGACGCCGGTATATTTCGGCAGCGCGGTGAATGCGTTCGGTGTCCGCGAACTGCTGGACGGCTTGGTTAAGCGTGCGCCGTCGCCACGCCCGCAAAACGCCAAGGAACGCATCGTCGAGCCGACCGAAAATAAGTTTTCCAGCGTGGTGTTTAAAATTCAGGCGAACATGGACCCGAAGCACCGCGACCGTATCGCTTTTGTGCGGATTTGCTCGGGTCGCTTTAAGCGGGGTATGAAGCTTAAGCACGTTCGGTCCGGGAAGTCCTTGAACGTCCATAATGCCGTATTGTTTTTGGCACGTGATCGCGAGCTTGCCGAAGAGGCGTTTGCCGGCGACATCATGGGGATTCCCAACCACGGCAACTTGCGCATCGGTGATGTGTTGACCGAAGGCGAGAGCCTGCACTTTACCGGCATCCCGAGCTTTGCACCTGAGATGCTGCAAAAGGTCCGTCCGGACGATCCCTTGAAAGCCAAGCATCTGGGCCGCGCATTGCAGCAACTTGCCGAAGAAGGCGCCGCGCGCGTTATAAAGCCCAGTATCGGCTCGGATTGGATCGTCGGCGCCGTGGGCACGCTTCAATTCGAAGTGATGGCAGATCGCATCCGAACCGAATATGATATCCCGGTGCGGTTTGAGCAGACCGATCTGATGACTGCGCGTTGGATTGGCGGGGAGGCTGCGAACGTGAAAACATTCCTAGACGGCAATCGGTCCTCTATCGGCGTCGATCATGATGGAGAACCGGTGTTTCTGGCGCGCAACGCGTGGCACTTGAACAAAGCGATTGAGGACTATCCGGACTTGCAATTCATGAAAACCCGCGAGCAGATTATATAAACATGGACAAGATGTCGGACGTGCCCGGGCGCATGGAATTCATTGCGCTCTCACCCGAAGAGAAAAAGCGCACGCAACTTGAAGCCCGCGCCACGCGGCCAAAGGGTGAGCCGATGTGGGTGTTCGGATTCGGTTCGCTGATGTGGAATCCGTGTTTCGAATATGACTCCAAAGTGGCTGGCATGATCAGCGGCTATGATCGGAAGTTTCACATCTGGACGACCCGCGCCCGCGGCACGCCGGATCGCCCGGGGCTCGGCTTATGCTTGGAAGACTGTGCCGGGGGCTGTAGAGGCCTCGTGTTTCGGCTTATCGAAGACGATGTCGAAGCGGCGTGGGAGCGTTTGTGGGAACGTGAGATGGGCAGCGGTGTCTATAAAGCTGTGTGGATATCGGTAGACACCGAAGAGCACGGTCGTATTGCCGCACTGACTTTTGTGGTCAATCGAGATCACCCGCATTACGTAGGCCCGTTGCCGCGCCGCCGCATGGCCGAGCTGATGGCGGATGCGTGCGGTAAATACGGCCGCTGCCGCGATTATCTGGCGGGGACGATTGAGGAAATGCAGAAGATCGGGGTATCTGATCCGGAACTGGAAGCCTTGTTGGCGGAAATCGACCAGCGCCCCCTTCAACAAAGCTAATTCAGCTTATTTTTATTTATCGCAGCTTGCAGCAGCGTCCATGGTGAACGGACGCTCGTACCATGACGGCTCGATTGAGATTCCGACGCGTCCGGTGCGGTTCTGCGTCGGCGTGATCGAAAACGTCTTTTTCTCGTTCGCATTCATGGTCAAGCGGCGCGCGCTGATCAATTGCTTCTCCGCGCCATCCATACGGAACATCGAAAACGTACCGACGTCCGGCCATGTGGCACCGTTGTTGACGACCTTGAAGGACGTGTAGCCACTGTTGCATGCGGTTTCAATACGCACCGAGAGTTTCATCGTAGCCACGTTGGCGACTTGCGGCTCTTGTTGTTTATTTTGCTCAGCGAGATAAGCGATCAGGCGGTCATCGGAACGGGGGACGACAGGGGCTGATTCTTCTGTTTTAGGGGCGTCGCTCACGGCGCTACTTTCGAGGGCCGTTGTCATGTCACCCCCGGCGGCGGTGGCAAAATTGGATAAGTCGTCAATGCTTAACGCGGTTTGCGGAGCCACAGCTTCTACGGAAAGGCACTTTGCGACATCAAGCCATTGCTGCGAAACGTAAATAAACCGCGCCAGTTGGTTTGAGCTCAGTTGCGTCGGTGTGCCTTTGACGCGCAACACTGCGCCTTCACCAGACATGTTCATGTCCCGAAGGCGCATCAGGTTTTCCTGCAAAAGCGACAGGTATGGGGACCAGTCGCCGTTTTGTTGTGTCGCCACATAGTCTTTGATCTGCGCATGGGTATAGGTGCCCAAGTACTTACTGGTCGGAAACGGACCACATGCAGCATGCACCCCCGTTGCGGACAGGAGGACCATAAATGCGGCGAGAAGAAAACGACTTAAAAACACAACAAAACCTAACGTACATTCAAACCAGACCGCCGGTATCGACGATTCGAACCCTGTCTACGGTTAGAACCTGACGGGACCCTGACGAAATCGTCAGGTTGGATGTTTTGTGTGATAAATTATGGGGTTATGTAGGACGCTTCTGTCGTTCGCGATGCAGAATATAAAGCCCGGATGCAATGATCACGGCAGCCCCGACATAGGTCCAGAGATCGGGTAGGGTGCCGAACAAAATAAAGCCGATCAACGTGGCCCAAAGCAGATTGGTATAGCTGTAGGGCGCCAGCCTGGATGCTTCGGCCACCGTGAGTGCCTTGATCATACAGAAGTGGCCAAGGGTCCCGAAAAGGCCTGCGAGCACCATTACGACCCAATCCAGTGGTGTCGGCATTTGAAACTCGAATGGGACGATGGCGCTCATCACGATGGCACCGAGCAATGCGCTATAGAATAACGTTGTCAGCACCGAATCCTGCTGGCTCAGTGCGCGCGTGCTGAGTTGATAGCACGCGTAGAACGCCGCAGCCCCCAGCACCCAAAATGCCCCTACGTCGAGTGCGTCTTGACCCGGGCGGATGATGATCAACGCGCCGATAAAGCCGACGACAACCGATCCATAACGTCGAATGCCGACTTTTTCTTTCAACACCAGCGGTGCCAGGGCCGTCACCATCAATGGTGCGGTAAACATCACGGCACTGGCTTCGGCGACCTGAATGGTGCCGAGCCCGGTAAAAAAGAACAATGTCGCGCCCAACAGAAAGATCGACCGCATCAACTGAAACTTCAGGCTTTGGGTTCTGATCAACACCGGCAGGCGCGGTGCTAACACGATGAATAAGATGACGACCTGAAAGAAATACCGCGCCCAAACGACCTGCATGGTCGGGTAGTGGGCGACCAAATACTTGGCGCACGTATCCATGGATACGAACATCAACATGGTGGTGACCATCCAAAAAATACCGGCGCGTGTGTCGTTTATTTGTGCGGGCTCAGACATGCCAGAACTTTAGCCGCCAATGCCGCCTTATAAAAACGTTCTGAATGCTTTTTCTTCGGTCCATTCGGTTGTCACTTCAAGACCCCGGCCTGCTACGCATCCGGGAAGTCGCTTTTTCGGGTTGCTGCTTGGCAGCTCGACACGGCTATGCATCGCCGTGACACCCTCGGCATTTTCATGTCTAAGAAGTGGATGGAAACACCCGTCGCGCCCATGCAAACAAGGTTGGCGACCGAAGGTATTCGTGGACGCCTGAAGCGCCATAGCGGCGAGCTTGTACGATTGGCGGCGCCGATTGTCGTATCGCGGTCTGGGTTTTTGTTTTTGGTGATGGCCGATACCATCATGACCGGGCACTACGATGCTGAGGAGTTGGCCTATTTGGCCATCGGCGTTGGGCTGGTGATGCCGATGATGATCACGTCTTTGGGCATGATCATGGGTACCATGGTGTTGAGCGCCAACGCTTATGGGCGCGGACACCCCGAAGAGTGTGGGCCGGTGTGGCGCCGATCTTTAACCTATGCATCGATTTTGGGGGTGATCTGCGTCACCGTCGCCTTGTTCGGCGAGACGATTTTGACGCTGACCGGGCAGACCGCCGACATTGCCGAAAACGGCGGGCGCATCATGGCGATTATCGGTTTTGGGCTGCCGGGGCATTTGTTGTTTTTGAGCTCCGGGTATTTTCTGGAAGCGGTCAGGCGCCCATCCAGGGTGATGTTGGTGATGGTGGCGGCGAATATTCTCAACGTTGCGCTGAACTGGGTGCTGATCGAGGGGCATTTCGGATTTGACGCGATGGGCGCTGCGGGGGCGGCGTGGGCGACAACGGCGTCTAGATGGTTTATGGCGATCTCGCTCGGATGGCTGGTGTGGATGATGCGTGATCATGCGACGTTTGCCATTCGTGCCCCGCTTGAGGGTGGCTTCAAAGCTTGGCAGGAACTTAGGCGCATCGGCTATGCCATCGGGCTCAGCGTCGGTGTCGAGAGTATTGCGTTTGCAGCGCTTAATGCGTTCGCAGGCTGGCTCGGTAAAATCCCGCTGGCGGCATACGGCATGACGCTTAATTTGATGGCGTTGGCGTTCATGCTGGCACTGGGGATCGGGGCTGCGACGGCAGTTCGTGTCGGTATCGCGTATGGGCGCGGCGATGGGCCGGATACCGCCTTAGCGGGTTGGACCGGCCTCGCACTGGCAACTTTGGTCATGGCCGTTTGCGGAGTCGCAACTTACTTTTTCCCAGGGCCATTCGCCGGGATTTATTCAGATGATCCAGCGTTGCTGGCCGAAGCCGTGATCACAGTCGGCTTTATCACCTGGGTGTTCGTCCCCGACGGCGGTCAGGCGGTGATGGCGAACGCGCTACGGGGCCGCAAAGATGTGTGGGCGCCCAGTGTCATTCAAACCGCCAGCTTTTTCGGCGTGATGGTCCCGGTCGGTTACGTGTCGGCGTTCGTGATGGACAATGGTGTGGTTGGCTTGTTTCACGGGATCATGGTCGGCACGCTCGTCTCGTTGATTTGGTTGAGCATTCGGTTTCAGCGGCTGGTGATGCGTGATATCCGCGACATGAAAGCTCAGGCGCCTGGAGCTTAGACGGGCGTCGCCTTGCGGCGTCGATGACGTATGCGGATGCTCCATTTGTGTGCTTCCTCGATGGCCAATAACACGAGGGCGACGCAAAACAATGTGATCCATTGGGCGAGGCTGAGTGGGTGCAGGCCGAGCACGTCTTTCAGGCCCGGCACGTACGCTGCCGCGATATGGGTCAGCTGGGCGACGGGAACTGCCAGCGCCAGAAACGGATTTGCGAAGAAGCGAATACGGAACAGCGAGGTCCGTTCTGAGCGGCTGCTGAGGGCGTGGATATTGCCGAACATGATCATTAGCATCAACATCAAACTGCGCGCTTCACTTTCCTGCATGCCGCTGTCGATCATCCAAGCATAACTTGCGAACGCGAGCGCGCCCATGGCGCCGCCGACGACTAAAACGTGTTCGATAATATGATGCTCGAAGATCGGCTCATCGGGGTTGCGGGGTGGAAAGTCGAGCTCGTCACCTTCTTTCGGCTCGAATGCCAACGCAACGTCCTGTAGGCCGTTGGCGATCAGGTTGAGCCATAGCAACTGCACCGCCAAAAGCGGCATCGGCAAACCGGCGAAGACAGTCAAAAAGAATAAGAGCAACGCAGAAAAGCCCGTCGCGATCAGCAGCGCGATGACTTTGCGGATGTTGTTATAGACGATGCGGCCTTCTTCGATGCCTGTCACGATGGATGAAAAGCTGTCGTCGGTGATAATCAGATCAGCGGTTTCTTTCGCAACGTCGGTGCCGGATTTACCCATGGCGACCCCGGCGTTCGCCGCGCGCATGGCGGGGGCATCGTTGACGCCGTCACCGGTCACGGCCACAAAATGTCCTTGGCGCATGAAGCTCGTGACGATGTCGCGCTTTTGCAGGGGCGCTATTCGGGCGAAGACGCGGGCATCCTTGATCCGCGCGTCCAGGGCATTCGGGCCCTGGTCTTGGGCGCACTGAAGATCATCACCCGTGACCACTTTTTCGTTGGCGCTGCCGATCCCGATGTCGGCGGCAATGGCACGTGCCGTCGCGGGATGGTCGCCGGTTACCATAGCAACCTCAATCCCGCCGCGTCGGCACATCGCAACGGCCTCATAGGCTTCACCACGTACCGGATCGATCATCGCCACCATGCCCAGAAAAGTCATGTTGGTCATATCGACTTTTGACCCTGTGTCGTCGAGGGTTCGATGTGCGAGGGCGATGATCCGATATCCCTTGGCGGCGAGGGTGTTGAATTGTGCGGTAATCGCAGTCTCGTCAATCGGCACGGCGCCGTCGCGGGTCAGCATCTGCGAGCACGCCGCAATCACTTTTTCAGGACTTCCTTTGATATGCAGCCAGGCTTTGCCGTCGCGTAGATTGATGCTGCCGGAATAGGCACGCTCGGACTCATAAGGAATCAGTTGCTTGCGGATTTGTTCGTTTCGGATGTCGCTGAGCGATAGACCGACCTTTTTGGCCATCACCAAAAACGCAACGTCGACGATGTCACCGTCAGACACCCAATCGCCGCCGGCGTAGTCCAAATAGCTCTCATTGGCCAGCACGCCGGTGATGCAGATATCGCGGAGCCTCGGTATCATTTGATCATCCGGTATATCGCAGACTGCAATGTCGCCCGGCCCGACCCCTTCGCCATCGAAGCGACAGTTGTTGCCGCTGGGCAGTACGACTTCTTGAATGGTCAGTTGATTGACCGTTAACGTGCCGGTTTTATCCGAACAGATGAACGTGCAGGATCCAAGCGATTCCACTGCCGCCAATTGACGGATGATGACGTTGCGCTTCGACATGCGCGACATACCGATGGCGAGTGCAACGGTCACGGCGGCGGGCAGGCCCTCGGGAATGGCCGAGACCGCGAGGCCGATGGACATCAGCGCCATGTCTGCCGGCGCATAGCCGCCTTGTAGCATCATTAAGCCAACCAGCAGGGCGATCGCGATGACAATGCCGACCGCGACTTGATAGGTAAATCGGCGAATGCGAATGATCAGCGGCGGCTCGGAGATGCGTTCTCTGTTCACTTCACGAGCGATGCCGCCGATGGTGGTGGCATAGCCTGTCGCCGTCACTACTCCGATACCGCGCCCGTGCGTGACCACCGAGCCTGCAAAGCAGCGCCCAGCTTTTTCATCGGTGTTGTCTTGGATGGAGATTGTCTTTGAGACGGCGAGGGATTCACCGCTCAGCATCGACTCGTCGATGGCCAGTTCGTCGGTCGAGCGCAGCGTCATGTCTGCCGGCACTTTGTCGCCCGAAGACAGCATCACAAGATCACCGGGCACGATGGTCTCAACATTTATTGCCTGCGGCGTACCCTCGCGGATCACCCGAGCATTGCCTTTGACCATGCCCCGCAAGGCGACGGCGGCTTTTTGCGCGGAAAATTCCTGCAACGTGCCGATAAGCGCATTGATCAGCAGCACCGCGACGATGAAAATCGCGCTGGAAATTTGCCCGATGCTCAGCGACGCGGCGGCGGCGATGATCAGAATATAGATAAACGGACTTAGAAATTGGTGTAAGAACAGCGCCACGACGCCTGCTAATTTTGGTGGCGGCAAAGTGTTCGGGCCGACGCTTTTAAGGCGTGCTTCTGCCTCGGGCTCGGTCAGGCCGTTATCGCCGGTCTCTGGAAACGTTTCAGACTCGGCGGCGGGCGGCGGGGGCATGGTTGGTTTCACCTTCGCTAACGTATTTGCTGACGTGAATGCGGTTTAGTCTCGGGCGCGTTGGCAATCAATGCAGGTCGGCACGGTCGGGTCGTATTGCAGACGCTTTAGTGCAATGTCTTCTCCGCATTCCGTGCAATACCCGAAGTCACCGTCACGGATACGCATCAGCGCAGCTTCGATGCGTTGTTGTTCGACGGCGCGCCGTCGCTCGGTTTCAAGCTGCATTGCTTGCCCCTGCATCGCATCCATCCGCGACAAACGCCCGACTGAGGTTTGGTCGAGTTGCACCGGCTTTCTTGAGTCTGCTGAGATGCTCGAAACTGCCGCCAACTCATAGCCAAGGGCAATCAGGTGCTTTTCGAATTTGCTGAGTTGCGCTTTGCTAAGAGCCATACCATTCGTCTTAGCGCCGATTGGGTGCGCTGTCGAGTTCGGCGCAGGTGTCGGGTGGTGCGCGACGGTGATTTTACGAATGGCGGGACTAAACAGCTAGTAAATCAGGGGCACCTTATATTGATGATCATTGTCTAATCGTTGTTATGTCAAAAACGCATTGGGTTTTATGAACTGTATACTCGCAATTTAACAAGGCACTACCGCGAGCCGTGCGATTGTGTTTGATGACAGGCTCGCGGTAGTTGGCGCCAGTGCGCAAGAAGAAGTTTTCTGCAGGTCGATCAGGCTGAGCATCGGTCTCAAGGAAGTTTCCTGGACCACAAATAGTACAAGCTCTCGGCGACGTCTTCTTACTTGTACAGCGCGACGGCCCCCCTAATTACTCGTCCTTCAAGGATTATTACGCGTATCCTTTCTTTCAAGGTATATATCGCTTTCGGGTTTTGCTGCGGATATCTGGCAACGCCTTCTCAGTCGTGTCTTTCGTCAGTCTGATCAGAAGGAAGCCGTTAGAGCAAAGATTGCCCGGGCGTCGCACGCATCGGACCCGCCACCGCCACATGCCCCTTCTTCAATGTCGGTGTCCACATATGTGAGGCTCGCCGACAGATTTTTTGACAGTTGAAGCCCCAAGCCGAGTGACCAAGTCCAATAATCCGGCTGTAAATACGTTGCATTTTTTTCGATCCACTGCCGACCAGCAGAAGCATCAATAGACATGTCGAATTTTTCGAAGTATGGGATCGCGTAAGATCCCGTTGCTTGAACAAAATGGGATGTTCCACTGGCACCAAAGAAATCCGGCGAATACGAATAGCTCAAGCCGCTATCTAGATTCTCAGAAACCGAGTACCCAAGAGCCACCTTATATTCAACAAAATTGTAATTAAGCGCGCTTGATGCACCAGGGTATGCATAATAAATGACCCCCAAATCCCAATCGATGTTTGCGACCGTACCGGTCACGCCGCCGTATCCGTCGAGTTCGACGCTCGCTTGATTGCCGTCATTGAAATTAACGTTAGAACCCCACGCGCCCAGATAGAGGCCTAAATTATTCAAGCCCGTGTCGACGCTATAATCAATTCCGCCCTGCAGTGCCGGCATTTCATCCGATTGATCAAGCCCGCGAAACAAATACTGTGAGGTAATCCCAACATTAGCGGAAAATTCTCCTGGAATATCGCTGAGTAATCCAGGTTTCTCTTCGGCAACAACACCAACAGGCGCCATTATAAAGGCGAGAGCGGCAGATGCGACAGATGCTTTGACTGCAAAATTCATAGTCTTCATAGGGATAATCTCCACGCTAAGTTAGAATCAAATTGTCGAACAAGTAGAGCAATTTCGATGCCAGAAAATAAATCTCCAGCCGAATGGATTAATATATTGTTTTTATTGGATATTTTTGAACAACTCACACGGCTTGAGTGCAACTCAAATGTAATATGCTTATAATTTACACACAGGTATAAAATATGCCTATTTTTAGCCCATTTTGATTATCATTTTGGCATCGAGAAAATGCCCCGGTTTCAAGCTCGCCAAGCCGGTTTGGACCCGACCTGCGCATCGCCATTCATGACAGTGCCCTTCAGATCAGATCGGAACTAATACACTATACAGACTGTTGAAAATCCCTGTAGGCTACCTCTTTCGATGGCTGGAAATTTCAGGGAACTAATACATATGAGTGCCGTAAACACTGGCGTCCAGTCATTGCCGTTGCCAGCACCAATATCTACCGGACGGATCCGATTACGGTCCTTGATTTTAATGCGGTGGGTCGCCGTCGTCGGCCAAACAACGACTATTTTCTTCGTTGCTTTGGTGCTTCGCTACGACGTTCCTCTTATGGCCACCCTCACCACGGTCGTTATCTCGGTGGTGATAAACATAATCCTCATTTTTCGCTATCCAGCCTCAAAGCGCCTAACCGATGAAGAAGCTGGATTTTATTTGACCTATGATATCCTTCAACTTGCGGCTCTTTTGTATCTGACCGGCGGGTTGCACAATCCTTTTGCGTTCTTGATGCTTTCCCCCGTGATCGTCGCCGCAACGACACTTAGCACGCGCCCGATCATTATATTGGTTGGACTAACTTTAGTATGCGCCTCGATTCTGGTATTTGTTCATTTTCCTCTCCCTTGGAAGGGAGGGGAGTACATCATCCCCCATACTTATGTGTTTGGCATATGGATCGCCATTGTTGTTGGCGCGGTGTTCTTTTCGATCAATATTCTCCGCGTCGCCGAAGAGGGGCGGCGTATGTTGGACGCTCTGGCGGCGACCCAAATGACGCTTGCACGGGAGCGGGAGCTTTCCGCTGTCAGCGGATTAGCCGCTGCTGCCGCGCACGAACTCGGAACTCCCCTAGGCACAATCTCGTTGGTTGCCAAGGAGTTGGATAAAGAATTGGAATCGGGAAGCCCATTTGCCAAAGACGTAAAACTCTTGATCAGTCAATCGAAGCGTTGCCGGGACATCCTGGAACAGCTGACTCTGCGCGCGGCGGACGGTACCAATCTATCTTTTCATCGCATGCCAATTATGAGGTTGGCGGAAACAGTGGCGCATCGCCAACAACAAAATCAACCCATTGCAATCGTCGTGGAACACGACCCTCAATTGATTCAATCTGCCGATAGTGCTCATGAAAGCACCCAAGTTCAGAATAACCCCCAACCGCTTGCGCACCACTGCCTTGAGATCATCCATGCCCTCGGAAATTTTGTCGACAATGCCGTGGATTTCGCCAAATCACGGGTAACCATCCGCGTTGCTTGGTCAAAGCAAATCGTCATTCTGGAAATCATTGATGATGGGCCTGGATATTCAAAAAATATTCTTGGGGCGCTTGGCGAACCTTATGTATCGACCCGCAATAATAGCGATGGCATGGGACTGGGCATTTTCATCGCAAAGACGCTTCTGGAACAGACCGGGGCCCATGTCGAATTCGGTGGTCGACACAATACAAATGGCGCTCGGATCGTTGTCACTTGGCCGCGTGAATTGTTTGCGGATCATCTTCCAGTGGCCAGCGAAAACATCCATTCGGCAAACTTCGTGGACGGTGGACTGTGACCGACAAAACAACCAAGAAAAATGAAGACGATCAGGGCAGTGCAGCATTTCGCAGTAAGAAGCGCACCCTTTTGATCGTCGATGATGACCGGCCGTTCCTAAACCGACTCGCCCAGGCCATGGAGCGCCGTGGGTTTGTTACTGTGGTGGCGGAGACATTCTCTCAAGCCATCGCCGCCATTGAGCAAGATGTTCCGTCCCATGCGGTGATCGACCTTCGCCTTGACGACGGTTACGGCCTCGATATCGTTCCCGAGTTACGCCGACGGAATTCAGACATGCGGATCATAATTCTCACCGGATACGGAAATATCGCATCGGCGATCCATGCCATCAAGATGGGTGCGGTTGACTACTTGACCAAACCTGCGGACGCTGATGATATCGAGGCTGCTCTTTTGGCGATTGGTAAGCAAAAGCCGCCTCCGCCCGCCAATCCGATGTCGGTCGATCAGGTGCGGTGGGAACATGTCCAAAGGATTTTTGAATTGTGTGACCGGAACATCTCGGAGACGGCTAGGCGGTTAAACATTCATCGCCGCACGCTGCAACGGATGCTGGCCAAACGCTCCCCTCCGTAATCCCTTCGGCTTCATGTTTAATCTTGAAATTTCCGCCTCGGAAACGTTCCGAGCGTGCATCCGACCGCGGTACGGTCACTCAAGATATTCCTCAATCCGATAATTCTCAGCGATTGAAAGGTTTCGACCTCCTGTCAATAACCGAAGGGGGCATCGCTCTTTCATCTCTCCTTGGCATCAAAAGGTCAACAATATGTGGCTGCTTTTAGGCGGCGGGCAGGTGCGACAATTTGCCACATGGCCTTTGCAACAATCCCTTAGCTACTATTCCGAGTAGGGAAAAAGCAAACAAAGGTGCCGTTTTATGCACGGTCGCATCAAGAGAGAAGGGGTAAGCCGATGACGAGGAAAATAAAATATACATCTGCGCTTTTAGTCTCGTCGGCGTTTTTAACCGCCGCCTTAATGAGTTCGCCCGTTCGCGCAGCATCCGATCAAGATGAACTGCGTCAACGTGTTGCAACAATGGAGCAGATGTTGGGCGACTTAAAACAGCGCCTTGAAAAATCAGAGTCCATTGCCAAGGACGCCCAGCAAAAGGCGGTAAAGGCCGAAAACAAGGCTATTGTGGCGGAGAAACTGGCCAACGCAGATGAGAACGCCTCAGTCAACTGGCACTTTAGCGGATATGCGACCGCCAACTATAAACAAACGGATCAGACAGATACTGTCAGTTCCTTCGGCAGCGGTAAATTCAACCCGCTTTTCCTCGTTGGATACAAGGACCTGTTGACTTTCCAAGGGGAGTTAGAGCTGAGCACCAATTCGGATGCAAGCACTAAGGTATCCCTGGAGTATGCGACCCTGGATCTCATGGCCACGGATTACGCGACCATCAGCATGGGAAAATTCCTGAGCCCGATCGGTGCATTTCAATCCCGCCTCCATCCCGCTTGGATCAACAAGATGCCTGACCGCCCGGCAGGATTTGTCGAGGATGGTGGCGCAGAGCCGCTGAGCGAAATTGGTGCCTCGGTCCACGGCGGCGTGGAGCTAGGCTCAATGTTGGCAAGCTACAACTTTTTCGTCGGGAATGGCCCTCGTCTATCCGACGAAGGGATAAATATGGAAGGCTTCGGCAGCGACGTCAACGGGAACAAGGCCTTTGGTGGTCGTCTGGGGCTTCGCCCGGTGCCCTACTTTGAGATAGGGATATCGGGAATGCATTCGAGAATGAACGGCGTCCGGCCCACATCAGGTACGGATGTTACCGACGCCAACTTCAATCTCATTGACGTGGATGCGGCGTTCACCAAGGGTCCTTGGGATATTCGCGGTGAGTTTATCAGCTCTAAACTTGGCAAAATGACGAGCGCATTTGATTCCGGTGATACAAGTGCAACCAGTATTCCGGAAATGAGCTGGCAGGCGTGGTATACGCAGGCGGCTTACAGGCTTTCCGGTCTGACAGACCATGCGATCCTTGGAAATTTTGAGCCGGTCGTACGCTATGGACACTTCAGCGTTAGTGGCGACGTTCCAGATTGGAAGACGCTGGAAGAGGATCGTGTGAGTGTTGGTCTGAATTACTGGTTCGCGCCCTCAGTGGTTATGAAGGCCTCGTACAGCGATCGAGATTTTAAGAACCAAGCGGACGCGAACGAATTCAACGTGCAATTTGCTTACGGCTTCTAGAGGGGAGTGCCCGAATATGACCATTACCGATTTAGCGATCAGACCTGTTTTTATGGCTGCGGCGATTCTCCTCGGTATCGGGGGAGGCGTAGCGTCGGCAGACGAAATTAAATCGAACGACGCGGCGCAGTTTGCGCGCGGAGCAAAGGCTTGGGCGCAAACTTGCCAGGGTTGCCATAACCTTCGTGACCCCAAGGAACTGACGGACAGGAATTGGGATATCGTCGTCAATCATATGCGCGTGCGCGCTGACCTTCCCGGGCAGATGGCGCGAGACATAAAAGCCTTTTTAAAGGCCAGCAATTAGACGGTTGAGTAGGTCCGCATTCGAATCATTCATCGACTGCATTTGTCGTCGATCTTGACGAGTGTTGGCTATGTAAAGTTCGCCGTCTAACAACTAAGACAACGTTTTGGAGGTCGCATGAAATCGATTTTGTTCTCTCTCGTTATTCTTGGCACTGCGTTGACTGCGCACGCTGATTCGGCGCAACAAGACGCGGACCCGAGCGCGGGGGAAAAAGTCTACAATGGAACGTGCATTGCCTGCCACGGCGAGGACGGTGAAGGGGCGATTCCAGGCACACCTAACCTCACGAAATCGAACAGCGTACTTGAAACCGAATCGGACAAGGTATTGTTGGCCCATATCTTGGACGGCTTTCAGGCCTCGGGGTCGCCCCTGGCCATGCCGCCCAAAGGAGGGGACGATTCGCTCACCATTGCGGACATTAAGAACGTCTTGGCCTACCTTCACGAACGTTTCCACTACAAAAAATTCTAAGTTTAACTTCGGCGAAAATTGCGAAGGTTTGAGCCCACGTCACCAAATTCGGACGGTCGGTGGTTTTCCGCTTCCATTGACCGTGGCGGTGTCATCTATGGACGCCCCGATAATGCAAGGTTAAGAATGATCTGATGTGCAGGTAGGGTTTGCAGAGCTTTGTCATGTATGGACGGTAGCTCAGTTATAACCCAGATCTGGATTTGATCGACTTGATTGTCAAAACTCACAAATGGTTCGGTAAAATCGCAAGCGGTGAAGTATTGACCGCTTGCGACGAGGGCTTGGACGAGAGAGACGCCAGCCGGTTTCTTTCACGCGCATTCTTGGCACCGGATAGCGGCTCCAATTCATTAATCTTGTCCGTCACAAACATGCCGGCGTTCACATTTTTGACCATGTCTGTTCAGAGCACGGCATTGATCATCGGCTGACAAAAATCAAACACCCATAGACCATAGCCAGGTCGAACGCATGAGCCGCACGATCAAGGAAGCAACGATTAAACGATATCATTACGACAATCCTGACCAACTGATGCAACACCTTGATGACTTCATCAACGCATACAATTACGGGCTCAGACTGAAGACGCTTAAGGGGCTGACGCCATACGAATGCACCTGTAAATGCTGGACAAACGAACCTGACAGATTCAATCTCAACCCGATCCATCAAATGCCGGGACTAAACAGCTAGGGCAAACACATGGGGCGAAGCTGAGCACGAGGGTATGCGATGTTTCTTGAAATACTGAATCAGGCGCAGCGGGAATCGTTCTTGGTCTTGGCGACTCGAGTCACGATGGCCGATGGCGAAGATTCCGCAGATGATTTCGATGCGCTCGGTGCCATTCGCCACGAGATGGCCCTGCATCAGGCCGTCGATATCAAACAGGCACTGGGCGAGGTCGACGTCGCCGCCTTCAATACCCATAAGGCCCGCGTGGTAGCGGCACTCGAATTGCTGCGCTTGGCCTATGCCGATGATTACGTGCATGAAGCCGAAGTCGCCGAAGTGCGCAATATCTGCGCCGCCATGGGGTTCCCTGAAGAATGGGTGACGACCATGGGCGAATGGGCGGCCCGCTTTAAACAGATTGAGGGCGACGCCGCCGAAGGCGAAATGGCAAACTATCGTGACGCCCTGATCGCGCACGCGCACGAGATGATGGAAATGTAGCCTTCGTTCCGGATATCGAAACGTTATTCGCCGACCAAGTCGGCAATATACCCTGGGAGTGCAAAGGCGGCTTTGTGGATGGCGGGGGTGTAGTAGCGGGTGTCGAGCTCGGCTTCGGCGAAGCGGGCCGCGAGAATATCTTCGCTGATGGTGCGCAACGAGCGGTCGTCGCTGGCCCAGCCGAGTGCCATCGGGCCGCCGACATAGGTTGGAACCGTCGCGAGATAGCAGGTGGCATCGTTAAACAGATGCCGGAAATGTGTCATCGTGGTTTTGAGTTCGTCCGGCTGCATGAACGGCACGCCGTTTTGCGTGACCAAGATACCACCGGGTTTTAGGCACTGACGTGCGTTGGCGTAAAATGTATCGGTGAACAACACTTCACCCGGCCCGATCGGGTCGGTGCTGTCGACGATTATCACGTCATAGGCATTTTGGTGCGCGTCGCTGGGGTCACGAATGAACGCGGCGCCATCGTCGAAAACCAAGTTGGTGCGCACATCATCGAACGCGCCGTTGCTGTGGTTCGGGAGATGTTGCTTTGAAAGCTCGACCACGCTTGGGTCGATCTCGACCATCGTGCAGCGTTCGATACCTGGGTGGCGCAAAACTTCGCGCAGGATGCCGCCGTCGCCGCCGCCGATGATCAGCACGTTCTTGGCTGCGCCGTGCGCCAAGATCGGCACGTGGGTGAGCATTTCGTGATAGATGAATTCGTCGGCTTCTGTGGTTTGCGTGACGCCGTCCAGCATCATCATGCGGCCGAATAGCGGATTGTTGAAAATCACCAGACGCTGATGATCGGTCTCGCTGTCGAAGAATACCTCGGTGCAGGCATATTCCGTACGCAACCCTTCATAGAGGGTTTCTTGAAATTTTTTATCGGTCATCGCTGAAGATGCCGGGCGCTTTAAGCGCCGCGTCCCCGCATGTGCTCTTCAACTGCGATGCGGTCCGGCGAGAAGGCGTTGCGCAGAATCTCGATGGTCGCATGCGGGTCGGTCTCGCCACACATGAAGACGTCCAACGCCGCATAGCCGCATTCCGGCCATGTGTGGATCGAGATATGCGATTCCGCCAATACCGCAACACCCGATATGCCGCCGTTGGGCGTAAAGTGATGCAGGTGAATGTGCAGCAACGTTGCCCCGGCACGGTCGACGGCTTCGCGAAGCGCCATCTCAACATGCTCAAGTTCGTCCAGGCGCGAGCCACCGTAGACATCGATAATCAGATGTATGCCTGCATAACGGACGCCGTCACGAACAATGAAGTAGTCTTTGCCTGCATCACCTTCTGTTACCGAGGCTACGTCGTCAAATTGCGATGCGTGTTTAAGTGCTTGAGATTGGGACAATTCTTTAAGCCTTCCGCAAAACAACCGGCACGAATCTACGCCGCGCCCGGCAAAAACCAAGAGGCGCGTTGTAATCCCCATCTAACCTTAGACGCAAGAGATTTTTTTGCGCACTTTGTGCGTGTTATCTATTGCTCGCAAAAGCGGAAGAGAGTAGAACCTCCTGCTCTTGCCCTGGGACGTGTTCCCACGGTTTATTTGTACAACCCCTTTTTTCGGAGTTAACGCTATGTGGGGTATGCACCTGACCGTCGACGTTGCCAACTGCAACGCCAATCGTTCCGACGCCGGCGCCATCGCCCGGTTTGCCAAAGATATGGTCGAGCGGATCGGTATGACGGCTTATGGCGAGCCGTGGATCGTCCATTTTGCTAAAGAAAATCCGCAAGCCGCAGGCTATACCCTGACGCAGCTGATCGAAACGTCGAACATAACCGGTCACTTCTGTGACCACACGGGTGAGTGCTATTTTGATGTATTCTCGTGCAAAGACTTCGATGTTGAAGCTGCCCTCGACGTGATCGCCGAACACTTCGGCTCGCGCGATTGGGTCTACAATTTCCAGACCCGCCAAGCGCCTGAGCAAGCGCAAGTGGCCGCCGCCGAATAAGCGACGGTTTCACGTCTATTCTCGTTCGCCCCATGCGCGGCCCTCACATTGACAGGCCGCGCGGGGCAGACTACCAACCTCAGCCATGATTGATCAGACAGAGACCACTTCTGAACCGGCTGGGCTGCGCGCCCTAAAAGATCAAAATCAGGAAGATCAAAGGGACGATACTCTATGAACCTATTTACCGTGTTTCGCGACGGTATCGTTGCCGTGGTCGAGGACTTGGCGTCCAAGGGCAAATTGCCGGACGGCCTAGACACCGCGCGCATCACGGTGGAACCGCCGCGCGAGGCAGCGCATGGTGATATCTCGACCAACGCGGCAATGGTGTTGGCAAAGCCGGCGGGTATGAAACCCCGCGATGTGGCAGCGCTGATCCAATCTGGCCTCGAAGCGATGGACGGCATCACCGGGGTCGAGATCGCCGGGCCTGGGTTTATCAACGCACGCTTGTCGGACGCGTTCTGGCAGGCACGCTTGTGCGACGTTTTGCAGACCGGTACGGCTTATGGGGATTCCACCATGGGCGCCGGTGAAAAAATCAATGTCGAGTATGTTTCCGCCAATCCAACCGGGCCGTTGCATGTTGCACATGCGCGGGGCGCCGTGGTCGGCGATGCACTCGTTGCACTGCTTCGTAAGGCGGGGTTCGACGTTACGTCTGAATACTATATCAACGATGCCGGTGCCCAGGTCGAGAAGTTGGCCCGCACCGCGCACTTGCGCTACCGCGAAGCCCTGGGCGAAGAAATTGCCGAGATCCCGGAAGGTCTGTATCCCGGCGATTACATGATTGCCATCGGCAAGGAATTGGCCGACAGCCTCGGCCCCGATCTGAAGGACGCGCCGGACAGCGCATGGCTGGACACCTTCCGTAATGTCGCCGTGGAGCGCTTGCTGGCGCAGATTAAAGAAGATTTGGCAGCCCTGGGTATCGTTCAAGACGTCTTTACGTCTGAATTGGATTTGGTGCAGGCCGGTAAAGTTGAGCATGTCTTGGACGTACTTGAGGGGCGCGGGCTGATCTACCAAGGTGTGCTTGAGCCGCCGAAGGGTAAAGCCGCGCCCGAGGATTGGGAGCCCCGCGAACAGACGCTGTTTAAATCCAGCGAATTTGGCGATGATACGGACCGACCGCTGAAAAAATCTGACGGCTCGTGGACATATTTTTCCAACGATATCGCCAACCATTTGGACAAGTTCGAGCGTGGTTTTAACACCATGATCGATGTCTGGGGCGCGGACCACGGCGGCTATGTGAAGCGTATGCAGGCCGCAGTCAAAGCGGTCACGGGCGGTGAGGGGGACTTGGATATCAAGCTCTGCCAGATCGTCCACCTGAAAAAAGGCGGCGAACCGTTTCGGATGTCGAAGCGCGCCGGCAACTTCGTCACGCTGCGCGATTTGATAGAAGAGCTGGGCGCCAACGGCAAAGACATCGTGCGGTTCATCATGCTGAGCCGTAAAAACGACAGCCAAATGGATTTCGATCTGGAAAAGGCGGTCGAGCAATCCCGCGATAATCCGGTGTTTTATGTGCAGTACGCTTATGCGCGCTGCCATTCGGTGTTTCGCAATGCCGCAGACATGATGGATGCTTCATTGTTGGAGACTGCGAAGTTGGCAAAAGTCGACATGTCGCCGCTAAACGATCCGGCCGAGCTGGATGTCATCCGTGTGCTGGCAAGCTGGCCCAAAATGGTCGAGGCCGCAGCCGAGGCGCACGAGCCGCACCGTATCGCATTTTACCTGCATGATTTGGCATCAGCCTTCCACGGCCTGTGGAATAAAGGCAAGGACGATACCCGATTGCGCTTTATCGATGAAAAAGACGCCGCCGTGACACAAGCGCGTCTGGCCCTGGTGCAGGGCGTCGCCACGGTCATCGCTTCCGGATTGCAGGTGATGGGCGTAACACCCCTAGACGAGCTGCGCTGATCAGCTGGACTCTGCTTGCAGGCGTTCCATCAACGATAGGCCGTCTAAGTTCTTCACTGACGGTGCAGCGGCCTTTGGTTTATCGTCTTCAAGGCCTTTAAATGCCTCTTTTGCTGGCATCGGTTTGCCGAAGTGCCATCCCTGACCCAGTTCGATGCCGCATTCGCCGAGGAATTTTGCAAGTGGTTCGTCCTCGACCATCTCGGCAATGGTCTCCACGTCAATCTCGCGGCATAGCGTCGCCATCGAAGCTAAGAACGCCTTACCTTTTTTCGTCACCACGGCGCGCTTAACGACAGGCCCGTCAAATTTGACGGTGTCGACGTCAAAGCTGTTTAAATAGTCGAAGCTGGCGGCGCCTGCGCCGAAGTCATCCAAGGCAACCTTGAAACCGGCCCGGCGGAATTCCTGGATTGCTGCATTGACGCCTTTGAGGTCTTCAATCTCAGCGGACTCGGTGATTTCCAGGCTCAAAAACTCATCGATACCGAATTGCGCATGCAGCATTTTATCAAGCTCGGCACAAAATAGCGGATCGCCGATCGAGTGGCCGGACACATTGATGGCGACCGGTGTCGGCGGCGCCGTTTTTTGGGCGCGAACAATGGTTTGAATAGCGCGTTCGGCAACAGCTAAATCGAAATCTGAAATGACGCCGACTTCTTCAGCCAGCGTGATCAGGGCAAATGGAGATTCGCCGGCTTCATCGCGGAATCGGGTGAGGGCTTCGTAATGGTGAATGTGGCCGTCTTTGAGTGAGCACACAGGCATGTACACAAGGTCAAAGCTGCCATCTTCGACGATTTTGCGGAACCGCTGCACGGACGCGACGTTTTCAGCCAGACTGCTTTGTAGGGCTGCCGAAAGGTCGCCGTCGGGCAGAGGTTCACCCTTGGTAAATTTTTGCAATGAATACATCATTGCCTTAGCAAGCTGCTGTTCGTCCATGCCGGCGGACCCGGCGTCCATGGTCGCGATCTTCGGCATCAGATTCGCGCCCGGCGCCGCTTTTGACATCGCGTTGGCGATTTTTTCACTCAATTCTTCGGCGTTGACGTCATCACCATGGATCAGCGAGAAGCTGCCGTCGTCGACGCGGCCCGCCGTGTCGCCGCCCAAAGATTCCGAATTCAAGACGTCACCGATGGCACGCAGAACCTGCCCGGCTTCTTCGCTGCCTTCAGCAAAGCCGGCGTCACTCAGATCACCGATATTGACCATACTGACTTTGGGTTTGCCGCCGGATGCTTCGAATGATTTGATCCGTTGTGCCGCCAGATCTGTATAGGCTTCACCGCTCAGCACGCCGCTTTCCGCATCCTGTGCTTCAGGTTGCCGGCTGATGGGGATGGTTTGTTTCGGCGAAATTTTGACGGCCAAGAAAAAGTCGTTATCGAAGTCGGGCACGCGGTAACCGGAAATCGCAATTTTTGACCCTTTCGCTGAGGTCAAAATCACATCTTCGACACGGGAAGCGGAATTCTCATTGTAAAAATAATCACCAACGATTTGTTGGTCATCTTCGGCAATCATGTTGAGGAAGCTGGAACCAATTAAAGGTGTGCCGGCGCCACCGAAAAATTTCTCCGCTGGACCCCAGGAGAACTTGATCGTCATGTCGCTGGAAACTTGGAAAAGAACATCCGCGCGACACAAAGCGAGTGCGGCAAAGCGTCCTAAGTTTAATGATTGATCAGAGATATCTGCCTCCCAGGCGGTGCATTCACCGCTCACCTTCCCAAAGGCTACCTTTAAACTAAATTGTATCCGAGATTGAAGCAATGAAACAATAGGTTCAACGGTCTACGTATTTCCCGACATACTTTGGGTTTTGGCGGCATTGTTAGGTATGTCGAGTTTTCAAGCGTTAATTGTAGGCAATATAAGGTCATCGCCGGGTGTCACGGTCGGCTGCTATACTGTTTGCATGAAGGGATTTCGGACCGGTTTAAAATATCTCTACGATGAGTGCCCGCGTATGCGAGGTGCGATGGACATGTATGGTCGACCCAAGTCGCGGAAACGCGATCCTGGCTTTGCAACATTGGTGCGCATTATCGTCGACCAACAGGTCTCGGTACAGGCAGGGGCGGCGATTTGGGCACGACTGCTGGGCGCCGTAGAGGATGTGACGCCGACGTCCGTGCACGCTGCCGGCGAAGATGGCTTGCGTGGTGCCGGCCTTAGCGGTGCCAAGGCGCGGTATGTATTTGGAATCGCACAGACGATCTTGGCCGGTGATCTTGATCTTGAACGTTTACAGCGTTGTCGTGAAGACACCGTGCGCCGTGAATTGACGGCACTTAAGGGAATCGGGCCTTGGACGGCAGATATTTATCTGATGTTTGCCATGGGCAGGCCGGATGTGTGGCCGATCGGCGATATTGCGCTGCAGGCCGCTGCCGGTCGCCTGATCGGTCAATCGGGCCGGCCCAGTGCGGCCGAGTTGGACGAGATCGGCGCGCGCTGGCGCCCCTATCGGAGCGTCGCTGCGGTGATGTTATGGCACTACTATAAACGCATGCCTGCAGTTGGATAGTGGTTATAATGTATTGATTTTAATGGAAAAATTGAAGTTAATATAATAACGGTTAACTGGCGTCCTCGGCAGGAGAAAGTTTGAACTCTCGCTTTGAAGTTTAGAGGGTTGGGAACACCAGTTAAAGCACCGGAACTTTGATCCAGAGGGGCTGGGCATATGAACAGCTCCTTGATAACTGAGACGTTTTCTCATGCGGCGGCGCGTCCAACAAGAACTAAGGCCCCGCCACCCTTTTCGATCCGATTTACAGACAAGGAACGGGCCCGACTGGACCGGGATGCTCTCACTCGCGGCCTATATGGGATTAAACCCAAGGGGGTTTGCTACCCATTGGCAGTAACGATCAACGTCGCCGCACCCATAGTTACGCCCACGCCCGTATTGTACGGGACAAGCATCTCGCGTAGATCTGCAGCTATATTGGATTTTACTCTCTCACCGGCATCTGCTTGCGCAATCGCCGCACCTGCTGGTCCCAATTGCATTAAGAACGAAACAGCTTCATCGAGATTGCTGCCAACAGTAAAAGATGTGTCGCAATTACTGATCTCAATATTTGAAAAACCAGAACGGGTCAAAATACGCCTTACTCTTTCCGGATCACCAAATGACATCGGTCCCGGATCCTCAGGACCGGAAGAGTCAGGCAGAGAAATATGACGTGCGACAGTCTCAAGAGAGGCTTTGATCCATTCATTGTCCTTGGCGGGTTGCCAACAAATGAAGGCGACACGTCCACCAGGCCTCAAGGCCCTGTACAAGTTTTTGAATGCAGCGACCGGATCGTCGAAAAACATCACGCCAAAGCGTGAGAAGATAAGATCGAAAGCTGCCGTGTCAAAGCGATACACCTGTGCGTCTTCGCATTCGAACGCAACGCTTTTATCCTTTGAAATCATGGCTTTCGCCTTGGCGCGCACGAGGATTGGTTCTGAAATATCAACGCCCAGAACATGGCCATCAACCCCGACAAGGCTTGCTATTTCGATCGAAGTATCTCCACATCCGCAACCAATATCGAGCACCGATTCGCCTGGCATAACAGAGGCGGCGGCCATAGCTTTCTGTCCAAATGGAAGGAGGTTTACATCCATTGTTTCCATAAAGTGTAGCCATTTTTTTCCGCCTTCACCGTTCCAAAACTTGCTCATGTCACTATTGACTGCATCGCTCATATACGTATCTCCGTTATCAATTTAAATTCTTGCCAATATGACGTAGCCAGGACATGGGCGCCGCAATCTTGTGGATTAAAATTTTAGCCATCTTCCATTGGTAAGGATGTATCATATCCCCACTCTGCCAAGGACTGGTCGTATACGGTGACATTGTCATATCCCAACAGGGCAAGAGCGAAGGCGTCATTGGACGCAGCGATACCGCTGCCGCAGTAGACGATGATCTGTTTAGCGCCCTCAACACCAACCGCTTGAAATTTTTCCTGCAACTGGTCGGCTGGAAAATAAGCGCCAGTATCCGGGTCATGCAGTGACGAGAAAGGCACATTGACGCTACCTGCGATCCGCCCTTTGCGTCCGAAGACAGGCCCGCCCTCGCCGGAATGAATCATAGAAGGAAGCGCGTTGATTGTGCGTATATATTTGTTGCCGATGGCCGCCAGAACGTCCTCCTTATTAGCAAAGCAACCTGGCTGCGCTCTAGCAGTAAATAGTCCAGGTGAATAGGTGCAGGCCTTGGTCGATGTTGGTCGATCTTCCGCACTCCATTTCCGCCACCCCCCGTTCAGAACAGCGGCATTTTTAAATCCGAGTGAACGCAACATCCACCATACTCTCGCAGCCCATATGGGATCTGTCGTGCCATAGAGAACGACACGGCTATCATCGTTGATACCGGCTTTTGCGAATGCGCTAGCGAGCTGTTGTTCAGGCGGCATAAGGAAAGGCAGCTCAGACGTTCTGTCCGAGAGGCTTCCTAAAAGATCGAGGAAACCCGCACCGGGTATGTGCCCTTCATCAAAATTAGTGATCCCATTTGTAAATGCAAAAGGGAATCTGGCGCTCTTGTCCGGGTTCGAGTGGGCACTTACCGTGCAATCAAATATTAGCAAGTTCGAATCGTCCAGATGGGCTTCAAGCCAGTCCGTCTCGACCAGATATTCCGAGTGATTGTATGTTTGCTTAGTAGTTGTCGTAGTCATGCCTTTTTCATTCCTTTTGCCGTAGCAGCCATTTCGTTCGTTCGCTAAATACTACAATAGGAGATATATTCTGGCGTTTCCATGGTGCATAGTGTATAATTTATGGCGTAACGTACAAACTGTTTGGGTTTTCCGCCATGGATGTTTTGAGCGATATTCTCGGTACCGTGCGCTTGTCAGGGGCAATTTTAGGCCGGGCAGAATTCAGCGCGCCTTGGGGTGCATCGACCGAGGGGATATCAGGATTGATGTTTCACATTGTCCTCAGCGGTAATGGGTTCATCACATTGGAAGGCGAAGAACCGGTTCCACTGAATACAGGTGACCTTCTTATGATGCCTCATGGTCACATCCACTATCTGCAAAGCGACCCATCATCACCAATCGTGAAATTTACTGATCTCATGGTTGCAGGGCCATTGCGCAAACCAGAGGTTATGCGAAGTGGGGGAGGAGGAGCTGTGACCACCATAGCATGTGGCCGGTTGGAATTTAATCGCAGAGAGATGCACCCACTTCTTGCCCAACTGCCTCCGCTTATTCACATCAAAAGTGGTGGCGATGGTGCGCGCGAATGGCTGGAAATAACTTCCAAGCTTATTTCTGATGAAATTCGGGCAAACCGTATAGGTACCGCTGCCTTGTTCGAATGTCTGGGTGGTGTTTTATTTATTCAGGTCATTCGAAGCTATGTCGAATCGTTGCCATCTGATCGAGCCGGATGGTTAGGCGCGTTGCGGGATCGCCGTATTGGTGCTGCGCTCCAACTGATACATGAAGCACCGGCATACGCTTGGAGCATTGAAGAACTAGCGAGTAAAGTCGGTATGTCACGATCAGCCTTTGCCGGTCGTTTTAAATCTTTGGTTAGCGAGACGCCCATGCAATATTTGACGCGTTGGCGTATGCAGCGTGCGGCTCATTACCTACGTACAGAGGGGCTCCCAATCGCTCATGCAGCGGACCGTGTTGGCTATCAATCAACAGCTACTTTTTCGAAAGCCTTCAAGCGATATATCGGCGCTGCCCCTGCAACATACAGGCGGACCGAAGACAGCTCGATCATAAGATAGATTGATGATCGTTGCCCCGTTGATCCGGTCATGGAAGGGTTGAAGAGGAGGGTAAAAGATAGATGGTGCCCCCGGCAGGAATCGAACCCGCAATCCATGATTACAAATCAAGTGTTATACCATTTAACTACAGGGGCAACTGCGGCTATTCCTACACGTCAGAACACCGATTTTAAAGAGTAAAACAAGGGCGTTTATTTACAAGCTTAGATGTCATGCGGCGAACGATCACCAAGACGGTGCGTCAGTCTTTTGCGCCGACCGCATAAAGGGCCACAGCCGCTGCGTTTGAGAGATTGAGGCTTTCTGCCGCGGCATCTATCGGAATCCGTACCAATTGATCGCAAGTTTCACGCGTCAGGCGCCGCAGGCCGGCCCCTTCCGCGCCCAACACCACAGCACGCTTTGATGTCGGGTCGACGGCGCCGATGGACTCGGTCGCGGTGCCGTCCAGGCCTAAGCACCAAAAACCCGCATCTTTCATCAGCCAGAGTGCGCGCGCCAGATTCGTGACGCGCACCACCGCCACATGTTCAAGCGCGCCCGACGCTGCTTTTGCCATAGTGCCGGTTTCGGTCGGCGCATTTCGGTCCTGCATGATTACGGCCAGCGCGCCGAATGCCCGCGCCGAGCGCAGCACGGCGCCAATGTTTCTGGGGTCTGTCGCCTGATCGAGCACGATGAGGGTCGCCGTCGTGCCGGCGCCTGCAAGAACGTCTTCGATGGCGACATCAGGCAACGGATCGACCAGAAGGGCGATTCCCTGGTGTACCGCATCGGGACCACTGACCACATCGATTTCGCCGCGGTCGACGATTTCTGCCGGCGGATTAAGCACAGCGCCATCGGCGCCTATGGCCGCCATGGTGTCGGCCAAATTCTCTATCGCTTGCCGGGTGGTGAGCAAACGGTGGCGTTTGCGGGACGGATTCAGCAGCGCAGCGGCCACTGCATGCATGCCGTACAGCCAGATACTACGTCCGCTGCCGCCGCCGGCGCCCCGCTCGGGCGGCCCGGATTTCCCCGTGCGCGGCCCGGCTGAAGGGGCACGTGATTGGTTGATGCGGCTCCGAGAGGAGCGAGGGGGGCGCTTGCGCTTTGTCATGGTGCCATTTATCGTTCGCATATCGCCGGACTGCAAGCCCACATAATTGGACGGTCAAAAGGCCATTAAAATGGGAGTGTCCGTTGAATTTTGTCGCGTTTAGGCGTTGACATCAGTGAGGAAATCTTCATATTCCCGACCGCCCGATCCACCGCCCCCGCGGTGGGTCGCAACGTTTTCGGGGGAGGGATGCCCGAGTGGCTAAAGGGGACGGGCTGTAAACCCGTTGGCTATGCCTACGTAGGTTCGAATCCTACTCCCTCCACCATTTCCCGTCAGGGAGTTGGTGACCTGGAATGCGGTGAAGCGGTGTCGGCGGGTGTAGCTCAATGGTAGAGCCCCAGCCTTCCAAGCTGGTTACGAGGGTTCGATTCCCTCCACCCGCTCCAACGCCGAGCGATGCACGGGTGGTGTATTTGTTTAAGTTTTTACCCAGGCCCCATGGCGGGGCACGGACGACGAGGAAAAGAGAATGGCCAAGGAAAAGTTTGAGCGTACGAAACCGCACTGCAACGTT
>TARA_R110000787_G_scaffold203779_2_pt1 | contig 40076 bp, 40 predicted proteins | sample TARA_R110000787 | Tara Oceans TARA_R110000787 (sample SAMEA4397920) | marine metagenome | biome: Polar Biome; feature: [DCM] deep chlorophyll maximum layer (ENVO:01000326); material: water (ENVO:00002006), including particulate matter (ENVO:01000060) such as... | depth 35 m | reverse complement strand
TTTCTGGGCAAGCTCGGGTCGACCGATATCAATGTCATGATCCGCTTTGCCCTGATCGCGCTTGCGGTTCTGCCGTTTCTGCCGGATCGCGATTTCGGGCCTTATGACGCGTTCAACCTGCAGCAATTATGGTTTGTCGTCATATTGGTCACCGGCCTTTCCTTTGCCGGCTATGTCGCCAACCGGCTATTCGGCGAGTCCCACGGGACGGTTGTGACAGCGGTTATCGGCGGCGCCTATAGTTCCACCGCGGTCACCGCATCGCTGGCCCAGAGATTGCGCGGCGAAGATAGCAACAGGCGCACTTTGTCGGCGGGTATCGCTCTGGCCTCGGCGGTGATGTACGTCCGGGTGTTGCTGCTGACCTTCATACTCGCGCGTTTTGCCTTTGTGCCGCTGGCGATGATCCTGACACCGGCCGCGCTGGTGGCCGCTGTCATCGGATTGCTGCAGCTGCGCCGTAGCGGGGCTGCCAAAACCGACAAGAGCGTCGAAACGCGCAACCCCGTGCGCTTGCTGCCAGCTTTTTTCTTTGCGCTGACGGTCGCGGCAATGTCGCTGGCTGCGCGCTGGGCGGAGGCTGAATTCGGCACCAGCGGGATTGCCTATCTGGTCCTGATCATGGGATCTTTTGATGTCGATGCCGCAATCATAACGCTGGGGGCGCTGCCGCCGGAGACGATATTATCCAATCTTGCCGGCTTCGTGCTGGCGATGACGGTATTGGCCAATATGCTGTTCAAGACCGGGGTGGCCGGTTTTACCGCTGGCTGGAAGAACGGACGCTCGGCGGTAGCCGCTCTGGCCGCGAGCAGCATGGTTCTGGCTGTCGCTGGTATGGTAAGTTTTGTGGCGTTTGATATTCGCTTCTGAAGTCTAGGCTCTAGCTAGCTGTTCGCCGCCAGCCAGATCGTATGTTTCGCGCCTTTGCCGTTGCTCCGCGCCGGGACCGTATTCACATCGACGGTAAAGCCTGATTTTTTCAGTCGTGACGTAAAGCGCGTATCGCCTTCGCTCGACCAGATTGCCAAAATGCCGTTGGAGCGGAGCGCCTTCTTGGCCGTCGCCAGTCCCGCCATGCTGTAGAGCCGGTCATTGGCTTCGTGGGTCAGGCCATCGGGACCATTGTCGACATCGAGCAATATGGCATCATATTCGCGGTCTGCCCTGCTGATGACATCGCAGACGTCACCGGTTGTGATGGTGACGCGGCTGTCGTCGAGACATTTCTGCGACAGATCAGCCATCGGCCCGCGCGCCCATTTGACGATGGCGGGGATCAGTTCAACCACTTCAACATGCGCTTGCGGTGGCAAAACCGACAGAGCGGCACGCAAGGTAAAGCCCATCCCGTAGCCGCCGATCAATATCCGCGGGTTTTTCACCCCGAGGCGTTTGCAGGTAAGGGTTGCCAGCGCTTCCTCCGATCCGCTGAGCCGGCTGTTCATCAGCTCGATCCGCCCGAGCATGATCGAATATTCGTCGGCGCCCTTGAGTTCGCGCCGGAACAGGCGGAGTTCGTCGCCGCCCGGGATGGGAGCTGTGTCGAGAAGTTCGCGGGCAATCATCGGACGAAACTCGCGCCATTGGCGTCGAGTACGGCGCCGGTCATGCTCGGCGGCGCATCAAGCGCGCACCATCTCGCCATTTCGGCAATTTCTTCCGGCTGGGCGACCCGGCCCAGCGGGATGTCGGCGAGCAATTTGTCGCCGCCTCGGCTTTCCAGATAATCTTCGGCCATACCGGTCATGGTGAAACCGGGGCAGATCGCGAAGGCCAGTATCTCGTTCTTGGCATAAGCTCTGGCGATGGTCTTGGTCATCGCCACCATGCCGGCTTTTGAGGCAGCATAATGCCAGTGGTCGGGGCTGTCGCCGCGATAGGCGGCGCGGCTGGCAATATTGATGATCCGGCCCGGCTCGTCGCGCTGCTGGAAATGCAGGACGGCATGGCGGCACAGCTCTGCGGAAGCGGTCAGGTTGATCGTCATCGTCCGGTTCCAGCTTTCCAGCCAGTCGTCACTTGCGACCGGATTGGGCTCGAACAGGCCGGCATTGTTGATCAGCACGTCGATGCGATCATCGAGCCGGTCCAGCGCCTCTTCCCAAAGCCGATCAGCGGCGCCATCCCGAGAGAAATCGGCCGCCAGCAAGCCATTTGCGCCCGTCGTGCTCTGGCCAACGGCCGTGACATTGTCCCGATCCAGCGATTCGACGATGGCCTTGCCAATGCCGCGGCTGGCGCCCGTTACCAATATATGTGTTTTTGCTTTGCTCATGCCGGATGGACTAGAACGACAAGGCGCGCGCGTCCATGGATGATGCAAATTTCGTGATTTCGATTGGCGTCGCATGAACGGGCACTAATAAAATGTCTAAATCAGGCGCATCCGGTTTGCATGAGACGTGCTTTTCGCTAAGGGAATGGTTCGATTTCAAAGACTCCGGTATGACCCGGAGAGATTGTTCAGGGGAATATAATGTCCGGCGTATCAGGTTCATCAACGAACAGACCGCTTTCACCGCATTTGCAGGTGTATAAATGGGGGCCGCATATGCTGGTGTCCATTCTCCATCGGGTCACCGGCGACGGCATGGCGCTGGTTGGCGTTCCGCTGCTGGTCTGGTGGCTTTACGCGATTTCCGCCGGGCCGGAGAGCTATGACTATTTCCTCAGCTGGTTCAACTGGGGCTATATTGGCTATATCGTTCTGGTCGGCATGAGCTTTGCCTTTTTCGAGCATATGTATTCGGGCCTGCGGCACTTCGTGCTGGACGCTGGCGCCGGTTATGAATTGCAGACAAACAGAATGTGGTCGATCGCCGTGCCTCTGGCCGCGATTGTCACCACCGGCGCGATGTGGCTCTACATCGTTTCCAAGAATATTCTTTAGATTAGGAATCGGAACATGGGTTCAGGAACCAATATCGGTCGGGTACGCGGCCTCGGATCGGCGCAGGAAGGCGCGCATCACTGGATAGTGCAACGGGTCACCGCGGTCAGCAATTTGCTGCTGGTCCTGTGGCTGGTATTCTCGCTGATCCGGCTGCCGAATTATGAACATGGCCTGATGATCGAATGGCTGTCCTCGCCATTGGTGGCGGTGCCGATGATGTTGATGCTGGTCAGCATCTTCTGGCATATCCGGATCGGCTTGCAGGTCCTGATCGAGGATTATGTCACGGATCATGGCGCCAAATTCGGCCTGATCCTCCTCCTCAACTTTTTCGCCATCGGCGGCGCGGCTCTGGGAATATTCTCGGTTGCGAAAATAGCCTTTACCGGAGTGGTAGCATGAAGACCGAACAATCCACCCAGCCTACCTACAAGATCATTGATCACACCTATGACACCGTTGTTGTCGGTGCCGGAGGCTCCGGCCTGCGCGCGACCATGGGCGCGGCAGAATCCGGTCTAAAAACAGCCTGTATTACAAAGGTCTTCCCGACCCGCTCGCATACTGTTGCAGCGCAGGGCGGCATCGCCGCATCTCTGGGCAACAACACGCCCGACCACTGGACCTGGCATATGTATGACACGGTCAAGGGATCGGACTGGCTCGGCGACCAGGACGCGATCGAATATCTGGTGCGCGAAGCACCGCAGGCGGTTTACGAGCTGGAACATGCCGGTGTGCCTTTCTCGCGCAACGAAGACGGCACCATCTACCAGCGCCCGTTTGGCGGCCATATGCAGAATATGGGCGAGGGGCCTCCGGTCCAGCGTACCTGTGCAGCTGCCGACCGTACCGGCCACGCGATGCTCCACGCGCTCTATCAGCAGAGCCTGAAATATGACGCGGATTTCTTCATCGAATATTTCGCCATCGACCTGATCATGGAAGACGGCGAATGCCGGGGCGTGATCGCCCTATGCCTCGAAGACGGTTCGATCCACCGGTTCCGCAGTCATGCCGTGGTGCTGGCAACCGGCGGTTCCGGCCGCTGCTATTTCAGCGCGACCTCCGCCCATACCTGCACCGGTGACGGCGGCGGCATGGTGCTGCGCGCGGGTCTGCCCCTGCAGGACATGGAATTTGTCCAGTTTCACCCGACCGGGATTTACGGCGCGGGCGTCTTGATTACCGAAGGCGCACGTGGCGAGGGCGGTTATCTGACCAACAGCGAAGGCGAGCGTTTCATGGAACGCTATGCGCCAAGCGCCAAGGACCTAGCCAGCCGTGATGTTGTCTCGCGCTGCATGGCTACCGAAATTCGCGAAGGCCGCGGCGTCGGACCGGAGAAGGATCATATCTATCTCCACCTCGACCATATTGCACCTGAAGTGCTGGCCGAACGGCTGCCTGGTATTACCGAGACCGGCAAGATCTTCGCCAATGTCGATCTGACCCGCGAAGCTTTGCCGGTGGTGCCGACGGTCCATTATAATATGGGCGGCATACCCTGTAACTATCATGGCGAAGTGATCAATCCGACCAAGGACGATCCGGACGCGATCGTCCCGGGCCTCTATTCCGTCGGTGAAGCTGCGTGCGTGTCGGTGCACGGAGCGAACCGTCTGGGTTCCAACTCGCTGATCGATCTCGTGGTCTTTGGCCGCGCGACCGGTCTGCGGCTGAAGGAAAAGCTGGTGCCGAACGCGTCGCACAGACCTTTGCCGGACGGTTCCGCCGATCTGGCGCTGCAGCGTCTCGACCATTTCCGCAATGCCAAGGGTTCGATCCCGACCGCCGACCTGCGCGTCGAAATGCAGAAAACCATGCAGAAGCATGCCGCTGTGTTCCGCGACAACAAGTTGCTCAGCGAGGGCGTTGAGGCGATGGACAAGGTCAATGCGAAACTGGCCGATGTCGGCGTGACCGACCGCTCGCTGATCTGGAACACCGACCTGATCGAAACGCTGGAGCTCGACAATCTGATGAGCCAGGCGATGGTCACGATCAAGGCTGCCGCCAACCGCAAGGAAAGCCGCGGCGCGCATATGCACGAAGATTATGAAGACCGGAATGACAAGGAATGGATGAAGCACACCGTCACCACCTTTGAAGGTTGGGGCGGCACTGGCGGAAAGGTCGATATCAGCTATCGCCCGGTCCATGATTATACGCTGACCGACGAAGCGGAATATGTGAAGCCGAAGAAGCGGGTTTATTGATTTTGGCTGGAGTGTGGACAACTACCGTTGTTAACTGTCTCCCCAGCGCAGGCTGGGGCCCAAACCGGACTTGAATGGGGGGAAGAGTGTTTCCTCACCGCACCATTGGATTGGATGCCAGCCTTCGCTGGCATGACGGAGTGATCCTGCGATATTCTGCTGCAGTCGCCCCAGCGCAGGCTGGGGCCTAACCCGGACCTGAATGGGGGAAGAGTGTTTCCTCAGCGCAGCATTGGTATGGATGCCAGCCTACGCTGGCACGACCGAGTGTGTCCGCGACATCAACTATTGATCACATCCCATAAATCATCCCAATTGGGATTAGCCTTGATAATCAGGTCGGTTTTCCATCTCCGCTTCCACGCCTTCATCGCTTTCTCGCGCGCTATAGCTTCACAGGGAGAATCATATTCTTCGACATAGACGAGACGACCCAATCCATGTTCGCGACAAAAATCCGAACCCGTTCCATTCTTGTGCTGGCATATTCGCGCCGGCAAATCGGATGTTACTCCAATGTAAAGCGTGCCAAACGGCTTGTTAATCATGATATAAACATAGGCGCGTCTCATAAGGCATGGCTAAATCACTATTAGCTTGAGTACCAGCCAACACCGGCACGACAGGCTGAAACTGTTAAATATTCTTCGCAAAGCCTTCCAACCACTTCCCGCCACCGGCCAATCCCGATAGAAGCACCCGATGCTCGCCCCGATGCTCCCCTCCTTCCTGCTCGTCGTTCTGCTGGTCGAACTGACGCCCGGTCCGAACATGGGCTGGCTGGCCTTGCTCAGTGCCAGCGAGGGCAGGCGAGCGGGTTTTGCGGCGACCGCCGGTATCGGTCTGGGACTGGCGATTGTTGCGGCGGCATCCGCGTTGGGGCTGGCGCAACTGGCGCATGAATCGCCGCTGATTTTCAATCTGCTTCGCTATGCCGGGTCGGCATTTCTGCTCTGGCTGGCGTGGGAGGCATGGGTTTGCGAGCGGGAGGTATCGCCCTCGGCCATCCACAAGAATGGTACGGCGGCAAAGCATTTCCGGCGCGGACTTCTGATCAATCTGCTCAATCCGAAGGCGGCTTTATTCTTCATCGCGGTGCTGCCGGTCCATATTGTCGCAAACGGGTCGGTTGCGATGCAAACGGCGCAGCTGTCGATCGCCTATGTCGCGGTGGCGACGACCATCCATATCATCATCGTCATGCTAGCCGGCCGCGCCCATGGCTGGCTCAGCACCGGTCCTTATGCGCGACTGGTCAGACGCGGTTTTGCTGTGATGCTGGCCGCTATCGCAATATGGTTTTTTGTGGATACATTCCGTTAGGGGCAAGGCCGTTCGGAGTTGAGGAGATTAACCATTGTCGAAATCAACTGATCTGTCCGCCAACATCTATCCGCTCATGCAATATGCGAATGATTTCGACAATTTCGCCATCGATCAGATAAAATACCAGATGATGGCCGCTGGTCATTTTTCTGAGACCAAGGCCACTGGGTTCATGTTCCGGGAATCTCAGGGCAAAGTCTGACAGGCTTTTGATGTCGGCGCCCAAACTCGATATGTAGGACCGAGCCTGCTTGCTGCCCCATCTTTCTATCGTATAATCTGCAATATCTTCAAGATCGGCGAGGGCTTCCGGACGAAACCGGATATCATAGCTCATCTTCAGTGCCGAATTTGCGGTCGATAAACCCGTTCCAATCAACAGGGCGTGCCGGTCCGCTATCGAGTCCCTTTTGCAGTTCGCGCTTCAGGATTTCCAGTTTTACTTCGCGTTCTTCAGCCAATCGTAACGCATCCCGAACGACTTCGCTCACCGAACCAAAGCGCCCGGACTGCATCTGGCGATGAACATATTCCAGATTATTGTCGCTCAGCGCGATGGATGTATTTTTGCTCATTTCCGTAATTTACCAATATTTGGTAGAGCGGTCAATCTGGATGCGTTACCCAATATATCAAGGCCGGGCAGGTGCCTTGCATCCTCGCTCGCGACCGACGCCTTTCAGAAAACCGCGCCGGACCGTACCGGCATAGACAGCCTTGTTATAGCGCCGGCGCTCCGCATTCGCGCCGGTAACCTCGCCGATGATTCCGCCAAAGGGGATGATCGAGCCTACTGCGCTGCCAGCCACCCGGGCAGCGGTTTCCTCGCGCTTCTTCGCGAGGCTCTTGTCGACGGTCTCGTTGACATCCGGGCCCAGCACTTCGTTGAGCTCGCGCACTTCCGCGATGATCGCGGCGCAGCCACGCAGGCCGTTCAGCGAATAGGGATCATCCTGAATATCGATCAGTTTCTGCGGAACTTCCTTGCCGTCAAATGGTTCGGTGACCTTGTTGCCGGCCGATTCCAGCGTCGAATCCTGTGGAGCGCCTTCCTGCGCCAATGCCGTGGTTTCGAGCAGGCCGATGGCCATTATCAAACCGAGCGAGTTTTTCATTTTTTTCATTTCAATCCCCTGACCGCATAGCCTAGCGAAAGCGCAGATTGTCGCGGTTCAACTGATTAACCGCCGTGACGCCCATTAGTTTCATGTCGCGTTCAATTTCATTCTGCAGCAAAGACAATATCCGCTCAACCCCTACCTGTCCGGCGGCGGCAAGGGCGTAGAGATAGAGGCGGCCGCCAGAGCAGGCCTTTGCGCCGACACTCAATGCCTTGAGCACATGGCTGCCCCGAGTGATGCCACCGTCGCAAATCACGTCCAGCTTGTCGCCGACCGCGTCGCAAATCTCGGCCAGCTGGTCGAAGGGCGCGCGGCTGCCGTCCAGTTGCCGGCCGCCATGGTTGGACACCATGATTGCGGTCGCGCCGATATCGACCGCTCGCTTGGCGTCGGCGACCGACATGATCCCCTTTAGGCAGAATTCGCCGTCCCAGTCCTTCGCGATCTCCTCAGCCATCTTCCAGTCGAGTGACTGGTCGAGCATATTGGTGAAATAATCCGCGACCGAGTTGGGCACGCTGCTGCCTTCCGAGACATGGTCCTTCAGGTTTGACAGTTCGAACTTGTCGCGGAACATGTAGTTCAGGCCCCAAGCGGGTTTCGCGGCATAGCTCCAGAAGCTGGTCGGGGTGATCCGCGGCGGGCTGGTAAAACCGGACCGCAGACAGCGCTCCCGATTGCCGCCGACGATAGTGTCCACAGTCAGCGTCAGCGCGTCGAACTTCGCCGCCTTGCAGCGCTCGACCATCGACCGGTTGAGATCCTTGTCCTTGTGGACGTATAGCTGGAACATTTTCGGTGTGCTGATGCTTGCGCCGATATCCTCGATGCTCACGGTGCCCAGCGAGGAGATACCGAAAAACGTGCCGAATTTCTCGGCAGCGCGGGCAACGGCATGTTCGCCTTGCCAGTGGAACAACCGTTGTAGCGCGGTTGGCGAGAGGAAAAGCGGCATCGCCAGTTTCTGGCCCATGACCGTCGTGCTCATGTCGATAGTCTCGACGCCTGTGAGAACATTGGGCACCAGGTCGCACCGTTCATAGGCGGTGGTATTGCGCCGGCGGGTGACCTCGTCGTCTGCCGCGCCGTCGATATAGTCGAATATCGGAAAAGGCAGACGTTTCTTGGCGAGCGCACGGAAGTCGTTCACATTGTGGCAATCGGAGATATTCATAACGACCTTTCGATTTGGCGTGCGTGTGCCTCTGCTCATCGCAGTGGATATAAAGATGATACATAGGGTCTAGACGAACGGAGGCGTCGCGCAAACTAACTTTGTTGGGACGGAAGAGGGAGATTTTATGACGGAGATACAAGCAAATCGGGATGATCCGGGGAAGCCCGAACGATCGCCGGGCCGAAAATTCCTGATGGTATTACTCATGGGGTTTCTCATTACTATCCCGTTGTTTACCGTCTGGCTGCTCAATTATGACCGGCAGAGTCAGAGCGAAACAGCCCAGCAATCGATCGTCTCCGGTTGGGGCGGCCAGCAGGTGTTTGCCGGCCCCCAGATCGTGCTGCCCTATCAGGCGAAGGTCACCGAATCTGTTGAGCAGAACGGCAAGACGGTCACCCGGACCAATATCGTGACCCGCGAATTATTCGTCGCGCCGGAAATGGTGAAGCTGGACAGCAAGCTGAACACCGAAACCAAGAAACGGGCGATTTACGAGGTCATTGTCTATGACACGGCGATTACCGGTTCTGCGATCTTCAGACTGCCCGACGATCTCGATCGCTATGGCGTGACCCGCGACCAGATTGATTTCAGCCGCGCGGAACTGCGGTTCGGCTTGTCCGACGCCCGCGGCTTGGCGGGAGACAATAAGGTCAGCGTCAATGGGCAGGTGCTGGAACTGCAACCCGGGAAGGGACTGGGTGCTACCGGGAACAGCGGGTTTTTCGCCTTTCTCGATAGCAGCGCGCTGGAAAGCGGCGCGATCGAGGCCAAATTCGATGTCCGGTTCAAAGGAAACCAGAGTCTGACCATTGCGCCCAATGCCGGGCAGACAGAGTGGACTGTCCAGTCGACGTGGCCGCACCCCAGCTTTGCAGGGAGTTTTCTTCCCGAAAGCAGAACAATCAATGCCGACGGCTTCGAGGCGAAATATGTGATCACCAATCTGGCGCTCGGCACATCGCTGATCGCCAATGATCCGGGCCAGCAGGTTCAACCGATGCGCGCGAAAGACATGGCCTATAGCGGAGCCGAATATGGCAATGCTGTTGCCGCCAGCGCAACCGTCGACTTGATCCAGCCGGTTGATCTCTATGGTCAGGTCGACCGGGCGGCCAAATATGGCTTTCTGATCATCGGTTTCACCTTTGTCGCGTTCCTGCTGTTCGATCTGATCGGCGGGGTGCGGATATCCTCGGTGCAATATATATTGGTCGGCGTTGCGCTGGTATTGTTCTTCGTGCTGCTGCTGGCTTTTGCCGAGATCATCGGTTTCGCATTGGCCTATATCGCGGCATCGGTCGCCACGATCGGGCTGATCACTGCCTATTCGGCTTCGGTATTGTCGAGTTGGCGACGGGCCTCGATCATCGGCGGACTGCTCGCCGGTCTCTATGGCGCAATCTATATATTGCTCAGCCTCGAAGCTTATTCGCTGCTCATCGGATCGCTGCTGATTTTCGCAGCCCTGGCCGGGGTGATGTTCGTTACCCGGCGGCTTGACTGGTCAGCGACTATCAGCCGGCCAAAGGCATAATTATATGCGGGCTCCGGCGCTGGGTCGCCGGAGCCCGTTTTTTCTAGACCGCACCGGCTGCGAATGTATCGCACGAAGACGGATTGCCGGTCTGCATGCCCTTGCGCAGCCACGCCATGCGCTGCTCGGATGATCCGTGGGTGAACATACTTTCTATCGGCTGCTGGCCGGCTCCGCGCATCAACGTATCATCGCCGATGGCATGGGCGGCGTTCAAACCCTCCTCGACATCACCGGGCTCCATACGGTCGGCATTTTGCGCGGCCCATACGCCAGCGTAGCAGTCCGCCTGCAATTCCATCCGCACCTGTAGCGCATTGCCCTCGGCCTTGCTTGCCCGGCCCTGTGCCTTGCGCACCTGGGTGGCTACGCCGGTCAGATTCTGGATATGATGGCCGACCTCGTGCGCGATTACATAGGCTTGCGCAAAATCGCCCTTCGCTCCCATCCGGGTCGCCATTTCCCGGAAGAAGCTGGTGTCGAGATAGACGCCCTGATCCGCCGGGCAATAAAATGGTCCCATCGCCGCCTGCGCTGCGCCGCAGCCCGATTGCCCGGACTGGTCGTAAAAGGTGAGGGTGGTCGGACGATAGGTTTCGCCGTTCGCCTGAAATAATTTGGACCAGGTCTGCTCGGTCGAGGCGAGCACCTGACATGAGAATCTTTCTTCCGCTGTATCGCAGGCGACATTGGCACCGGAGCTTTCCGACTGGAATCCGCCTCCGCCCGCTCCGTCAGCGAGTTGCAGGCTACCGCTGCTGAAATACAGGAAGGCGAGTGCCGCGCCGCCGATCAGCAAGATCGTGCCGCAGCCCATTTTGCGGCCCAGCAGCATCGGGAGAAAACCGAGCAAAATGCCGAGGCCGCCACCACCGCCGCCAAAGCTCCCGCCGCCGCCACGGCCCTGATCACGTACATTTTTGCTGGGGTCCAGATCGTCCAAACGCATGTTTATCTCCTCGTCGCTTTCCAATTCGCCTGATTCAAGAAAAAGCGCAAGTAGCCCTGATTTCTTTTACAAAAGCATTGCAGTCCGGTCCGACAGTTTTAAGGTCGCCGGAAAGGAGACTATGCATGTTTTTAAAGGGTAAGGTCGCGCTGATTACGGGTTCAACATCGGGCATCGGCGGCGGCTATGCGAAAGCGCTGGCAGCAGAAGGCGCGGCGGTGATGATCAACGGTTTTGGCGATGCGGGCGAGATCGAATCGCTGCGCCAGGAACTCGAAGCGCTGAGCGGGGCGAAGGCCGCGTATAGCAATGCCGACATGACCAAGCCGGAAGAAATCCGGAAAATGTGCGCCGATTGCGTGGAGCAGCTGGGCACGGTCGACATATTGATCAACAACGCGGGTATCCAGTTTGTCGCGCCGGTAGACGAATTTCCAGAAGACAAATGGAATGCGATAATGGATATCATCATGAATAGTGCTTTTCATGCCACCAAGGCGGTTGTGCCGGGGATGAAGGAAAAGGGATGGGGCCGGATCATCAGCACCGGATCGATGCACAGCAAGGTCGCAAGCCCCTATAAGTCCGCCTATAATGCTGCGAAGCACGGGCTCGACGGGTTCGGCAAGACGGTTGCGCTCGAGGTGGCGACCCATGGCATTACGGTCAACACGATTTCGCCGGGCTATACCTGGACGCCTTTGGTCGAGGGCCAGATCCCGAACACCATGGAAGTGCGTGGGATGACGCGCGATCAGGTGATCAACGACGTCCTGCTCGCACCGCAACCGACCAAGGAATTTGTCCAGATCGACCAGATCGCCGCTCTGGCGATTTTCCTGTGCAAGGATGATGCCCGCTCAATTACCGGCGCGAATATCTCGATCGACGGTGGCTGGACGGCGCAATGATTGCAGGGCTTCTATTGCAGGTAGCCGCAGCAGCCGGACCACAGGCAGAAACGCAATGGCCTGAGCAGGCAACGGCTGCGGATGCGGCACGACTGGATCGATGGGAAGAGGCGCTGGAAATCGGCCGCGCTGGCGTTATCGGAGCGGGCGAAGGCGCGCTACTGGCTGCCCGTTCGCCGTTGTTCGAAACCAGCGCGGCGTTGAGCAACAGCAATATTCCGCAAGGTCTCTATAATTGTTCGATTACCAAGCTTGACGGCGATCCGGACGGAGGGCTTCCCTATATTGCTTATAGTCCGTTCAAATGCCGTGTGGTCGATCAGAATGGCCGCAAGCATTTCACCAAATTGACTGGCTCTCAGCGCACGATCGGCTGGATCGATAAAGTGGATAATAAGCAGTCTGCCTATCTCGGGACGCTTATCTATCATTATGAAGATGCTCTGGTTGCCTACGGGAAAACGGCAAAACGCGATCAGGCTGCGGTTGTCCAGCGCATAGGAGCAAAACGGTGGCGGATGGTGTTCCCGTTTCCTGAATATGAAAGCAAGGTCGACGTGATGGAACTGACACCGGTGGAATGAAATTTTGGGCCTGACAAGCGGCTTTGATCGGATTAGTCAGAGAGAAATAAAAAGTAACAGGGGATGATGATGCGGAATTTCATGAAATTGGGTTTGTTGGCGGCGGCTTCGGTACTGGCATTCTCTGCGGCTCAGGCTGACGGGTTGAAGGATTCCATTGCCGCCGATCTGCCATCGCTGATGGACATTTACCGCGACCTGCACAGCAATCCCGAACTCAGCGGCGAGGAAGTCCGCACGGCGGCGAAGCTGGCTGCCGAGGCAAAGCGGCTCGGGTTCAAGGTAACCGAAAAAGTCGGCGGCACCGGCGTGGTTGCGGTCATGGAAAATGGCGAGGGGCCAACCGTGCTGCTTCGTGCCGACATGGACGGCTTGCCGCTCGAGGAGAAAACCGGACTGGCTTTTGCTTCACGGGTGCAGGCAAAAACGCGTCAGGGCAATGACACGTTCGTCATGCACGCCTGCGGCCATGATACGCATATGACGGGCTGGGTGGCGACGGCGCGGCAACTGGTAGCGCGCAAGGCGGAATGGTCCGGGACGCTGGTGATGATCCTGCAGCCGGCGGAGGAAACAGGCGAGGGCGCTCTCGCAATGCTGGAAGACGGCCTTTATACCCGCTTCCCCAAGCCCGATTATGCGCTGGCCTTTCATGACGCGGCTGGCGTGCCGGCGGGATATATCGGCTATGCGCCGGGCTTTGCCCTGGCTAATGTCGACAGTGTCGATATTCAGGTGAAGGGCATTGGCGGCCATGGTGCCTATCCGCATACGACCAAGGATCCGGTCGTTCTGGCCAGCCGCATCGTCGGCTCGCTGCAAACCCTTGTCAGCCGCGAGCTGGATCCGCAGGATCCAGCGGTTGTAACCGTCGGCAGTTTTCAGGCTGGTTCCAAACATAATGTCATTTCGGACGATGCGCTATTGCTGCTCACCGTGCGCAGCTATGGCGATGACACGCGGGCCCAGTTGCTCGACGGGATCAAGAGAATCGCGCGTGGCGAGGCGATTGCCGCCGGCATGCCGGAGGACCGGATGCCGGTTGTGACGTTGCGCGAGGCAGAATTCACGCCAGCCACCTATAACAGCCCCGAATTTTCTGTTGAAATGGCCAGTATTTTTGAAACCCGCTTCGGCAAGGACCGGGTTGTGCAATCCAAACCGGTCATGGGCGGTGAGGATTTTAGCCGCTATGGCCGCGCCGATAAAAATATCAAAAGCATGATCTTCTGGGTCGGTGGAGTGCCAATGGCGGAATATCAGGCTTCGCTGGCCGAAGGTACAAAACTGCCGTCGCTGCACAGTTCCTTCTGGGCGCCCGATGCCGAAAAGGTGATCGCAACCGGTGCCGAAGCGATGACCGCCGCGACCTTGCAGATCATGAAGAAATAGATGGTTTGGCGGTGCATCCTGCTTGTGTCGCTGGCACTTCCGGTTGCGCCGCTCGCCGCGCGGGACGCGAGCGATATAGACTCAGGCTATTTCGAAGGGCGCTGGGCCTTCATCGATGAAGACTGTTCCGCGCCGACCAACTGGACGTTGATTTCCGGCGGAAATTTCGTTTCCGAGGATCTCGTCGGTATCTGGACATGGCGGGAAGGCGAGCTGGTTTTGAATCTCGACGATCTGGCTATTGACGAGGAAAGCGGCGAGCCGGGCGGGCGGTTCCGGATGGACGGTCCGGTCACATTGGTCGATCAGGATCGCTTTGATTTCACCATCGCGCCCGATGTCTATCAGCTGAAACGTTGTCCGTGACAAATAATCGCTATTGCGAATAAGTTGCAACAAACTGATCGATATTTCCGATCAACAAAGATCAAAAAATTCGATGGAGTGCGGTCGCGCGCGCGCCTACTAATCCGCCAGTCCGATTCTCGGAATCGGTGCTTAGTTCAATCACGCCAATAGGAGAAGACCATGGGACTTGCTGGAAGCAAAACCGAACAGAATTTGAAAGATGCCTTTGCTGGAGAAAGCCAGGCCAACCGTCGTTATCTCTATTTCGCCCAGAAGGCCGATATTGAAGGCTATAACGATGTTGCAGCCGTATTCCGGTCAACCGCAGAAGGCGAAACCGGCCACGCCCATGGTCATCTCGAATTTCTGGAAGAAGTTGGCGATCCGGCAACCGGTCTGGCGATCGGCGGCACGTCCGACAATCTGAAATCGGCGATTGCGGGCGAAACCCACGAATATACCGATATGTATCCGGGCATGGCGAAGTCGGCCCGCGAAGAAGGTTTTGACGAAATTGCCGACTGGTTCGAAACGCTTGCAAAAGCGGAAAAGAGCCATGCTGGCAAATTCCAGAAAACACTGGATACGATGGACGCTTAAACCGTCCATTCAGAGGATCATGCCGTCGCCAATATCCCCCTCCCAAAGGGTGGCGGCATGATCATTTTCTTTACCGATCTCCGCCCTTAGGGCGACAGGAAGCATATCATGACTGAAGGCAGCTTGGGTGCGCCGACGCGGCATCCGATAGCGTGGCAGGAGGAATCCTACTATGACGAGGAGGCGCTGGATCAGGAATTGCGCCGTGTCTTCGATATTTGCCATGGTTGTCGGCGTTGTTTCAATCTGTGCGACAGCTTCCCCCAGCTATTCGACCTGATTGACGAGAGCCCGAACGAAGAAGTCGAAGATCTGAGTAGTGGCGACATCAAGAATGTCGTCGATGCCTGTACGCTTTGTGACATGTGCTTCATGGTCAAATGCCCCTATGTCCCGCCGCATGAATTTGATCTCGACTTCCCCCATTTGATGCTGCGACACCGGGCGGTCGAAAATCGCAAGGGCAAGACCGGTCTGGTCGACAGGCAACTGGCCGAAATCGATCGCAACGCCAAGCTGGCCGGAGCATTTTCCGGCGTTGCCAATTGGGCTTCCGATCAGCAGAACGGCCTGACCCGTGGTGTTCTCGAGCGGGTTGCCGGTATCGACAAGCGCGCACATCTGCCTGAATTTGAGGACGTGCCGCTGACCTACCAACATGTCGGCCATGGCCCTGTCGCCAATCCCGATGCCCCGGCTTTTGGTCGAAAGGCTGCCATTTACGCGACCTGTTACGGAAATTTCAACGACCAGACCGCCGGCAAGGCCGCGCTCGACGTGCTCTCGCATAATGGCGTCCAGACACGGGTCGAATATCCTGCCTGTTGCGGCATGCCGAAGCTGGAAAATGGTGACTTGCCTGCGGTGGCGGCATCGGCTGAAGAAGTCGCAGCTTTTTTCGAGCCGATCATCGATGAAGGTTACGACGTCGTTGCCCTGACGCCCAGTTGCGCGCTGATGATGAAATTTGAATGGCCGCTGATATTGCCGGACAATGCAGCGGTAAAAAAACTGGCCTTGGCGACGCGCGATCTCAGCGAATATGTCGTAGAGATTGCCGCAGACAAGGGCCTCGTCCCGATTGCACCGATGGACGCAAAAATCGGCATCCATTTTGCCTGCCACAGCCGTGCCCAGAATATGGGACCAAAAGCGATGCAGATGCTCAAACTGATTCCGGAAGCCAAACCATCAATCACCGAGCGCTGCTCCGGCCACGGCGGGAAGTGGGGAATTTTCAAGGAAAATTTCGACAAGGCCGTCAAGGTTGGCCGTCCGGCTGCCCGCTCGGTCGCGAAAGGCGATCCTGACTATATGGTCAGCGAATGTCCGCTGGCTGGGCCGCATCTGAAACAGATCATGGCCAGCGGTGGCCAGGCAAATGTGCCGGAACGGATCGGTCACCCGATAGAATTGCTGGCCAAGGCCTACGGGTTCTGACGACTGGCTTTGCCGACATGTGCCGTATAAACGGTCGAGATTTTTGAGGATATGATATGCCCCGCGATACCCATGAAATTACCAATGAAGACATAATCTCGCTCGAAGATTACGAGTTGATCCGCAAGGACAAGCGTCAGGAGTCGATCCTGCGCAAGAAATTCCGGCGGATCGCCATCGGTCCCTATGCGACGATCCAGTTTGAAAGCTGGGAAAGCATGTGGTTGCAGATCCAGGAAATGCTGCGGATTGAAAAAGGTGGCGCGGAACAGCTGGTCGACGAGCTGGCTGCCTATAATCCGATGGTTCCGAACGGATCGGAATTTACCGGCACATTGATGTTCGAAATCGACGAGGAAGAGCGGCGTACGGCTTTTCTGAAGACGCTGGGCGGCGTCGATCAGCATATCCACCTCGTTATCGGCGACGAGAAGATCACCGCCGAACCGGAGCAGGACATCGACCGCACCCGTTCGGATGGCAAGGCCAGTGCTGTCCAGTTTGTCCATTTCTCGCTAACCGCCGAGCAGGCAGACAAGTGGAAAGGCATGGAAGGGCAGGTGATGGTCCAGATCGACCATCCCAATTATGGCCATGCCGCGATTATCAGCGACGAATGCCGCCGGGATATGGCTCGCGACCTCGACTAGTGGTCGTTGTTGACGGGCTTGGCCTCGATCGGATTTTCCCGACTGCCTTTTTCCCCCGGTTTGGGACTATTTACCGGAGCCATATTGCCGTTGCTTGCGAACGACCTGTTTCCTGATGGCGATTCCCCCCATGATGCCGGACGTCCGGAGCCGCCGTCTTCTTCATCTGATTCGTCGCTGATGCCATCGTCCAGATGCGTAAGTGGTTCGCCAAATGTGAAGGACTCGTCTTCTTCCTCGTCATCATAGTCCCAGGCATCGTCCGGAGACTGGACCGGGGCAGGTGGCGGGGCTACAGGTTTAGCCTCTTCGACCACGGGCTGCGGTTTCTCGGGCTCTGCCGACGGAGCGATGAGATAGATCAGCACTCCGGTGGAGAGGACGAAGATGAGCGATTCTTTAAGCATGCCGGGGTACCATTTTCTTTGACTATCGGACCTGAAATAGACCGTTGCGGTTAAGAAATATTTACCCTGTGTTGCTGCAAAGAGATTGGATGCTTCCCGAACTGCAGTCCCGAGGCAAAGTCCATTAAGCCATGCTTTGTAAAGACAATGCAAAATCACTTGAAATATTGTAAATAAATTTACATAACAGGGTGATGACAAACCCCAAACTTTTTGCCGGTGCGGCGATCAAGCGACTGCGGCGCAGCGCCGCGATGACGCAGGTCGCGCTGGCCCAGGCGCTCGATATTTCCCCCAGTTATCTCAATCTCATCGAGCGCAACCAACGCCCGCTTAGCGCCCGTTTGATGCTGCTTCTGGCGGACAGGTTCGACTTTGATCCACGGCAATTGATCGCCGCGGAGCCTGGCGGCGGGATTGACGCTATCCGCCAGAGACTGGCCGATCCGCTGTTCGAGGACCTGACGATCGACCGGACGGAACTGGAGGAATGGTTGATCGCGTCGCCCAATAGCGCCGAAGCTTTCGTACGACTGTTTGACAACCGCAAGGCCGCTGGAGAGACGGGCGAAAATATCGCGCCCGATCCGATTCAGTCGGTTCGCCGCGAGATCGAACGCTGGCGCAATTATTTTGCCGATCTCGATTCGATGGCGGAGAAACTCGCCGATGAGCTGCGCCTCGGTGCGGGTGATCTTTATGGCGCGATAACCGAGCGGCTGCGGGTCAAGCATCAGTTGATGATCCGGATATTGCCGGAGACGGTGCTGGCCGACAAGCTGCGCCGTCTCGATCTGCATGCGCGACAATTGCAATTGTCGGAAATGCTCGACCCGGCGTCGCGCACCTTTCAGGCCGCGTTGCTGCTGGGCCAGATAGAAGCCAAGGGCGAGATCGATGCGCTGGTTGCGGGCGGCAATTTTACCGATCGTTCCGCAGAGAAATTGTTCCGCCGCCATCTGTCGGGTTATTTTGCCGCTGCCCTGATGATGCCATATGAGCGCTTCCTGAGAGCCTGCGAGCAAACAGGATATCGCATCCAGGTGCTCCAGCGCCGTTTCGGTGCGGGTTTCGAACAGGTTGCCCATCGTCTGACTACGTTACAGCGGGTCGGATCACGCGGCCTGCCGTTTTTCATGGTTCGCATCGATCGATCAGGGATGATATCGAAACGCTATGCCGGGGCGAGCAATGCGCCGCTGGTGGAAAGCGCCTATCGCTGCCCGCTCTGGGATATTCATCGTGTTTTTGAACAACCCGCAGAAATCCTGTCGCAATTGGTCGCCCTGGAAGACGGTTCGACTTGGTTCACCCTGTCGCGTGCGGTGCAGGGCATTGGTTCTGGCGCCGGTGGATATACACCGGCTTTCGGCATCGGGCTGGGCGTTTCCGCGGATGTCGCTTCGGCGCTGCATTACGCCCGTGGCAAAGACCTCAGCGCCGAACAGGCGGTGCCGATCGGGCTCGGCTGTCCGGCCTGTACCCGTCCGCAATGTTCGCAGCGCTCGGCACCCCCGCGCAGCCGCCCGCTCAAATTTGACGACCGGGAACGCGGATTGACGCCGTTTGACTTCGTCCACGATTAGGCTGGAAGGCTGAAACCGGCGGTGGCAGGATGAGAAACTGTCGACATATTGAACAATTTTAACGAAACCACGCGATTTCCTGCGATTATGCCTGTAAAATTTACCGACAGATAACTTATTTTCCTTATTGGTAATTCGAGCCAAGGAAAGTTCACGCGCAATATGATCCGATTGTTCAAGCATTACATCCCTTATCCGATACTTTTTCTGGGTTTGATCGATTTCCTGCTGTTGCTGATGGCGGCAGAAGCGGGCTGGATATTCCGTGCGCTTCAGATCGACATGGCGGTCGGTTCCATGGCTGAACGTCCGGGGCCGATTTTCAGCTTTGCCCTGGCGCTGCAGCTGGCGCTGATTGCCGTGGGAGTCTATGGACCAGAGGCCCTGCAATCGCTCCGTTTTGCCGCCGCCCGCATCATGGTTGCGATTTCGCTCGGCGTAATTTTCCTATCGTTGCTGTCATTTGCAATGCCCGGCATCACGCTCTGGCGCTCCAACTCGCTCTACGCGATGGTATTGGCGATCGCATTTTTGATGGTGATCCGGATATTGCTTCGGGTCCTGTTCGACAGCGACAGCTTCAAGCGCCGTCTGCTCATTCTCGGTGCCGGCCCGCGCGCCGGTCGTATTTCCCTTCTGGAAAAGCGACAGGAAAGCGGTTTCATCATTGCCGGCTATGTCGACATGAATGAAGGTCCAAGCAATATCGAAGGCGCGGTCCGGCGTCAGGATATCGCGAACCTGCCGCAGCATGTGATTGATCTCGAGGTTAGCGAGGTGGTGCTGGCGCTGGAGGAACGACGCAATTCTCTGCCGGTTGCCGATCTGTTGACGATCAAGACGACCGGCGTCCATGTCAACGATATGTCCAGTTTTGTTGAACGCGAAACCGGGCGCGTCGATCTGGATAGCGTGAACCCCAGCTGGTTTATCTTCTCCGATGGATTTTCCTCGGGTCGCCGACTGTCCACTGTATTCAAGCGCGGATTTGATGTTCTGTTGAGCTTCCTGTTGCTGGTTCTGACCGGACCGGTGATTTTGCTTTTTGCCTTGTTGATCAAACTCGAAAGCCGCGGAGGCGCTTTTTTCAAACAGGAACGGGTCGGACTTTATGGGCAGAAGTTCAGTATCCTCAAGCTCCGCTCGATGCGTGCGGACGCCGAGGCCGGCGGCAAGGCGATCTGGGCATCGGAGAATGATCCACGGATAACGCGCGTCGGAAGTTTTATCCGCAAGGTGCGGATTGACGAGCTGCCGCAGGCGTGGAGCGTGTTGAAAGGCGAGATGAGTTTTGTCGGGCCGCGTCCCGAACGGCCGCAATTTGTCGAAGATCTGCAAACCAAAATGCCTTTTTATACCGAGCGGCATATCGTCAAGCCGGGTATCACCGGGTGGGCACAGATCAATTATCCTTATGGTGCATCTACCGAAGATGCACGGCACAAGCTGGAATATGATCTCTATTATGCCAAAAATTACACACCCTTTCTCGATTTGTTGATCATCCTCCAGACCATTCGCGTGGTTCTCTGGCCCGAGGGCGTGCGCTAGGATGGTCTCGCTTCTGACTCATATCAGCACATTTGGGCATGGTATCGCTGCGATATTGTTCGGCGCGCTCGCCATCTGGCAATTTCAGCGGAAGGTCGAGCGTAGCGAACAACATATCTGGCTGGTGATAGCGATCTCGCTGACCAGCTTTTGGGCATTGTCGATTGCAGTCGAAGGTTTCCTGTCGCCGATTGCCCGCTTTGCCGAGTCCTTGCGCAACTTTGGCTGGCTGGCCTTCATGTTCATTCTGCTGCGGTCCGGAGAAGGGCGCGATGAACCGAAAACGGTCAACAGCATCTATGTCGCGCTGGCGTTTGTATTGCTCGGCCAGATAATAGTAGATGCGCTGATACCTGCTTTTGCGGGAAGCCCGCGTCTGGAAGGCGTCACTTTATATACTTCGCTGGTTTTGCGGATGATCTTTGCCGTGGGCGCGCTCGTGCTGGTCCACAATCTATATTCGATTTCCGCGCCGGAAACCCGATGGGGTATCCGGCTGCCCATGGCGTCGCTGGCTGCGATCTGGACCTTTGATCTCAACCTGTTCACGATCACCTATCTGACACAGCAATTGCCGCTGGAATTGCACGCGATGCGTGGCGCGATGATGGCGGTTGTTGCGCCCATTCTTGCCTTGGCCTCGGTTCGCAACACAGAATGGAATTTGAGGTTGTCGCGAAGCGTTGCCTTCCGATCGTTATCGCTCGTGGCGATTGGCAGTTACCTCCTGATGATGGTCGTCATTGCTACAGCATTGCAGATCATTGGCGGCGACTATGCCCGTCTGGCCCAGATCAGCTTTCTGTTCGGAACATCCATCGGCGCCCTGCTTCTGCTCCCTTCGGGACGGTTTCGGGCATGGCTGAAGGTGAAATTGGCCAAGAATTTTTTCCAGCACCGCTATGATTATCGTGCGGAGTGGATCCGCTTTACCGACACAATCGGTCGCCCCGGTGCCGATAGCGCGCCTTTCCATGAACGGGTGATCAAGGCGATCGCGGATATCACCGATTCACCGGGCGGCATTTTGCTGATACCCGACGATTCTGGCCAATTGGTGCTGCAAGCCCGTTGGAACTGGTCGTCGATCGATGTGCCGGCGCGTGCCTGCACCGCCAGAACGATCTCTTTTTTCGAGGACTCCAGCCATATCGTCGAATTTGACGCGCTGCGTGCCGATCAGGACGACAAATGCGATCCGGCAGCCATTCCGAACTGGATGACCAGCGATGACCGGGCGTGGGCTGCGGTTCCGCTGGTTCATTTCGACCGCCTCACCGGTCTGATGCTGCTGGCGCGGCCACGGATCAACCGGACACTGGACTGGGAAGATCTGGATATGTTGCGTGTAGTAGGTCGGCAGGTCGCCAGTTATCTGGCCGAAGCCCGCAGTCAGGAATCGCTCTCCGAAGCGCAACGATTTGACGAATTCAACCGCCGGATGGCGTTCGTCATGCATGACATCAAGAATCTTGTCAGCCAGTTGAGCTTGCTCGCCCGAAATGCCAAGCGCCATGCCGACAATCCTGAATTCAGGGTCGATATGATCGAAACATTGCAGGATTCAGCCGATAAACTGAACGGTCTGCTGGAACGTTTGTCGCAGCATAATAACGCCAAGCAGGAACCCCCGAAGCCGGTGAAAGTACGGGAACTGGTCCAGTCGATCATCGAGAAGAAACGGATATTGCACAATATGGAAACGACCCAGATCGACGATCTGACGGTGATGGCGGATCCGGTCCGGGTGGACCAGATTCTCGGCCATCTGATACAAAATGCTATCGATGCCAGCGCGGAAGACGAGCCGATCTTCATCAACGCGCGCCGCCGGGATCTGAGCGTCGCTATAGAAGTACGGGACGAGGGGCGCGGCATGTCGACAGAGTTTATTCGCAGCCAGCTTTTCAAACCTTTTGCCTCGAGCAAAAAGGGCGGCTTTGGAATTGGTGCCTATGAAGCCCGGGAACTCGCCCGGGCGATGAAGGGGCGTCTGGAAGTCGAAAGCAAGGAGGGGGCCGGTAGCCGGTTCACACTGATCCTGCCGCTTGCCAAGCGTTTGTCCGATGAAAAACCCACAGATGAAAGGGCCGCATGATGCCGGACAAGAATCAACCGAAAAGAGAAAAACTGCTGATCGTTGAAGATGACCCGGGCCTGCAAAAGCAGCTCAAATGGGCCTATGACGAATTTGATGTTATCGTCGCTGGCGACCGGGAAACCGCGATAGAGATGCTGCGTTCGGAAGAACCGGATGTGGTGACGCTCGATCTCGGCCTGCCACCGGACCCCGATGGCACCACCGAAGGCTTTGCGACGATGGAAGCCATATTGAGTCTGAAGCCGGATACAAAAGTAATCGTCGCCTCCGGTCATGGTGAAAAAGCCAGCGCCTTGCGTGCGATCTCTGGCGGGGCCTGGGATTTTTATCAAAAGCCGGTCGATATTGACGAGCTGGGTCTCATTGTCCGCCGTGCCTTCCATGTCCGTAAACTGGAACAGGAAAACGCCATTCTCGCGGCGAGGGGGAATGGCGAAGGACATATTCTGGGCCAGATCATAACCGGTGCTCCGGAAATGCTGAAAGTCGCGCAAATGATCGAGCGGGTGGCCAACACCAATGCGTCGGTGATGTTGCTGGGCGCCAGCGGTACGGGCAAGGAATTGCTCGCCAAAGGCCTGCATGAATCAAGCGACCGGAGCGGCAAGGCTTTTGTCGCGATCAATTGCGCTGCCATCCCGGAAAACCTGCTGGAGTCCGAATTGTTCGGACATGAAAAAGGGGCTTTTACCGGAGCGATAAAGACCACCGAAGGCAAGATTGAACAGGCCGACGGCGGGACGCTTTTCCTGGACGAAGTCGGTGACATTCCGCTACCGTTGCAGGTAAAATTGCTGCGGTTCCTGCAAGAGCGCGTGATCGAACGGATCGGTGGACGCAACGCGATCCCTGTCGATACGCGGATCGTCTGCGCGACCCATCAGAATCTCGAAAAGATGATCAAGGAAAATGCGTTTCGCGAAGATCTCTACTACCGGCTTGCCGAAATCGTGATCAAGATCCCGCCGCTATCCGGCAGGTCTGGCGATGCGAGTCTGCTTGCCCGGCATTTCCAGAAGAAATTCGCTGCCGAAATCAATCCGGCGGTAAAAGGTCTGGCTCCCGACGCGCTTGCTGCGCTCGAAGCCTGGCACTGGCCCGGCAATGTCCGCGAACTGGAGAACCGGATCAAGCGTGCGGTGATCATGGCCGATGGCAAGATGATCGCCGCCAAGGATCTCGATCTGGACGTGGATGAAGATGCCGCTGGTGATCTGCTCAACCTCAAGGCGGCGCGCGAGGCCGCCGACCGTTCGGCTATCCTGCGGGCTATTTCCCAGACCAGCGGCAATATTTCCAATGCGGCAAAATTGCTCGGTATCAGCCGACCGACTTTATATGATCTGCTCAAACAATATCAGCTGCAGCAAGCCAGCTGAATGGTGATGAGGCATTTTTCCCGGACATTGCGCGTTCGCAGCAATCCGCTGGTTCTGGCGGCGGCGCTGGCGCTGGGCGTGGTTGGCGTTCCGACGGCTATATACGCTGCCAGCCAAGGCAATGCCGATGCCCGCGAGGCCTTTGCCAATGCCGAGAAATTTCGTGCTCTTCGTGATGTAAGATCCGCCCGGATCGAACTAATGAATGCGATCAAGGCCGATCCCGAATGGATCGATGCGCGCGTGGCGCAGGCCGAGGTACTGCTCGGGCTTTATGACGGAATTGCCGCAGAAGCGGAACTGGACCATGCGCTGGAACTTGGTCTCGACCCGGCTGCTGTACGGCATCTCTATGGCCATGCCTTGTTGTTGCAGGGGAAGGCGCAAAAGGCGCTGGATCAGTTGCAGGCGGATGATATCCCCGCCGAACATCAAGGCTATGCAGCGCGCATATTGGGTAAGGTGGCTCTGCAACTGGGGGATGATCCGCTTGCCAGCCGGTCTTTCAACCGGGCGATGGAACTGGACCGGCGGAATCCGGATCTATGGGTCGATATCGCGCGTTTCCGTGCGGATTCCGGAGATCAAGCCGGTGCGACAAACGCGGTCGACGAAGCAGTGAAGCTGGATCCGGACAATATTCGCGCGCTGCAATATCGTGGCGAGTTGTTGCGGTTCCAGTTCGGTCTGGGTACGGCGCTGCCGTGGTTCGAGCGGGCGCTGGAGATTGACCCCAATGATGTGCCGCTGTTGACCGAATATGCAGCGACCCTGGGCGATATGGGACGGATGACCGAGATGCTCACGGTCGCGCGCAAAATCATTGCTCTGGATGGCCGCAACCCGAGGGCCTTTTTCATGCAGTCGGTTCTGGCAGCGCGGGCGGGTAACTATGGTCTTGCAAGACGATTGATGCACAAGACCGAAGGCACAGTCGACAATGTTCCGGCGGTCATGCTGGTGCAGGGCATTATCGAACATGGCGAAGGCAATTATAACGCCGCCGTCGACAAATTTGCCCGGCTCGCGTCGATCCAGCCTGATAACCGGCAGGTGCAAAATCTGCTGGCGCGCTCGCTTTATCTGGCCGGAAGCGCGGTCGATGCCGTCGATGTTCTCAAGTCCCAGGTCAACAGGACCGGTGCCGATCCCTACGCCTTGTGGCTGGCAGGGCGCGCGCTTGAATCATTTGATGAACGCGGTCAGGCCGCAGGCGTCATGAACCGCGCTGCTATCCATGACACCGGCAGGGAAGGCGCGATTGTCGAGGACGTGCCGCTCGGCATATTGTCTGCCGAAGCGCAGCGAAATCCGAATGATGCACGGGCAGTGGTTCCCTATATTCGCGCGCTCTATAATGCCGGCGATTATGTCACGGCCTTTGCCGAGGCCAAGCGGCTGCAAGAGGGTAACCCGGGCGCAAGTGCAGCGCATATACTGGTTGCCGATGTCGCCGCCGCAATGGGTAATTTTGACGAAGCGCTTAACGCGCTGGACAAGGCGCGCAGCATCCGCTTTTCCGAACCGGTGATGTTGCGTCTGGTCGAGGTGCTACGGTCACAGGGTAATATGCAGAAATCGGGCGAGGTTCTGGCGCAATATCTCAATTATAATCCCAGCAATATCGCTGGATTGCGCTGGATGGCTTATGCCCATCTCGAAACGAAAAGCTGGTCCGTGGCGGCCCATCTTCTGGAAAATCTGCGGCTGCGGATTGGCGACAATGATGCGTTGATCATGGCCGGACTGACGCAGGCCTATACCGGGCTGGGGCAGACCGACAAGGCGATTGCCGCCGGGCGGATTGCCTATCGCGTGCAACCGTCAAGCCCGGTAGTGTCGCATCTCTATGGTCTCGCTCTGACTGCGGATGGCAAGCGCAAGCAGGATGCGATAGCGCTGCTCGAAAAAGCGGTCGCTATCATGCCTGAGAATAGGGTCTATCGGGAAAGTTTGCGGCACGCCCGTTCCATCGCCGGGCAGAGCCGGAGTAGCGCTGAAAGTTGAACGCCGTTCAGGCTTCGCTTTTTACCAGATCATCAATCGACAAATCGAGCCGCTTCATCTGGCGCTCGACGGGGGGCCAGACATTCTTGATGAAATCTTCCCGTTGCGCCCGGCGCAGGCGATCTTTTGCGCCCGCCGCGACGAACATGCCGACTCCGCGCTTCACTGTGACGAGTCCGTCCTCCTGGAAGCCCTGATAGGCTTTTGCAACCGTCAGTGGGTTGGCACCTTGATCGGCTGCAAAAACGCGAACCGATGGCAGCATGTCACCTTCGCGATATTCGCCATCCAATATGGATTCGGAGATTATGTCGCGTAGTTTCAGATAGACGGGCTTGCTTGAATTGTTCATACTGCCTCACTGCCATAATACAGCCATGCAGGCAAGGCAGAAGTTCAGCTTTTTCGGGTATTTGGTAAAATCATGTATCGGCTTCGCCCGCAGTTGCGGGGTTCCAATATGAGAATATATCCTTGAGTTCCGGTCGCGGTCGTTCGGCCAGTTCGGCGTTGGATGTACCGAGATAGAGGAAGCCGGCGATTCTTTCCGGATCAGAACCGAACAGATCGCGGACATCCTCGTTGAATGCCGGCCAGCCGGTAATCCAGCCACCGACAAATCCCATGGCGTGGGTGGCGTGGAGAATGTTCATCACAAATGCGCCGCAGCTCAGTTCCTGTTCCCAGAGGGGAATCTTGGTCGATGTGACAGGGGAGTACATCACGACCAGCAGGGTCGGCGCCAGGCAGGCCATCGACTCCAGCGATTCGAGTTCCATCCGTCCGGCTTCCGGCCGTTCTTTCAGATAGGCATTGTGGATGCCATTGGCGAGAAGGCTGCGCTGATCATCGCCAACCGCAATCACGCGCCAGGGCGCCAGCTTGCCGTGATCCGGCGTCCGCAGAGCAATGGTGACAATCTCTTCGATCTGGGCCTCGCTCGGACCGGGTGCAATCATATCGCGCGGTCGCCCGGATCGGCGGGATGGGAGGTAGCTGGCGAGACTGCTGAGGTCGTTAAATTGCTTTTCGGTCATATCCGTCACTTCGGAAGAGACGGGGCCGATTGCAAGGCGAATATGCGATAAACCGGTCTCGCTTGTAACAATCTGCTTCACTTGCGCATTTTTTTCATTAGGGTGCGGGGCAACCGGACTGCATCATATAGTCCACACAGTATATCGGGGAGTTCATAAATGGCGGGTGAGTATCTGGAATCAGGCGATGCACGAGGCACATTCCTCGGCCATCCCAAGGGACTGTTTGTTTTGTTCTTTGCCGAAATGTGGGAACGTTTTTCCTATTACGGCATGCGCGCCCTGTTGATATTCTATCTCGTTCAACACTGGATGTATTCGGATAGCGAAGCGGGCGTAATCTACGGTGCCTATACCGCTCTGGTCTATATCACACCGGTCGTTGGCGGCTATCTGGCTGATCGTTATCTCGGGCAGCGCAAAGCGGTTGCCTTCGGGGCCTTGCTGTTGACTTTCGGCCATTTTCTGATGGCTTTCGAAGGAGACGGCCTTGGTCAGGCTGACCCTGCGATCAATATCTTCTGGCTGGCACTTGCCTTCATCATCGTCGGTTCGGGCTTTTTGAAAGCCAATATCTCGGTCATCGTCGGGCAACTTTATACCCGTACGGACATCCGCCGCGATCCGGCCTATACGATTTTCTACATGGGCATCAATCTTGGCGCCGCGCTGGGTGCGATTATCGCTGGCTGGCTGGGTCAGACCTATGGTTGGTCTTACGGCTTCGGTGCCGCCGGACTGGGCATGTTGCTCGGTCTTGTCGTATTCATCTGGGGCAAACCGCTGCTGGTCGGCCGTGGTGAAGCCAATGATCCCAAGCTTCTCGAAAGCAAGGTCGGCGGCATCAAGTTTGAATGGCTGCTCTATCTCCTCAGCTTCGCGACTGTCGGTCTTGTCTGGATATTGATCCAGTATCAGGCTCTGGTCGGATCATTGCTGGGCATCGCCGGTGCAATATTGGTGATTTACGTCCTTTATACCGCTGTCGCGAAACTGGCTTCGGAGGATCGCGACCGTATCTTTGCGGCGATGTTCCTGATTTTCGGTTCGATCCTGTTCTGGGCCCTGTTCGAGCAGGCTGGTTCGTCGCTGAACCTGTTTACCGACCGCAGTGTTGACCGGACCATATTGGGAATCGAAGTCCCGGCATCGGTATTCCAGTCGATCAATGCGATCTACATTGTGTTGCTGGCGCCGGTCTTTGCATTGCTCTGGACCATGCTCGGCCGCAGGGGGCTTGAGCCTTCCGCGCCGGCGAAATTCGGTCTCGGACTGATCCAGCTGGGCGCAGGCTTTCTGGTGCTGGTTGCCGGTGCATTGGCCGCCGGAACCGGTAATCTTACTCCGGTCCTGTTCATTTTCCTGATCTATCTGCTGCATACGACCGGTGAACTCTGCCTGTCTCCGGTAGGTCTGAGCGCAATGAACCGCCTGGCGCCTTCGCATATGGCGAGCCTGATCATGGGTACCTGGTTCTTTGCTTCTGCCACCGGTAACTTCGCTGCGGGATTGATTGCTTCGGCTGTCGGCGCGGAAGGTGCCGGTCCCGATCGCGTACTGGAAGTCTATTCAACCGTTGGTTGGGTAGCGGTCGGTGTTGGTGTTGCGGTGATTTTGATTTCGCCGCTGATCAAGAAGCTGATGCATCTGGATACACTTGCGGACGACAATGTCGGTGATGATCTGGAAGGCCAGTCGGAATTTGGCGAGCCCGGAGCCGGCGGTACCCACCCGACGATAAAATCATAAGACAAAGGGGTTTTCTATGAAATTTCGGGCTTTGCTGGCGCTATTTGCTGGCGGATCGCTGTTGGCCGGTTGTGCGGCCACCGCAGCGGATACCAATTCGGCCAGCACGGTCGCTCCCGTAAAGTCGGGCAAACCGGTAAAAACGGCTTTCCCGTCGACCTACAAAGCCTATCCGTCCACTCCCACCGCCATCACCGGCGTGACTATCTTCGACGGTGAAGGTGGTCGGATCGACAATGGTACCGTGTTTATCGCGGGCGGAAAAATAACCTCTGTCGGTGGCGCTGATACCGCGATCCCCGCCGACGCAACGATAGTCGACGGCTCCGGCAAATATGTGACGCCGGGCATCATCGATGTGCACAGTCATCTCGGCGACTATCCGACGCCCAGCGTGTCGGCGCATAGCGACGGCAATGAAGCGACCTCTCCGGTGACCCCCGAAGTCTGGGCGGAACATAGCGTCTGGCCGCACGACCCCGGATTTTCGCGGGCGATGGCCAATGGCGGGATCACCTCTCTGCAAATTCTTCCCGGCTCGGCCAATCTTTTTGGTGGTCGTTCGGTTACGCTGAAGAACGTGCCGGCGCGAACCGTGCAGGCGATGAAATTCCCCGGCGCGCCTTATGGTATGAAAATGGCCTGCGGCGAAAATCCGAAGCGGGTTTACGGCAGCCGCAACCGCATGCCATCGACGCGGATGGGCAGTCTGGCGCTCAACCGGCAGACATGGATCGACGCGCAGGAATATCGCAGCAAGATGAATGATGCCAAGCCGCCTAAGCGCGATCTGGGCAAGGAAACATTGGCCGGTGTGCTCGACGGAGAAATACTGGTCCACAATCATTGCTACCGCGCCGACGAGCTTGCCCAGATCATCGATATGTCGAAGGAGTTCGGCTATAAGGTGACCGCGTTTCATCATGCCGTCGAAGCCTATAAAATTGCCGATATATTGGCGGAAGAAGGCATTTGCTCCGCCGTCTGGGCCGACTGGTGGGGCTTCAAAATGGAAGCTTATGACGCCATTCCGGAAAATGCGGCGCTGCTGCAAAAGGCCGGTGCCTGTGTGATCATCCATAGCGATGACGAAAACCAGATCCAGCGACTCAATCAGGAAGCGAGCAAGGCGCTTGCCGATGGCCGCGCGATGGGGATCGAAATCAGCGACGCGCAAGCAATACAATGGATCACGCTGAATCCTGCCAGAGCGATGGGCATTGATAAAATGACCGGCAGTCTGAAACCGGGCAAGATGGCCGATATGGTCTTGTGGAACGGCAACCCGCTCAGCGTTTATTCGCGACCGGAGAAAGTCTGGATCGACGGTGCGCTATTGTTCGACAGTGGAGATGCCAGCCGCCGTCCGGTCAGTGATTTCGAGCTCGGCCAGCCGGGTGAAGGAGACGTGAAATGAAGCGTTTTGCAATATTGCTCGCCTCCGCTGCAGCTCTGATCACCGCTCCTCTTGCGGCGCAGACCACGGCCATCACCGGCGGCAAGGTCGTGATCGGCGACGGTAGCGCGCCTATCGAAGGCGGTACGGTGCTGATCCGCAACGACCGCGTTGTCGCTGCCGGTGCCAATGTCACCATCCCCGCCGATGCGCGGCGGATTGACGCGACCGGTAAATGGGTCACCCCGGGTATTTTTGCCGGGTTCAGCCGGATCGGTCTTGTCGAGGTCGGCGCGGTTACCCAGACCAATGACATGAACGCCAGCGGCTCGCCTTTCTCGGCGGCCCTCGATGTTCAATATGCGATCAATCCCTTTGCATCTCCGGTAGCGGTGAACCGCGCGGCAGGGGTCACGCGGGCGGTTGTCTCGCCGAGTACCTCCAGTTCAATTTTTGGTGGCTATGGCGCGGTTGTCGATCTCGGGCAGGATGAAAATCCGATCACCAAGGCGCGCGCGTTCCAGTTTGTCGAACTGGGCGAAACCGGACACAGTCGGGCAGGGGGCAGCCGTTCTGCTTCCCACATCCATTTTCGGGCGCTGCTCAATGAAGCGCGCACCTATGCGCGCAACCCCGCTGCCTTTGATAGCGACCTGCTCAAGGCGTCCGATGCAAAGGCATTATTGCCGGTGATCAACGGCAGCACGAAGCTGCTCGTCCACGTCGAAAGCGCCAATGACATTTTGAAGGTTCTTGACCTGCGCAAGGATTTCCCGGCGCTGAAACTGGTCCTGGTCGGTGCCAACGAAGGCTGGCGCGTTGCCGGTCATATTGCGGCAGCGGGCGTGCCTGTGCTGGCCTCGGCGCTCAGCGATCTTCCTTATGGTTTTGAAGACCTGTCGGCGACCCAGTCAAATATTGGCCGGATGAAGGATGCCGGCGTCAAGGTGGCAATCGGCATGATCAATGACAATGATGCCCATCAGCTGCGCTATTCGGTGCAATATGCCGGCAATCTCGTCGCGCTGAATAAAGTGCCGCGTGCTACCGGTCTGAGCTGGGACGAGGCGTTTGCCGCGATCAGTTCCGTACCCGCCGACATCATGGGCATGAGCGGACAACTCGGCTCGCTAAAAGCCGGTCGTCAGGCAGATGTTGTGATCTGGAGCGGTGATCCTCTGGAGCTTTCGACCCAGGTCGAGACCGTGATTATCGACGGCGTCGACCAGTCGCTGAGCAATCGCCAGATGCGGCTGCGCGACCGGTACAGCAATCCGGCCCCGGGCGCGTTGCCAAAGGCTTATGATCGCTAGCCGCTAGAGGCGCACCATCGACATCATCCGGTCGCCATAGCGGAGGCCTGCGGTGCCGCCGACGGGCGCTGCGGTTTCCAGCTCGTCGAGATCTGCTTCGGTCAGTTCAATGTCGACGGCCGCCATGCTGTCTTCCAGAGTGGCCCGCCTTTTCGATCCGGGAATAGGCACGATAAAGTTGCCCTGTGCCATGAGCCAGGCGAGGGCAATTTGTGCCGGCGAGCAGTGATGCCGTTCGGCTACCGCCTTCACCACGTCGACCAGTTTCATGTTCAGAGAGAAATTCTCTTCCGAATAGCGCGGGTCATTGCGGCGATAATCATCTTCCGGCAGATCGTCGCGGCTGCTGATCTGGCCCGTCAGGAACCCCCGGCCCAAAGGACTGTAAGGGACAAAACCGATGCCGAGGTCTTGACAGACCGGCAGGATGTCTTCCTCGATACCGCGCTCCCACAGGGAATATTCGGACTGCAAGGCGGCAATCGGATGGGTTGCGTGCGCCTTTTTAAGGGTTTCTGCTCCGGCTTCCGACAGGCCGAGATAGCGGACCTTGCCTTCTGTCACCAGCTCCGCCATCGCGCCGACCGTATCCTCGATCGGGACATTAGGATCGACGCGGTGCTGGTAGAACAGATCGATGGTATCGACGCCCAGCCGGAGCAAGGATCCCTCGCAGGCCCGGCGCACATTGGCCGGGCTGGAATCGACGCCGGTCACTTGTCCATCCTTGAATGCAAAACCGAATTTGGTCGCGATGACCAGTCGCTCGCGGCGTCCGCGGATCGCCTGGCCCAGCAATTCTTCATTGACATGCGGGCCGTAGACTTCGGCAGTATCGAAGAAGGTAACACCAAGTTCGATCGCCCGGTCAATCGTCGCGAGGCTTTCGGCCCTGCTGGCCATGCCGTACATGGCTGTGCCGATTCCGGCCATTGGCATACAGCCGAGACCCAGCGCGGAGACTTCCAGTTCGGGTCCGAGTTTGCGATATTTCATGTCATATCTCCTTCGCTTCTGGCGATTGTCGCCGTCACGGCCATATTCGTGCTGACGTTGGCAACCGTCCGCATGATATCAGGAAAGGTCTCTATTGCCAAAAGCAGTACCAGCGGTTCGATCGGGACGCCCATCGCGATGCAAATTGGCGCGATGGACGTGATGAAGCTGATCGAGCCGGGCAGGCTGACCGCTCCCATGGTGGTAATTGCTGCCACGACCACTCCGATCGCCAATGCGCCGACCGACAGTTCAATTCCCATCAGATGGGCCACGTAAATGGCAACTGCGAGGTTCATGCAGGGGCCGGTCGCGCGGAACAGGGCGACCGCGATCGGCAGTACAACATCGGCCGAGCGTTCGCCGACGCCCATGGCTTTGACGCCGTTGACCATCGCTGGCAGGGAAGCGAGCGAGCTTTGCGTGGAAATCGCTACCGCCTGAGCCCTTGCCGATGCCTTGAAAAATGCAATCGGGCCGCGTTTGCCGCCGATATAGGTAAGCACATAGCTGAACAGCCAGATCACCGCGCCGATGCTGCTGACGATCAGGACATAGTGGAGCAAGGCGCCAAAGGCCGCCAGTCCTGCATTGGCGCCGACGCCGAGCGCCAAAGCGAAAACGCCCAGCGGTGCCAGCGCCAGGACCCACTGGATCAGGATCAGCAGCGCGTCGGCAACAGCATTGAAAAACTGGTCGAGCATCACTCTTTGCCCCTCGGGCAGGCGGGTGATCGCAAAGGCAAATGCCAGGGCAAAAACCATCAACGGCAGCACAGCGTCTTCTGCGGCAGAGGCGATGGCATTGGTTGGAATGAGCGCGCGGAGGAATTCGCTGAACGGAGGCACCTCGCCCGGTGGCGCTGCGCTTCCCAGTGCAGATCGCAATGCTGCTGCAGCGTTCCCGTCAAGCGGGAAGAGTTCGAGCAAGGCGGGCGTCACCAAGGCGGCCATGGCCGAGGAGCACCAGAGAATGAAAATCATGAAAAATATGGCGCGAGCGGTCATCCGTCCGGCTCGGGCCATGGACGCTGCCTTGCCGATGCCGACGATGAGCAGGGTGAATACAAGCGGAATGACGGTCATGCGCAAGGCGTTGAGCCACATGTTGCCGATCACGTCAGCCGCTTCGACGAGCAAGGCGTTTCTGGTGCCGACAAATAGTCCGACCAATATGCCGAGAACCAGAGCAAGCAATATGATCAGTGCTTTTTTCAATATCCTGGCCCTTTGGTCTGTTCGAATGGACCATCAACCATGGCGGCCTCCATCTGGCAAGGGATGATTAAGTGTAAATTTTGGGATTGAATTCATTCCTTCTTGGTTTCCGCCGGTTTGATGGGCTAGAGACGTGCGGAACAGGGCCTGACCATTTTGGGATGTGAGTTTATATGACCAAGAAATTTTTCGGTACCGACGGTATCCGCGGCCTGACCAACAAGCACCCGATGACCGCCGAAATCGCCATGAAAGTAGGGCAGGCCGCCGGACGGCATTTTCTGCGCGGAGATCACAAGCATCGCGTTGTGATCGGCAAGGACACCAGGCTATCGGGCTATATGATGGAAAATGCGCTGGTTGCCGGTTTTACCAGTGTCGGCATGGATGTCGTGCAGGTTGGTCCCATGCCAACGCCTGCGGTGGCTTTGCTGACGCGGTCAATGCGCGCCGATCTCGGGGTGATGATATCGGCCAGCCACAACCCCTATTATGACAATGGTATAAAATTATTCGGCCCCGACGGGTTCAAGCTGTCGGATGAAGACGAACTCAAGATCGAGGCTTATCTTGAGGAAGAGACGAAATTGGCGGAGCCGGCGGATATTGGCCGCGCAAAAAGATTTGAAGACGCCCGCGGCCGCTATATCCATGCCGTCAAAATGTCGCTGCCGGACCATATCAGACTGGATGGCCTGAAAATCGTTTGCGACTGTGCCAATGGCGCGGCTTATCAGGTGGCGCCTTCTGCATTCTGGGAATTGGGGGCCGAGGTTGTCAGTTTGGGGATCAATCCCAATGGTCTGAATATCAATGACAAATGCGGCTCGACTGACTTGGCCATATTGCAGGAAACCGTGGTCTCTTCCGGCGCCCATATCGGCATTGCGCTGGATGGAGACGCCGACCGTCTGATCGTTGTCGATGAAAAAGGACAGGTCGTGGACGGTGATCAGCTTATGGCATTGATCGGGTCGAGCTGGAGCCGCGACGGCTTGTTGCGCGGTGACGGCATCGTCGCGACGGTGATGTCCAATCTCGGGCTGGAACGGTTTCTGAAGTCTCAAAATCTGGATCTGGTGCGGGCGAATGTCGGTGACCGCTATGTTCTCGAAGAGATGAAAAAGGGCGGTTATAATGTCGGCGGGGAGCAGTCCGGCCACATGATCCTGCTGGACCACGGCACCACCGGCGACGGCACGGTGGCCGCCTTGCAGGTATTGGGGCAACTGGTCGAAAGCGGCAAGCCGGCCAGCGAATTGCTGCACCTGTTTGATCCGGTTCCGCAACTGCTCAAGAATGTCCGCTATAGTAGCGGCCAGCCGCTCGACAGCGAGAAGGTCAAGGCTGTGATCGCGGAAGCGGAAAAGGAACTGGAAGGTTCCGGCCGCCTTCTGATCCGCAAATCGGGAACCGAACCGCTGATAAGGGTGATGGCAGAGGGTGATGATGAAGTTCAGGTCAACGCAGTCGTCGACCGGATTTGCGCCGTTGTCGAGGAAGTGGCTCGCTGATGCTGGCGATGCGTCCCGATTGCGAAAGCTTTGGCAAGGATTTGCCAGCCGAGCAAGCTGGCGCGCTGATCTGCAGTTTTGAATGTACATTTTGTGAAAATTGTAACAGCGAAAAGCTCCACAATATCTGCCCCAATTGCGGTGGTATATTGAAAGCCCGGCCGACCCGTTCAGCGGAGCTGCTGGAGAAATATCCTGCTTCTACCGAACGGAAATATAGATGCTGAGCTTTCTCGATGCGATGGATGCCAGAACCATTGTGGTCATTGGTCTGATCCTGCCGGTGCTGGTGACGCTGGTCCTTTTCTTTTTTGCGCGCGGGTTTTTCCGGCGGTTCTGGATATTGATCCTCCTGATTGCCGGGGCGCTTGAATGGTTCCTGATCGTCCAGGTCGGGCCGCTGTTCCTGTGACCGGAAAATGCCCACGGATATTGTCGATCGCCGGTTCCGACAGCGGCGGCGGCGCGGGCATACAGGCGGATATCAAGACGATCACCATGCTGGGCGGCCATGCGATGACGGCGATCACCGCGATCACTGCGCAGAATACGCTGGGCGTCCAGGCGGTTCATCAAATACCCACCGCGATGATACTGGACCAGATCGAATCCGTTGTCAGCGACATCGGCGTCGATGCGGTCAAGATCGGCATGATCGGCAGCGCCGATGCGGCGCGGGCGGTGGCGCAATATCTTGATAAGCTCAGCATCGCGGTCGTCTTTGACCCGGTGATGGTCGCGACCAGTGGCAGTACATTGGCGGACGCCGACACGATCGCGGCCTTTGGCGCATTGATGGACATTGCTTCTGTCGTCACGCCGAATTTGCCCGAGCTGAAGGCATTGGGTGGCAGGGACGAGATCCTGGGACACGGCTGCCATCTCGTCATCAAGGGTGGTCATGGTGACGGCGCTGTGGTTGTCGATGAACTATATGCGCCGACCGGACTGATCAGGCGGATCGAGGGCAAGAGGCTGGATACCAGCGAAACCCACGGCACCGGCTGCACCTTTGCCAGCGCACTGGCTTGCGGACTGGGCAGCGGGATGGCGCTTGAAGCGGCATTTGAACAGGCGATTTCGTTCACGCGGATCGCGATATTGGAAGCACCGGGGCTTGGCCAAGGCAGCGGTCCGCTCGGCCATCAATTTGTTACCGATTTTCAGGACGATGATCGATGATCGCAGGTGTGGATGAAGTGGGCAGGGGGCCGCTTGCTGGCCCGGTCGTGGCTGCTGCGGTAATCCTGCCCGATGGTCACAACATCATCGGACTGGATGACAGCAAGAAGCTGACCGCTAGAAAACGCGCTCGACTGGAACTGGAAATCCTCGATTGCGCCCGTTTTTCGGTGGCGCAATGTTCCGAGATCGAGATTGACGATATCAACATCCTCCAGGCGACGATGCTGGCGATGACACGGGCTGTCGAAGGTCTGGATGATGTGCCCCGTCATGTGCTGGTCGATGGCAACCGCTTGCCCAAGTGGCGCTATTCAGCCGAAGCGGTGATCGGCGGAGATGCGATCCATCCCTGCATTTCTGCTGCCTCGATCCTCGCAAAGGAATTTCGCGACCGGTTGATGATCGCCGCGGCTGAAGAATATCCGCAATATGGCTGGGAGCGGAACAAGGGCTATGGCACGGCGGAGCATCTGGCGGCGTTACGAGAATATGGCCCGACGCCCCTCCACCGGCGCAGCTTTGCTCCGGTGTCCCAGATGGAATTGCTCTAGGCTTCCGCCTCTGCCGGCTTTGGCGCGATCTTGCGCTCTGCCAAAACCCATTCGCCGCTTTCGCTTTTGATATATTTGGGTTGGCGGGTGACGTTCCAGACCAGGCCCATTTTCTCCAGCAGCAGCAGGACATAGCCGGCGATATCGATCTCCCACCATGCCATGCCCTGAAAACTGGCGCGCGGATGTTTGTGATGATTGTTGTGCCAGCCCTCACCGAAGGTCAGCAGCGAGAAAATGAAGCTGTTCTTGGCAGTGCCGACGCCCTTGGTGTGACGTTGTGATCCGACGACATGGGCGTAGCTGGAAATCCCCAAAGTGATCTGCAGGACGACGAAGGTCCGGAAATAGCCACCGATCAGGATCGTGCTGATGACATGGTCCCAGCCGCCAAAGGCAAGGCCCCAGATGCCCGGAAAGATGATCAGCGAGAAGATCAGCCAGTACCAGCGCGTCTTGTGCAGCCAGAGCACGACATCATTGTCGGCAAGACCCTTGCCATAGATGCTGGTGTCGGTGACGCAATCGTCCATGAACCAGCCGAAGTGCGAGTGGAACATGCCCTTCAACCGGCTTGTCTTGCGACCCCGGCCATCGAGCCACGGGCTGTGCACGTCGCCGATTTCATCGCTATGGGCGTGGTGACGCCGGTGGTCGGTGGCCCAGCGCAATACCGAAGACTGGATCGACATTTGCGCCATTGCGCCGAGTATATATTGCATCGGTACCGATGTTTCGAAGGCCTTGTGCGAATAATAGCGGTGAAAGCCGAGCACGATGCCGAGCATCAATATGATATATCCGGCGATGAAGGCCGACCATTCGACCCAGCCGGTATCATAAGTGAACATATACCAGACCGCAGCGATCGATCCGAAAATCTTGGATCCGAAAACAATCGCATATTCCCTGCGTTTCTCGCGTCCAGCCTCGCCGCCGACTATGACGCCGGGATGGGGCCGGGGTTCGTCGCTTTGCTGAGAAATGCCGTTTTCTTGCTGATATTTATCGCGAAAATTGCGCGCCATCTGTTTTCCGACCCCTGTAATGTTACACTTTGGAGCTAATCTGCTTATCCAGCATATAGCCGGAGCGCTCCTTTTTGGGAACCAAATTTGAACTCGGGCAAATTCCCGAAAAAAATCAAATATATTTTCCGGACAGAGTCTTTTCCGTCACACCACTAGGGATTGAGTCTCGCTTTGCGGCTCTGACTCCATATCTGGTGACGGACTCGTTTCGTTCTCCTGCTCAAATTTCTGTTAACCATAAAGATACGCCTTTAACCTATGTTAACGGCCTTGACCGCCGGCCATTTCGGACTCACCGTTAGCGCTGTTGGAAAAAGGAATAGAGTTTCATGGGGATTATCGAGCGCATTCACGCGCCCAAAGCACGCACCGCATCACGCGCTGCAACACGCACCGCAAAGAAGGCTGTCGATCTGCCATTGGGGCAGATATTGAAGATGGATTGCATCGAAGCCATGGCGTCCCTGCCGGATGCATCGGTTGATATGGTGTTTGCTGACCCTCCCTATAATCTGCAACTGGGTGGAGATCTGTTCCGTCCCGAAGGCGGGCAGGTGGATGCCGTGGATGATGCCTGGGACCATTTTGACAGCTTTGCCGCCTATGATGCCTTCACCAAGGCCTGGCTCGCGGAAGCGCGCCGCATATTGAAGCCCGACGGTTCCCTCTGGGTTATCGGCAGCTACCATAATATTTTCCGGGTCGGCGCTACATTGCAGGATCTCGGCTACTGGATCCTCAACGACATCATCTGGCGCAAGGCCAATCCGATGCCGAATTTCAAGGGAACGCGCTTCACCAATGCGCACGAGACCCTGATCTGGGCATCAAAGTCGGAAAAGGCGAAATATACATTTAACTATCGGGCGATGAAGAATCTCAACGATGAATTGCAGATGCGCAGCGACTGGGTCATGCCGATTTGCGGCGGCCAGGAACGGCTGAAACGCAACGGCAGCAAGGCGCATCCGACGCAGAAGCCGGAAGCGTTGCTGTATCGCATCATGCTGGCGACCACCAATCCCGGCGATGTTGTGCTCGACCCGTTTTTCGGCACCGGCACGACCGGCGCGGTTGCCAAACGACTGGGACGCGAATGGATCGGTTGCGAGAAAGAGGACAGCTATTGCGAAGTCGCGGAACAGCGGATCGCCGAAGCGCTGCCGCTCGATGAAAGCTCGCTGAAGACCATGCAGTCGCCGAAATCCAAGCCAAGGGTTGCGTTCGGCACATTGGTCGAGACCGGCTATCTGAAGCCCGGGGACGAATTGTGCAGCAAGAACCGCAAGTTCAAGGTCAAAGTGCGGGCCGATGGCTCGGTGCTCTGGGAAGGACAGGAAGGCTCGATCCACAAGATCGGTGCGACTGTACAGGATGCGCCGAGCTGCAATGGCTGGACCTACTGGTATTATGATGACGGCAAGACGCTGAAGCCGATCGACAATCTCCGCCAGACCTATTTGCTGGCTACTGAACCCTGATATGGGCGCGCCATTGGAAGATTTGGAAGCATGTGGAGCGGATGCCAGACTCTATCTGAAGCCTGTTGGACTGGTCGACAGTCCACAATGGCATGATGGTAAAAACCAACGTTTAAACAATAGTTTAACTTGGTTTTCTCAGATAGAATATCTGGTTATTGAAGCCGGAAAGCCGAACCTTCGGGGGCTGGTGAATGTCACCCAATGGCCGGAATGGTCAAAAGCCCTTCCGGAGCGGCTGGCCGAGCGTGCGGCGGCGCAATTTGCCAATCTGACGCGGCAACATGTTGCGCTGGAATGTGGCGACCGGACGATCCGGTTCGACCAGCCGCATGTCATGGGCATATTGAATATCACGCCCGACAGTTTTTCCGACGGCGGCAAGCATCAGGATGATCCGGAAAAGGCGGCCGAAGCGGGCC
>TARA_R110000787_G_scaffold137458_27_pt1 | contig 40085 bp, 32 predicted proteins | sample TARA_R110000787 | Tara Oceans TARA_R110000787 (sample SAMEA4397920) | marine metagenome | biome: Polar Biome; feature: [DCM] deep chlorophyll maximum layer (ENVO:01000326); material: water (ENVO:00002006), including particulate matter (ENVO:01000060) such as... | depth 35 m | reverse complement strand
CGCACCCGCCGCAAGCTGGCGTTCAGCCTCGACAAACCAGGGCTGGAAACGGAAGTTTTCATGCACGATGACCGGCACGCCGGAGTTTTCAGATAGCCTGACGGCCTCTTCCGCACCTGCCAGTCCGCCACAGAACGGTTTCTGACAGATCACCGGAATATTGTGGTCGATACAAGTCCGGATGATCGGCAGATGAGTGGCCGGTGGCGTTGCGATATCAATCAGGTCAGGCCGGGTCTCCGCGATCAGGCTGTCGATATCGGCAAAGGCCCGGGACGCACCAAATTCTCTGGCGCTGGCCTCGGCCTTCGCGATATCGGCATCACAGATCGCGGTAAACTCGACACCGGCCATCCGGGACCAGCCGTCATGATGAAAACGGGCGAAATAACCCGCACCTATACAGGCGACCTTCATCATAACTGCTGTCCGGTTCCGGTTAACATTGCGGTCCTGTTACTGTGCAGCGGATGCCATTTTACCGAGGCGGCTGATCTCTGCCAGTACGGCGGCAGTCACATCTGCGGTTCCGGCTTTGCCACCCACTTCCGGGGTAACCAGTTTTCCGCCGGCAAAAGCACTGTCGACGGCTTCACGGATCAGCGCACCAGCCGCGCCCAATGCCGCGACGTCATGCTTTTCTGCCAGCCATTCCAGCATCATCGCACCGGACAGGAACATGGCTGTCGGGTTCGCGAGGCCCTTGCCGGCAATGTCAGGCGCGCTGCCATGGCAGGGCTGGAAGACCGCATGTTCGTCACCGATATCGGCGGAAGGCGCATAGCCCATACCACCGATAAGACCGGCAGCCAGATCAGACAGGATATCGCCAAACATGTTTTCCGTAACCAGAACATCAAGATCCCAGGGTTTCTGAACCAGAGTCAGGGCGGTGGCATCAACATAGGCGGTCAGCGGGGTGATATCCTTGTGGTTGGCCGCTGCATCCATGAAGACGCTGCGGAAAAAGGCCATGGAGCCAAAGACATTCGCCTTGTCGACACAGGTCAGCTTGCCGGGACGGCCTGCCAGCTTGCGTTTTTCCGCCAGGGCAAATGCCTGTTCACACAGACGCGAGGTCGTGTGGCGGGTGATAACCATGGTGTCGCGGGCTTCATCGGCGGTGACGACACTTTTCCCGACGGAGGCAAACAACCCTTCGGTGGATTCACGGACCAGCATGAAATCAATGTCACGCGCACGGGGGTCGGCGAGAGCGACGGGCACGCCGGGAATGGCCCGGATGGGACGTAGGCCGGCATACAGGTCGAGTTCAAAACGCAGGTCGAGTTGCGGCTGGATTTCAGTGCCGTCTGGCAGTCTGATTTCCGGCAGACCCATGGCTGACAGCAGGATTGCATCAGCCGCACGTGCGCTGTCCATCGACGTTTTTGGCAAGGCCTCGCCAGTATCGCGGTAGCAGCCGGCACCTGCCGGCAACTCATCGAACGACAGTTCGAAACCACCGATGCTGGATTGTGCCGCCCGCAAGATATCAAGGCAGGGCGTTGTGATTTCCGGTCCGATGCCGTCTCCGTTGAAAACCGCGATGCGGAAGGACGGTGATGTAGTCATGATCTGCTCCAGTTCGGGGTCGAGTATCTGTTGTTGACGAAGTATGCAATAACGCATACATTATTTTTTGTCAGGTTGCAAGATGCATCACGCATCAGAATTTGCAGTCGGGCAATGAAAGTCTCCGGCAGTTCTCCCGATCTGCTGGTCTTTCCCGGTGAGGCGGGCAATTCCGCATGGGGCTGTGGTGCCCGCCTCCCGTTTTCTCTGGTGTCGACATTAATGGATGTGTCCTGATTGCTCTGCTAATTGAATATCAGGTCTTTAGGATTCAAAGGAACGGTTAATGCTGCTTGGATGTATTGCTGATGATTTTACCGGGGCGACAGACCTCGCACTGACATTGTCCCGAAGCGGAATGCGGGTGGTACAGACGATTGGTGTCCCAACCTCTGTTGATGAGATGCCGGATTGTGAGGCGGTGGTTGTTGCCCTGAAATCACGTACCATTCCGGCGGCGGAGGCAGTTGCGCAGTCACTGGCCTCCCTTGAGGTGCTGCTGGCGGCAGGGGCTGAACAGATCATCTTCAAATATTGTTCGACCTTCGATTCGACAGATGACGGCAATATCGGTCCGGTAACGGAAGCCCTGATGCAGCGTCTTGGCTGCGACTTCACGATTGCCTGTCCGGCTTTTCCGACGAACGGGCGAACGATTTTCAAGGGCCATCTGTTTGTCGGTGATCAGTTGCTGAGCGACAGTCCGATGCAGCATCACCCGCTGACCCCGATGACCGATTCCAATCTCGTCAATGTGCTGGGTCGCCAGATGTCGGGCCGGGTTGGTCTGGTGGACTATGATGCGGTCGATGCAGGTGCTGAAAAGATTGCAGCACGCTTTGCTGACCTGAAATCAAAAGGTGTTGCTGTTGTGATCACGGATGCGATCAGCGACCGGCATCTGATGGATACCGGGCGTGCGCTTGATGGCATGAAGCTGGTGACCGGTGGTTCCGGTATCGCCATGGGGCTGCCGGAGAATTTTCGTCGCCGGGGATTGCTGGCAACGGATCAGGCAAGCGGATTTACGGCACCGAAGGGACGGGCCATTTACCTCGCCGGCAGTTGCTCGCAGGCAACCCGCCGTCAGATCGAGGTGGTTCAGGAAGCGGGTATTCCTTCGCGCCGCATTGACCCGTTCCGGGTCGCCGATGGCAGCGAAACAGCAGCGACATTCACCGACTGGGCATTGTCGAATGGCGGTGCTGATCCCGTGCTGATTTATTCCAGTGCTGACCCGGCAGAGGTTGGGCGTGCACAGGAAGCCTTTGGCCGGGAAAAGGCCGGTGCCCTGATTGAGGACCTGATGGCAGATATCGCCCATGGGCTGGTGCAATCCGGAATCAGCCGGCTGGTCGTGGCGGGCGGAGAGACATCGGGAGCGGTTGTCAGCGCACTGAAGGTCAAATCCCTGCAGATCGGGCCGGAAATAGATCCGGGTGTGCCCTGGACCTTGTCGATGGGTGAGCCGGGGGTGGCGCTGGCCCTGAAATCCGGGAATTTCGGCGCTGAAGATTTCTTTACCAAAGCAAGTGGAATGCTGGATCGCTAGACCAGATGTGCAAACCGGTTCGGGGCGATCGCATTTTTGATATCGCGCCGGACCGGTATTGGTGCACCGGCAATCACAGCGGCCAGCATGTCGGCCAGAAGTGGCGCATAGGTGAAACCGCGTGACCCCAGGCCGGTCATGATAAAACGGCCTTTGCCCATGCCGCCAACGAACGGAAGCCGGTCGCGGGTTGTCAGTCGCCATGCCGCCCATGCGGTGGCTGCTGTTGGTTCGGCTTCCTGTCCGAACAGGCGTTCCGAGAGCAGACGAAAATTCGTGGCAGTTTCGGAATCTGCAGGCGCCGTTTCTCCCGGCTGAAAAGCGGCCTCGCGGTTAAAGGTTGCGCCGAGGGCCGCGACCCTCTCGCCATGCTCACCGGCAACTGATGGTGACAGGTAAGAGCCGAAGGTGAGGGCGGGGCCGGGGTCGGAGCGGCGGATAAAATCAACCTGACCGAGAACCCGTGCAGTTGCCGGGCGAAGCATCGGAACGAAGTCGGTGCTGAGAGGCCCGGCTGCAATAATCAGACAGTCGGTTTCAGCCAGCAGGCCGTTACTGTCGCGGATTGACCAGTGGCCCGCATCACCTTCAACGCTGACGGCGGAGGCGGGCCACAGGATCTCCGCTTCTGACCAGAGAGTATCAATCAGGGTCCGTTTGTTCAGCCCGCCACCGGACGGAAATGATATGGCGCCGTAGGGAAGGTCTCGTCCGGCAAGGGCCCGTGCTTCATCCGGCGAGAGAAGGCGTGCCAGTGAGCAGGGCCAGTTTGCAAAGGCAATCTGGCGTTTCTGTCGTTCGGCGTCTTCTGCCTCACGCGCGACAGCCAGTGCGCCGCGTGGGGCAAGCCAGATGTCTTCCGGTCCGGATGCGAGGCTGCCATAGAAACGCAGGGCCCGAAGATAGGTCTGGTCTTGCAGAAGGCCATAGGCTCCGTGGTCCAGTGTCAGACGGGGCGTCACCATGGGCAGCGGGTTTTCGGAGCCGCCGGTATTGCGAGCAGGTCCGGGGGCAACGATGCGGGCTTCAACGCCGAGGTGATGCAACGCCCGGTGCAGCAGACGTCCGGCGATACCATTGCCGAGGATGACCGGGCTTGTCGCACTGGCGATATGCGGGGATGTGCCGGGCAGGGTTGCCGTGATGCGTTCCCGCTTCCGGCCAAAGCCGGGAGCTTTGATAACGTCGAATCCGAGAGCAGACAAAGCACGCCGGACAGCACCGGCAGCCGTGAAGGTTGCGAGAATTGCACCGGGGGCGGACAGCCGCCGGATTTCCGTCATCACCCTGTCTGACCAGAGATCGGCATTGCGGGCTGGGGCAAAGCCATCGAGATACCAGGCATTCACCTGCGCATCGAGCTGGCTCAGTACCTGCCCGGCATCGCCGTAAAGCAGCAGCAGACGGAGATTGTCGGAAAGGTCGACGGCATGAAATCCCGGAACCGCAGGGGGCAGGGCTGTGGTCAGTTCCGAAGACAGGTTCTGTAATTCCGGCCAGACGGCATGGGCGCGGCGCAAATCTTGAGCAGTCAGCGGATAACCTTCGACCGAGATGAAGGTCAGATGCTGGCCGGGCTTCCGGGTCGACCGCCATGCCTGCCAGGTTGCCAGAAAGTTCAGGCCGGTGCCAAATCCGGTTTCGGCAATGACGGTGTGGGGCCGGTTGTTCCAGAGGGCCGGCCCGCCGACAGCATCCAGAAAAACATGCCGGGATTCGGCGAGGCCATCTTCCGGGGAATAATAGATGTCGTCGTGATCAAGCGACCGGGGTGTGCCATCCGGTGACCAGTCCAGATGTGGACGCCCCAGCCAGTCTCTCGGTTGATCTGTCATCGGTTCTCAGGCCCGTCAGGTTCAGAATGTCGGTGGCGTGCAGGCACTGACAACTTCACATTCCTCATCATCGACATTTCTGAACCGGTGGGGCAACCGGCTGTCAAAATAATAGGCATCGCCGGGACCAAGGCGGCGCGTTTCCGCCCCGACGGTGATTTCGATATGCCCGCGGACGATGACGCCTGATTCCTCGGCCGTATGGGTATAGAGCGATTCGCCGGTATCGGAGCCGGGCTGATAGACTTCATGCAGTATTTGCAGGGCGCGACCGTCCAGATCCTGCCCTACCTGCCGGAACGAAACACCGTCCTCGCCGATTTCAGTCAGTTCCTCAGCTTTGAAGAATATCTGGTCATCAAAAAGGGCTCTGCCGGAGAAAAATTCCGTCATGGTGACGCCAAGTGAGTCGAGAATTTTCTTCAGAGAGGCGACGGAAGGGCTCATCTGGGAGCGTTCGATCAGTGAGATCGTTGCATTGGTCAGTCCGGCTCGTTTTGCCAGTTCCCGCTGCGACAGGCCGAGCCGTTTCCGTAAGACCTTGATTCTGTGTCCGACTTCGCGCATTTCAAGTGTTCAATATATTTAACATGGAAAAATAATGTATCCGGAAAAGCACAGTGATCAACAGATTTTCTCACTTATCAGTGAATTAGATTGTTAAGTATTTTGGGTGCTATTAAATTCTTCGTATCCGGGATAGGTGCCGGAATTATCATTTACGGACGGGAATAACGATCATGAATACGAACCAGTCACTCCATGCTAGGCGCGAGGCTGCTGTCCCGCGTGGCGTCGCAAATGCCTGCAGTATTTATGCAGACCGCGCATTCAATGCAGAACTGTGGGATGTCGAAGGCAAACGCTATATCGATTTCGCCGGTGGTATTGCTGTGCTGAATACCGGGCATTGCCACCCCACTGTTGTCGGGCGGGCCAAGGAGCAGGAAGAACGGTTTACCCATACCAGCTTTCAGGTTGTTCCTTACGAAAGCTATATCGCGCTGGCGGAAACGCTGAACGGTCTGGCGCCAGGCGATTTTGCGAAGAAAACCATCTTCCTGACGACGGGAAGTGAAGCCGTCGAGAATGCGGTGAAGATTGCGCGTGCCGCAACCGGGCGTACCGGGGTCATTGCGTTTGATGGCGGCTATCATGGCCGGACCATGATGACGCTGGGCATGACCGGCAAGGTCTATCCCTACAAGAAGGACTTCGGTCCGTTTCCGGCAGATATCTTCCGGGCACCGTTCCCGAACGATAAGGCGGGGATTTCCGTCGCCGATGCGCTGGTCGCGCTGGACCGTCTGATGATGACAGATGCGCAGGCCAACCGTGTCGCCTGCATGATTATCGAGCCCGTGCAGGGTGAGGGCGGATATTATCCGGTGCCGTTCGAGTTCCTGCAGGCCCTGCGCGAAATCTGTGACCGTCATGGCATTCTGCTGATCGCGGATGAAGTTCAGTCAGGCTTTGGCCGTACAGGCAAATGGTTCGCGATTGAACATTCGGGCGTTGTGCCGGATCTCATCACAGTCGCGAAAAGCCTTGCCGGTGGTTATCCGCTGTCCGGCGTGATTGGTCGTGCCGATATCATGGATGCGGTTGATCCGGGCGGACTTGGCGGTACCTATGGTGGTAATCCGGTTGCCTGTGCTGCGGCACTTGGGGCTATTGAAGCCATCGCGGCAGAAGGCCTGCTGGAGCGGAGCCTTTATATCGGTGAATGGTTGCGTAATCGTCTTTCCACATTCGCGGTCACTCATGGCCTTGATGTTGTGGGCGATGTTCGCGGACTTGGTGCCATGATTGCTGTTGAGTTCGTGACCGACAGCCTGACCCGCAAGCCAGACCCGGCGCTGACCAAGGCGATTGTTGCGGAAGCACTCAGCCGCGGCCTGATTCTGCTGAGTTGTGGCATGTATGGTAACGCATTGCGGCTGATGATGCCGCTGACCGCGTCAGATGCGATTATCGATGAAGGCATGACGATCCTTGAGGGTGTCATTGCCGATATCACGGCGCGCGCCGCCGCTGCGTGATTTTGTACAAGTCGTCTCTCCGGGTGCTATAGTTCCCGGAGGGGCGGCTTTTTTCATACTGATCCAGGAGATCTTTGAATGATACCTTTCGCCATTGCCGGCGTTCAGATGCACGTATCCGCCACCGAGAGCAATCTTGAGGCGATGAGTGCACAGATCGATATCGCGATGGCCCGGTTCCCGTGGGTGCAGATGGTCATGTTCAGTGAACTGGCACCCTTCGGGCCGCTTATGCACAATATTCAGACTCTGCCGGGACCGGCTGAGGCTGCTTTTTGTGAAATGGCGGCGCGACACGGTATCTGGCTTGTCCCGGGTTCGATGTTCGAACGCGACGGCGAGTCTGTCTACAATACTGCCAGTGTGATTGATCCCACGGGTACGGTTGTTGGTCGCCATCGGAAGCTTTTCCCTTTTGCGCCCTATGAACAGGACGTGGATTCGGGCAAGGACTTCCTTGTTTTTGATGTGCCGGATGTTGGTCGTTTCGGGGTTTCCATCTGCTATGACATGTGGTTCCCGGAAACCACCCGGACGCTGGTCTCCATGGGCGCGGAAGTGATTCTGCACCCGACCCTGACCAACACCATCGACCGGGATGTGGAGCGGGCGATCTGCCGGGCGTCTGCCGCTATGAATCAGTGCTATATGATTGATATCAATGGTATTGGTTCCGGTGGTGTGGGGCGTTCCTTCATTGCCGACCCAAGTGGCCATGTCCTTTATGAGTCCGGGGGCGGTCCGGAAATTATTCCTGTGGAAGTCGATCTGGCACGGGTCCGGCGGGAGCGGGAAACCGGGCTGCGCGGGCTTGGTCAGCCGTTGAAGAGCTTCCGGGACCGCAAGGTTGAATTCCCGGTCTATGACCGCGCCTTGCCACAACATCCTTATCTCAGCACACTTGGCCCGCTGGCTATGCCGGTAAGGGGATCGAAAGCCGGTGTCGGAGCGCTGGAACCAAAAACGTCGGAACAACCGGCGATTACAGACGTTGCTGAAATAGTGGACTTTCCAATCCATCCGCAGGGGGAAACCGGAACATGAACGACGACAGGACTTTGCCCGTTCCAGTGGGCCAGAAGTCGCTCAGCAAATATTACAATGCCTCCCAGTTACGGGCGGATACCTGGAATCAGTTGAAATACTATGCCCAGAGGCTGAACGAGAAGAAGGCTACCAAGAAGGATCTGGTCAAGGCCCAGAAGTCGGTCGAGGAAGCGTTTAATACGCTCGAACCCATCGAGATGTATTTTGCCTTCCCCGGGAAGGAGACCTTTGGTCATCTGAAACGCCAGTATGATCGTGGTGACTACGATCTGCTGGCGCATCAGGCGGCCCGGATTGTGCGGGCGCTGGTGTCCAACGCCTACCGGCACCGTGAAATTTCCCTGCATTCACCTGATGAGATGACAGAGGCGGATGATCAGGAGATCAGCAGTCATGAGACGGCTTTCGGGCGGCCTTATTTCGAAAGTCTTGTTGTTGACCAGATGTCCGTGGGTGAAGAGGCGCGCCTCCGGCACGGTCTGCGGGATATGCGCCGCAATGAGGACCGGTTTATTTACGAAAGCCTTGTTGTGCCGACATTCGAGGACGCGCTGATTGCTGTCCTGCTGAATCATAACGTTCAGGCTGTTACCATCCGTTACGGATTCCCTTTCAAGTCGCGCAATGCTCTGGACCCGGTGCAGCGCGAACTCTGGCGGGTTTCGACGGATGACCTGGAAGATATTGCACCAATGGATCGGGGGCCGATGCTGGCGAAGATCATTGGTGACCTTCGTCCGGAACTCGATATCTATCTTGTCACCGATGCATCAGTTGAAAGCGTCGCGACCCGGGCACCGAAAAATGTCCGCCGGGTTTTCTATCAGCAGGAAGACCTGACCGAACTTCATCTGAACATCCTGCGCGGCATCAATGAGCGTTATCAGACGCCATTTTTTAACGCGCTGCAGGAATATTCGCGCCAGCCGACCGGCGTTTTTCATGCCATGCCGATCAGTCGCGGCAAATCCATTACCAAATCCAACTGGATTCAGGATATGGGCCGTTTCTATGGCATGAATATCTTTCTGGCGGAGACTTCTGCGACATCCGGCGGACTGGATTCGCTGCTTGATCCGCACGGACCGATCAAAAAGGCACAGGAACTGGCGGCCCGGGCCTTCGGTGCGCAGAAAACCTTTTTCTGCACGAACGGCACCTCGACCGCGAACAAGATTGTCGTGCAGGCGGTTGTGCGGCCGGGAGATATCGTCCTGATCGACCGGGATTGCCATAAATCGCATCATTACGGCATGGTTCTCGGCGGTGCCGAGGTGGTCTATCTCGATTCCTATCCGCTTAGCGAATATTCGATGTATGGTGCTGTGCCTCTTAAAGAGATCAAACATCAGCTGCTGAAATTGCGCGCGGCCGGCAAGCTGCATCGTGTTCGGATGCTGTTGCTGACCAACTGTACCTTCGATGGTCTGGTCTACAATGTAGAGCGGGTGATGGAAGAATGTCTGGCGATCAAGCCGGACCTTGTTTTCCTGTGGGATGAAGCCTGGTTTGCTTTTGCACGGTCCGGCCCGACCTATCGCAAGCGCACGGGCATGGCGACGGCCAACCGTCTGCGGGACAAGTTCAAGTCTGATGCCTATCGCGAGACTTATGAAGCTTTCACCAAGGAAGTTGATCTGTCCGACGATGCGGCCTGTATGGAGAACCGGCTGATGCCGGATCCTGCAAAAGCCCGGGTTCGTGTTTATGTTACGCAATCAACCCATAAGACACTGACGTCCCTGCGTCAGGGCTCGATGCTGCATGTGAATGATCAGGACTTCCGCTCGAAAGTTGAGGATTCGCTGCACGAAGCTTACATGACTCACACATCGACGTCTCCGAACTACCAGATTGTCGCCTCGCTTGATGTCGGGCGGCGACAGGTGGAACTGGAAGGCTTCGAGCTGGTCTCCAAACAGGTTGAAATGGCGATGGTCCTGCGGGAGCAGATTCAGACCAACCCGTTGCTGCGCCGCCATTTCCGGTTCCTGACGGTGAAAGACCTGATCCCGGAAGAATACCGGGCCAGTGGTATCGAATCCTATTATGATCCGGAGCATGGCTGGACATCCTTTTTCGAGGCCTGGTCGGATGACGAGTTCGTCCTCGATGCGACCCGCCTGACACTTTATGTCGGAAGCACCGGTCTTGACGGGGATACCTTCAAGAACGAACAGCTGATGGATAAGTACGGTATCCAGATCAACAAGACGTCACGCAATACGGTCCTGTTCATGACCAATATCGGGACGACCCGCAGTTCGGTTGCGTATCTGATTGAGGTGCTGGTCAAGATCGCACAGGAAATGGACGAACAGCTTGATACGCTCAGCCGTCCGGAATTACGGGCCCGTGATAAACGGATAAAATCCCTGACCGTGGACCTGCCGTCGCTGCCGGATTTCAGCCGCTTCCACGACTTCTTCCGCAGCGACCCGTCCAGTCCGACGCCGGAAGGTCGTATCCGGGATGCCTACTTCCTGGCGTATGATGAAGATGCCTGTGACTATCTTGATCCGTTCACGGACGAGATCGACCAGCTAATCGCGGCTGGTGAGGATGTGGTCTGTGCGACCTTCATCATTCCCTATCCGCCGGGCTTCCCGATCCTGGTGCCGGGACAGGTCGTCAGCACCGAAATTCTTGATTACATGCGGGCGCTTGACGTCAAGGAAATCCACGGGTTCCGCCCGGAACTGGGACTGCGTGTTTTCCGCAAGGAAGCCATTACTGTGAGTGCAGCTGCCGAATAACAAGGTGGCGCGATAACAACCGACCAACCAAAACAGGGGGTCTATACCATGCCAAAGAAGAAACTTAAGGGACTGTCAGATATCCGCCGCTATTTCCACCGGATCGATACACCGGTGTTCTTTGTTTCTGCCACGAACTTCAATCTGCTCGGGCTCGATGAGTGGGTTAAGAATTTCAAATATATCAACTATCTCGACTGCTATGATGGTCGGCATCCGAATACCTTCGTGCCGACCGAAATGCCGCATGCGGAGTTTCAGTCGATTGAGGACATCAATAATTACCTGCTCCAGCACAAGGAAGTTCTCGACTATGTGAACTCCTTCAAGGGCAAGCCAAAGGCCACCTTCCTCATGTTCGATGAGGATACGGAACGCCTTGCCAAGGAAGCGGGAATGCAGGTCTGGTTCCCGAAGGCCAAGCTGCGCGGCCGGATGGATGACAAGATCGAAACGGTTCGTATTGGTAATCGTGCCGGTGTGCCGTCAGTGCCGAACGTGCTGGCGAAGGTCGACAGCTACGAGACCCTCCGTAAAGTCTCGAAGGATCTCGGTGAAAGTCTGGTGATCCAGACAGCCTATGGTGATTCCGGTCATACCACCTTCTTCATTTCGAACGAGAAGGAATACAAGCGCCATGCCTCGGAGATTGAGGAAGCGCCTGAGGTCAAGATCATGAAGCGGCTCAATTGCCGCGGATCAGCCATTGAAGCCTGTGCCACAAAGGCCGGCACCATCGTTGGTCCGCTGATGACCGAACTGGTCGGCTTTAAGGAACTGACCCCTTATCGCGGTGGCTGGTGTGGCAATGAAATCTTTGCCGACTCGTTCTCTGCCGAGGTGCGTCAGAAGGCGCGGGACTGGACCTTCCAGTTCGGTGAGCAGCTTCGCAAGGAAGGTTATCGCGGTTATTTCGAGCTCGATTTCCTGATCGATATGGACACCAATGAAATGTATCTGGGTGAACTGAACCCCCGGGTCACCGGTGCCAGCTCGATGACCAACCATGCGGCCTTCGCCCATGCGGATGCACCGCTGGCCCTGTTCCATCTTCTGGAATTCTCCGGCGTTGATTTTGAGCTGGATGTCGATGCGCTGAACGCGCGCTGGGCTGATCCGGACAATATCGATTCCTGGAGCCAGTTCGTCATGAAACATACGGACGATTCCGTCGATATTCTGGTTGATGCACCGGAGTCCGGCATCTATCACATGAACGACGATGGTTCGATTGAGTACAGCCGGTTTGATTATCACCGGCGTGCCGTCGCGACCGAAAATGAAGCGTTCTTCCTGCGAATTTCGGGTAAAGGCGATTATCGCTACGAGGGGGCCGATCTCGGCATTCTCGTGACCCGTGGCCGTTTGATGAATAACAACTTCAAACTCAACAAACGGGCAAAGATGTGGATCAACGGGATGCGGAACAAGTTTATCGGTCGTTCCCTGACCCCCGCGCCAATTTCGGACGGGTCTTTCAAGATCCTCTGATGCAGATAACTTTTCGCGCTGTTGATGACTCAACACCCGGTGCGAAATGGGAAGCCCTGTTCAACGAACTCTGGCCGGCATACCGTCACTGGTTCCTGTCAGAGGGCGTTGAGCGGCGTCCGACCTACCGGCAATGCCGGGACAGCATAAAACAATCTCTGCCGTCCCTGCTGCCGCTCTATGAACAATTATGCGAGCGGGCCGGCGGTGGTGACCTGACCGCCCGTTTTCTGTCACTCTATCGACCCCCGGCTTATATTTCCGGCTGCTCTCAGGCGGCCTGGTCAGATGATGACCCGTTACTGGTGCGCAATTACGATTATGCGCCGGCGCTTTGTGACGGGGTTATCATGAAAACCGACTGGGGTGGCCGGAAGGTCATCTGCATGTCGGACTGTATGTGGGGCTGCCTTGACGGGCTTAATGATGCCGGGTTGTCAGTCAGCCTGACCTTCGGGGGGCGACGGGTGGTCGGCGACGGCTTCGGCATACCGCTGGTGCTGCGTCATCTGCTGCAAAGCTGTTCAACGGCGAATGAAGCAGCAGCAGAGATTGTCAAAGTGCCGGTTCACATGGCCTATAATGTAACAATGCTGGATGCTGGCGGAACCTATAAAACCGCCTTTCTGGCCCCGGACCGGGCGCCCGTCGTCAAATCAGTAGCCATCGCCACGAACCATCAGGGACGTGTGGAATGGCACGATCATGCCCGTGCAACGGCCACGATTGAGCGGGAACAATATCTGAAATTCCGTCTAGATGACCGCAAGATGACCTCACAACGCCTGATCGAAGCTTTCTCCCGTCCGCCACTTTATACCAATGCCTACCGGACCGGGTTTGGCACCCTTTATACGGCGATTTATCGCCCGGCGAAGGGTGAGGCGGAATATCGCTGGCCGGGTGGCCGCTGGGTGTTTTCCTTCGACCGTTTCCACGAAGGCGCACGGCATGTCACATTTGCGCCATCCTGACTTTTAGCTGCGAATTTACGCTGCATGCGGTCCGGTCTGGCTGTATGGTCGATGGAGTGGATTGAACGACTTCGGGTGTTCACAGGATGGTTGAAGATTTTAATCCGTTGAATGGCTTTCTCGGCGGCCTGATGATTGGCGCAGGCGCCCTGTTACTGTTGCTGTGCAACGGCCGGATTGCAGGGATCAGCGGTATCATGGGGAACCTGTTCGCGAATGCCCGGGAGACCGGATGGCGGCTGGCGTTTCTTGTCGGGCTGGTTGCAGCACCATTCATCTGGCTGGTGGCAACGGGTGGTTCCTACAATATTGAAATTACCGACTCCGTTCTGCTGCTCGTGGCCGGCGGCCTGCTAGTCGGGTTCGGAACGCGGATGGGCAGTGGCTGCACCAGTGGTCATGGTGTTTGTGGCCTTGGCCGCGCGTCACCCCGGTCGATTACGGCGACCCTGATCTTTATCGGAATTGCGATGGTGACGGTGTATGTCATGCGTCATGTCGTCGGAGCAGTACAATGATCCGTGCAGTTGCAGGTCTGACATCAGGTGCCTTGTTTGGTGGCGGGCTGCTGGTTTCCGGTATGGCCAACCCGGAACGGGTGCTGGGTTTTCTCGATGTTGCAGGTCGCTGGGACCCGACACTGGCCTTTGTCATGGGTGGGGCGCTGCTGATCTCGGCACTGGGATACGTTTTGTCAAAACGGATGCGCCAGCCTTTGCTGGAGGCGCGGTTTCATTTCCCTGACCGCACGTCCATTGATCCGCCACTGGTCGTGGGCGCTGTTATTTTTGGCGCCGGCTGGGGGCTGGTTGGCCTGTGTCCGGGGCCAGCACTGGTTGGCCTCGGCTCACTGAACATCAGCGTGATTATCTTTGTCGGCGCCATGCTGGCCGGAATGGTCGGCTGGTGGCTGTTTGACCGGAGCTGAAAGCCCGTTTTCTCAGGCGAACATTTCGTCGGTGATCGAGCGATACCAGCCTTCGGCATAAGACGCTTCGAGCTGGCGCTGGCGCATGCCGGCTTCTTTTGGACTCAGGCCACCGGCACCCTCGACAGCTTCAAGCTTGCCGTTGTTCAGCCTGTAAACGGCCGAGACTGAAATGCCATAATCCGGGGCTACGAGGCTGTAGCAGGTGTTTGCCAGTTTCGGGTCGGCGATCTCCCGGCCCTGCAGGTTTGAGACGACAGCAGCCGCAACAACCTTGCCCTGATTGTTGGCAGAGAAACCGGATTTCGGCATGGGAGAGGCAATACTGGCATCACCGATGACAAAGACATCTTTCGCCAGTGTCGAGGCGAAGCTTTTCTGATCTACCGGGCACCAGCCGCTTGCGTCGGCCAGACCGGCATCACGGGCAATGGCCGCGGCATATTGTGGCGGGATGAAGTTGACGACATCCCCCTTGATCTCGTCGAATTCGGTATGCAGTGTCTTGTTCTCTGCATCCACCCGGACAACCTTGCCGTCTTCCGTTTTCCGGTAATCGATCATGCCCGGATAGAGTTCTTTCCAGGCGGCGGTAAACAGGCCTTCTTTAGAAAATCCGCCTTTGGGATCAAGAACCAGAATTTTCGATTTTGGCTTCGTTGTCTTGAAATAATGCGCGACCATGCTGACCCGCTCTGCCGGTCCCGGCGGGCAGCGGAAGGGATTGGCGGGTGGTGAGATGACGAAGGTGCCGCCATCCGGCATGGCCTGCAACTGCTCGCGCAGCAACAATGTCTGTACCCCGGCCTTCCAGGCATGCGGGGCAAGACGCGAAGCGGCTTCATCATATCCTTCGACTTCATCCCAGCGGAAATCAATGCCGGGGGAGACGATCAGGCGGTCATATTTCGCAATCTGCTCATTTGGCAGATGCACCCATTTCTTCTCAATATTGATGCTCTCTGCCTTGGCATGGATGACTTTCACGCCGAGGCCGACAAGCCCGTCATAGCTGTGTGTGATGTCGCCGATCTTCTTGACCCCGCCCAGAACAAGATTGCTGAACGGGCAGGTGACAAAGGTGGTTGCAGGTTCGATCAGTGTGACATCAATCGCCGAGTCCCAGCGCTTGATATAGCGCGCAGCGGTTGCGCCACCAAACCCGCCTCCGATAATGACGACGCGGGCACCGGCGGCAGAGGCGTTACGCCCCAGTCCGATAGCAGGGGCGACAACAGCAGCGCCGGTAAGCGTCGTGAAGCGGCGGCGGGACAGGGTCATGCGGCAATCCTCCTATTTGCGGGTGGCGAGGAAACGCGCGACCGCGTCGATTTCCTTGTCGGTATAACCCTTGGCGATACGGTTCATGATTGTGCCCTTACGCTCATCCGACTTGAAGGCAATGAGGGCTTCTTTCAGGTTTTTCATGTCCATCCCGCCAATCGAGGGAACCGACCCGGCATTCTTGCCATCAATGCCATGGCAGGTGGCGCAGGTTCCGGCGAGTACAGACGCAGATGGTCCGGCGGCCTGAAGATGACTGCTGATCAGCAGGGTTGCAGTAAAAAACAGCAACGCAGTTCTTGGCATCACCTGACGCTCCCTTATTCGTAGTTTTCAATAAGGTAACAGCTAAAGCCGGGCTCGCAAACTCGCAAAGCCGTGATCTTAAACCCATTTTTCCAATGTAGAATGGCCTACAGATGCGCCTGCAGATAGCGCAGGCCAAGAATACTTCCCCCGATAATGGCCAGCACAGCGATCAGTGATCCGACAGCCAGCGTGGACAGGCCGGTCAGACCCTGGCCAATCGTGCAGCCCATCGCCAGCACACCACCTGCACCCATTAAAGCGGCGCCGACAAGATGTCGCAGGAAATCATTGCCGTCAGCGAAGGTTTCCAGCCTGAACTGACCTTGCGCAAGGCTGGCCAGAAAGCCGCCGAAAACGGTTCCGGCAACTGCGGCGATACCGAAGCTGACCGTCGCCCCGGTGTAGGTCATCAGGTAGATCAGGCCTTCCCCGACAGGTGCGACAAAAGTCAGGGAGGCAAGCGGTGCCGGATCAAAGCTGTCTGCCCCCAGTATTCCGGTAACGATCCAGCCCAGCGGTATGGCCAGTCCGATCACGATTGCGGACAGCCAGTGTCTGGGTGAGCGGAGAAAGCGGGGGCTTGTGAAGGCGAAAACAACCAGGCTGAGGACCAGCCCCGCAGCAATCAGCGGGCGGAGCATTTCAGCCTCACCAAGGCCCGCGCCGGCGGCAAGTGTTGCGAGGCTCTGGTCATGGGCAAGGCCGGAGAGGTCAATCGCGGTTGCATCATCAAGGCGCAGGCGGGGGAGGGCCAGAATACCCCGCAGCGTGGCATAGGCCACGAGACCGAGGACCAGTACAACAAGCAGGGACTTCAGATTGCCGCCACCCAGACGCACCGCATTCCTGCTGCCGCAGCCACCGGCCAGCATCATCCCGAAACCGAACATCCCGCCGCCAGCGATGGCGCCTGCCCAGCCGAGCCGCGGGCTGAGATAGATGCTGTTATCAAGGTTGATAAACTCACCGATATGTAAAAACTGGCTGGCGGCAATGGTAACGGCAAGGGCCAGCATCCAGGCACGGAAACGCCGCCAGTCGCCCATCAGGCCGATATCGGAAATCGCCCCCATCGTGCAGAAATCACCCCAGCGCACCATGACACCGAAGATGATTCCGATGGGGAAGGCCGCAGCCGCGACCAGCAGATTTACAGGTGCGTCATCCATAACTTCGGGGTCCGCCGTTAACAGTAAAAGGGTGCGGTGAGCCCTTCCTCTTCGCAGGCCCGGATCGTTGCCGGGCGGGCTGCTACAGCGTCCAGCAGGCGTTTGAGATGCGGGCGGGTAGCAGGCGGGCGACTGCACATACGGGTAAAGCGTGCGTTCATCAGCAGATAAATGTCGGCCAGGGTGAATTTGTCACCAACCAGCCAGGGGCCGTTTGCGGCCAGTTCTTTCTCGATCAGGTCGAACATTTCCATCAGGCGTTCGTCGCTGCGGGCCTTGGCAGCGGGCACCGCGTCGGGCAGCGGCTGATGCCGGTCCGTATAATGATAGGTCAGTACTTCCGGCTGGATCGTGTTGGTCAGATACATCAGCCATTTATACATCTGCGCCCGTTCACTTGACCCGACAGGCGGCGCAACATCTGAGTCGGGGTGGGTATCAGCCAGATGCAGGCAGATGGCAGCCGCTTCAAACAGAACCAGATCGCCATCTTCCAGCACGGGGATGCGCCCGGCCGGATTCAGTTTCAGGTAGGCCGGTGACTTGTGGCTGCTGTTCTTGCGGTCGACAGGGACCAGTTCATATTCCGCACCAACTTCCTGCAGCACGATATGCGGTGCAAGATTGGCGTTGCCGGGAAAGTAATGAAGCTTTTTCATGATTAGACCGCTGTGCCGCCGATGGTCAGGGAATCAATCTTGAAGGTCGGCTGGCCGACGCCGACGGGAACACCCTGTCCGCCCTTGCCACAGGTGCCGACGCCACTGTCCAGGGCCATGTCATTCCCGATCATGGAAACCCGTTTCATGGCTTCCGGTCCGTTGCCGATCAGGGTGGCACCCTTGACGGCTGGACCAACCTTGCCGTCTTCGATCATGTAGGCTTCGGTCGCCGAGAAGACGAATTTCCCGGAGGTGATATCGACCTGACCGCCGCCGAAATTCACCGCATAGATGCCGCGTTTTACGGAGGAAACGATTTCCTGCGGGTCCATGTCGCCGCCCAGCATGTAGGTGTTGGTCATCCGCGGCATCGGCTGATGCGCATAGCTTTCACGGCGGCCATTGCCGGTGGCGGCAACACCCATCAGGCGGGCATTCATACGGTCCTGCATATAGCCGGTCAGGATACCGTCCTCGATCAGCGTGGTATATTCGGTCGGTGTACCTTCGTCATCGATGGTCAGGCTGCCACGGCGGTCGCCCAGCGTGCCGTCATCAACGATGGTAACCCCCTTGGAGGCGACCTGCTGGCCCATCAGTCCGGAAAAGGCAGAGGTTTTCTTGCGATTGAAATCACCTTCCAGACCATGTCCGACAGCTTCATGCAGCATGACGCCCGGCCAGCCCGGCCCAAGTACAACCGGCATGTCACCAGCCGGCGCATCAATGGCATCCAGATTGACCAGTGCCTGACGAAACGCCTCGTCAATCACTGCCTGCCAGTTTTCCGGCTCCAGCCAGTGTGCATAGGCAATGCGGCCACCGACACCATGGGAACCGGCTTCCATCCGGTCGCCCTTGGCGGCAACGACACTGGCATTGAGGCGGATGAGGGGGCGGATATCGGCGGCCCGGCGTCCGTCTGCCCGGATGATCTGTACGGCCTGCCAGGAACCGGTCAGAGAAACCGAGACCTGACGGATACGATCATCAATGCTGCGGGCATAGGCATCCATCTGTTCCATCAGTTTGACTTTTACATCAAACGGCACCTCGGACAGCGGATTGACATCTGTATAAAGGTTACGGTTCGTGCCGTTCGGTGCGACGGACATCTCGCCACCCTTGCCGGAACGGACGGCGCGTACGGTATCGGCAGCGCGTTCGATGGCGCTCTCGCTCAGTTCGGATGCATGGGCATATCCGGTCGCCTCGTTGGAGACAGAGCGCAGGCCAAATCCCTGCGAGGTATCATAGGCGGCGTTCTTCATCCGCCCGTCATCAAACGAAAAGCTTTCGGATTGCCGGTATTCCATGAACAGTTCACCGTCATCTGCCCCATGCAGGGCATCAGCGACGATTCGCTCTACTTTCGGGCGATCCATCCCGGTGCGTTCAAAGAAAAGGCTGTCGGTTGCTGCGAGATCGGTCATTTAGCCGCTCCTGAAATAGTGTTATCGCTGTATATAGGTTGGATCGCCCTGAAAAAAGCGCTCTGGGGAAAACAATGAAGTTACTGCGCGAACATGATCTGCGTCGCCGTCTGGCAGACGAGGCCCATGCCCGGCCTTTTCAGCCCTCGGACTCCCCTGTCCGGGTCACTCATCTGGCGATGGTTCAGAACCAGACAGACCAGAAACTCATTCATTCACATCTCGGCGAACTCTGCGGCCTTTACGATATCCGGCTGCCGCCGATGGATGCCCGGCATTTCAGTGCAGACTTCGGTGATTTCCGGCTGCGCTGGGAACGGCATACAGAATATTCCAGCTATACCCTTACGGTTCCTGCATCCGAGGGTGCGCCGTTTTCGGAAACAGCACTGAGCAAAGCTCCGGAACAATGGATCGAGAATATGCCGGGGCGTCTGATTGCCGGCGGGCATCTCGAAATGCAGCGCGATGACAGCCGGCTGGATCTGGAACAGGCACGAACATGGTTTGGTGGAAATCCGGTGATCGGCGCTGATATGGCGGGAGGACGGGCCACCTGCTGGACCGACTTCCAGCTTCATAGCGACGGGTTCGGCCGTATTCTCGTGCGTGACCGGGGTATGAGCAGCGGACAGACCGGGCGGCTGATCCAGCGGCTGTTCGAAATCGATACCTACCGCATGATGGCGATGATGGCCCTGCCGGATGCGCAACTGGCCATGCCGCGGATTGTGCGGATCGACCGGGAACTGAACAAGGTGACGACGGCACTGACGGAATCCAGCGGAGCGGACAGCGAGCGGCAACTGCTTGATCGTCTGTCACGTCTGGCGGCGATGGTCGAAAGTATCGGTGCACGCAGCGGCGACCGGTTTTCCGCCGCCGAGGCCTATTACGCCATCGTTGAGGTGCGGGTAAGGGAGTTGCGGGAAGCTCGGATTGAGGGGCTGCAGACAATCGAGGAATTCATGGACCGGCGGCTGGCACCGGCCATGCGGACGGTGATGTCGACTTCCGGTCGCCTGTCTGCCCTGTCGGCCCGCATCGCGCGGGCAAGCGACCTGTTGCAGGCCCGCATCGATGTGTCGCTGGAGGCCCAGAACCGCGATCTGCTGGCCTCAATGGACCGGCGGGCAAAGCTGCAACTGCGTCTGCAGGAAACGGTTGAGGGGCTGTCGGTTGCCGCCATTACCTATTATGCGGTGGGTCTTGTGGGTTATATGGCAAAGGGCCTGCATGCGGCTGGCCTGCCCGTGAATTACGAGCTTGTCACGGCGGTCGCGGTTCCGGTTATCGCCCTGCTGGCATGGTTCGGTGTACGACGTATCCGTCGGAGAATTGGTGTCGAGCAGCAACAGATGGAAAAATCGCTTTAGCTGTAGTCGGAGAGCGTTCAGAGGGTCGCCACCTTCTGCGCGTTTGTCGGATAAAAACTACTTTTAGAGTTTAATTCTTTTTCAAACACAAGTTCCGCGAGAATTGAATCCTTGTCCATCCGGGACAGGGTGTTACAAGACATGATCTGTATATGTCATGCGTAACGATTTCGGTATTCGCCGGAACATGACATGCGGCTTCCTGATTGGACAAAGCCTGCATAGTGAAGGCGAAAATGTAACTGCTGCCCAGAGCAAGCAGTGATCCGGACCTTCTCTCGATAAGTTACGACGCCTCAACTCTCAGATATCCCGCGAAATCACGATTTGCGGCAAAGGCGATGCCCGCCGATTTCCGGGATTGTTCTCACGATCGACATCATAACCGAAACTGTCTGGCCCGCGCTATTCTGCTGCCGGTGGCTGGTACTGTTTCAGATACCATTTAAGGAATTGCCATGAATTTTGTTCACGCTTCCAGACCGTTGAGTTCATCCGGTGACGACAATCGTGCGGCTGCTCCTGCAACTGTCGGACCTGCGGTCCTTCTTCCTTTGCGGGGTAAAGAGCCGGAGTTAAAGACGAATACAGCCGTTATATACTGCGAGGGAAACTTCGGTGCTATTGATGGAAAGACGGCCAATGGACTGGTCCGGCACTCCGAAAAATATGATATTCTTTCTGTCATCGACAGTCAGCATGCTGGTCGGGACTCTGGCGTTGTGCTGGGTGGCGCTCCGAATGCCATCCCTGTTTGCAAAAATCTTGCTGATGCCTTGTCGCAGGCTGAAAAACTTCCCGACTATTTTATTTTCGGAATGGCTCCCTCCAGCGGCATGCTGTCTAAGCATGAGAGGGGACTGATTATCGAGGCGATGAGCCTTGGTATGAATATTGTCAACGGTCTGCATGAATTTCTCAATGACGACCCGGTGTTCATCGCCGCCTGCTCTGCTCATAACGTCAGTATTCTTGATGTCCGCAGACCCCGGGCGAAAAAGGATCTGCGATTGTTCAGCGGCAGGATCACTGACTGTGAATGCCCGCGCATCGCGATCCTCGGCACAGACTGTGCTATCGGCAAGCGGACGACTGCAACAATTCTGACCCGCGCGCTGAATGATCGCGGGATAAAGGCAGTTATGGTGGGAACCGGGCAAACCGGCCTGATCCAGGGTGCGCGTCATGGAATAGCGCTGGATGCGGTCCCGTCTCAGTTCTGCGCAGGTGAACTGGAAGCGACCATTCTTGAGGCGGTCGAAGCCGAAAACCCGGACGTCATCATCGTTGAAGGTCAGGGGGCTCTCAGCCATCCGGCGTTTTCGACAACATCCTTCGTATTGCGGGGAAGCTGCCCGGAAGGTGTCATTCTCCAGCATGCGCCGGGGCGTACCAACCGGTGCGATTTCGAGCAGATGCCGATGCCGACGGCGGCCAGCGAGATCAATCTGATCGAAACTTTCTCTGATACCCGGGTCATCGGTCTGACGATCAACCATGAGAATATGACCAATGACGATGTCAGCACAGAAATCATCCGCTGCGAGAAAGAGTTTGGCATTCCCGTGACTGATGCCCTGACACGATCTCCCGATGATCTGGTGGAAATGGTTCTCACCTCGTTCCCGAAACTCAGGAAATCGCTGACCGTCGGCATTCATTGAATGCGCCAAGGCTTGAGATTGACCTGGTAAAGCTTGGCCACAATGCCCGTACTCTCGTCAATCTGCTGAGCCATCACGGGATTTCGGTTTCAGCGGTAACCAAGGGGGTGCTCGGTCGCCCGGACGTTGCGCGGGAATTGCTGAAGGCAGGGGTAACGGGCCTTGCCGATTCCCGGATCGAGAATATTCAGACCCTGCACTTTGCCGGCGTTGTAGCCCCCATGACGCTGATCCGCTCACCGATGGTCAGTCAGGCAGCGTTGGTGGTCCGGCATGCTGATTTCAGCCTGAATACCGAACTTGATGTCATCTCAGAATTGTCCAAAGCAGCGCAGTCAGCAGGGCGCAGCCATGGCGTCCTTCTGATGGTCGAACTGGGGGATCTGCGAGAGGGCATCATGCCCGGTGACCTTGAGAATGTGGTGCGCCGGGTGCTTTGCTTTCCGAATATAACCCTGAGAGGGATAGGAACTAATCTCGCCTGTCGCAGCGGGGTGGTTCCGGATGCCGTCAATATGGGAGAACTGTCCAGACTTGCGGATGCCATCGACGCGACCTTCGGTCCGGTTCTCTCTGTCATCTCCGGTGGTAATTCGAGCAACCTGGAATGGGCGCTTGGCGGTGGTGATACGGGACGAATCAATAACCTCCGTCTCGGAGAAGCTATCCTGCTTGGTTGTCAGCCGCTGCATCGCCGGCCAATCGAAGGGCTTCATACGGATGTTTTCAGTCTTGTTGCCGAAGTGATTGAGGCCGGGAGCAAGCCATCCCGGCCATGGGGCGACATTGCAGAAACGGCCTTCGGGGCAGCACCTCCGGAGGAGAAACATACCAGCGACCCGAACGGTACTATATCTCAGGCCATTCTTGCCCTGGGGGAGATGGATGTTGATCCGGCCGGACTGACGCCGCCGCAGGGAATTGATATTCTCGGATCAAGCAGTGACCATCTCGTCGTAGATGCTGGCCAAACGGGTCTGAAAGTTGGCGCAGAGGTTGCTTTTCAGGTCAATTACAGCGCTTTGATCCGGGCGATGGCATCTCCCTTCGTCACCAAGCTGGCTAATTCTGTGCCATATCCCAACAGCTTTGACGCATTTCCCCAAAAGCGCCCGGCCGCCAGTGAAGGCCGTTCTTTTACCCCTGTCTGAGACGGTTCTCAGCTTTGTCGTTCTGCATTGATGGCATGCGCCGAGAACAGCAGGGCGGTCATCAGCAGCAGGGCGGTTGCCTGATGCAGGGTAGCCAGCGAAATGGCGACGACGCTGAGTAATGTCGCGATCCCCAGAAGATACTGGGTAATTACCAGCAGCTTGCTGACGATCAAGCCGCGGCGGGCAATGGGGTCGGTGGTCTGGCGCATCAGCATCACGGCGCCGGCGATAACAGCAACGCCGGTCAGGGTGGCCAGCAGGCGATGGTTGAACTGGACTGTCGTGATATCCTCGAACAGGCTTTTCCAGGCCGGGTCATAGACCAGATATCCTTCCGGGATCAGGTCCCCGTCCATCAGCGGGAAGGTGTTGTAGGTCATGCCCGCATCCAGCCCCGCCACAAAACCACCGGACATTGCGGTCAGGAAAACCAGTCCCAGCAGTAACAGCAGCCTGCGGCTGGCCTTGCCAAGACCGGGCGCGCGGGGGCGCAGCACGTCGAGCGCAGTCCAGATCAGTGCCAGATAGATGGCGAAGGCGAGGCAGAGATGCGCGGTCAGCCGGTACTGACTGACATCGGGCCGGTCAATCAGGCCACTCTGTACCATGTACCAGCCCATGAATCCCTGAGCGCCGCCAAGGAACAGCAGCCCGATAAGCCGGGGCAGCAGCGGTTTTGCCACCATGCCACGGACCAGAAACACCAGAAACGGAATGAAGAAGGCAAGGCCGATCAGCCGCCCCCATACCCGGTGTATGAATTCCAGCCAGAAGATTTCCTTGAATTCATGCAGGGTCATGCCCGCATTGACCTTCAGATATTCCGGATATTGCCGGTAGGCGTCGAAGGTTGCCTGCCACTCTGCTTCACTCAGTGGCGGCAGCCAGCCGGTAACCGGCCGCCAGCTGACCATTGAAAGTCCGGATTCCGTGAGCCGGGTCAGCGCACCGATGACCACCATGACAAATACCATGGCGGCGACGGCCAGCAGCCACCATCCGACAGCAGGTGATGTGGTGGTGGTTTCGGTGCGGGGGGCTGAGGCAGAAAGACTTGTCGACATGGCGGTCCTGAGGGGCATTGCGCTGAGTGGTATCTAGGATTGTGGGGGCCGCAGGTCAACGCGTAACAGTGGCTTGACCTGTCCTGTCCGGAGGGCTATCGAAAAGGCCGTGGTGATTTGCGACCAGCTTGCGGCCACGTAAAACAATCGCTAAAAGGTCTCGGCAGTTCTGAACCGCCCTGGCCCGCTGGTCAGGGTTTTTTGTTGAGCGCCCCTCGTGAGGGCGCGGAAGGAACTGCAAATGACAACTGACATGCATGACTATCGTGAACAGACGCTGCTGGTCCGTGGCGGTCTTGAACGTTCAGGTTTCGATGAAACCTCCGAAGCTATTTTTCTGACATCCGGATATGTCTACAAATCGGCGGAAGAGGCAGAAGCCGCTTTCAAGGGCGATCGTGTTCGCTATGTCTACAGCCGTTATGCCAATCCGACGGTCTCGATGTTTGAGGAACGGCTGGCAAAGCTGGAAGGCGCGGCTTTCTGTCAGGCAACAGCCAGTGGCATGTCGGCGGTCTTCTCGGCCCTGTTCTGCCAGTTGAAAGCCGGTGACCGGCTTGTCGCTTCGCGAGCGTTGTTCGGCTCCTGTCTTTATATCGTGACCGATATTCTGCCGTCTTATGGCGTGGAAACCGAACTGGTTGATGGCATCGACCTGGATCAGTGGCGAAAGGCCCTGTCAAAGCCAACTCAGGCGGTTTTTCTTGAAACCCCGTCGAACCCGACGCTGGAAGTGATCGACCTGAAGGCGGTCTGCGATCTGGCGCATGCAGCCGGTGCACGGGTTGTTGTCGATAATGTTTTCGCCACGCCGATGTTGCAGAAGCCGATGCAGTATGGCGCGGATATCGTGATCTACAGTACGACCAAGCATATTGACGGACAGGGGCGCTGCCTTGGTGGCGCGATCCTGTACAATGATACGGATTTCCGGGATCAGCTGCTGCCGATCATCCGCCATACCGGGCCAAGCATGAGCCCGTTCAATGCCTGGGTCATGCTGAAAGGCATGGAGACGATGGCGTTGCGGGTCGACAGGCATTGCGACAATGCGCTGGAAATTGCCCGCTCGCTGGAAGGCCAGCCGGGTCTGAACCGGGTGATTTATCCGGGACTGGAAAGCCATCCCCAGCACAAGCTGGCCATGAGCCAGATGTCAGCCCGCGGATCGACAGTTGTTTCACTTGATCTTGATGGCGGCAAGGAACGGACCTTCCGCTTCCTGAACGCCCTGAAGCTGATTGATCTGTCGAACAATGTCGGGGACGCCAAAAGTCTCATCACCCATCCCGCCACAACGACACACCAGCGGCTCAGCCCCGAAGAACGGGAAATGCTGAATATCGGTGATGGTCTGGTCCGCCTCTCGGTCGGACTTGAAGATGTGGAAGACCTGAAGGCTGATATCAGCCAGGCCCTGAAAGCCTGATTGAAAACTGATCAGGTGGCGGATGTCATATCCGTAGCGTCCGCCACGACAAGATCCCGGTGCAGATCATGACGGGAGAACCGACGCAACAGGATGTGAGAACATCACTGGCCGAGACTCTGCCCGGCCTTTCGGTTGCGTTGTGTCTGTTCCTGTTCGCGCTGGCATTTGTCCTTGGGCTCTGGATATCGTTTTCCGGATTGATGCCGGGAAGGTTTCTGACTTCGCTTTCCGGCGCTCTGGATCAGGGGGAGCGCCCTTATTATTTTCAATATTGGCTTGTCTCATGTCTGTTGCTGATGTCCTGCACCGGTAATGCGGGAGGGGTAATCAAAAACACCCCTGTTGCGTTATAAGTATATTCCTCCCTACCTCTTCTGAATTCTCAAAGATAAATTCCGCATGATTCCGGTCGCACTTTGCGGGCTGGAAAACTGAAAGTAATTATCAGGTTTGAGAAGGCGATAGTATGGGTTTGAAACTTAAAGGACGGCTGGTGTCCCTGATTGTGGGATCGGTCCTTGTGGCATCCGTTACACTCGGGGTGTCGTCGTATTTCAGCGAACGGACGTCGACGCTTGAAGGTGTTGAGAAAGTCCTCGTCTCCATCAGGGAAGCGCGAACTCTGCAGCTTGCGACCATGATTGGGGTGCTACAAGAGGATCTGAGGCTGTTGACCGGTTCTCCGGAAACAGTGGGTGCTATCAGTGCGTTCGATGCGGCATGGAATGAGCTGCCTGGCGACCGGATGGCAGAGCTTCATAAATCCTACATTCAGAACAACCCTAATCCGGCCGGCTCGAAGCACCTTCTGGATGCGGCACCGGATGGTACTTCATACGATCAGGCTCATGGCCGGTTCCATAATAGTTTCCGGACTGTTCTCGAAACCAAGGGGCTCTATGATATCTTCCTTGTCCGGGCCGATGGAGAGGTCGTTTACACGGTTTTCAAAGAACTCGACTTCGCTACCAATCTGCTGAATGGCAAGTGGAAGGCGACGGGTCTTGCCGATGCCTTCAGGCTGACAGCAGAAAACCCGGAAGCAGGTAAGGTCTATAACAGCGGTTATGAACCTTACGCCCCGAGCAACGACGCCCCGGCGATGTTCTTCTCTTCACCTGTTGTGGACAGTCAGGGGAATTTTCTGGGTGCCGTTATCCTGCAGGCCCCGACTGCGCGGTTTAATGAAGTGATGCAGGTTGCCACCGGACTCGGAGAGACCGGTGAAGCCTATCTTGTCGGGCCGGATAAACGGATGCTGACTGACAGCAGGTTTTCCAGTGAAGGTACGGCGCTTAAGGTCAGGGTTGATGGCGATGCCGTAACACAATCAATCGCAGGCAACAGTGGTCTGGCGATCCTGACTGATTACAAGGGTCGGGAAGTGATGTCGGCGTACGGAGGTATTGACGTCGGTGGATTTCACTGGGGGGTGATTGTCGACCAATCCATGGCGGAAATCTCAAACCCTCTGGATACCCTGCTTGTCCGGACCACAGTGATAACCCTGATTGTTTTGCTGGTCGTCTCGGGAATCGCTTATCTGGTCTGTGGTACGGTAACGACGCCGATTATCCGTCTGACCGCTGTCATGAAGGATCTGGCAGCAGGAGACCTGGAAACCGAAGTGTCGGGACGCAAACGCACTGATGAGATTGGTGCGATGGCTGTTGCTGTGCAGGTATTCAAGGAAAATGCGATACGGGTCCGCGACCTTGAAGCAGAGCAGAAGGCGGCTGAGGAACGTGCCGTGGCTGAAAAACGGGCAACCATGGAGACACTGGCCAACGATTTTGAATCGTCTGTTGGCAGTATCGTTGACGGTGTTTCATCTGCCTCGACAGAACTCAATGGTACCGCCAAGTCCATGTCATCGATATCCCGCCGGGTGAACGAACAGGCCTCAAGTGTTGCGAGTTCGTCAGCCGAAGCGTCGTCGAATGTTCAGACTGTTGCCGCCGCCTCTGATGAACTTTCCGCATCGATTCAGGAAATTTCCCGTCAGGTTGTACAATCCACGTCGATCGCAATGAAGGCAGTGGAGGCGGTTACGGGGACAACCAGACGGATGGAAAGTCTGGAAGAGGCAGCAAGCCGGATCGGGGCGGTTGTCGGCCTCATCAACGATATTGCTGAACAGACCAATCTGCTGGCGCTGAATGCGACCATTGAGGCCGCCCGCGCCGGTGAGGCAGGTAAGGGGTTTGCTGTTGTTGCCAGCGAGGTGAAAAACCTTGCCAACCAGACGGCCAAGGCAACGGATGAGATCGGTGGTCAGGTGGGCGGCGTCGAGACGGCGACCCGGGAAGCGGTTGAATCAATGCGGGCGATTGGTCTGGTGATCGAGGAAATGTCCGAGATATCGAATGCCATCGCCGCGGCTATTGAAGAGCAGAATGCTGCGACCGGCGAGATTGCACGTAACGTTCAGGAAGCATCGACGCGGACTGACGATGTTTCCCGCACGATTGTTAATGTCACGGAAGCCTCGACGGAAGCCGGGAACGCTTCGGAGGAAGTGCTGAGTGCTTCTTCCGAACTGTCCCGTCAGGCAGAGGAACTGCGTGAGCAACTCACCCTGTTCATTACCAAGATACGCAAAGGCAGTTAGGTTCGGAAGCCCTGACCGGCGCCCGGAATGACGGTATCCTGTGGTGACCGTCAGCTCTGGGCCCAGGGCAAGCCTTCGACTTTCCAGCCGTTGACGGTGCCGCGATGGCCGTTCATGTCCGGGTCGCCCTCAAAGCCGGAGGCGATGTTGTAGCAGCGTTCATATCCCATGGCGGTCATTGCCATGGCGGCGTGGGCGGACCGGGCACCGGAACGGCAGAGGAACAATAATGTCCGGGATTTGTCCGGCGCGGCTTCCGCCAGCTTGTCCGTGAACTCCGGATTGACTTCCATTGTCGGAAACTGCTGCCAGCTCAGACGCATCACCTGTTTGCCGACAGCGGAAAGGTCCGGCATGCCGACAAAGGCCCATTCCGGCATTGTACGAACATCAATCAGCATTGCTTCATCATCTTCACTGATCATCCTGTAGGCGTCGGTCGGTGAGATATCTCCGGCATATGACATTCGCTGCAACCTTTCCCGTTCAACGTTATCATCCGCCATGCCCCGTGCCGTGGCGGAATATCCACAAAATCCCTACGGTTGTAACCGATAGCGACAGGCAGTACTTATGCACTCCAGACCCTCGTTTACGCAAGGTCATGTGTGGATATTGATCCTTCATTCAGACTGCGCTATCGTCGAGATTAATTGTATGTACACGAACAATTCCGGAATATCGAAATGACAGTCGCGACCCTTCAGGAAGCGCCCCCGAAACGGCAGGAACTTGAGTCTGCTGTCGTGCGCTTTGCCGGTGATTCCGGCGACGGTATGCAGCTGACCGGTGGTCAGTTCACTCAGGCAACGGCGCTGGCCGGTAATGATCTGGCGACCTTCCCGGATTTTCCGGCAGAAATTCGCGCACCTGTTGGCACGACCTTCGGGGTCAGTGCCTTCCAGATCAACTTTGGTGCCCGTGACATTCGCACGTCCGGCGATGCGTTTGACTGTCTGGTTGCGATGAACCCGGCAGCCCTGAAGGTTGAACTGAAGGGACTGCGTCCCGGTGGTCTGCTGATTATCGATACCGGCTCGTTCAATGACCGTAATCTGAAGAAAGCCGGATATGACAGCAACCCGCTGGATGATAACGCGCTGGCGGCCTATCAGGTGGTTACCATCGATATTTCTGCCCTCACCATGGAAGCGGTGAAGGACAGCGGCCTGTCAAAGAAAGATGCGCTGCGTTGCAAGAACATGTGGACGCTGGGTTATGTCTACTGGCTGTTCGGCCGTGACCGTACCCCGACGGTCGAAGGGCTGCGCGCCAAATTTGCGAAAAAGCCGGAGATTGCCGAAGCGAATATCGCGGCACTGAATGCCGGGCATGCCCTGGGTGAAACATCGGAAGTGGATTTCCCCGGTTATCATGTGCCGCAGGCGGAAATTCAGCCCGGCCTGTACCGTACCGTTACCGGCGCAGAGGCACTGGCCTATGGTCTGGCAGTGGGCACCAGCCTTGCTGAAATTCCGATGTTCTTCGGCTCCTACCCGATCACACCGGCCTCCAATCTGCTGCATAACCTGTCGCGGATGAAGCAGTTCGGCGTTACCACTTTCCAGGCGGAAGATGAAATTGCCGCAGCCTGTTCCGCCATCGGTGCCAGCTATGCCGGCCAGCTTGGCGTGACCTCCAGCTCTGGTCCGGGGGTTGCCCTGAAGACCGAGGCGATTGGTCTGGCCATTGGTGTCGAATTGCCGTTGATCATCGTCAATGTACAGCGCGCCGGGCCTTCGACGGGGATGCCGACCAAAACCGAACAGTCGGATCTGTATCAGTCGGTCTATGGCCGTAATGCGGACAGCCCGGTTGTCGTGCTGGCAGCCCGGTCGCCCGGTGACTGTTTTGAGGTAGCGATTGAAGCCTGCCGCATCGCCACGCAGTTCATGACCCCGGTCTATCTGCTCAGTGATGGCTATATCGGCAATGCGTCGGAACCCTGGCTGATTCCGGATGTCGATACTTACGAGCATTTCCCGGTGAAATTCCATACGGAGACCGAAGGCTTCCACCCGTTCCTGCGCAATCCGGAAACCCTGGCACGGGCCTGGGCCAAGCCGGGAACGCCGGGGCTGGAACATCGTATCGGCGGGATCGAGAAGGACTACAATTCCGGCCATATCTCCTACACTCCGGAAAACCATCAGAAGATGACGGAAACCCGGCATCAGAAGATCGCCAATGTGGCGAAGACCATTCCCGATCAGGATGTCGAAGTGGGCGAAACATCGGGCAAGCTGGCGGTTGTCGGCTGGGGGTCGACCTTTGGCCCGGTCAGCCGCGCCGTGCAGAACCTGCGCGACGAGGGGCTTGATGTCTCGCATATCCATATCCGCCATATCTGGCCGCTGCCGTCGAATCTCGGTGAGCTGCTGTCGGGTTATGAGAAGGTGCTGGTGCCGGAAATGAATACCGGCCAGCTGCTGACCGTGTTGCGTGCTGAATATCTGATCCCGGCGAAGGGCCTGAACAAGGTCGCCGGTCAACCCTTCAAGATCGCCGAGGTGGAAGCTGCCATCCGCGATGAGCTGGAGTCCTGAGATGAACGCCGTTACCCAGAAAGAGAAGCTGACCGCGAAAGACTTCGCCACGGATCAGGAAGTCCGCTGGTGCCCCGGCTGTGGCGATTACGCCATTCTGAAAGCCATGCAAAAGGCAATGGCCGATATGGGGCAGAGCACGGAAGATAACGTGTTCGTCTCCGGCATCGGCTGTGCAGCGCGCTTTCCCTACTACATGGCAACCTATGGCTTTCACACGATCCACGGTCGTGCCCCGGCTTTTGCCACGGGCATCAAGCTGGCAAACCCGGATCTGAATGTCTGGGTTGTCGGCGGTGATGGTGACATGCTGTCAATCGGTGCCAACCATCTGATGCATGTGCTGCGTCGTAATGTCGATCTGCAGGTGCTGCTGTTCAATAACGAGATCTACGGTCTGACCAAGGGGCAGTATTCGCCGACCTCCCGCGAGGGGACAAAGTCACCCTCGACCCCGCTTGGTTCTGTCGACCGGCCGATTGATGCCTGCACCTATGCACTCGGTGCCGGGGCGACCTTTATCGCCCGTGGTATCGACAGCCAGCAGAAGCATCTGCCGGGTATCTTCCAGGCCGCGTCCGAACATAAGGGCGCGTCCTTCGTCGAGGTGCTGCAGAACTGCATCGTCTATAACGACGGTGTCTTCAACGAATTTACGGATCGTGATGTTGCTGCTGACCGGCAGGTCCATGTGGAGGCGGGTAAACCGCTGATCTATGGCGCGGATGGCAACAAGGGTATCCGTCTCAACCTGAAGACGCTGAGCCTTGAAGAAGTGGTGGTTGGTGAAAATGGTGTGACAGAAGCTGATCTGCTGGTCCACGACCCGTCAAATCATACGCTTGCCGGTATGCTGGCGGCGATGAACGGACGGGATTTGCCGGTTGCGCTGGGCGTTCTATACTGCTCTCGGGAAGAGACATACGAGGCAGCCGTTCATGACCAGATCAACGCCGCGAAATCGAGCGCAAAGATCACCAATTTCAACGACTTGCTCCGCACGGGCCATACCTGGGTCGCTGGCGGCTGATACCCTCGGGGTGGACGGTCAGCCATGCCGCTGACCGTCGCCATCGTCGGGTCCGGCCCGGCGGGTTTCTACACAGCAGACGCTTTGCTGTCTTCCAGCGCTGATGTTGAAATCGACATCATTGAACGCCTGCCCACCCCTTTCGGGCTGATCCGGGCAGGTGTCGCCCCGGATCACCAGACCACCAAGAATGTCGCCCGAAAGTTCGAGAAATCGGCTATCGCGGACAAATCCCGTTATTACGGCAATATCGCCCTCGGGCGGGATGTGACGCTGGATGAGCTGCGCGGCATGTATGATGCGGTGGTGCTGGCTGTTGGTGCGGCCAGCGACGTAAAGCTGACCATACCGGGTGCCGATCTTGATGGCGTCTATGGATCATCTGCCTTTGTCGGCTGGTATAATGCGCATCCGGATTTCCGCTGGCTTGACCCGGATCTCGACACGGATCAGGCGGTGGTCATTGGTCTGGGGAATGTTGCCATTGATATCGCCCGGATACTGGTGCGCACCCGCACCGGCATGGCCTCATCGGATCTGGCTTACCATGCGGGCGAGGCGATCTGGCAGTCGCCCCTGCGCGAGGTCCATATGGTGGGCCGTCGCGGGCCGCTGGATGCCAAGTTTACCAATGTCGAATTGCGGGAACTGGCTGATCTCACCACCTGCGCACCGGTTGTTGATCCGGCACAGTTGCCGGACGCTCTTCCGGAAGGGGTTGATGGTCGCGAGGCCCGCCTGATGCAGCGCAATCTCGATACCCTGCGGGACTATGCCAATGCAGAGGATTGCGGGACCAAGGAGAAGCGCCTGCATATCCGCTTTTACGCCAATCCCGTCGAGATTCTGGGCGATGGCCATGTTGAAGCCATCCGCCTGGAAAAAACCGAGGTCATTGATGGCCGCGTAAAGGGAACCGGCGAGTTCTTCGAAATTCCGACCCGTCTTGTGGTTGCTGCCACCGGCTACCGCTCGATCCCCATTGAAGGGGCACCGTTTGATGACCAGCGCGGCATTATCCCGAATGATGATGGCAAGGTCGAAGATGGCCTCTATGTCGTCGGCTGGATCAAGCGCGGCCCCTCCGGTGTCATCTCCTCCAGCCGCCCGGATGCCAAATCCGCCACCGCCCATATCCTCAGCGACCTCGGTGATGGCGGCAAACCGGGCCGCCGTACCCTTGGCCCGCTGCTGAAAGAACGCGGTGCCCGCGTTGTTACCTATGCCGACTGGAAACGGATTGAAGCGGCCGAAGATGCAGCGGCAGAAAACGGCGCACCCCGCCGGAAATACGCGACGGTCGAGGAGATGCTGGAGGTTTTGGGGGAGTAACTCCCTCGCACCCAGAGAAAACAGGAGACCATCCCCTCATCCTGAAACGAGTTCAGGATGAGGGAAATTGGTTTGGTGGTAATTTGGTCCTCATCCTGAGGAGGCGCCATGCGCCGTCTCGAAGGATGGCTGGTCAGCCTGATCATGAACGTTCTAACTCCATCCTTCGAGACGCAGCTTTGCTGCTCCTCAGGATGAGGCAGGGTGGGGGCGTCAGCTGTAGCCGATCATTTCGCTGATGAAGCGGCCGGGGAGGAGGGCGAAGATGCCGGCGATGAAGGCGCCAGCGAAGGTGTTGATCATGAAAATGGCGTGGAGGCGGACATTGCCGCGGCGGATGGCGATGAGGGCGCAAGCCATGCTTGCCAGGGTCAGCAGGCTGAGGCCGTGTATCCAGCTGAAGCTGCCGGGGTTGATTTCCTGAATGCGGAAGGACGACAGGGCGGTGACGGTCATCAGGCTGATCCAGCACCAGCCGATGATACGATGTCGGGTGGTGCCCTTGTCGGCGGCAAGATTGATTGCGCCGAGCGAGACGGCAAGGACAGCAGTGACGAGATGCAGCCAGATCATGAAGGAACGCCCGGTTTGCGCTCACGCGGGAGTGAGCGGGATGCACTGATATCACAGTTCACCGCCAGATCACCATATTGTAGGCTGTGACGACGGGGCTGTCGGGCCCTTCAGTCAGGAGGTGGTGCTATGGAGATGCGAAGCGGGTTTCTTGGTCTGGTGGCGGTGGCAGGACTACTGTTACCGGGCGTCGCGCAGGCTGATGCCATTGACGGGCACTGGTGCAGGGACATGAAAATTTTGTCGATCGATGGTCCGAGAATCATGACTCCCGGCGGGACGGCGATGCAGGGCAAGTATGACCGGCATGGCTTTGAATATGTCTCACCGCAAGGCGAGGCGGATTCCGGGCAGACGGTGATTATGTCGCTGTATGGTGATGATCTGATGCGGCTGCGGCGCAGTGCCAGCCCTGAAACTGTCGAGGACTGGCACCGCTGTCAGAAGACTGTCAGTTAGGGTTTCAGGGTCGACAGTTTTGCGCCAGATCCGGGGAAGGCGATTCCGGACCCTTTCAACCTGCATTGTCACTGTCGAGATAGCGCAGCCGCCGTGATGCGGGAATAGTGACAGGTATCAGGGGCGGTAGCGCCGCAGCAGGATAGATGCATTGACCCCGCCAAATCCGAAACTGTTTGAGAGCACTGACGCAAGCTGCTGCGATCTGGCCTTGCCGGGGATAAGGTCGAAGACATCTGCCTCCGGTTCCGGGTCCTCAATATTCAGGCCGGGCGGGATGATACCATCCTTCAGGGCCATGACAGAGAACACGGCTTCAATGGCACCGGCGGCACCCAGCAGATGGCCCGTTGAGGATTTGGTGGAAGTTACCGCGAGGTCCTTGCCGCGACCCCTGAAGACAGCACGGAGGGCAGCGATTTCTGCGGCATCACCGACCGGTGTCGACGTGCTGTGGGCGTTGACGTAATCGACCTCGTCCGGATGTGCTTCTGCCATCCGCAGGGCCAGCTGCATTGATGCCTGGGCACCCGCGCCGTCAGGACAGCCGGCGGTGACATGATAGGCGTCAGACGTGGTGCCGTAGCCGGCGAGGATGGCGAGTGGCGTCGCACCCCGTGCCCTTGCGTGGCTGAGGCGTTCAATGACGATGGTGGCCGCTCCCTCTGACAGGACAAATCCGTCATGGCCTTTGTCAAAAGGTCGCGACGCCCGGGTGGGTGTCGCATTAAAGCCGGTGGAGAGGGCGCGGGCGGCGGCGAATCCACCGATGGAGACGGGGTCGACACAGGCGTCGGTTCCGCCACAGACTGCGACATCAGCTTCACCGGTCAGAATCAGGCGCATGCCGTCACCGATGGCCTGAACCGAAGCAGCGCAGGCAGTTGTCGGCGCGCCGCTGGGTCCGGAAAAGCCATAGCGGATGGAGACCTGCCCTGTCGCAAGGTTGGGCAGGAAGGAGGGAACGACGAAAGGGGAGAGGCGGCGGGGACCGCGTTCGCGGACGAGATTGACGGCGTCTGTAATCGCCGGAAAACCGCCGACGCCAGTCCCGATGACGGTTGCCGTGCGGGATCGCTCTGCCGGGTCTTGCGGGGGCCAGTCCGCCTGTTCGACGGCTTCGGCTGTCGCTGCGATGGCATAGCGGATGAACAGATCGGTCTTCTTCAGATCCTTTGCATCCATATGATCGAGCGGATCGAAACCGCCTTCGGGGTCGGTATTTCGGTCCGGGACCAGTCCGGCAACCTTGCAGACATAGTTGTCTGTATCGAAGCGGTCATTGCTGACAATACCGCTTTTTCCCGCGATCAGCCGTTGCCAGTTGGTCGGGACACCCTGACCAAGCGGTGATACCGCGCCCAGTCCGGTTATGACAATCGGGTCGTCCTGCTGCATGGCCGCCTCCTATAGTGCATATGCACAGTGTATATGCACTATAGGAGGCGGCTGACAAGGGCCGGCAAGGTTTTTCTTTTAGCCTTTGGTCAGTATTTCCATGGTCTTCAGATAGTTATCGATATCGAACCCGGAGAGAAGTTCCCGCATCTCCTGTTGTGCCTTGCGCCATTCCGGGACGGTCTGTTCGACCAGTTTCTCGCCTTCCGCTGTCACAAAGCAGAGACGGCCATTGCCGCTTGGCGCCTTTTCCCGGCGGATCAGTCCTCGTCGTTCCAGCAGGTCCATGTTCCGGGTCAGGGAAGTACGGTCAATGGCAAAGCGGTCGGCCAGGGCACTGATGGTGGTGCCTCCATGGTGGCGCGTTTTGACCAGCAGGGCAAATTGGGCAACGGTGATCCCATAGGGCTGCAACCGCCGGTCATATCTGCGGGTCAGGGCGCGTGCTGCCTTGGCTGTGTTCATCAGAAGGCAGCGCGAGAAATCATCAGTCTCAGACATAATCTAGGCAGTACTGCGGTTTGGCTCTGTGGTCAAATATCAGATAGGAAAAGCAGCCGGGCCTTGCCGTTCGGTCTTTCTGCTCCTTCAGGCCACCAGATTTTCCCGAAAACAAGACTGAAGACTTTCGCTTCCGGGATGCGGGTTATGCTGCTGCGTGCCTCTGGGCTGGTCTGTCCGGCACAATGACGATCGCGCGGGTGCCTTTGCCGGGGGTGGAGAGCAGCCTGAAATCGCCGCCGATGAGGCCGGCAAACCGGGTGATGAGTGGGATGCCGAGGCCGGTACCCTCGTTGGTACGGGTATAACTGTTCTCCAGCTGAACGAAAGGTTCCATGACCCTGACGATTTCATCTTCCGTCAGGCCAGGTCCCTCATCAGCCACTTCGATCTGGATACCTCCGTCGACGGCCCGACTGATCGAGAGCTCGACAGTGCTGCCGCCGGGACTGAATTTGACCGCATTGGAAAGGATGTTGAGCAATATCTGCTTCAGCAACCGGTTGTCGGTGTGGATGGTTCCGGCAGTGGTTTTGGCGCGGAGGGTAATCTGTTTTTCCTGCGCTGTAGTCTGGAAGAACTGGATACATTCCGTCGTGAAGTCGCCGATATCAACACTGTCGGTGCGGACTTCAAATTTGCCGGCATCAACCTTGGCAAGGTCGAGGATGTCGTTAATCAGGCTCAGCAGATGCCGGGCACTGTGCAGAATTGTGGCATGGTAGTTCTCGATCTTTTCCGGGGGGAGTTTCAGACCGGGCAGGGCCAGCATTTCGGTGAAGCCGATGATGGCGTTCAGTGGCGTCCGCAATTCGTGACTCATGGTTGCCAGGAATTCCGACTTCGCCGCATTGGCCTGCTGGGCAAGCTCGTTCAGAACGGAGGCTTCCCTCAGCAGTTCCTGCAGTGCTTCTTCTGAGGCTTTCTGTTCCGTCACATCCTTGACCAGTGTGACCGTATAGCCGGTCCGGACGCCCTCGTCGCGGACCGGGGCGGTACTGATGAGAACCGGCACGATCTTGCCGCTGGGATCCTCGATCTGAGTTTCACCCTGCCAGCCATCATGCTGACTGTTACCTTCCCATATCTGTAGCAGGTTTCCGGCTATTTCAGAGTCGAGGACTTGTATCGGCGGGTCGGAACCGTCGTCGGCGACAGAGGACAGTTTTTTACGATATGCAGTGTTGGCATCAATCAGCCGGCCTTCGGGATCGGTGACGAAAAGCCCGTCATTGAGCGATTCGAAGGCTTGCCGTGCAATTGCCATCTGTCGGGCAGGCACCAGCAGGGTCCGGTTGATGACGATCAGAAGCCCAAAGATGATAACACCGACGGTGACGGCGATCTCGATGAATTCCAGCAGCAGGGTTTCCTGCAGGGTCTGGCTGAAGGGAGGAGGGGTTGCGTAGACATTGACTGAACCGATGGTGAGTATGCCCTGTCGGATCGGATGGCTGGCAATTACGTCGACGGTTTGCAGGTGGGCTGCATGTTTCTGGCGGTCATAAAATTCGATGTCACCAGACGCTGTCCGCACCTTGCCCATGAACAGATGGCCGAAACTCCCCTCGACGACGACACCTGAAACGATAGGATCGAGCAATTCGGAATCGATGATGGCGGAGGCAACATCTTCGGTATAGTGCCGGTCTAGCGACTTGTCGAAAATCGACCAGATGGTCGGTGTGGCGGATAGCGCGACCCGTTCGGCGACTATACCGGCTCGCTGACCGAGTTCCGCCAGCCGCTGATGATTGACGACTGCCAGACGGATGATGACAAAGCCTGTAAGCACGAAAATGACCACAAGGGTCATCATCACCACAAGTCTGCCTGATCCGTGAGCTTTCATGATAATGCCCGGATATCAGTCATAGGCGCCGAAGTACCTGTAGTATTCATTATATTTGTCTTTGAAGTCTCTCTTTGTATCAAGAAGCTTGCGCGTATAGTCATCGGCAGCCTTGTATCGCTTGATGACGCTGTCATTGGCTTTGCGCCAGGCTTCAATGTCTTCCTTGCTCCATCGGCGGATGGTGATCTCGGAAGCCTGAAATTTCTGTAGCGCCTCAAAATCCTTCAGCTTGGCTTTGAAGGTTGTGGTCAGGGTGTAGGATTTGATGGCTGATTCCAGAATTGCCTGAAGGTCGGGTGGCAGCTGGTCGTAAGCGGTCTTGTTGATGAGAAAGTCTGACAGTACCGATGGCTGCCAGATCGCCGGGACGATGGCGTGCCTGCCTATGTCCTGCAGTCCGAGGTCCCAGGCTCCGCTGGGAGTCGTCCATTCCACAGCGTCGATATCACCACTGCGCAACGCAGGTTCTATTTCTGACGGCACAAGCGGAATGGCATAACTACCGGAGGCTTCTGCCAGAACTTCGCTGGGTAATCCGGGGCCGATCCGTATTTTCTTGCCTCTGAGGTCTGCGAGGCCGGTGACCGGTTCTCTTGAAATCAGTCCGAATTCCATTCCGGGCCACCAGGCGGGCCGCCACAGGATGCCTTCCGGGTTGGCCAGCTCGTTGGCTATTTCGGTGCCCGTGCCGGCAAGAAAAAACATCATTGAGGCGTCGAGATTCATGAAATCGAATGGGCCCGCATTCATTACGGCCCAGGCCGGATGCTTTGCCGACCACCAGTTGGGCCAGCCATTTCCCATCTCGATTCTTCCATCACTGACGGCAGAGAAGATATCGGCGCCGTTGGCCAGTTCTCCGCCCGGATGAACTGAAATCTGCAGACGGCCGTTACTCATCAATGCGACATTTTCTGCAAATCTGCCGAGTTCGATGAAATCAATGCTGGTAGCGACCGCCTGCGATTGCAGACGCCAGACATGTTTGTCGGGTTCCTTCTCGACGCAGCCGGTCAAGGTAAACAGCATAGCCAGCGCAAGCAGTTTTTTCGTCATGTATGTGGAGCCCCGTTTCTTCTTTGCTTTGCCGCCAGGCGAGGACGGTACCGCATATTCAGAGATATCGGGCAGGAATTCTATTCGTACTTATACGAAGGTTTTCGTCAGGATGTCAGTTTGGGTCTGCAATCATCAAAAGAAAAGAGGCCGGGTGTTACCACCCGACCTCTCTGGTCTTCGCAGAGCTTCTGGTAAGCCGGACTTAGAAGTCCATGCCACCCATGCCGCCCATACCACCCATGCCGCCGCCGGGCATACCGCCGCCAGCATTGCTGTTCTTCTCCGGCTTGTCAGCGACCATGGCTTCGGTCGTGATCAGAAGGCCGGCGATGGAGGCTGCATCCTGCAGCGCACAACGGACAACCTTGGCCGGATCAATGACACCGGATTTCACCAGGTCTTCGTAGGTGCCGGTCTGGGCATTGTAGCCCCAGGTGCCGCCTTTACCTTCGAGCAGCTTGCCGGCAACCACCGCGCCATCCGTGCCCGCATTCTGGGCAATCTGGCGAACCGGTGCCTGAATGGCCCGGCGGATGATCGAGATACCGACCTGCTGGTCGTTGTTGGCGCCTTCCAGCTTCTCAAGAGCCTTGGTCGAATAGAGCAGGGCAACGCCGCCGCCCGGTACAACGCCTTCTTCAACCGCAGCACGGGTTGCATGAAGTGCATCGTCGACACGGTCCTTGCGTTCTTTCACTTCAACTTCCGTAGCACCACCGACGCGGATCACGGCTACACCACCGGCCAGTTTCGCAAGACGCTCCTGGAGCTTCTCACGGTCATAGTCGGATGTGGTGTCGTCGATCTGCTTGCGGATCTGGTTGCAGCGACCTTCGATGTCCGTCTTCTTGCCGGAACCGTCGATGATCGTGGTCTCTTCCTTGGAGATGTCGACCTTCTTCGCGGTACCCAGCATGTCGAGCGTGACGCTTTCCAGCTTGATGCCGATGTCTTCGGAGATCACCTGGCCGCCG
>TARA_R110000787_G_scaffold97665_4_pt1 | contig 40087 bp, 42 predicted proteins | sample TARA_R110000787 | Tara Oceans TARA_R110000787 (sample SAMEA4397920) | marine metagenome | biome: Polar Biome; feature: [DCM] deep chlorophyll maximum layer (ENVO:01000326); material: water (ENVO:00002006), including particulate matter (ENVO:01000060) such as... | depth 35 m | reverse complement strand
GTATATTCACCATTGATTTTGTCCACTTCCTGGATAGTGATATCTGATCCACTATCTTGTTTCCTACCGAAAAGATAAGCATTTCCGATGGTCTTAGTGCTCGCGATTAATAATCCAGTATGATCATAAAAATTGTACTCCATAATTTTGATATTTAAAGTGTGATTGATTAATTTGATAATGTAAAGATAGCTATTAAAGTGGTAATAAAAAATTATTTTAAAAATAGTTTCAAAATAAAAATAGGCCAACTTAGTTAAGCGCTTGACACTCAGCTAGTTGACCTAATAACACACTCAAAACAAATTATTTTTTAATTTCGGGACTCTTATTTAAGTAATCGTTTAGAGATCCTGAATAGGCGACCATATCGAGTAAATTATCTTCTTTATGCTTAAATCGCTGCCTAGCCAATTTCATTGCGATCATGGCGTTATACATGTCCTCGGTGGTCGCTTTTTGGCCTGTGATACTATTATATATATCGCGCATGTTGTCCATGGTCTCATGAAAGTCGCCATATTGTCTTGTTTTCTCTTCAGATCTTTTATTCACTATTTCGTTTGCTTGATCAAGTATATTCATAGTATTATTTTTATTATTATTTAATATCGTGAAGTTACCTAAATTAATGAAATTAAAAAATTATTCTAAGACTTATTTTAAAAATTTATTTTATAGCCTACCTAAGGTAGTTTTTAGGCATAGCACCTCAAGGTAGGTAAAATAAGCGGAACCGCCAAATTAAAAGCGCTTATTTTTTTAAATATTGCGCTATTTTAGCCTTAACAGCCTCCATTAGCTCATTTTGGCCTTTTTCTTTACGGGCCAAAGCATTTACTACTTTAGTTTCAATAGTATTTGAAGCTACAAGATGGTGCACAATTACGGGCTTATCCTGGCCTTGTCGATCAAGTCTGGCGTTTAGTTGTTGGTAAAGTTCCAGGCTCCAGGTTTGACCAAACCAGACTATTATATTACCACCAGCTTGTAGGTTTAAGCCGTGACCTCCTGAAGCGGGATGCATCAGCAAAATATTTATTTTTCCAGAATTCCAGTCAAAAATATCTTGCTCAGTTTTTAGCTGAACTGGATTGTGCTTTTTTAAAGCTTCCTGTAGTCTATATAGATCATGTCTAAAAGTCCAGGCTATTAAAACAGGCTTACCATTTGCGTCCTCAATTATTTCTTTGATCGCGTCTATTTTCAAATCATGTACGACGTGGTAATTTTTTTCTGCATCATACACAGCACCATTAGAAAATTGAAGTAGTTTATTTGACAAGGCGGCGGCGTTCACAGCTGAAATATCAGTTTCATCTTTACCCGAAAATAATTCCAGCACTTGCTCCTCCTCAAAGTCGTTGTATAATTTTTGTATTTTTGGTGGAAACTTTATATCGATATAATTTGTTATGCGCTCAGGAAGATCTAAATAATCTTTTGCTTTCATGCTTAAGCAAATATCTTCGATCTTGTCGTAGACTCTTTGCTCGCCATTGTCTTGCGTTATATAGTTGTATATGATTGCGCCGTTACGCTTCCCTGGTCTAAAATAATCACGTCTAAAATGAGTTATAAATTTGCCTAATCTACTACCACCGTCAAGCAAATAAATTTGGGCCCATAAATCTTGCAGCGTATTAGGTGACGGCGTACCTGTTAAAAGCACTATTCTGTTGAATGATGTACGGACCTGTTTAAGCGATTTGAACCTATTCGATTTATGATTTTTAAAGCTCGAACTTTCGTCAATTATAAGCATGTCAAAAGGTAGCATACCGCCGCCATAAAGACCAACCAACCAGGCTATATTATCCCTACCAATTAGATACAAATCAGCCTCAGTTTTTAGCGCTTCAATTCTCTGTTTAACGGTTCCTATAACTCGAGAAGCCTTAAAATGATTTATATGATCCCACTTATCTAGCTCACTCGTCCATACGTTTTCAGCTACGCGTTTTGGTGCAATTATCAATACTTTACTGACCTCTAATTCGTCAAACATCAACTTTTTTATAGCTGTCAAAGTAGTTATAGTTTTACCCAATCCCATATCTAAAAATAGCGCGCAATATGGATTGTCTATTATGTGATCTATACAAGAGTTTTGATAAGCGTGTAAATTTGTTTCGTTTAGACCTGTTTTATTATGGTTCATTTTAAAAGCTTTTAAGGACCTCAAATATTTGTTTTGATGTATCTATAACATAAACTGTAAAGCCTCGATCACGGAGCTTATTATGCACAAATATTTGAATTTTCCGTGGTTTTTTTAATGTTGTTTTTATCTCAGCAAAAAATATCTTGCCTCCTGGCATTAGACAAAGTCGGTCTGGTAGGCCTGAAAAATGGGTTGTGACTAATTTTATGCACAACCCACCTAATTTTTCCACTTCAACTACTAGCTTTTTATCTAAATATTTTTCAGACTCAATTAAGTTTTTTTGCGTAGTATTTTTGCTTTCCATAATGAGTGAAATTTTTAGTTGATTTTGTACGCTCCCAAAGATCTAAATTTTGCAAAATACTGTTTACTTCACGAGTTTTATAGCGGTCCATATCTTTTTTATCTTTTCCAAGACACTCACACCATATTTCAGCCATGCACACAAATTGACGTTCACGATTGTCTACTGACTCAGTAGGATCCTCTAAATAGGCGCGCCTCTCGAAAAGATCTAATTTAGACCAGTCTTTAGGTAAAGTAGTTTCTAGATATTGTTCTATTAAACCTTGACGCTCATCTTGCACGGAATGTTCTTTTTGCTCCTCTTTTGCTAAGCTAGCAGCAGCCTTGCTTAAGTACAATTTTTCACCTTTATTGAACATGTCTACAGCCTCAGCCCATATCTGATCAACTTCTATTTCGCTTATCTTAAAAACATCTTTTGATGCGAAATCTGGACGAACGTCAATAGGCATAAATCTACGATTACCAGTAGGATCAGATAAAAAATTAGTGTTGTTTGTCGTCCCTATAAATATACATTGTCTTTTATAGGTTTCTACTACACGGCCGTAAGCTGGTCTAAAACTATCTACCTGCTTAGATATAAAATGTTTTACCGCTTCTACTTCAGCTTTTCGCAAGCCAGATAGCTCAGCCATTTCTATGATCCAGGCGCCTTGAAGTTGTTCAAAAGCATCTTTTCCATGCACCGTCATAAAAGTATCACTAAACCAAGTTTTGCCTAATTTACGGGCTAAAGTACTTTTTCCTATGCCTTGCGCACCTACAAGAGTTAATACAAGATCAAATTTTATACCAGGCTCAAAAATACGCCCAACAGCTCCAACTAAAGTTTTTCGGATAGCTTCCTGGGAGTAGATATTTTTTTCAGCGCCTAAGTAGTCAATTAGTAGATTATCCACGCGGTTAACTTTATCCCAAACCAAATCCTTTAGATAGTCCTCAATTGGATTAAAGTAATTTTTTTCGAACTCTAAGGCTAGTGAATCATCAATTTTTAAATTGCCCACAATACCATAAACGGTTTCCATGTAGTTCCTAATTCCAGAATAATCTACATTTTTAATTGGTTCGATGCAGTCTAAAAGTCTCCAGGGCATTGATCTACCCATATATCTTTTATTATCAAAACTATTAAGCTTAAAAGCACCCTTTAATATTTTATCATTAGCTAGGACTACATTAATGTTATTTGCTGTGGATTTGTATTTCCCTTTTGTGTCAAGCTCAAGCTCCTCGATCCAATCTAAATTGTCGTCGTCGTCGTCGTTTTCAATGTCCACGGCAATATCCTCAGCACTATTTTCAAAGTCGCTAAAAGCATTATCAAATCTCTCTTTAGCTATTAGCTTTTTTACCTCCTTACAAGAGGCCGCAAAAAGCTCCATCTTGATTGTGCTTTTTTGGCGCTTCAAAATACCCTCGTCTAAGTGGCCAAATTTATGCAGTCTAACTAAGTCAAAAGAATTGCATAATTTACCACTACTCGGATCGGTTCCGTGGTGACTAAAAGCAAATTTATTGTCGTATACAATTAGGCCCGCTGACGTAGAACCTTTAGTGTAACTAAACCTATTTTCGCCCGCTGGTTTATAGTCTAAGCTCAGGAAATTTTCTATAGCGGTCTCAATGTTATAAGCTCTACAAAACGCACCTATAATTCCTGTTTTGTCCTCTGGATCTTCCTGCTTTTTAGTTAAGCTATTAACAGCACTCAATTGTTTTTCAGCCGTAGGCCAAAAAGTAGAATCAGTCCAATCACTATACTGTTTTAAAACCCAATCCGGATCCAATACAGGGCCTATTTGTTCTTTACAGTAGTATTTAGCATCACTGGAGACAGACGGCCAAAACATAAGCCTATTTGCTTCAAAAGTCGTATTATCAAAAAGCTCTATATCAATCAAACCTGCTACTTGTCTCGATATTGCTACGTATTCGTCAGAAGTAACTTCGCGACTAAGCGGCATCAATAACCTAAACCTTGGACTATCATCAGTGTGGGAATGAGTTGTATGCAATAATGCCGCGTTATTAAATATCAGTTTAAAGTCAATCCAAAAATCAAGATGCCCATAATCTATGTCTAAGGTCAGCATTTGCCTGTTTAAGACGTTTTCAGGCTTACGGCGACCATTTAATAGATAACCACCAACAAAGCCGCCCACGTCCTTTATTTTGCTTCGTTCGTCTTTTGACGCGGCCGCGTATTGCTTCAAAGTTTCATTTGTAACAGTAGCCGTTTTTAATTTTAAAACTAGTTTACTCCAATCAACTTTTCTATTTTTCCAGCTTTTGGATTTTACACTCAAACCCTCAGCTATATTTAGTTTTACATTATTCTCAGCCATGTTAATCTTTTTTGTAGTATGGTGTTAAATAGCCCTCAGCGTTTAGCGGTAAGCCCTTAGCCCAAGGCACGTCAAGGCTCATAATTTTACACAAGTAAGTTAAACTTTTTTCACAAGATTCTATAGGCACTTCGCAAACAACTTCATCATGCACGTGCATAACAATTGGGAATAATGGACTAATTTTAATCATGGAATATGCAAGCAAATCTCTTGCTATAGCCTGCACAATATTCTCTACTAGTTTACCTCCATAAGTGTCAATGTTTACCCACTGCTTTGTCGTCTGTTCTAAGCCCTTATATTGTAGCGCTTCCCTACCCCATTTATTCAATGCAAAAGATGGTTCTCTATAGTGTAAATTACGCCCAGACGGTAATCTTATCAATAAGCATTTACCATCGTAATTGAAGCTTATAAGACCGTTTTTTAATATTTGCTTTTTACCTGTGCGAACTGCTTTGCTGGCTTTTTGCTCAGCCTCAGCCCAAAAACCAACTATATTTTTATTTGCTCGTCGCCACTTGTCAACAATCAGTTTCATTTCTGGATCACTAAGGCCCATACCTTCTCCACCCATATTTTTCATGGCACCAACAGAACCACCAAAACCTAAGGCAAGTTCGGCAATTTTACCCTTCATGCGAATACCGTTATTTGCTTCTTTTTTACACTGCTCAAAAGGTAAATTAAACATCATTGATGCGCTAGCCTCGTAAATCATGCCGTGATCATTAAACACATCTATGCGCCATTGCTCACCAGCTACCCACGCAATAACTCGCGCCTCAATTGCGCTAAAATCTGACACAGCAAAAATAAAACCATCTTTAGGTATAAATGCGGTTCTTATCAATTGTGATAGTGTTGAGGATAATTTGCTATATTTTTTTATAGCTACTTCAAACGAACTATGTTTTATAAGTTCCCTCGCATCGTCTAAGTCAACTAAATAGTTTCTAGGTAAATTTTGCACTTGTACCAAACGCCCAGCCCAACGACCTGTTCTATTAGCACCAAAAATTTGTAATAAACCTCGCACCCTAAAATCTGAACCAGCAGCCTCTAGCATAGATTTATATTTTTTAATTGAACTTTTTGAACTTCGCGATCTTAATTCGAGGACTTCGCTAACAGGCCCAGATTCTAAGCCATCTAAAATATTTGGGATTTCAGTTTTTGCCAGTGATTTTATAGTTTTTCCTAGCGTTGTACCTATCCAGTTTTTTAGTTGTGCTGGGCTGTTAGGATTGTCCACACCAGTTATACTTTTAATTTTATCTAGTATAACTTTTTTATTCTCTAAGTCTAAGGTAGTTGCATTTTTTGCGAGTACTAAATCAACTTTAATTCCGCGATCATTTATTTGCTGATCTAAAACATAAAGTTGTTTTTCAAAGTCGGTTAAATTATAACACTCTAAGTTATGTGCTATAGCTCGCTCGGCAGCAACATCCTGCACGCAATAATCTACAAAAGCATCCCATTTTACAATGTCACTAGTCCAAAAATTACGTGAATTAGTTCTTTTTATTGGGCAGCAAAAAAAGCGTATTAAAGCTTTTCCAGTAGCTAATTTTGCTTTGTCAGTTAATCCCAAAGCTTTGCCTACATCAGATAAGCTCATTGGCAGGCCAGAATAAGCCGCTTTTACAGCCGTACAAGTCCACTGCTCAATCGGAACTTCTATTGAGTAGGCTTTTAAAGCATTGCGTTCAAAGTTTGCGTTGTGGGCGTATTTTTGAACTGTCGGATCATTTAACGCGTCTAAAAGTTCGGTTGGTATTTTTTCACCTTTAGCTAATTCTACAACTTGTATTTTTTCATTATCAAAAGCATAAGCAATAATAAGTATTTCAAAGTCAATACTTTCAAAATACTTATATGAGCCTGAACGCATAATGTCTACGCTTGAATAGGTTTCTAAATCAATGTGTAATTTTTTCATATTTTTCTAAGTGTGCCTCAAAAAAAATACTTTTACTTAGAGTGAAAAGTGTTAGTTTTCACTCTATAGTAAAAGCAAATAATAAATCTAAAGCTTAAAAAAGAATATCGTCCTCAGCTGCATCTTCAAAGTCGTCACCGAAATCGCTTTCAGCCGTAGAAATCGCTGCGCCTAAAGCAGTGCCCTCACTAAGTTTCTGCAAGTGATTTAAACCTGCTGCAACCCCTTTATTGCCATTCACACTGAACCCGTAAAAATTCAAAGAAGCTCTTCCATAACACCCACTATAAAATTCGCTGTTGCTAAGGATCTCGTCACGGTTAGCATCAACAATAGTTGGTTTTCGAGTAGTCGAAGCGTTGATAAAAAACGCATTATTATACTCTTCCTGCTCGCGGTCTTCATCACCATCACGTAGTGGATTTTTCCATTGCCCTTTTTTAGGCGCTTTGCCGCCAAATTTTGATGCCACAGCGCTATCATAAGCACTTTTGATTGCTGCTTTTACTTTATTCAATGTTTTAACATCATCTTTAGGAATGATAATTGAAACACTATATTTTGGTGTTCCACCTTCCATAGCATGCATTTCGTGCACATGTGCATAGCTAAATCTTACTTTTCCTGTTACTACTTTTGTTGTACTCATAAAGCTTGTTTTTTTTGTACTGTTTTAATATGATTACTTATTATTGTATCGTAAAGGTAACATAATAATTGTATATAAAAAACTTTTTGTGATATTTTTTAAAAATATTTTATAATTATTATTCGAAATCGTCCTGGGCGTTTGATAGGCCAAATTCTGGGCGCTTATCACGCGAATCTACTAATTTTAAGGGCCCACCCTTTTTATCAACTAAAGCGCCGAACAATTTATTAAATTTGTCGACACTAAAAAGGTTTTCTATAATAGTGATACCTTTTAATTTAGTGTTCATAAAATTTTCAGGCTCAAGTCCAGAATCTAAGCATAGATCTTCAACTTTTTCGGGATCAGTAAAATATCGCCTACCTTTGCCCTCTACAATTTTCAACCCTTCAATTTTGTCACCTTCTAAAGCTCTTGCTAATAAGTGAGATTCTACTGATGTGATCCACTTTTTTATTTGTGGGATTTGCCTATAAAAAATTACTAACTCGTTGTCGGAATATAGATCAGGCGAACTGTTTTCAATTGGATCCTCAGCAAAATCTAAAATTGCCGCCTCGATATTTTTATTTGCTAAAACCTTGCAGTTATGCTTAACTTTACACCATCTACACCAAGATCCACTTTTGACCTCACCTTTACCAGCGATTGCTTTTTTTGCAGTCGGTGCTACTACGTTATCAGCCCAGAATAAAAGATCTTTTACAGATATTTTAAATGTGGATATTGATTGCAGTCTAGGTTGAACAATGCTCAAAATAACTTCGTCAAAATCATACATCAAAAAATATTTTGCGTAGGCACCTAAACCGTATAATTTAAGTTGTGAATTATCCTCAGCTGAAACAGGAATCCCCGCGCCATATTTTAGATCTATTACGTGAATAGTTTTATCGGAAATTATAGTGGCGTCACCTGTACCAAAACCTTCTGGCACCCAATCTGAAAAGTCAAGTCGCTCCTCGACTGTTAAAAAAGCATCTTCAAAGTCGTTTTGGGCTCGTTTAAGCTCATCTAAAACAAAATCAGTATAAATGCCTACGAAGTCTATCATTTCAGTCTTATATAGCTTGTTTGACTCTATACGACGTAAAATTTTAGCACCCATTTCTTTTTTCTGCTTCGTACCCGTGTAATCGCCTAAGAACCTAGCTAAGTTTAAGTCAGCTAATTCGTGTGCAAGTGTCCCCTCTGATGCATAAGATGAGTAGGGCTGCTTTGGCGCAAACTGTTCTAGTTTAACACTACCTGGGCAGTTTAGCCAGCGATCTGAACCAGATGCCGAAAGTTTTGCATGCTTTCGGCCTGTGTGATGTATTCCATTCATAAATAGCTATTAAGATAAATTTTCCATAAATTCCATGAAAGTATGATAGTGATTAACCGACAAATCAGTTACGCGTTTTGCACCAAGATCATTAAGTTTCTTAATTAAGACTGTGCGATGGTCTTGAACTTTTTCAGATAGCTTTTTTCGTAGCTCTTTTATAGTAACTGTTGACTCGCCTGAACTGATTTCGCCTGAACTTATTTCAATATCGTTCGACACTTTCGCAAGATTTTTTTTATCCTGTTGAATAGCTTTGCTTAAAACCGCTTTAGCCTCCTCGTCGTTTTTATTTTCAACCTCGTTGACTGGTGTTTTAGCTTCAGCTTTAGTGTCTACCCTAACTGATTGTTGTTGGCGTTGATGACTTAAATTTCTAATAAAATTTACAACTAGCTCAGTTTGTGCGGAGTCAGCAGCGTCAAATTCAAATGATAAAGTGCATTTATTCATAATTTTTTGGTATTTTTAAGCGTTATTAAATAATGATTCTACCGTAACATCTAGCCTGTTTGCTAAGCTAGCAATTTGCGAATATTTCAATTCGGTTTCACCTTTGATCACGCGGTTTAAAGCATGGTTAGGGTATTTGTTATTTGGAAATAATATGCCTGCAATTTCGTGTTCTGAAACTTCCGAGGTCTTAATTACGCTCTGTAAATTTTTCATTAGCCTTGTTTATATGTTTGTTAACTTTTTGTTTTAAAGCAGCGCCTAATTTTTGCTTTTTAATTTCGGAAGCTTGCAAAAGTGAAGCTTCCAAAGCGCGTCTTTTTTTCAATCCTTCTAAAGATATTCCTTTTGATGTATTATGATATAATAGCATGGTAGAAGCTATGGCAGGTTTATCATTAGCCATAATTGCAGCGTTTAGTTGTGTGCCAAAATGACCAACATTAAAATCCATGATAGTAAGCACTAATTTGTCCCATCTTTGTAGGTGTGGAAATCTTTTATCCACACTTTTATACACTCGATCAAACTCTTTATATAGTCGTGTATTTGCTTCGTCTAAATTAATTTTTTCACCTTTTTTGCTTTTTGTACCCCAGCCAATAGTCCACTGTGTTACATCCCAGTAAGGCTCAAAATGGAGACCTTCACAAGATTTTAAAGCAAACATTGCTATTTCATAGTCAGTAAGTTTTTTGCTCTTTGAACTAGCTAAAACTGCTGCGATAGGTAAATTTTCGGTTTCTGTTTGCTCGGTATTATTATCAAGATCAAAGTAAATATTAATTTTGATCTTTGGCATAAGTAGCAAGTAAATTAATAAAACCACACCCAAAAATACGCCTAAAACTTTTGTCTTATTAAGTTTGTATTTTGCAAAACTTGAATAATAAACTAACGCCTTATGTCTATATGCATTCATATCGAAAATATTTTTTGTGATTGATTATGATGCAATATATAACGAATAATTGGATCTTAAAAATATTTATTAAATTATTTTTAAAATATTCTGAAAAACACCTTATTGTTTACCCGTAACGGTTTGATTACCAGCAACTTAGGTGGATTAAATTTATTTCTGTAAACAATGTAAACAATGGTAAACAATCCATTGTTTACCCGTAACGGTTTGATTATCAGCAACTTAAGTACCTGTAAACAATGTAAACAATAATATACTTAAAAACATATAGAAAATATATTTATTATTTAGTAATTATTAATCTTTATTTATAGGATAATATGGGGTTTATTGTTTACTTGTTTACTTTTGAATTTTTGGCTCGTAACGATCTGATTATCAAACCGTTACAGGTAAACAATGATTGTTTACCATTGTTTACCTAGCGATTAATACGAAAAAATCCTATAAAAATAGCTAACTCGGTGCATTTTTACAATAGGATCGTACGAGTAAGCAACAAGATTTTTATTTTTCTGAACAGCTACTTGTAAGCTGAAATTACTTTCGCGTAATTTATTGGAATGTCCTACGGCGGCACCTATATATATATGCCTTGTTTTAGGGTATATTAAAGTAGTAGGCCGAACTAAAGTATACTTTATTTTAGGATCTATTAACGTGGTAGTAGTAGCTAAAAATTCTATGTTTATATTATCATCAACTAGGCTTGCTTTGTACTGTCTCAGCGTATCACAAAAATATATTGTATCGGCTTTTAAAGGTTCAGCTTTTACGTATTTTTCTACTATTAAGGTATCAGTTACGATCTTAATCCTAAAATTGTCTTTATCAGCCTGTTTTAACTCCGTGACCGGTTTATATTTATCATCCCTTATAAATATATCCTTATCATCATTAGATCTCTCACAACGATTAAAAATGATCAATAATAAAATAACGCTTATTGATAAAATATTATACACTATCTGCATCATCTTCATATAGCAAAACTTTTACTTTTTGTATTACAGGATTATATTTGTGATCAGCGTCAAACTCAGTTTCAATTATAACTAGCAACATGTCTATGGCTATTATAACTTTTTGCATTCGTAGCTCTGTTTTTTGTATTTTTTCTTGACAAACTAAACCCGCGTCGGTCTCTCTCTTTTTAGATAAGTACGCATAAAGTTTAGGTAAGCTTAACGCGCCTACAAAAGATGTAACTGACGCCATTATTACCGTTAGTGTATTTGTGTCCATTTGTAAAAAACTAAAAAAAAAGGCTTACTAATAAATAGCAAACCTTTTCACATCAAAAAAAACAATTATTACTATTTAAAACCGTCTTTTAATCTCTCTTGTCTACTCTTTTCGTTCTTTGCCATAGACGCAAATCTACGCATTTCACCCTTCTCAAAAGACTCTGAAAAGTCTACGTTTACGATGTGCAAAGCTGGGTTCTTATTTTTGTCTAGTACAATTACTTTTCTAAGCAAACTAGTAAGACTAATATTGCTTTGAGTATTAACAACATTTTTAAGCCCACTCTCAGGTTTACCCACTACTAAACGCACAAAAACATTGCCTTCACTATCCTGGCCAAAAATACTCATTAACAAGGCCTCATCACTCTTATTCATAGCTATATTTTAAGGTTTTATGAAATTGGGTTTAAAATACGCTCTGGGTGGATCCCTTCCCAAGATAAAACACCTTGAAAAGTGTTCAACTCTTCATCACTTTCCGGAATAACATCATCTAAAACAAAAACAGCTGGCACGCCAGAATTGCCTCCGTAAAGATACTTACCAGCGCTATACCAAACGCGTAATTCTTGACCAGCATTAAGGTCTAAGAATCTTAAAAGCGCATAGTTTTCGTCACCAGTTTCATCAAGTTTAACGTTTACCGAGTGTTTTGGTGTAGTATAAACTTTGCGACCATTTGAAAATGCAATTTCGTTACGCTCTGGTGCAGGTTTATCACCAATAACAGGAAGCTCACGTATAGCGTCGTCGTCAACACTGTTTGCGTTATCGACTCGAGCTGTCCACTCAGTCACTAACGACCAGTCGGTAAAATCGTTACCAGGATTACCTAAATAAATTTTGTCGATTTGCCCAAAGTTTACATTTGGATTGCAAAAATCCGTAGCTACTACAGGTAAATTGACAGGATTGCAAGTTGGCATAATTAATAGTTTAAGTTAAAATTATAGTGTAAAAATACGCAATTTAATCTAGGACCTTAAAATCCTAATGATATTTGTTAAAAACTAGTTTCGGTGTTTCCTGAATAACCTGGGCTGTCAATATGTAAGGTACAAGTTGAACCTATTACAAGCAATTTTACAAGCGAAAAAGAGGCATTTGATAAAACAGTTACGCCTGAATTAAAAGTGGATCCTATAACGGTCCTAATAGTTTGCCACACACTTAAATCAGTATTATAAGCTAAAACATGCACAAGACTATTATCAAAAGAAATACCAGCAATTTCATACACACCCTCTATAGTATTATCAGCGCTATATATAACTGGTTGATCTGTATACGATGCGTTATTAGCGTCAAAAAAATAATATATACTTTCGTTACTAGCTGGATTTTTATGCGCGTTGTCGTCATAAATTGAGTGCCCAGCTAAGGGAACTAATAACGCGTTATAAGACGACGAACCAAATTCTTTAACAGTAAGCGTGCCGGAATTATCAATTAACACAAGATCACCAGAAATAAATGGTTTTTTGCTTAGATCCAAAAGATCAGTATATTCAAAATTATTGTAGTCTGTTGATCCTTGCACAACTTTAGCTTTGACCTTAGTTAAGCCTCGTAAACAAAATGGCAAGCTCAATAAAACTGGCTCGTCACAATTAATTTTTAAGCTAAAATTTACGGCAAAAGATATTTCAGTTAAAGCTAAGGTTCCAAAATCATCTTGCCATACTGGATCACTAATAAGTAGCTCAGAAATATCGGCCACTTTATTGTTTCGCGTCTTTATTACAATAAATCCAGTTTCACTTATATGAAGCGGTAATAAAACCAAAGCGTCTAAAAAATATTCTGGAAAAACACCTTCTAATTTATACTGTTTTTCAACCCTTTTTAGCTCGGGTATAAATTCACCTCTTAAATTCTCTTCGCCCTCTTCAGTATACTCGTAATTAGGTTTTGAAAGCTCTAAGTCTAAGTAGATTTTATTGTAATATTTTTTACCTCCAAGCTCCTCAGTTCTGTATAAAAAATTAGCTACGTCCTGAGTGTCACCATACTCTAAAATAGTGGTGCAATTCTGGCTAGAATCAAAAAAAGTAATAACCTCACTAAACCATGTATTATTAAGATCTGTCACCTTTAAATAGTGCGGGCCGATAGGTATAATTAAACCCACTAAAGCAAGCTGCCCGTAGTAAACTAAATAGTCAGTATCTAAAAAATAAAACGCGTCCATATCAGCTACAGGTATTTTGTCTAATATTTCGGTTTCAATACCTGTATCAATGTCTACCAATTTAAGGCTCATGATAGGCCCAACCGATCCCATACGGACTATTTGAAACGGAATCAAGATATTATTAGGGCTCAACAATTTAAAGCCTCCTAAGGCTCCCCGTTTGAACCGGTCTTGATCGTAAATATTATCGTAGAATCTAAGGGGTTGATTTATTCCAGTTTGCAAGCTCATATCTAGTATTTTAAAATTAAGTTTATTTTATTTGTAAATAAGTTTACTTTTGCTGTTTCTATTTCACCTATACCAAAGCTAGTTTTTATTTTATGATCCACATTAAAGTCAAGCCAGTTTTTTATCAGCAAAAATTCTTTGGCTTGAATATAAGGCTTAAAACTGTCAAATGTCATAAAAGTGTTATTTATAAAACCAGCCTTAAAAAGCCTGTTATAACTATGCAAATTTAAAAGAAGTGTAGACCAAGAAAAAGCATACTCATTTAAAACAAGCTCAGTAGAAATTAAGCTATTTGATATTAAAATAAAACCCTCATCAGCTACGCGCTCGGCGTTTACAGGATTTTCGATATATCCCATATCAGTGTGCAAAAGAGTGCATCTATGCTCTTTACTTTCTTTTCCACAATTATACACTATTGGCTCAGCGTCAAAAGCAAGGCTGTTTTTTTCAGGCCAAAAAAAGTACTCTTTTTTTATATCTTCATTACCCGAATTATCAGTCTCGAACTCAATATTTTTATTATCGCTTAAATCTGTTGTGCCTGCGCTACCAAAAAAGCTAACGTGTTCAAGAGTAAAAACACCATTATCTATTTTATAAGCTAGGTTAAAAATTAAAAATAAGTCAACTAAAAAATCCTCTATTTTAAATCCCCAAGCGTTTGACGAAGATGGATTTGTTGAGTTTTTCCTTTTAACATCGCTTTTTTGGTGTATAGTTATATTTTTACATTTAGCAGCAGCAAAAATATAAGCCTTATTTATTGGATTAGAATTGTTACCATTTACACCAAAAAAATCACTCTTTAAAGTAAGATCGCAATTTAAACTTGTTATAGCATATTCTAATACGTCGCTAAGCAATCTACCATGCCTATAATCGCCTAAAACTAAGGGCCCTGGACATTTCCACCAGGTTGATGTCCCTGCGCCCGCATCAGTGCTTAAAAGGCTCCATTCGCTAGGCTCAGCATAATTAGGCACGCCACTACCTACGGTAGTTACAACTTGTCGGTGCCAAATAGTGTTTTGCTCTAAAGTAAAAGGTTCACTAACCGACGACGGTATTAAAACACCGCCGTAATTATTACCATCAATTAAGACTTCGTTTTCTTTTACACACCAATCACTAGATCCACTTAGACAGGATGCGAGTGGTGTAGTATCAGCATAATTATAGTCAGAAATATAAGCGCTTGTATTAAGCCCAGAACATGTTATTGTTTCGTAGGCTCCTGTTGGACTTCCCTTTGATACTTTAGTTGATCCCGCTGTAAAAACATTAACCACCTCTTTTTTAGCTTCGTTAAAACAATAATACTTATCAAAAGCATCAGGTTTCACTTCTAAAAAGCACTTTGAGTAGTTTACTGGGCTACAATTAAAAAACGTAAAAGTACCCGTAAAAACTACCACTTCCAGGCCAGAATCAATTTTTTTAACTACTACTGATATTGGATCGCACTCCAAATTTTTATGTAATACCAGCGCGTCAAAATCAGCTTTGCGATTAAATTTAAAGCTATCCGAGGGCTCAAATAGATAGTCGGAACAACTATCTATTTTTTTCGCCACAAATTTACCTGAAATTATAGGCTTCATTTCTACTTCGGTAATAAGCGAACTTGATACATATATTTTTAAATCGTGCATTATTTTAATTTTATTACGCGTATAAAGTTACCTTTTTTAATTATTTTTTTACCATCTAAAAAGCTAACTTCTTTTTTATTTTGATCATTAAAATCAACTAGAGATTTTAGCAAGGCTTCTGTTTTTAAAGTGCTATTTGCACCACTATTTAAAAGCATAAGATTATTTTGCGTACCAGCTACATTTGAAGCAAGCTTTTTATTCTTAGTATTTAAAAGTGAAAAAGCAGCCATCTGCACTTTTTTATCACTCCTGGTATTTAGCGCCTCGACTATATTTTTAAATGGCTTTTTATACTTTTCTGTTGAGCCTCTACTAAGCACGCCAAAAGCTTCGCCGTCCTCTACTTCAATATGATCCCCAAAAGCTTCACCTCCATCAGAGTGTCTTTTTCCCTTTACTTCACCGTACAACCCTTTTTTAGCTTTTTGTGTTCTAATATTTTTAAATATTTTTGCTTTAGCTGTCACAAAACTACCTATCATAGCACCTACTAAACCAGCACCTAAAATAGGCCCTATAAAGGGTATAGAAGCTACTGATTGGAATATTTCTGCTGATGCTGTAAGTAACGATGACCCTTGCGTAATAGTATCCATTATGGCTTGTTGGCGTTGTATTTTTTGCTTCTCAACAAATGCTTTTTTTCGCTCAACAGCTTCTATTTTTTTCTGCTCTTTTAGCTGCGCTATATCGCGACTTAAAGCTAGTGAATTATTAGCATAACCTTGATCAGATAGCTCTTTTTCATTCTCAAGTTCATTCTCCTTGTTCACTATTTTAGAGTCAATTGCTTTTATCTCTTCATCAGAAGCTTTTATATTTTGATCGATTTCAGCTAACCTGGCCGCTGAAATTTGACCTAAAATATCTTTTGCAGCGCTAGCCATATCTGTTATACCACCTATTATTTTTGCGCCTTGTGGATCGTCAGGATCTAAGCCTAACATTTTAAAAATATTAAAGTCTTTGGCTGTGTTCTCTTCTGTTAAACTAGCTAAAGTTCCTTTTATTTCATTTATGGTTTTTTTAATACCGAGCGCAGCGTCTGACTCTCTACCCTGGGTAGTTTCAAGCAGTGATAGTTGAGCCTCAGCATATTTCAAACGTATAGCTAAAATTTGTTTTTGCTTATACTCCTCGAAGTCTGCTTGTGTTTTAAACTGATCTCTTTGGAGCTCCAATAAAGATATTTCGTGGTTTAGTGCGCTCTCTTTTTCACTATCCTGAAAAGCAGTTATATTTTTTAAAAACTCATCAGAGGCATTTTTTCTAAGTAAATTTAGTTGCGCTTTTTGATCTTCTAATAACTCGCCACCACTAGCCTCTAAAAGTGCGCTTTCAATTGCATCAATTTCACTTTTAGTTTGGTTGTATAAAAAATTAATACGTTCCGCACCTGTTAAATTTTCTAAGTCAGCTGTTTTAGATATAAAATCGCTTTTTATTTTATATTTATTTAGTTCGTGCTGGTAGGTAGCTTGTGAAGTATCAAGGTTAAATTTGTCAAGCTCTTCTACTAAACTTTCAAACCTTATTTTTTCACTAGCAAGCTGTTTTTCCATACCGTTTGCCATAGCCTCTAAAATAAGGCGCTCTCTTTGCTCAGCTTTTCTTTTAGCTAACTTTGCGGCCTCGTCTGCTTTTTTATCCTGCGCAAGCTTATTTTTTGCATCAGCATTAGCGAGGCTTTTTACTGGATCGATAACAGGACTTTTTTTAGCGTCCTTAACAACTGACTCAACTTCCAGCTCAGCTTTTATAGGTGATTTTTTCAACTCATCGGTAAAAGCTTTTTTAACTTTTTTTCCAACATCTTTAAAAGGGTTTACCAGTAGCTTGTCTACGGCTTTATCAAGATCACCTGAGCCTGAACTAATAAGCTTTTTAAAGCTAAAAGCTTCTTTTAAAACCATGCCTATATTCTTACCTAAATTGGCAAAAGCTCCACGGGTTTCTGATATAAAAACTTCTAGCGCTGCAAGTGCTGCCGACAAGTATTTAGGTAGTTCCGCAAAAGACCTGTTGAAAGCTCCTATGTAGTAACCTAATTTGCTAAAACCTGCACCAACGTAGGGTATTTTTTTAATAAGATCACCCATAAATTTAATGGTGCCAGCTATAATTTTTATGCCAAAACTAAGCAGGCTAAAAAATATTTTTATGGGTACTACTATTCTATCTACAATAATACCGATCAAACTGAAATTTTCACCTAATTGATCTTGACTAGGCAAAAGACTCTTTATGGAATTAACAAGCTCAGAAATAGCCTGCCCAAAAGCCGTCCAGGTCGGTTCTAAGCTCTCTAAGGCACCTTTAACAACCAGTAGACCATTACGAGCAAAAGACAATAAGATAGTCAAAAACTTGCCTATACCGCCTCCACCTTGTTGCACCATAGCTTGCAAAGTATTCTTTAGTCTCAAGTATTCACCTCCAAGCGTTTTAGTCCTAATAGCCGCCTGCTCTTGAGCCGTGTTTGTATTTGTTACGGCACCCGTAAGCTCGTCGATTCTGTCAATATTACCAACTAAAATTTGCGCTGTTGACTTGTTTTCTAAACCAAAAACAGCTGTTAAGGCGTTGGCGTCGTTTTGTATAGGTTTTAAGGCCTCTAACCGCTGCGAAAAGGTCAATGACTTATCACTCAATTGCGATATGTCTACACCAGCTTTGCTAAGCCTGGCAAGTGCATCCTTAGGTAATAATTCAGTCGCGCTAAGTTTGCTAAAAATATTTCGCATAGCTGTACCAGCTTCAGCACCTTTAATACCTTTTTCGGCTAGTGTTTCTAGTAGCCCAATACTCTCCTCAAATTTTACGTTTCCGGATTGTGCTTCAGTACCTGTAACAAGCAAAGCAGCAGCAAGCTCGGCAACCGAGGCGCTACCTTTTTGGGATCCAGCCGCAAGCGCATTTACAAACCGTCCCGCCTCTGAAGCTGGCGCGTTAAACTGGTTCATAACATCAGTTAGATCTTTTGCTACGGCTGGTAGTTCTCCGCCCATAGCTTCTGTTAAGGTAACAGCTTGCCTAGTTATCTCAGCTAAGCCCTCAGCATTGCTTAAAAGCTCAGGTTTTGCTGATGCTATTAACTTGTAAGCTTCAAGAGTAGCCTCAGCGCTAATTGTGGTCGTCGTAGCAACTTCAACAGATTGTTGTTTTAGATATTCTAAGGTATCGCCTTGCGCTCCTGTAATAGCACTTAAATCAGCCGCGGCCTGCTCGTAGGACGTAACCAAAGCGACAACTTGAGTAAGGGCTTGCACTGCTGCACCAACTGCAAAAAGAGGTGCAAAAGTAGATGCTAAAGTTGCACGTAACGAGTTAAAAACTCCTTTACTAGCTATAGCCGCACCGTCAATAGCTTTGAAGCCACTAACACCCTTAGTATTCATAGCTGACAAGGTCGCTTGCGTTTTAGCTATTTCAACGTTGTACTTTACGATATTGTCGGTAGTTATAGCTTTTTTTTGCCCTATTTCTAAACGCTTTAGATGAGCCTCTAGTTTTTCTATAATACCTGTTTGTTTTGATATGCTTTTACTGGATTTGTTAACTTTACCTGCAAACAAATCTTGCGCACCTGCTGCAACTTCTAAAGCCTCCGAACTTTTATTTTTTATGTCGGTATAGCTTTTGGAAATCCCAACTAAGTCCTTTTTTGTTTGATCAAGCTTTGAAGTTATTTTTTCAACACTTGCATCAAAATCCAACGTAACTGCCATAATATTTTATTTAGTAGTTTTTTTTCGACTTCTTATTTCTGCGTCAATCTCCTCTTCATAATTCACAAGCATTATAAAAAATTCAAATACGTCTAAAGCCTTCAATTCTGAATAAGAAACACCACCTTTTTTAGCGATATTTCTTAATAAACTATTCCAAAATTTCGCCGTGTTATTTTTAGTTTTTTGAGTATATTCAAAAACTACTTCCGACTTGTCTTTGATCCGACTTGGTTGGAAATATTTGCTAAAATTTGATTGTAAACGGGCGTAAATCCATGAACTAAATTGAAGGCTAAGGCGAAAAAATTTTCCATGGCAATACCTTCCACGCGCCAGTCCTCAATTTTGGCTTTCATCAGTTGAATATCGTATTTAGCTAAGTCCTCGCCCTCTCTACAAATAAACAAAGCGCACAGTTTTAATATTTGTGGTTCACGCTCATTTATTGTTTCAGCTACACCATTCATGATGTTATGCATCATAACCGCCGCGTCAGCTAATTTATACGAATTAACAAGCTCATAAGTTTTTGACAAGTTATCAAATAACGTTCTAAAATCTGACCCAAAACTCACCTCTATTTGTAAATTTTCAAAAGCTTCAAATCTTGTTATTGTCATGTCGGTGCGAATGATGTATTTATTACCATTAGCCATAAAACTATCTAGCAAGTAGATATTTTTTATAGGCTCAGCTAAGGGCCTATCTGTTTTATCCACGTTAGCAAAAAGTTCCTGCTTTTTTTGCGAAAATTCCGTGAATAGATCTTGTTCTTTTTGCTTGTACTCTTTGACTAAATTTTCATATAAATCCATGCTAATAAATTTTGCTTATTAAGGTTGTAAAAAAAATACTAAAACTGATATAAAATACGCTTTGAACTATACCAAAATCAAGCCAAAAAATACCGTACCACAAAGCTAACTGACCAGAAAAGCATTTTGCGCAATAACCTAGTGGATAGGCTAACCATTCTAATTTGTTTTCAGTAAGCTTGTAAAGAAAATTACCGTATTTTTCAAAAATATAGTCTGGTTGTATTAGTACGCCACTAAACACATAAGCTGTAATGGCAATTTGAAGCGCATAAAACATAAAATTAAGGTGTTCCATAGTTAACAATTTTTTGTGCAAAATGAATATCGTATAGAATAGGTTTTAAACCCAAACGGGTGCGTTGTGTATTGCGTATCGGTTTCTGAATAGGAAAACTTTAAAAATGGTTGTTTTAGAGGCTCCTGGGTGATCTTAAGTTTAGAGGCTATAAATAAGGCATCATCTGTTTTAAAGTCTCTTAGAAGGCCCGAAACAGTCAAAAAAAGTAATTTATCCAGGTTCTCTGTGGGTAGAAGTTCAGAATTATACCAAATTACTGAAGTAATCTCACCACTGAATAAAGTGATATTTTTCTTAACGTGTATTGCACTTTGATCAAGCTCAAAATAAACTATGGCTTTTTCACCGCTGTTAGGTATTAGATCAACGTAGTCAGATAAAACTGTACATAAATTATTTTGATAAACTTTCAAGCTGGCTGGAAATTTTTTAACCTGGCCATTATTTTTTACACTTAATACTTTTATCAAGCCTGCAGTTTTAGTAAAAAAAGTACTTGTATTAAAGTGCTTTGCTAACTCATCGATATAGGTGTGTATCATGATAATATTCTTTTTGTTTGCCTATTAAGCCAGTCCTGTGCGGTTTGCTGCACTATAAGCTCTTCGGTTACACTATTTTCAATTATAGATATTCCCTCGCGACTTGAGTTAAAATCTATTTTATCTTGTGATGCTTGGTTTCTACCGCCAACTTTAACACTTATAGAATTGTCAGATTTTGACAAGTCAACAATACCAAATTTTGTCCACATTTCGCCAGTAAATTCAAAAATTTTCTTATCAGTATTTAAGTTGTTTAGTTTTCTAAATTGACTATAACTAAGGCTCAAACCTGATTTTGACATAAGCTTTATTTTTTTTTCAGCTGTTTGCGTCCTACTTTTTCCTGAAAAAAGTCCAGCCCCAATAGCGGTCGTACTATAGGGCTTAAAAGGTGATCCTTTAAAGTCCAAACCCTCTTGAGTTACTCGATTTGTAACAAGCGCAATTAAATCTGATACGAGTACTTTTTGAGCTAAAATAGGCAACTCGTTTTTTATGTATTTTTTAAGCTCATCTATTTTTTTTATTTGCTCGTCTATAGTCATATTAACAAGCCTTGTCTAGCTGATCTCAAATTAGGTTTACAAGTGAAACAGCCTGAACTATCTAAGTTTACATTATTAACTATAAAGTTTAAGTGCTGCTCATATTTTATTTCCCACTCTACTATGCTTTCAAGCCATAAGTCTCTATCTATTAAATTAGATCTATTTAAAGCACCATTTTTTAAAACACTGTCAGCAACTGAAATACCCGCCGAAAACCTAATCGCCATTGCCATAGCCATAGCTAGCCCGTCAGTCTGAAAGTCAAGCTCACCATCACAAAGCGTTTTAGTCACATCGCAACCCAAATCAATTTCTAAAATAAGCCCTGAAGTGTTTGCGGTAGCATACTTAGAAATATCCTCTAAGTCAGCTAAATTATCTATTTGCATGCTACCAACCATCAAGTATTTTGACCACTGAAAACCTCGCTTAATGCTGTTGAAATAAGGTTGATCAATATCAAAAGTTGGTATTGAAACACCACCACAACCACAACTTAATTTTGTTTCTTTTGGCTTATTAGCTTGATCAAAAACAAAAACAAAATAGTATTCTAAAATATCTACATACTTGCTTTTTGTAGGTAGCGTTCTTATGTAAGAATTAAGGCTTAAAGTATTAGCTTCGGTATTTACAATTGTAGTAGCTAACAAACCAGTCACGTTATCAAAAATAGAAACCTCAATAGTGCCCGTGCTTTCAAAAAGAGTATTTATGCTTTTTATTTTTAGGAAACCATTTTTTATAGGCTTACAAGCAATACGTAAAACAGAATATTGCTTACTACTATTTATAGTTTTCAAAGCTTTTATTTGCCCTAGTATTTGATTTTTTAAAGGGTTGTATTTTAAAGCATATTTTTTATATAACAAAGCTGATGAATCTGAAATAAAAGACTTTATAGCTTTATTACGCGCTGATGTTAAAATATCCCATACACCGTTGGCACACGGCTTGTTTAAGAGTAGATTATTTATAGGTGTAAGTTCGTCCATAAATAAGCCGCTTTTGCTCGTGGTGGATCCCGTAGGTGCCTCTGGTAGACATTCACAAGGGCTCTCACTTAATCCAATTACATTATCGTAACAGTTAAACATAAATTTGCTATTTAATACAAAAGTAGACTTTTTTAAATTCTCTAAAATATCTTAATGATAATTAATACAAGCTAAAAAAAAGGGACTCAGTTTAGTTGAGTCCCTCGCAATAATAAATAAAAGCAAATTACCATTAAAATCGCACAAACCTTAATAAAGTATCTCTATTTTTTATGTAGTACATGCCTGAGGGTAAAGAAGTAAGATCAACAGATATAGTATTACTTTCAGTTAAACTTATACTTTTTACTAAAATTCCTGAACTGTTGAAAATATAAGCTAAACCATCGCCCTCAACGGATAGCATACTTTGCACTACGTTGCCTCTAAGTCTCATTTTAATTTTAGAAGCAAACTCAATTGGTATGGTATTTGAGTAGTCAAAAATTGTTGAAAAGTCTACTTGTTTAAGTCTATAGTAAGCCGTTCCATTTGTAGGTTCTGGATCATAAAAAGTATATTTTTGCTGATCTAAACTATACCCACTTCCTGAACTTTCAACGACTCCAATAGTCTCAAAAGTGAAACCGTCAGTACTTTTTTGCACTTCAAAATGTGAATTACCCTCTTCCGATGCAGTAGCCCAGGTAAAAAAAACACTGTTTTCAACTTGCTCACCAGTAAAAAATATAAGCTCTACTGGTAAAGGTGCATTTATTAAAACTTCAAAACCATCTAGCATAGGCCCTGAATTATAAGACGTACTTGAGCAGTCAAAATAAAACATATCGCCGCAATCATACCCACTATAGGTAAAAGTGATAATTCCGGAGCCATTAAAGTCTAAGCTGGTTGAGCTATTAATTGAAGTATCTACACCCTGCCCAATGATAACAAGCTCGCTACCTGGATCCACCGGAGTAAAATTTATTAAGCATTGTGAATTAACGACCAAGCTTAATAAAACTAAAAATAAAGTAAAGTAATTTTTCATAATACGTATTTTTTACTAAAATGAAGCGGTCGGCTACTAAGCAGCCTACCAGGTTACATAATAAATCTACTATTTCAAAACTTCTGTAAGATATAAAATATTGTTGACATTCTAAAATAAAACAAAGAATTATTATTAATTTTATTTCTTTACTTGTATATGCTGCTGCGAAAAACAAAACTAAATGAAATAAGCTTAGTACCTCTTGCGAGTAGTCTAAGCTTATTTTTAAAGTCATAAGTAAAACACAACCCATAGCTATAAATAAAAGTATAAGTTTAGTTTTCATAAGGCTCTAAGGTGTTAAGGTTCCAGTATAAGTTGATACGTCTATTTTATTTAGCGCAAAGCCATCAAAACTTAGTAAGGTGTCTCCTACGCCATCAGCATTTGAGTCATGCCAAAAAGTGAAACCATCTGGGATCGATCCACCTAAGTCTGTTTTGATAGCGTTATATTCCGCTGTCGTTAGAATTGCTGTGGTGTGTCCTTTTTCATTTACTGAGGTTGTGTGTTCCACAACTTTATTTGTGTATCTAGATTCTATCGCAATGCCACCTTGCAACTCTGTATATTCAATAGGCAATCCCTTCATTTTAATAATATTAGCTACACCAGCAGTGTTAGCTACAGCGCTACCATCAGAATTTAAAAATTGATATTGGTTATAAACTAAACAATTTCCAGCCATAGCTCTATTTTCAGCGTATATGTTTGTTGTGTCAGTCATAATCAAATTCAAAAAACCACCTCCATTCGAATGGTTTAATGTTTGTTTGTTTACCACTGAACTTCTATATCTGTCCGAGGTGTATATCGCGTAAGCCTGTTCAAAACCAGTTTCATCAATATTGTTTGCTTTTTTGTAGCCTAGAGACCAACCTGTTTCATTGGTTTCTGTTGTTACACCTTTTTCACTTAGTACAAGTTCTTTATTGATTACTTTTTTATAGTTTATGATTTCGTGATTAAACACACTAAAAAGATGATCAGCATTTCCGCCTAAACCTTGAATTGAAAATACATGGATTGAATCAGTTGCTGATTTGCTGGAATACCCGTTCCAACCAGTTTCAAACGCAAAGTCATTGTGGTATTCGGGAGCAATTCTAAACAAAGCATTATCACTACCATTTCTGTATTTGTCAAACGTATTGTTTTTATTGATTATTGAGGGTGCTATTAAAATTCCCGTTTGGTTGACATCTACATCATCCATATAATGGTAATTCTGAATATTGAATGTACCATTATTATTATGGATTCTTGCAAAAACCCTATTATCATCGGTAAAATTAAAATTTGTTTGACTGGTTAGTTTTAATTGGTTGTTGATTACAGTCGAATCAGCTGTGACCTCGAAATATTTGGTAGTCGCACTATTATCTGTTACTGAAAAATCTTGTTGAATTTTTACCGAGTCGTTAAAAATAGTAATTTGTCTTTTAGAACCAGGTTGCTCAAAAACAAAAAGCGGCATCGTATCTATTGTCGTAATACCCTGCCAAATATCATTTTTATACGTGCTGCCATATACATTAAAATTAATTACTCCATTTTGAGTAATGCTATCAGCATTAGATTCTGACAAGTTTGCGTAACCAGCAAACTTCAAGTTTGCTTGTGGCCTACTTGCGTTTGGAGTAACTCGCCCTTCTAGCATAATTCCATGTGCACTTGTGGCTGATAAACGCATTGATCCCGAACCTTTTCCTTGATTTATATGAGTTAGTGCATTATTCTCAGTTAGTACTAATTTATCGTGCAATGTTAGTTCGTTATTCACAACCGTAGAATCAGCCGTGACTCCAAATTTATCTCGCACGTTTAGGTTACCATTGACTTTTAGCTTATTGGTTACGACTAAACTATCGGTTATAATTGCTAGGTAGCCAGTCCCTTCTGAAACCGATTTTGTATAACCTTTAATATTATTAAACTCGTAAGTCTCATTGTTAGATCTCTCGCCAGTCCATGTAAGTCGACCTAAAAAATAGTTATCCCCTACATCATCTAAAGATACCTTATTTTGAAACTCTACTAAATTATCACCTGCACCATTAAGACTACCCCAATTACGGAGCGCTATTTTATTGCCCTGCATATAACTTATTCTGTTATAATTTCCAACAGCTGTGTTGGCAACAAATAGTGAAGATGTCTCTAATAAGTTTGTTGTTTTTAGCGTATTATTCACAACCGTAGAATCATCATACAAAGATAAACCCTTTAAAATGGCCACAGAGTCAATATGAGCTGCCTGGTTTGATTTTGTTCTGATAGGGCTGAACAAATACCGCAAAGCCTCAATAGTAGCCTTACGGGCCACAAAAACGCCTAGGGAGTCGTCACCGATGATCATAAGTGACGAATCACTTAGACTTGATGCGCTTTGATCTTCCACATTAACTACAGGTTGCGCAAAAACGCAGACTGATAAAATTACTAAAAAGCTTACTAAAAAATATGTTTTCATTATCGTATTTTTAAAAAATAGCCTATAAAACTAATTTTATAGGCTATAATTTTTTATTAGAATTTAATTTTTGCGCCACTAAAAGAAATCGCAGTGTCACCAAAACCCAGCACTGGCCCTACCATCCCACCTGTACTAAACACGGTTGAAGGCCAAAACACCTGTCTTGTTGTTATCACAACCCGTAGGATTGATGAACAAATCGAACTTAGTTTTGATCTTGAAATCATGCTTAATAGTTTCGCCAGAACATCGATTTGTATAATGCACATCAAAACGCACATTAGGTAAAAATCTGCTTTGGATAGAATATCTGTGCTGCTGGATAAATTTTTGTGGTACTGGACCATAATAATTTTTTGCAGCAAAAGCGATTGCACCTCGGTTGATCATGTAAGTTTTGTAGGCTGGGCTATTAACACCCTCGATATTTTTAATATCAAAATACATGCGCATCAAGTCATATAGATTAGAATCTCCTTTACCGTTAGAGTTATCTTGTGCGGCCTTAGTTTTGATCCAATCTTCAAACAAATTAACACCACTAAGCAAAAAAGCATTAGAAAAGTCGTTTTGTTTTGCTACGCGGTAGAAGTGAGCAAATAAATTTGCATTCCAGTCAGCTGCAGCAATGTCCGTTTCAGTTGTTCCAGCGTTCACAGTACCTACACCATCAGTAACTAAATTGGTTCCTTTAAAAGACTCAATTCTAGCGATTGTGGTGGCTGTCATAGCTTCACACAAAGCCTTATCAGCTTTTAAAAATCCAACTGCAACGGCTTGCTCCATATTGTAGTCGTTGGTTCTGAAAGCCATTTCGTCAACAGTAAACTTAAAGCTTTTTTTAACGTTTAAGCCATAAGTTTTAGAATCTGAACCAAGCTCAGGGCCGTCTAAATCACAGTCGTCACCATCATCATCCTCAACAGCATTTGCGCACATATTAATCCAGTGAATTTTAACCTCACGGTCTTTTTCCTGGTCTTTTAAAACATCGATTCGAGCGTTTTGCTCTTGCGTGATCGCTGTTAAAGCTGCAATGTCAGCTTTATAATCAGCTTGTAGCATGCTATCGCCAAACATTTGGTCGGCAATAACAACAGTTTTAGCTAATTGCGATGCGCTAAAATCACCTGAAGTGATAGGCATAATTTTCTATTTATACACATTAAATAATTAGTAGCTATTAGTCACTTTTGTAAGACGCCGTGATTGCTGATCTGTCAGCTTCCGAAGTAGCATTTAAAATCGCAACTGCATACTCATCATCGTTAGTAATTGCCACTGTTTGCGTTGTTGTTTTGTTGCTTGGGCTCTCCTTGCGAGACTGGGTTGAAAAGTCGTAATACTTACCCGCTTCTTTTTCAACTAAATTTTCTAGTTGCATAGGATTCCCGTGAGCATCTTCTACGCGTTTTCCATCTTGTAAAATTAAGATATTATCGCCGTCTTGTTGATATTCAAAATTATCAAAAGTCGATGCAAAAGACTGTTTTTGATTATCTGATCTTGCAGCATCTTTTGATAGTATTGGGTTTAAAGCTTCGAAAGTTTTAAGAACCTTAGATCTAACTTTACCTAGCATATCTTTACGAGCATAACCTGTTTTGATCGTATTCAATTCGAGGTCTTTTTCCTTAGATATTCTTTGGATCTCGTCTAGCTTCTCTCTCTCAAGTGCTAAAAATAAAGGGTGCGCTTTTACGTCGTCTGGTTTCAGGGTTGATTTTGCGCCTATAACGCTTTCAATCATTTCAAAAAGATCCCCTTCATTTTCAACACCGTATTTTTTTCCAATAGCTTTTTCAAGTTTTTGGCGCTCTTCCTTTTTTGCTTTGGCATGCGCTTGGTTAAAAATTTCAGTTTTATCAAACTCATTTTTTCCCTTTAAGCTGCTTACTCTTTTTTTATCGTTTTCTATAAGCAAGCTTAGTGCATTATCCTTTAGCCCTTTATCATCCTCTGAATTTAAAAGCAGTTCAGCAGCCGCATCCTCTGAAATACTATGCTGAGCAGCGTAGTATTTCAACAAAATTGTGTAATCCTTCATAATAAATACGAATATAGTAATTAAAGTTTAAATTAAAAATTTTTCAGACCTATATTTTTATTTTACTCTTCCAAGCCTTTATTACACGCCTGGATTAAAGCTAAAATATGAGGTGTGCTTTTTATTTCCAAAGCTGATTCTAAAATTTCTAATGCGTCAGCGTAGTTTTCATTTTCTAACTCTGCTTCGCCTGACATTAGCAATTCTTTTTGAGCTTCCAAGTCAACTATCAAAGCCTGAACTTTGTCGATTGATTTTTTAAGCTTAGCTGTTTTTTTGATTGCGTAAGCAGCCACGTACTTTTCGAAAGTGCTTTGCATATCGCCGATATCTTCTGCTTCTTTTGCAGCCTCTAGCAATTCCTTATAGGTTTGCTCTTTTTTCACCTCTTCTAATACTTTAGAATCAGTTTTTGCTTTTGCTGGTGCTTTTGCTGGTGCTTCAACTTGAACCCAACCATTTTTATTTTTACCCATTGCAGCCCAAACAGCAGGTGTAAATTTTGCCGCACAACCATCGCTTTTTTCTGCGTAAATCCAACTAAAATTCATAATACACTATTTTATTTTGTTAAAAATTCTTTTTGCATCCTGTTAAAATTATTTTTAGCACTTTCGGTGTTATAATCGTCCTCATCAAGTCCATAGGACTCTATAAACATGTTAACAGCTTGATCTAGTGTTACGGTATGTAAAGTTGCTCTAACACCCGTGACGTAGCCAAAAAGCATTAGGCTTAAAGCAGTTCGCTGATATATTTTAGGCACGCTGTTTTCTACTCCTGATCTACTAGGCATATTTTTTATTTTAGCTTGTCATATAGTTCTTTAGAAATATATTTTATATAATGTCTACACCTATATCTACCGCGATCTATTAAAGGTCTGTAGTTAGCTTTTCCTTTTCCAATTAAAGTAGGATCATCCTTCCACTTTTTAGTTTCTTTAATTGAAAATGCTTTACCTGCACGCTTTGCACAAAAATCTCTTGAGGTTCTTATTAAACTACCAGCATAAATAAAGTGCTGTAAGCTCAATTCATAAGCGATCTGCTTATTTGCAACTGCGTCCATTTGGGTAAAACTATCATAAGCATACTGATCAAAATATTTTTCTAAAATGCTAGTAGTACCTTTTAATTTTTTTGAAGATATAACAAGCTCTTCGAAACCATTGACAAAATCTTTGTAACCCGTGTCGCCTGTTAAATTACTTAAAATGTAGTCTTTTAATTTTTTTCTTACCTCTTCTGTTTTTCCGAGCTTATACAAGTAGCCCTCTTTTTTTAATCGCCCTGTTGGTGTTATACCTAAGCGCTGTTCAAGTCTTACTTTATCTTTTAATAAGTTGCTAATTATGCTTTTTTTAAAACCAAGCTTTTCGTAATACAAAGCACTAAGCTCAACACTTTTTATTAAGTCTCTAGCAAAAGGGCCTAATATATCTCTAGTCAAAGCTTTTTCTAATCTATTAAAATATCTATCAAGTGATAAAAGTAAAGAATTATTTTTGCTAGAATTTAAAATGATACCGTCAGAAGTTTCAAAAAGTGTTAAGTACTCTTTTGTTAATAAATTATACACTCTTTGTTCAAAAGTACCAACAGCTATTTTTAGTTCAGCCTCAGCTTTTAGTAAAAACTCAATTTTGTCGTTAAAAATTTTGTCGGCCTCAGTCATATCGGTATTTTTTTGTTCCTACTGGGCCTCGTGACCGTCCTATAATATGAGGGCCTATATAAATATACCAGTAATCATTTCTAATTGATCCACGGATCTTATTTTGATCCCTAAGCCCTAAAATATGGCCGGCCTAGATTGCACTCTTTACCGACCACGAGTTTTTAGCTTTTTATAATTATCTTACTTTAGTTAATCCAGATTTATTTCAGGCTCCTCTACTTCATTATCTAAGATAAGTGAAAGCTCTATAGTTTTATTTAGTATAGCTTCTTTTTGCTTCACTCTATTTAGTGAATAAAAGTTATGCCCTGTTTTTAAAAAATCAATTTCTAGCTCATCGAAAATAAGACTATAATTAGCGTACAATATTTTATTCAGCTTTGAAACAAAAGGGCTAGCTAATAGAACTAATATTTCTTTTTCACTCTTACCAATAAAAGGGTTGAAAACTTGTCTCAAGTCATACCTTTGTTTTTCAATTGGCTTCTCACTAAAAATTATTTGTGCAATATCATCATTCAAGTGACGCACAAGATCTGCATTCCCTATATCTTTTGCTTCTTTTAGCGATCCCACTAAAGTTTCCAATGTTTTTAACTTAAAGTCTTTTCCAAAAGTGAAACTAGCTTTTAAATTATTTTCCAGGTCAGCTAGGCCAGCAATTATTTCAACTCCTTTTTTCCAGGACTTGCCAAATTTAATAGCAAAGGGCCAAAGCGTATCGTACACATTTTGCGAATCTAATACACTTTTTGTAGCTGTTTGAGCTATGCTTGATCGACTAAAAATTTCGCTGCTAAACATCATTTTTCTAGCGTCCTCGGTTAAGCTCTGGATATAGGTTTCCTGCCATTTTACTATCTCTACTGGAGGCGTTATATAAGTAATAAGCTCTTTAAGTGGTAGTAGCTCCTCTCTATTATCTGGCATCGGTATAACTATAGCATCTTGCGAGCTATTTGCAGTCGGTTTTATTCCAGTACCAGCGCAAGTATTACAAGCCACACCATTATCGTAAAATCCTTTATAACAACCATCATCCTCGCAAACATCGCCATACTTTATCATCTGTGGAAAAGCCAACAGGGTAGCTACTAAATCAAGTTCGCTATTTGTTTTTATGCTTTTTAAAAGATAAGGTTCAGCCGCGTGCAATGGGTTCACAAAAGAATTTCCGTCAGTAGCTAGATCTCTATAATAGCCTACGCGAATAGCAGGAACCACGCCTAAATTGTGAGGCTCAAAATATACAATTTCAAAAACTTTTCCTTTTAGTTGTATATAGGTGATGTTGTCTATAATTTCAGTGTTCAGGTCTCTACCTAAATTTTTATCTACTTGTAATAGTTGCACAGTTTTATTTGTGCCATACATAGTATATTTTACACCTGCAATAAGCTTACCAGATTTTAAATATTGGTGATCATCTTTAACCAATAAATAACTAAGTGTTTTATTTTTGTATTTAAAGTCTACCGCATTTTCACTTGAAACCTCGTAAGGATAAGGTTGCACATTTTCAATATCGTTGTCAAAAGATTCGAACTCAAAAACTACAAAAGCATTTGGATCAGTGGCATTAAGTTCGATGAACCTAGTAGCCATAAAACCATCCCACGAGTCGTCGCCCCAAAAATTGTCCAGAATGGTCTCTAAAGTTGTAGCCTTAGCATCTGCATCATTTAAGGCCGTATAACTCAGTAGGCGGCGTCCAGAATTGCTCCTAGGTACCTTATAATATACATCCATCAAGTTTTTGCATACTGACGTAACGATATGTTGAGTTAATTGAACTCTCTGCTTGAATAGTGCATCATCTTCACGCCTAACGTACTGGCGTAAAAGTTTATCTAACCCAACACCTGCGCACAATTGGCGATACAGTTCTCTTTTTTTAACTACGTGACTATATAAGGCGTGCTTTACTTCATTTTGCACAGAGTTAAAAAGTATTTGTTGTAGTTCCATTTTGTAAAGGTATAAAATTAATATCGTAAAATAAAATAAATCATTATGATTTTTTTATTATTTTATACTTCTAGCGTATAGTGACTTAAAAGCTGCTACACATATAAAATAATCAAATGAGTCTGAACAATGTCCAAGCTCTTCGTAATACTGCCCTGTCTTAGGATCTTTTACCTTAGCTTTGCTTTTTTTACCATTTATGTCTTCTTTTAGCGATTCTAAGTCTTTTATGCTTTTTTTACAGCTAGGATCTATTAAAATATTTATATCATACAAGTCCTCAAAAATAGAATTTATAAAATCTTTACGCTTTATAATTCTGGGGTTTGAGTGAGGCACACGGTTGCTTCTATTATTAAGATATTTTTTTAGTATGCGCTCAACTATTTTATAGTCATGCTCATTATTTCGCGTATCAGATTTGCGTCCAGAAGCGTCACCAGTAAAATATAAACCGTCTTTAGTTTTACGACCCCACTTTTTTATATACTCTAAGCATAATTTAGGTGTTGTGTTTCTGGGGTTTTCTAAGCATATCTCATCGAATTGAGTTACATATGTCATTTTTTTACCTTTTTCTACTATCTCTTCTATTTGGTATAGCGTCATAGTTATATATGGCACTACGTTTTGATCCAGGCTAATATAGATCGGTAAACCTGGCTTGTGGCTCGCTGGTCCAACGTGCTTAGTCCTGTCAAAACTTGAATAGAATTCACCTCCAGATTTGACAAATGGATTTCCATAAATTAGCTTACGCACTTTGTCTTTAGTTAAGCCCTCAGTAATCTTTTTAATATAGCCCTCGGGTAAATTTTCTATATTGTGGTAGGTTGAACTTATCACCACGCTTTTATTACCGAATTCAAGTGTATAATAATCACCAAGATCAAATATTTTAGCCATTATTTCTGTTTGGTGATCGTCAAGCCTGAACCACGTATTAATCCAGTCCACTTTTGCTGGCGAGGTAACTATATACAAGGGATTGAAAAACACATTTTTCACACCTTCAGGGCTTAGTTTTTCTGACGTTAATTGGCTTGTTTTATGATCCTTATATATGCCTCCTGATCTAAGCCTAGTTAATATCGTTTCTTTTACATCATCTTCGCGACTATCTTTAGTCTCATCAAGGAAAGCCCAGCCAAATTCTTTACCATCATGCGCTTTAGCGTTATCTAAACTACCCTTAAACACCACTGTGCCCGTTTTAAAGCTTATTATACCCTTATAGTGGTCAAACTCATGATCTTCAGTATTAAAGTTCTTAGGTGGTCTTATATCAACTACATAATCAACACCCTCACACCAGTTAAAATACTTTTTCCACACTGACCGGACTCTAAATAGTGTGGATTGACTTAACTGCATATAAGTGTTCGCGCCTATAAATCCTGGTACGGTTGGAAATTTTGTTATGAAGTAGGCTGACAAAAATCCTACGACGTGAGTTTTACCGCTACCTACACCAGCTAAAAACAGATTTATGTCCTTAGTACTTGTTATTATATATTCCTGTGGTCCACTAAATTTCATAGTTATATTAAATATAAAAAAAGCGCAACCAAACTAAATTGACTGCGCTTTTTTTTAGTCTGCTTTTTTCCTATAAGTCGTTTGGATAAACTGGAAACTCTTTTGGCTTCGGAGACTTAGCTACTAAGCTTTTTAAGACTACCTCATAGAGTGAAGTACTAAAAAAGTAAGTTACTGATAGACTGAAAACATCAGCACCAAAACTGAAAAATCCTATGCCCGTCACCAGCGCAAAAGCCAGCACCCTATATACTCCAGAATTTATTTTTTTCAACCCTGGAATAAAAGCTGATACGTAGCCACCTAGAATTACCAAAGCGCCATAAATGGGATCTACATTTGAAAACAAGCTTTCAACTTGATTAAAGTCTAAGCCTTGAGCCGATAAAGTGAAAGCTGAAAAGCTTAAAGCTAATAAAAATAGTAATTTCATCATTATGCCTATATTTTAGTTTACTAAAAATGCAATATAATACTTTTTATCGATTGTAAAAAATATTTTTTAACTTATTTTTTACTTTCATTATTTTTCACTCTCACTTTATCGGCTCGGTGAGCAATTTTTATATTGTTGACTATAGTGTGGCCTACCTCTTTGCCGTTTGTGGTGATGTCAATAGTGTCCGTGAAAGCTCTTGTGTGCTTGCCTAACAACTCTAAAGCCTTGATCTTATCATTAAGCTTGATCCTGGTTGGTTTGCCCGATGAAAGCTCCATTTCACGCACAATTTCAGGTACCTTGATATTCTTTAGGTGCTTGATGCTTATATTGCCGTCTTCATCCTCCTCCAGTACGTCTGTAATATTCCCAAAAGCTATTTTGCAAAGCTCTCGGACTACCTTTGTGGCTGACACGTTAACAGCTGCCTCACGCTGCTTAAAAAGCCATTGAATATATTCATTCATGCCAGGTTTATGATATAGGCCATGAGCTCCTACTTTTGCACCTGTTTCGGAATATCCAGCTCTGATATAAGCTTGCGTGCGGTTCAAGTCAACTAAAAATTCCTGCGCAAACATTTTTTGTCTAGGCTGAAGTTTTTTTTCAAGTTCAATGATCCGAGTTGTTTTGATTCTGCTCAGCACTTCCTGGCGCATTTCGTCAGGTAAAGAAGCTAGTAAATCCTTAAGTTCGTTTGTCATAATAATTTTTTTTTAAAATGTTATACAAATATAGGTTTTTTATTCTAATTATTCTCGTAAACAATCATTGTTTACCTGTAACAGGCTGGCCATCAGTTCGTTACGTCCCAAAAATAATTTTCGGTAAACAATGTAAACAATAGATTGTTTCTCCATAACCTATTGACTCTCAAGGTTTTAGATACCTGTAAACAATGTAAACAATAATATACTTAAAAACATATAGAAATTATATTTATTATTTAATATTTATTTTTTATATTTCATAGGATAATATGGGGATTATTGTTTATTTGTTTACCATTCATGTTTTTGGGACGTAACCCCCTGATAATCAATCGGTTACAGGTAAACAATAAGCCATTTTATTGTTTACCGAACCATAAAGCCTTGATTATCAACCTATTACATCAACTAGCGTGATAATTTTAATCAATTCGCTACTGTCATAATATTGCAATAAACAATCATTGTTTACCATTGTTTACCGCCCTAACTCGTTGACTATCAAGGCTTTATGATCAATATTCTTAGACGGTAAACAATGTAAACAATAATATTGGTTACTTCTACGAAATAAAAAAAAGATGAAAAAAAGTAAGCCACAGTATTGCAATAAACAATGATTGTTTCTTATTGTTTACGCTGTAACTCGTTGACTATCAAGGCTTTAGGCCTCATATTCTCAAACGGTAAACAATGTAAACAATAATATTGGTTAGTTTCACGGAATAAAAAAAAGATGAAAAAAAAGTAAGTCATAATATTGCAATAAACAATCATTGTTTCTTATTGTTTACGCTGTAACCCGTTGACTATCAAGGCTTTAGGCCTCGTATTTTAGGACGGTAAACAATGTAAACAATAATATTGGTTAGTTTCGTGAAAATAAAAAAAAGATGAAAAAATAAGATTTACACTTCAATTTCCAGCCCCACTACAATTTTATATATTTCACGCGTCAATAAAACATCATACATGCCATCATGGAGTCTCGAGTCGTCCACAGGTATGCCTAATTCTCTCGCTACCGTAGCTAATTTAAAATTAGGCATATTACTACGCCGTTCAATTAAGTATTGGTGAGCAAGCACTATGGCGTCCAGTGGACACATCCAAAACCAAGCATAAAAAAATGGATCTCCAGCTATACTCTCTTTATCTTGCTTAAAAAAAGCATAAAAAAAATCGTCGTCAAAGCTTCTATTATTAAAGCCTATCAAGTGCGCTTTGTCTCTTTTGTCGTACGGGCTAATATACTTTCGAAGCGCAGTTACAATAGAAGTGTAAACCTGATCCCTAGGTAGATAGTTTAGAAGATCTTCCCTCGTAGTACCGCTCACTTTTAGCGCTTCATCTTCAATTTTTGCTTTTGGATGAGGTTTCACTTTAAAATTAAGTTTTTCCACTACCACGTCATCAAGTTCGAATAGCATAGCTATTTGATGAATACCATTTTTTTTAGGGTTGAGCCCTGTAGTCTCTAAGTCATAAAATACTTTCAGCATAATATTATTTTTAATGATGATCATTTTAGGCCCGTCTAAGGCATCCAATATGAATGCCTTATAAATATATATCATTGAGGTTAAAAGTCCTTAGATGATACGAAACAGGCCTAATATTAAGTTTTATTATCTATTTTTGAATTTACTTTTAAACGGTGACAATTTTATGTCGGTATCGGGTTGATCAATAAATTCAGTCATTCCTAAGGCATCGGATATTGCTAAACCTTCAGAAACACCCTTCATGCCGTCATAAAATCCCTTGCAGCAAACATTCCCGTCATTCATTGACGAGTTATGGCATACAAAATGCACTTTATCCTCGATGCATGATGCTAAAATTGAGGTGCGCCGCGCTGGGCTAACTATGCTATCGGGAGACAGTAGACAATTTTTGCACTTATCTTTATAAACTTTCATGATATTCATGTTTTTAATAGCGCTCACTTAATCTCAAAGTGAGCGCTATTTTATTAGTTAATTAAATACTGAATTTTTTAAACATTATCAAATTACCCGAAACCATTTTGAAGCGCTGACGATCTCGCCCATTACTCATTTGCGCCCAATAGTCATGATCATTTTTCATGGCGTCGCTATAGGCAATATTCCCTAATAGTTTTTGCTCGATAAAATCAAGATCATTACCGACAAAAGAAATATGCTCTACTATGTCTTTTAATTCCCTAGACGAGAATTCATACATATCCATCTGATCAGCGACGTCATGGATCTTGTCTAATACATATTCTTTGTCCGCTAATTCTGACGCATTGAAATCCGAGAATAGTGCGTTGAATATTTTTAAAATACTTCGCGCTTTATTAGTACTGTTTTTGATTACTTCAACAGGCGTACTACCATCATAAATTACTAGATCATTCATCATAATACTTAATATTTAAAGTGTGATTGATTAATTTGATAATGTAAAGATAGCTAATTAATCGACACTAAAAAATTATTTATGAAAATAATTTCAGTAATTTTTCTAAATTTATTTTAAATGATTGATTATCAGTTAGTTACAGCATTATTTTTTTTTCAAGTAATTTAATTCTTTTCAAAAGTTGCGTTATTTTGGCATCAACTTGATTTAGAGTGATCGCTGATTTTTTGGCTCTGATCATTATTTTTTCTGAGGTAGACATATGCGTATTAGTTTATTTGACACTTTTTAAGCTCGCTGCGCGTATTAAGGCCCTCTGGTGGACGCAGTCTCTACTACAACACACAAAAAGATCTCTAGCAAGCTTAAAACGAGTGTCAAGTTAAGTACTGGACTATTTTTTTCTGATATTTAAGATCTTTGCAGAACGCGGCGCAAATTTTTGTTTTATCGATCTCGAGACCGTCAAATCTTCGTTTGCGCTACAAACTATAAAGACTAAGCCTTGACGCTGATAATTTTCAATAAATACCCGCACTAAATTTTCATCCTCCCAGCCATCTAGTAGAACGTAAGGAACCTCAAAAATTTCAGGCTCTAATTCTACCGCCGTTGGTCCCGCGAAGTTTTCAGCCTTAACTGAATTATAATCAGAATCACCAATTATTTGCATAGCTGCTTTGATCGTCCCACTATCTTTAGGGCCGACTAAAATAATTGTGTTTGGACTACTACCAAGATCCAGAATCTCCTCCTTATCAGTACCCATTTTTATAGGTTGCATAGGCTTAGAATTAGTTAATTGCTTGCACCAAATTTCACCAGTCTCGCTGACTTTTTCAATCTCCTCGGGAGACAATTTAAAGCAGAAAGTTAGTGAACCGTCAAACCTATTATAGTAGGCTGGCACGGTTAAGAATTCCGGTTGGTCCTTGGCTACTTCTACGTTTACTTCAGGAAAATTTGTAAGTTTCATAAGTACTAATTTTAAAATGTGATAAAATACGTATTTAATCTTTTATATATATGTAACCTTCCGAAATTATTTTTCGGTCCGCCGTATAAAAATTAACTACTAAGTGTTTGCGTTTTTTAATATTCTCCAAATACTCGCCTAGTGCGACATTATACAGCACCTTATTATTCTCTAAGACGTGTGAAAAATTACGGTGAACTATGCAAATATTATATTTTGCTGCGAGGTTAAAAATATAATGTTGTTCTAAAGAATCGGCTTGCGGGCTTTTCTTTGAAAATTTTATATTGAAGATAAGCTGGTAGAAGTCTAATAAATCCATTATTACGATGTTTTTAGGACTGTGATCAGATCTTTATCGATATAGGATATAAATCACAGTCATACAATTAAAAATCAATTAGAGGGCTTAGAAACGACCTCTTCACCTTTACAGGTTCTACAAATTACTAACTCGTTAGTTTTGGTATTTATAATTTTCTTTTTCCCACCAAAACAAGCACTGCAAAACGCTAATATTTTACCCATGATTATGAATTTACAGCTATCAAGCAAAAAAAGTATATTAAAGTAGTCACCAGGATCCAACCCATTTTGCCCTTGTAACCACGCTCATGCTTAAGCTCAACAGACTTATTTAGGCCGCCTATAAAAGCAAGCGCTGAAAAAATAATAAAAATTATCAGTAATAAATTTAGTATAAACATAGTTATTTTTATTTGTGCACTAAATAGCGATTATCTCGTGGGCTCAGCATTTTACAAAGCGCTGCCTCTACCTGCACGGGATTGTTAGATTTGAACATGTATAAATAATGCTTTTGGCGATCATAAAACCGGTCAGAATATTTACCAAGCACGCGCTTGCCTCGGCACCACTTAGCAAAGTGTCTATAAGCAGCCTTGTAAACCGATACGGACGATCTACCCACGTAAACTATTTCGCGCTTGTTATTAAATATTATGTATATTCCAGGCGCGCTGAAAGCATCTTTTTTGAAAGCACATTTTTTATGCTTATTAAAATACGGTCGTATCATGACGATCTTTTTTATAGCCCTCACACAATCCAGGTGAGGGCTAAATATTTTTTGACTATCCTTTGAGTTGCTTGCCAGCTGATGCGTTTTTACCCGCAGCCATGCCAGCGTTGAAAGCTGATGTAGATCTTTTTTTCGTTGAGGATAAACTTGTAGGGCCAACTTTACTGTGGTAGTCCTCAAGGCAACTACCAACCGCAGTGGAAATTATTGCGTTTGTCGATTCAGTCGCACCGTTAATTCTGTCCTCAGCCTCGCGCATAACTGCTACACCCTGCGTTATTTGTGTCCCAACACCTACGTAGAAATCACGTCTAAAACGCTCGTCGTGAGCAAAGTATCTTTTCAACCAGGCTTTTATATATGATGGACCCCAACCAGCGGCCTGCATATCTTTATCGCGCTTTGTTCTCGCTGCGCGGTGTTCTTTTAGCGCCACTTTCATAAGCTTTTCTATGAGGTCGTTGTTAGCTTCAAACATAAAAATAGCCATATCGATTTGATTTTTTGTACCATGCACTTTTACGTAGGCGGTTGACCCGTGAGCTCTTTTACTGCTGCAAATTATACCTACGGAGCCATATAAGCGAGCCAGTGCACATGCATATTGCTTTTGATAGTATTTTATAGCTTCCCAATTAAAGGTCTCCATAAGCGTCTTATCGAGTACTTTTGGCAAGTCAAAACCATATTTGTCCGCCATTTTTGCCGCTTTGGCTGCGAAAGCTTGAGCCTCATGCAAACTACCTATTTTTTTTGCGCTTTCAGCGTGAACTAACAATTTTCTTGATAACTCTTCTAGTCTCTCGATCTTATTCATAATTTTGATATTTAAAGTGTGATTGATTAATTTGATAATGTGAAGATAACTAATTAATTGGTAATAAAAAATTATTTTGGGAATTGTTTTAAAATTATTTTAATAATCAGTGGCATGAACCGCAGCCGTAAGCTTTTTTGAAACGACTAAGATCTTATTAAACAGATTATCTTTAGCCTGCTTCAATACGCCTGGCGCAAACTTAAAAGTTTCGGTATTTATTTTATTCAAATTGTCAAGCTCTTCCATTAATTCTTTAAGCTCATCCCTTAGTAAAATAGTCATAATTTTGATATTTAAAGTGTGATTGATTAATTTGATAATGTGAAGATAGCTAATTAATTGACAATAAAAAATTATTTTGGGAATTGTTTTAAAATTATTTTTTGATCATGGTTTCCGTTCTACACCAGTACATCTTTAATATGGTGTGATTTTTGTAAAAATTTTCCAATATTTTTTTAGCTTCATACTCTTCGTAAGCCATCGCTGACTCAGTGACCCACACCAATTCATTTTTTATTTTCGGGTTTGGATTATTCGTAAAAATTTGCATCTTAAAA
>TARA_R110000787_G_scaffold26952_1_pt1 | contig 40095 bp, 39 predicted proteins | sample TARA_R110000787 | Tara Oceans TARA_R110000787 (sample SAMEA4397920) | marine metagenome | biome: Polar Biome; feature: [DCM] deep chlorophyll maximum layer (ENVO:01000326); material: water (ENVO:00002006), including particulate matter (ENVO:01000060) such as... | depth 35 m | reverse complement strand
CGAGAAGATGTTCCGCGGCATGCTCAACGACGAATATTCCAAAGCCATGAGCCGGAATAACAGCGTCGGGATCGCCGACGCCGTGTACCGCGAAATGCTGGCACTGCAGGAGGTGAAGTAGATGAACGCGCAAACTCAGAGTAACGGTCCGAAGCTGATGAGCCCGGACACCCTGACAAAAATGATCGCGCGTCTCGGCGACATACTGGAAGAAGAAAACCGGTTGCTGGAAAGCCATAAACCCGACGGGTTCAAGGCAACACTGGATGAAAAGACGCGTTTGGTTGCCACCTATAACCAGCAGATGTCACTGATTAAAGCCGACCCGAAGGTCTATAAGGCATTCCCCAAAGCGGATATCGACCGTCTGAAGCAGACCAGCGAGGCGTTCTACACGGTTTTGGACAAGCATTTCAGGAAACTGTCAACCGCCCGCACCGTGACGGAAGGGCTGGTCAAGTCAGTGGCGGATGAAATTGCGAAAAAGAAAGCACCGCCCAGCGCCTACACCTCGCGGGCATCGGTTGCAGATCCCCTGTCCAACCGGAACACCCGCGCCGTCAATGGCGCGATTGCGATCAACCAGGTTATCTAGTTTGAAATGTGATGTCAGACTTCGTTGTTGACAGCCAGGCCCTGCAATTCGCGGTAAAAAGCGACACGGCGCAGAACATAGTCACCGGGAAACTGCTTCAACACCTCGTCGGTTTCCCGATCGACCAGCCGATAGACATAGCGGCCGCTGTCCTCATCCTGATCGATGGAAAATCGCCCAGAAGGAAAACGCTCATCTTCGAAAAAGGCACCGATGGCCGCCTCTGCCCGCTTGATTGGATCTCCAGCGACGGGACCTGCATCGGCAGCAGTATCATTCGCAACCTTGTCCATATCATCACGCTCCTCACGCGCGCCGGATTTCGGCGTGGACATCATGGGGTTAAATTTTGAAAACGGGGTCACGTTCATAACGCAACTCCTCTCCTTCGTCACAAAGATCGAACCAAAAACAACGTGCGGAATTCCGCGATTGAAAAGGTTATAAAAAAATCATTAACAAAGCGTTAACGCGCGCGGCAGGGAACATCACCGGCCCGTTCAAGTGATGACTAAGAGGGGTTTTAAGGTGAGAAAGCCGGGTCTTACTGTGTTCCGTACTGGATATAATCCGTCCAGATTCGCTCGATCTGACGGAGATGCTTGCGGGTTTCCGCAACGTCCGGCGCCGGGTTTGAGCGGGCCAGCAGGTCTGCCTGCTTTTCCTCCAATGCCGTCAGCTTTTCAACCATATCCAGCCCCTTCTCGGAAAGACGAATCATGGTTGCGCGGCGATCCCGTTCGGATTTTTCCTGCAACAGATATCCCATCTCGACAAGTTTCTTGAGGTTATAGGACGCATTGGACCCCTGGTAATATCCCCGGGACATCAATTCGCGGACATTGATCTCTTCCTCGCCGATATTCGCAAGCAGCAAAGCCTGCACAGCGTTGATATCCGTGATCTCCATCAGCGTAAGTTCTGTTCTCAAAACATCCAGAAAGCGACGGTGAAGTCGCTCGATCAGTCTGGTCAGTTCATGATAATCTTCAGTCACAGCTATTCCCCAACGTTACCGGTTACCCACGCTACTTGAAAAAATAATATCCATGGCAATTCGGTCCATTTTGACCGGACAGTATTAACGAATTGTAAAATGTTGAAAATTCTTCACGAAGATAATGCGATATCGTCTTAAATCCTCTGAAAACTGTCTGCTTTTTTCGATAAAGCCCGATTTTACGGCTTTCATCTCAGTCTTATCCTAGTAAAATGCGGCGTTATTTTAACAACTGCAGAGTAAAGCGCGTAATTTCGCGGCAGTAATCTGGCGGTCCGGCAAGTTAATTAAAGCGTATCGCCGGACAATTAACCGGAATTTAATGTCAAGGTTTCATGGTAGGGCGTTAGGATTAACTTGCGCCGGTAAGAGTTATTGTCTGGACCGGTCCCCTCAGGCCTGCCTGAAGGGATAACGATCCGCGCAAAGACCGGCCGGGATATGGCAGGAACGGATAGGGTATGACAGAAGGTCAGGATGAAGAGCTTGCGCGGTTGATTGCGCTGTCGAAAGACAGCAGCAAGCGCGGCCGCCGTCAGCTTTTTACCAATATCAGCGAACTGTTCCTGCACGACAAGGAGCGGCTGAGCGAACAGGAGCAGGCCCTCATTATCGGCATCATGACAAAGCTGCTGACCGAGATCGAGACAACAATCCGTCAGAACCTCGCCGAAGAACTTGCCGACCTGGAAGATGTCCCGCATGGCCTGATCACCTTGCTTGCCAATGATGAAATTGACGTGGCGCGGCCGATCCTGTTCAAGAGTCACCTGCTTGCCGAGCCCGATCTCGTTGAAATCATTCAGAACCGCAGCAAGGAGCATCTGCTGGCGATTGCCGACCGCGACGACCTCAATGCCGCGGTCAGCGAGCTTCTGATCAGCCATGGCGACGAAGACGTGATCTCGCATCTGATTGAAAATGGCGATGCCAAGATTTCCCGCCAGAGCATGGAGTATCTGGTAGAGGAGTCTCGCCGTATTGATCGCTTTCAGGAACCTCTCATCGCCCGTCACGATATCCCTGCCGATCTTGCGCATAAGATGTTCTGGTGGGTTTCGGCCGCCCTGCGGCGGCATATCCTCGAACATTTCGAGATCGACGAGCTGGAGCTGAACGAGAAAATGGTGGCAGCGGCCAAGACGGAATACCGCTTCGACGTCGCCGACAACAGTTCGAACGCAGACAAACTGGTGGCGGAACTTTCCAAACGCAAGGAGCTGAACGAAAAATTCCTGGTTCAGGCGCTGCGCGGCCGACAAATCCGCCTTTTCCTGATCGGCCTTGCCGAGCTTTCCGGGCTCGGCTACCGGAAAATCAGCCGCTTTATCTATGATCCCAATGCAGAAGCGCTGATTGTCGTGCTCAAGGCGCTGGAATTCAGCCGTAGCGGGTTTTCAACTGTTTACCTACTGACCCGTAACATTTCCGTCAGCGCAAAAGCGCAAAATACGACAAAACCGGAAGAAGTAGAGATTATTATGAAATTTTATGATAAACTTTCTACAAAGAATGCGCAGTTGACCTTGCGCTTCTGGCAGTTGGAACGTGATTATCTGGAAGTCATTGATAAGCTCGACGAGGATCTTGACGACGATGACCGGATATATCTCTGATTTCCGCGGTGGCTTAAAATAGTACCAGGGGACATGTTTGTTGCATGTTATGAGTAAATGACGGAACGGGGGCAAGGAAGCGTGGTGTCGCTTCATTCGGATATGAAGAAACCCGACGGATCGGATTTCCCGGTCATGCAGGGTGTCATCAGCCGTGAATTTTTCGACGCCGTGTTTGAGCAGGCCCCGCCGATGTATATGGCCCGCCCGGACGGTACCGTCATCTATGCCAACCAGGGATATAAGGAACATTTCCGCCCCGGCGCCGCCCAGCGGGTGGAAGACCAAATCCTCCCGACCCTACCCCAGGATCACCTCGACATCGTCAAGCGCATTGCGGAAACGGCCGAAACGGAGACCCGTCAGCTTTCGCTCCGCAATGGCAAGGATGTGCAATATTTCCTCTCCCGCCATTTTCCGATTTTCGATGATGACGAACAGCTTATTGCCATCTGCGGCAGTTTCATCAATTCAACACGGCAGGTGAATGCGGAAGCCAAGCTGAAGGAAGAGAAGCGGCGGTTTCTGGATATTACCCGCGCCGCATCCGATTGGATCTGGGAAACCGATGCAGACGGTCGGCTGACATTTGTCTCTGACCGGGTTGTTCAGGCGGTCGGCCTGCCGCCAATGCTGCTGAAGAACAAGAAGCTCGCCGACCTCGGTGTTTTCAAACCGGAAGCGGACGGTGGCAACAAGGCGGAAGATGCCATGGAAAAGCATGTTCCCTTCCGCTCTGTCCCGCTCGAAATTCAGGACACCAGCGGCGAATACAAGATTTTCAATATGTCCGGCGTTCCCGTTTTCAATGAAAAGGGCCGCTATATCGGATATCGCGGCACCAGCGATGACATCACGGCGCGGCTGCTCGCGGAAGACGAGGCCCTGTCCTCGAAAGCCGATCTGGAACGGGCCATCAATGAAATCACCAAGAAGAACATCCAGCTTGAAATTACTGCGAAGAAAGCACTGGAATCGGCAAAGGCGAAGGATAACTTCCTCGCGAATATGAGCCATGAACTGCGCACGCCTCTTAATGCCGTCATTGGTTTCGCCGAGATAATCGGACTCGAAACCTTCGGCCCTATCAACGACAAATACCGCGAATATGTCGGCGATATCCTGAATTCCGGCAAACATCTCTTAAGCCTGATCGAGGATATTCTCGATATCGCCCGGATCGAGAGTGATAAAATCCCGATCGAGATTGTCAGTACCCCCCTCGCCGGAATGGTCGGGGATGCCTATGTGCTGGTGCAAAACCATGCGCGGGAGAAGAACCTCGAGATCATTGGCGCCCGGATTACGGATGACATCAATCTGGCCGTTGATCCGACAAGATGCCTGCAAATTCTCGTCAATATCCTTGGCAACGCGGTCAAGTTCACCCCGCGCGGCGGAACGATCGGCATTGAGTATGAAATCATTGACGATACCTTCGTCGACATCACGGTTTGGGATACCGGACCCGGCATCGCCGAAGAGGATCAGGAGAAAATTTTCGAGGCCTTCAAGCAGGCCCATGAGGGTGTGTACAATCGTGGCACGGACGGCGTCGGGCTGGGCCTCACCCTCTCCCTGAAGCTCGCAAAGCTGATGGGCGGTAATATCACGGTGAAGAGCAGCCTGTCGGATGGCAGCCGGTTCAAGATCCGCCTGCCGCTTGCGAATTGAGGTTGCCCGCGCGTTTTGAAGTATGGCGCATTGGCTCCCCGTTTAAGCTTTCCTTAACAATAAACCACTACGCTGCCCAAAAGACATGAAAATTCCTTGGGCATCTCGGTAATGAAAACGGCCAGTCGCGACAATATAGATGAAATAAAGGTCCTCGTCGGTCTCGCCGAATCCAAAACTTCTGAACAACGGGAGTTCCTGTACGAGCGGATCGGCGAATTTCTGATCGCGGACCATACGACCTTTTCCGATTCCGAAAAGGAAATCATGGCGGATATCATCTACCGGATTACCGCCGATGTGGAAAAATCAATCCGCGCGAATTTTGCCAAAAAACTGGCCCAAAAACAGGATATTCCCAAAAACCTGATGGTCTTCCTCGCCAATGATGAAATCGAAGTGGCGCTGCCGATCCTGCGGGATTGCGGCCTGCTGGCGGAGAATGATCTTCTGGAAATCATCATGCACCGCTCGAAACAACATCGCCTCGCGGTTGCCGCGCGGGATAACATCAGCGAGCAGGTCTGCGCCGCCCTTTGCAATCTGAACGACCCCGAAATTACGGTCACGGTGATACAGAACGAAACGGCACAGGTTTCCACCGATCTTCTAACCCAGATTTGCGCGCAATCCGAATTCATGACCGAATACCAGCGCCCGCTTCTCGAGCGTCCGTTTCTGCCTAAACCCATTGCCGAGAAAATGTACCGCTGGGTCTCCATGTCGCTCCGCCAGTATATCTGCGAAAATTTTGATGTTGATCCCCGTCTGCTCGAAGTCGATATACAGGACCGCGAGCAAACGATTGACCGCATTTCGGATGACAGCGACCCCTCCTTCCGCCTGGTCGAAAAACTTCATAAATCCGGTGAACTATCCACCCGCTTCCTGATCAAATCCCTCAATCAGGGGGAGATCGACCTGTTCGAATTTGCCTTTGCAAAGCTACTGGACATGGATATCGAAAAGGTACGTTATTTTATCTATGCGGAAAACCCGGAGATTATCGCCGTCGCCTGCCGCAGCCTGAATATCGACCGGGTTATCTTCAAGTCGATTTACGACCTGACATCCTCCATACGGGATAAAAATGCCTCCATCCTGTCGCCTGCTGTTTCCGCACCAATGGACCTCTATGACCTCCTGACCGAAGAGTCGGCGATATCTGCCCTTCGCAATGATGATTTCACAACCGGAAAGGTCAGATACGCGGCCGCTTGCTAGACATCCGCCATTCATTTCCGTCATTGCTTGCAAATCACGTTCAACAATATACTTTTAAAGGAGAAGTATGGTCGTTCCTCTTTTCTGGAATAAAAGTCGTGATTGATCCATTTGGCAGAACAATTGATTACCTCAGGGTATCCGTAACGGACCGGTGTGATTTCCGCTGCAAATACTGCATGTCGGAAAATATGACCTTCCTGCCCAAAAAGGACGTTCTCAGCCTGGAAGAGCTTGAAATGGTGTCGGCGGCCTTTATCCGCAAAGGCGTCCGCAAGATCCGCGTCACCGGCGGCGAACCGCTGGTCCGCAAGGGCATCATGGAGCTCTTCCGGAACCTTGGCCTCTATATCAAGAGCGGGGAACTGGACGAGCTGACCCTGACCACGAACGGCAGCCAGCTCGGTAAATATGCGCATGAGCTGTATGACGCGGGTGTGCGGCGGCTCAATGTCTCGCTCGATACACTCAACCCCTATCAGTTTCAGGATATCACCCGCTGGGGCAATTTCGAGAAAGTCATGGCCAGCCTGAAGACGGCGAAAGAGGCTGGGCTCAGGATCAAGATAAACACGGTCGCGCTCAAAGGCTTTAATGACCATGAATTCAATGACTTGATACAATGGACCGGCGATGAAGGCATGGATATCACCTTCATCGAAACCATGCCCATGGGCCTGATCGACGGGCAGCGTTCGGACCAGTATCTACCGCTATCCGAGGTCAAGGCGCAGCTTGCCCAGCGCTGGACCTTGACGCCTTCTGCCTACCGGACCGGCGGACCGTCGGACTATTTCGATGTGGCCGAGACCCGCGGACGGATCGGCTTTATCACCCCCCTCACCCATAACTTCTGCGAAAGCTGTAACCGCGTGCGGTTGACCTGCACGGGCATGCTCTATATGTGCCTGGGCCAGGAAGACAAGGCCGACCTCAAATCCGTCTTGCGGGGCGAAAATGGTCTTGCTGCCCTCGATACTGCGATTGATGAGGCCATTGGCCGCAAGCCCAAGGGTCATGATTTTGTCATCGACCGGAATTCCGATGACAGGCCGGCGGTCCCCCGCCATATGAGCGTGACGGGCGGTTAGCGGCGGATGAAGATTTATTTTACGGCCAGCGAATCGGAAGATGCGCAAGCGGCAAAAGAAACCCTGATCGCACGCTATGGCCATGTTCCCGCAGAAGAAGCTGATGTGATTGTCGCTCTTGGTGGCGATGGATTTATGCTGGAAACCATGCATTCCTTCATGAGTTCCCGCACGCCCATCTATGGTATGAACAAGGGCACGATCGGATTCCTGCTCAACAAATATGAGGAAGCCAACCTGATTGAACGGCTGGAGGCCGGCCAGACTACCGAGCTTCACCCGCTCAGCATGGTAGCGGTGGACATGCATGGACAAAAGGTCGAAGCCCTTGCCATTAATGAGGTTTCCCTGCTTCGCGAAAGTCGACAGACGGCAAAGATACAGATATCGATCGATGGGCATGTCAAGGTCGCAGAGCTCACATGTGATGGCGTTCTGGTCGCGACCCCCGCTGGCAGCACCGCCTATAACTATTCCGCCCACGGTCCGATCCTGCCGGTAAACGCCGGTGTTCTTGCCCTGACACCCATCAGTGCCTTTCGTCCCCGGCGTTGGCGTGGCGCCATTCTGCCGCGCGAGGCGCGGATAGAACTGACCGTGCGCGAAGCCGCCAAGCGGCCGGTCAGCGCCGTTGCCGACGCGGTCGAGGTCCGGGATGTGTCAACCGTGACAATCGAGGAAAAGCGGGACATTACGATCCGGCTGCTATTCGATCCGGAGCATAATCTGGAAAAACGCATCCTTGATGAGCAATTCATGCTCTAGGATTTTGATAATGCAGAATAAACGCCGGTAAAATTTTACTAATTTTTGGCTAATATTCGACTTAATTCGTAATTCTCTTTTAAGTTTTCATCGCTAATTTTGCTCCATGGAACAATAGCTGGAGTGATCAGACCTGCCCGAATTAGGGTTTGTCGGCTCCGGCGCCAGAGTACCGAGCAGGAGAGTTCTGATGAAGGTTATCGCAGTTGCATCACAAAAGGGTGGTTCGGGCAAGACGACGCTTGCCGGGCATCTTGCCGTGCAGGCCGAAATGGCCGGACAGGGGCCAGTGGCGCTTGTCGATACGGACCCGCAGGGCAGCCTGTCCGAATGGTGGAACGAACGCGAGGCGGAAACGCCGTTGTTTGCGCGCACGACGGTTGAGCGGCTAGAGGCCGATATCGGGCGTATGGAGAAGATGGGCATCAAGCTGCTCTTCGTCGATACGCCTCCGGCCATCACCTCGACGATCGCGAATGTCATCAACCTTGCCGACCTGCTGATCATTCCGACCCGGCCCAGCCCGCACGACTTGCGCGCCGTCGGGGCGACGGTGGAACTTGCGGAAGGCCTCAACACGTCGCTCATCTTTGTCGTCAATGGCGCAACGCCACGCGCCCGGATCACCAGCGAGGCCGCTATCGCGCTGTCGCAGCACGGGACTCTCGCCCCGGCGATCATCCATCAGCGCGTCGATTTCGCCTCCAGCATGATCGACGGCCGCACGACAATGGAACTGAACCCCTCCTCCCGCTCCAGTGACGAGATCAGCAAGCTCTGGTCCTATATCGAAGAGAGACTCGCCAGGTTGACCTCCAACCATCCGATGCCGCCGTCGCATCACCTGAGCGCAACACCGGCCAGCAATGGTGCAGCGTATAACTAAGTTCTGACGTCCTTTACAAAAAGAAGATTTGTCATGAAAGCAGCATTCCTAACCAGTTCATTGATTGCCTCCAAAGGCAAAGCCGAACCGGCATCCACCCGGCTGGCGCCCAGCAATCTTCTCGACAAGAGTGCGAACGGCAGCAAGCCCCAGGTCTCCCGTATTTATGATCGGGTGCGCGAATATGCAGAGCCGCACCATGACTCCCATGATATGGAGGAAGCCGCTCTCAAGGCCGCTGAACGGTCGGAATTTGCAAGGATGGCCGAGGAAGAAGACCGTCCGGAGCCCAGCCATATTGACGAGATCAACACAACCGATACAACGGAAGAAGTTGCCCATGGACTTGCAGAATCACTCGATGAGTCTGCCGTAAGTCCGCGGGAATATGCTCCGTCCGTCCATTCCGCGCCCGCGCGCGAACTCCCGCCGCTTGCCGAGGCAAAAGCCAGGGAAATCGCCCATGAAGTCGCCAAGCTCAAGAAAGACGGCCTCGGGCGTATTCGTATTTCCGTTCGCATGTCGCCGAAGGACCACCTTCAACTCAAGTTGATCGCCGCGCATACGCAAATGTCCGCGCAATCCATATTCGAGACCGCACTGGAAGAATATGTCATCAATCACGGCTCAGAGATTCTGCCGCAATCCTGTAATTGTGTCCTGGACAAGTCGTCCCTTTGAGTGGAAGTGACCGAACATGCGTGAAACTGTTGAAGAACATAACGAAATGGACGGCGGTCTCGACGCCGCATCGCTTTCCCGAATCAAGGTAAGGCGCAGTAAAGAAGACAGCAAATCCCTGCGCAAGGTAAAATCAGGAGACATCACCGACCGGCTTCAGGCCCTTGCGGACGAGCTTGAAGCAAGCAAGCCCGCACAGAAAGTCGCGGAACCCACATTCAAGAAAGCGACCGAGGCCCCTGCACCGGCCGCGGCAAAGCCGAAAGCCGTTGCACGACCGGTGAAGAAACCCGCAAGACCCAAGAAGGCGATCGATCCGGCAACGCAGACAGTTTCCGCTGTCCCGCCCCGCCGCTCCAACTGGGCGCGTCCGGCGGCAAAGGCCGGATGGCAGAAAAAGACCGTCGCGCCGGATATCCTCTCCTACTGGCTGGAGATCAGGGGCGGCAAGCGCTATCCCACATGGCAGGATCTGGATACGGCGAAAATCGGCAGATTCTGGCCGAACTGCGCGCTGGTGCATTGTGATCACGCCGTTGGCCGCCTGCAATTGGAGAACGGCTTTGCCAGCGAGCTTCGACAGGCGACGCAGCACGAAAGCCAGCAATCCGGCCACACGGCAGGGATTGACTTCTCACCCATGGTTGTTGACTGGGTCCTCAGCCTTGCCCGGGATGTTGCCAATACCGGCAAACCCACCCATGGAACGGAATATTTTCCGTCAACTTTCGATGAGATTCCGCTTCGGGTCATCGCCCTGCCGCTCAGCGAGAACCAGGTCGATATCGATCATGTCCTCTGCTATGTGCAGAAGCTGGACTAAGTCAGGATCTTAAACCGCCCATTCCCGGAGTGTCGCTTTCTCCGGCTCCTTGAACCCGACCAGATACTGGCCGTCCTTGGCAAATATCGGCCGTTTCAAGAGCGTCGGCGCGGCAAGGAGCTGCTTTGCCGGATTAGCGCCCCCCAGCTCGGCTTTCGCCGCATCGTCCAGTTGGCGATAGGTGGTCCCACGCTTGTTGATCAGGATGTCGCTGTCGATGGCGGCAAGCCAGCGCGCAAGCTCCTCCTCTGATAGACCGTCAGCGCGCAGGTCATGGAACTGACAGTCGATCCCCTCGTCTTTTAGCCACTTGATCGCTTTTTTGCATGTATCACAGTTCTTGATTCCATAGATTTTCAACCGGCTTATCCCTTCTAACTGGACCTGATTTCCCGGCCTTTTTAGCGCGAGCCGGGAACCGACGGCAACCCTTCGCATGTGATTTGGCGGAGAACCGCGAAATATTGATCACAGCTCCGCCTTTTTCCACGTCCCTGAGGAAAAGGAGTGATAAATGGGCATTTTCAGCAGGCAGTCGACATCCGAGACATCCGCCTCCGACGGCAAGGAAACGACGGGGCTCGGAGAAACGATCCTCAGGGCGTCTCTCGCCGACGCGAATCTGCTCATAATGACGGCGGCGGAACGCGGTATCCCGCTGGACGAGGATGTGACGCGCGCCATCTTCGATACCGAAGATGCCATGAACAAAAACATGATGACACCGGCCATCACCAATGGATTCTGGCAGGCCTATGAGAGACTTTCCCATTCCCTGAGCCCGATTACAGTCTCCAGCATCCGCGCCACCCGTGACCTTCGGCAATTAAAGTCAGGGGTATGGGGATATGTGCAAGGCAAGATGCATATTCCCTTTTCCAGAAAATGCGCGTTTCGCTATCAACTGCTGTCGATTCTGACATTGCTGTCGTTGATCACGTTGCAGGTCTTCTGGGCCATCGGCAATACTCTTGTTGCCGATATCCGGGAGCAGTCAAACCGCATTATTGTTTTGAAAACCCAGATCAACAACGCCGACAGCGCATCACACCGAACACCAACGGACGGCTTGCCGCAACGGACGGTAACAGGAACAGAAACCGATGATACCACCACCGACACAAGCAATAATATCCCGGTAACCACTTCTGCCGCACTCTCTGATACGCAAGAATTAAACCGTCAGATTGACGAATATATTTCATGGCGGGAAGCCGAATTTATTGAGCTCAGGAACTGGAACCACCAGTGGGGTACCGTTCTATTCTTTACCGCGCAAACATGGGAAAAACCCGATTATTCAGATCTCACGGACGAAGAAAAAATACATGTCCATTATGTATCCGCGCAATATGTCCTCTACGCCATCTCCGCCTATTTCCTGCCGATCCTGTATGGCCTGCTGGGAGCCTCCTTTTTTGTACTAAGGCAGCTTCCCAAGGACATCGAGGGTCTGACATTTTCGATGAACTCTCATATCGATTACAGCCTCCGGATTACCCAGGGGCCACTCGCCGGAATTATGGCGAGTTTTTTCTTCACGACCACGCCGGCAACCCTTCATACCCTGACGACACAATCTTCTGCCATCGCCACGATCAAGATTGGATCCTCCAGCCTTAGCGATTTCAGCCCTCTCGCCATAGCTTTCCTTGCCGGCTACAGTGTCGAGCTGATTTTCTACGTCATTGACAAGATAATCTCCGCCATCACCACGCGTGCTGCGAGCACGAGCACAAAACTCGCCTCCCAGCCTCAACCCCAGACGAAGGTAGTCACTGCTGCAAAAGCAGGTACGAAACCGGACATGTGACGGCGGATAGCCAGATCAAAGATTCGCCATGCAGCGGTGAAAACCGGAGGGATTTTTGCGCCGTACAGTGAAATAAGCTTCAGAAAGCCGGTGAAACGCCTTCAAACTGCATAAAATTCAGGCAGATAAAACGGCGGCGTCCTCAATTTGCCGGAACACCTAAACATTAACGCAATCTTAAGACTATTCGGCGGATGATAAATTGTCCAAGGTTGATCGAAGCTGTTTTTGCCAATTCTACCCCCTCCCCTCTACGGCAAAGATGGCTTCGATTACCCCTATTTCCCAAAAGAATATTTGTCAGGCAGGCTCGATATCGCCCTGCTCCTGCGCCGCATAGAAGTCGAGTGCAAAGTCGGCAAGGCGTCCGTTTTCAATCGCCTCGCGCATGGCCGCCATGATTTCCTGATAATACTGCAGGTTATGCCAGGTCAGCAGCATGGACCCCAGCATCTCCTTCGCCTTGAACAGGTGATGCAGATAACCGCGGGAATAGTGGCGGCAGGCCGGACAGCCGCACCGCTCATCCAGTGGGCGCTGATCCTCCGCATGGCGAGCATTGCGGATATTCACGGTACCGAAGCGGGTAAAGGCCTGCGCATTGCGTCCCGAGCGTGTCGGCAGCACGCAGTCGAACATATCGACGCCCCGCATCACCCCGCCGACCAGATCATCGGGCTTGCCCACCCCCATCAGGTAGCGTGGTTTGTCGGCCGGGAGCGCGGGTGTCGTGAACTCCAGCGTGCGGAACATTTCCTCTTGCCCTTCACCGACCGCCAGCCCGCCGACCGCGTAACCGTCAAAACCGATGTCGGTCAGCGCCGAGACTGATTCGAGGCGCAACTCCTCAAAAGTCGAACCCTGAACGATGCCGAACAGGCCATATCCGTCCCGCCTCTCATAAGCGTCACAGGACCGCTCAGCCCAGCGCATGGAACGCCGCATGGAGCTTGCCGCCACCTCTTCCGTCGCCGGATAGGGCGTGCATTCATCGAACGCCATGGTAATGGTGGCATCGAGATCGTTCTGGATTTGCATGGACCGTTCCGGCGTCAATTCGAACCGCTTCCCGTCGATATGGGATTTGAAGATCACCCCGTTCTCGTCAATCTTGCGCAGCTCGTTCAGCGACATCACCTGAAAGCCGCCGCTGTCCGTCAGGATCGGTCGCTCCCAGTTCATGAATTTATGTAATCCGCCAAGTTTCTTCACCCGCTCCGATCCCGGCCGCAACATCAGATGGTAGGTGTTGCCGAGCAGGATATCGGCGCCGGTCTCCCGCACCGCCTCCGGCGTCATGCCCTTCACCGTCGCCGCGGTGCCTACGGGCATGAAGGCGGGCGTGCGGATCTCCCCATGGGCAGTTTTGAGTGTTCCGCGCCGTGCCGCGCCGTCGGTCGCCGAGATGCTGAATTCAAATGCGTTTGTCATTGTTTCGGATATAGCAGCGAACAGTCGCCATAGGAATAGAAACGGTATTTTTCCGCGATCGCATGGGCATAGGCCGCCTTCATGGTTTCCAGCCCGGAAAAGGCCGATACAAGCATGAAAAGCGTCGATTTCGGCAGATGGAAATTCGTAATCAGCAGATCGATCGCCTTGAACTTGTATCCCGGTGTGATGAAGATATCCGTCTCGCCGTTGAACGGGTGAATTGTCCCCGAGGCATCCGCTGCGCTTTCCAGAAGACGCAAACTGGTGGTCCCGACGGACACAATACGGCCACCCTTCGCCCGTGCCTCATTAATCGCGTCGGCCGTCGCCTGCGTCAGGATACCGACTTCCGCATGCATGCGGTGATCTTCGGTATCCTCCACTTTCACCGGCAGAAAGGTCCCCGCCCCGACATGAAGGGTGGTCGTCACCATCCCGATGCCCCGCGCCCGGAACTGATCCAGCAACTCCTCCGTGAAATGCAGGCCCGCCGTCGGTGCCGCCACTGCCCCTTCATCTTTCGCGAAGATGGTCTGATAATCGTGGCGATCCTGTTCATCGACGGCACGCAAGCTGCTGATATAGGGCGGCAGAGGAATCTCCCCATAGGTCATCAGCTTTTCCATAAGCTCCGGGCCAGAGGCGGAGAAGGATAGCGCGACTTCTCCACCGTCGAATTTTTCCGTAACCAAAGCTGTAAAATCATCGGAGAAGCGTATGATATCACTGGGTTTCAGCTTTTTGGCAGGTTTCGCAAACGCGTGCCAGCCATCGGCAGAAACATTCTTGTGCAGCGTCACTTCGATCTTTGCGCTCCTCCGTGTACCGCGCAATCGGGCCGGAATGACTTTCGTATCATTGAAGACAAGCAGGTCACCCTCGCGCAGCAGTCCCGGCAGATCGGCAACCGTATGGTCCTCCAGCTTCTCCCCGACCAACAGCAACTTCGCCGCCTCCCGCGGGACCGCCGGCCGGTCGGCGATCAATTCCGGCGGCAGGGTGAAATCGAATGCGTCTACTTTCATGATCTAAAACGCAAACGAACGACTTGGGGGTCCAAGCCGTTCGTTCCCAAAAATATGCAAAACGCTAGTCGACGTCCGCCGCGACCTTCAGGCTGACGATTTTGTCCGGGTCCGTTACGGCGCCGTTGTTCATGGCGCTGCCCTTCTTGATGGCATGCACATGTTCCATGCCGTCAACGACCTGCCCCCAGATCGAATACTGGCTGTCGAGATGGGGGGAGCGTTCAAACATGATGAAGAACTGGCTGTCGGCGCTGTCCGGATGACCAGCGCGGGCCATGGAGCAAGTGCCTTCCAGATGCTGTTCGCCTGAGAACTCCGCCGTCAGGTTTTTCCCTGAACCGCCAGTGCCCGTCCCCTGCGGACAGCCGGTCTGGGCCATGAAGCCATCGATCACCCGGTGGAACACGATCCCGTCATAAAAGCCGTCGCGCGCAAGCTCCTTGATCCGGGCGACATGATTTGGCGCCAGGTCCGGGCGCATTTCGATCGTGACGCGGCCGTCTTTAAGTTCCAGGTAAAGGGTATTTTCTAAATCGCGGGACATAAATCGCTCCTGTCGGGTCCGGATCCTGCCCGGACATTAAATGTTAGTCTGTCGTGTTGTTCTTGATAAGCTTCACACGCTCGATAATTTTCTTCGCTGTCGTCGCCGAGACGAACTTCGTAATATCGCCGTTCAGCAAGGCAATTTCCTTCACCAGGCTGGAGGCAATGAACTGGTGCTGGTCGGACGCCATCAGGAAAACGGTCTCGATCTCGGAATTGAGGCGGCGGTTCATGCCGACCATCTGGAATTCATACTCAAAGTCTGACACCGCACGCAAGCCGCGAATAATGATCGCAGCGCCCACCTGCTCCGCGAAATGCATGAGCAGGTTGTTGAACGGTTTTACCTGGAAATTGGTGCCGGGGAATTCCTCGGTCATTTTGGTCACCATCTCCACCCGTTCTTCCACCGTAAACAGGGGGTTCTTGCCGGGGTTCATGGCGACGCCGATCACCAGCGTATCTACGAGCTTGGAGGCCCGCCGGATAATGTCATAATGCCCGACCGTGATCGGATCAAATGTTCCCGGATAAAGCCCTACGCGATTCTTCACCATGAATAGTCCCTTTCTTCTCTCGCTACTTCTATGTGTTAGCTTGATAATTCAGATTTGCCGTCTTAGCCGTTTTCGTCGTCTCCGGCAAGGTTGTCGCCTTCCGCGCCATCATCGTCGGATTTTTCATCGGCCAGCGCCGTCACCGAGACGACCTGCTCGTCCTTCGCGGTTTTGAACAGGGTTACGCCCTGCGTGTTCCGCCCGGCGATCCGGATATCCGTCACCGGCGTGCGGATCAGCTTGCCACCATTGGTGACCAGCATGATCTGCTCATCATCCGTGATCGGGAAGGTTGCGACCACGTCGCCGTTACGGTTGGAGGTTTCAATATTGATAATGCCTTGACCGCCGCGATTGGTGACGCGGTATTCATAGGCATTCGTCCGCTTGCCATAGCCGTTTTCGGTGATCGCCAGCAGAACTTCTTCCTGCTTGTTCAGACCCTCATACAGCTCCGGCGTAATGCCCTCTGCATATTCCGTGACGCTCCCATTGTCATCGACGGAGCGGCGGGTTTTCAGATAGGCATCCCGCGTCTCGGTATCGACTTCCACATGGTTGAGGATCGACATGCCGATAACGCTGTCGCCCTTGGCAAGCTTCATGCCGCGAACGCCGCTGGAATCCCGGCCCTTGAACAGGCGGACATCCGTCGCCCGGAAGCGAATGCATTTACCGCCCTTCGCAACCAGCAGTACATCGGATGCCTCCGTGCAGATTTTCACGCCGATAAGCTGGTCATCATCATCCAGCTTCATGGCGATCTTGCCGTTGGCCTTCACATTGGAGAAATCGCTGAGCTGATTGCGCCGGACATTGCCCTTCGCGGTGGAGAACATCACTTCCAGCTCTGACCAGCTTTCCTCTTCCTCCGGCAGCGGCATCAGGGTGTAGATCACTTCCCCTTCCTCCAACGGGAGGAGATTGATGATAGCCTTGCCGAGGCTCTGTGGTGATCCGACCGGCAGGCGGTATACCTTCAGCTTGTAGACCCGCCCGAAAGACGAGAAGAACAGAACCGGCGTGTGGGTGTTCACGACGAAGACCTGGGTGACGAAATCCTCATCGCGGGTCTGCATCCCCGCCCGGCCCTTGCCGCCGCGCCGCTGCGGCTTGTAGGTGGAGAGCGGCACGCGCTTGATATAGCCCTTGTGGCTGACTGTCAGAACCATATCCTCACGCTGGATCAGGTCCTCGATATCATGCTCGAACTCGCTTTCCTCGATCTGGGTGCGCCGCGGAACCGCGTATTTTTCCTTCATTTCCAGAAGTTCATCACGAATGATGCCAATTAAGCGCGGACGGCTCGACAGGATATCGAGATAATCGAGGATCTTTGCGCCCAAATCCTTAAGCTCATCGCCGATTTCATTCTGCCCGAGCGCTGTCAACCGTTGCAGGCGCAAATCGAGAATAGCTCGGGCCTGGGCTTCCGACAGACGATAGGAGCCGTCGTCATTAATTGTATATTCCGGATCATCGACCAGCCGGATCAGGGCCTCGACAGAGCTTGCGGGCCAGTCTTTACCCATCAATTCGGCGCGTGCCGTCGCCGGATCGGGCGCTGCCCGGATAAGCTTGATCACCTCGTCGATATTGGCAACCGCAATCGCAAGGCCGATCAAGACATGCGCCCGCTCCCGCGCCTTGCCGAGCAGGAATTTCGTCCGCCGGGAGATAACCTCCTCCCGAAAATCGAGGAAGGCTTCCAGCAGTTCCTTGACGTTGAGAAGTTCGGGCTTGCCGCGATTGAGCGCCAGCATGTTCACGCCGAACGATGTCTGCAGGGAGGTAAAGCGGAACAGCTGGTTCAGCACCACTTCCGGCATGGCGTCGCGTTTGATCTCGATGACGACGCGGACGCCGTGGCGGTCGGATTCATCACGCAGGTCACCAATCCCCTCAACCTTCTTCGCCCGCACAAGATCAGCAATCTGCTCAACCAACCGCGCTTTGTTCACTTGATAGGGAATTTCCGTCACGATTAGGGCCTGACGGTCCTTGCGAATTTCCTCGATATCGACCTTCGCCCGCATGATCACGGAACCGCGCCCGGTTGTCAGACCGCTGATGGAGCCGCTGCGGCCGAGAATGGTACCGCCCGTCGGGAAATCCGGCCCCGGAATATAATCGACCAGCTCTTCCACGGACATTTCCGGTTTTTCGAGCAGTGCCAGGGCGCCGTCGACCACTTCACCGAGGTTATGTGGCGGTATATTCGTCGCCATACCGACGGCAATACCGCCTGCGCCATTGACGAGAAGGTTGGGATAGCGCGCCGGCAAGACCGAGGGTTCCCGCTCGCTATCGTCATAGTTATTGACGAAATCGACAGTTTCCTTGTCGATATCATCGATCAGGCTTTCAGCCGCCTTCTGCAGGCGGGCTTCCGTATACCGCATGGCGGCGGCCTTATCGCCGTCCATGGACCCGAAGTTGCCTTGCCCTTCCACGAGTTTCAGGCTCATGGAGAAATCCTGCGCGAGGCGGACCATGGCGTCATAAATTGCGCTGTCGCCATGGGGATGGTAGCGGCCCATCACGTCACCGACCACACGGGCGGATTTGCGGAACGCCTTGTCCGATGTATAGCCATTTTCATACATGGCATAGATAATACGGCGGTGAACCGGCTTGAGACCGTCGCGCGCATCCGGAAGGGCCCGCGAGACAATCACGCTCATGGCATAGTCGAGGTACGACTTGCGCATTTCGTCTTCAATTGTGATCGGAACGATATGATCGTCAGAGGGCGGTATTGTTACATCATTCAAGGCAGGATTCCTGAAGAAACTTGGGGATGCCGGCCATCATTCCGGCATCTTAAAAACGATAAACTCCCCTCCCCATGACGGGCATCGGAAGGGTTGCCTTGTTCTACAGGATATCCGGGGGGCGTGCAACCTTTAGCGGGCCGGAAAACGCCCTTTCGGCGGGAAATTACCGGCCTAGAGAGCGGCGCTGTCGAGGGCCTGATGCGGGCCCGAAATAGGGGCGGCGTTCCGGATGCGGTTCGTGACCATGCGGTCATGCAGTTTGGTTATGATACGGCTGCCTGTTTTCTCAAAAAGGAATGGAAATACCGCATGCACCAACGCACATAAACCCGCCACCAGCAGCCAGAACGCGAAGGTACCGGACATCTCCATATGCTCGACATAGCTCTCATTTACGGCAGCAGGATGGTCTGTGAAAAGTTTTACGATCGTCATCGGGTCTCTCCGTTTTTTCAGGTACAGCTTCTTGCCTTACCCTTGAAAAACATAGTAACTGAATTTCCGGAAATATTTATCCTTTCTTGACGTTTAAATGCAAAAATGTGAAATATATGTTTCGATATATAATAATAATCGGATTTTTTACCCATGGATAATATTGATCGCAAGATTCTGGCCCGGCTCCAGCAGGACAATTCAATTGCCGTTGCCGATCTCGCCGCCGAGGCCGGTTGTTCCCGTACGGCCTGCTGGCGGCGGGTCAAGTCACTGGAGGAAACCGGCGTCATCCGGGCGCAGGTCAGCCTGCTCGATCGCGGCAAGCTCAATCTCTCGGTCACCGTTTTTGTTGCCATCAAGACCAGCCGCCATGATGTGGAGTGGCTCCGGAAATTCGCCGAAACCGTCGATAACTTCCCGGAAATAATGGAGTTCTACCGGATGAGCGGCGATATCGATTATCTGCTGAAAGTGGTTGTCCCGGATGTGTCCGCCTACGACCGGTTCTATCACCGCCTGATCCAGCGGATCGATCTCTCCGATGTCAGCTCGAACTTCGCGATGGAGGAGATCAAATTCACCACGGCCCTGCCCCTGCAGGGAAATTAGGATCAACCCCTAGCGCGCCACCCGCGGGCGCCCGAAGGCCACAACCTCCACCGTGCTTTCGACGAAGACCTCCAGCCCGGCGATATGAGCGATGTTGTCCTGCCGCTTAAAGCGGGTGCGTACATCCCCGGCGCCAGCCTCGATCGCCTGCGCGCGGGCCTCTGCCGTCAGCAATTTTTCCGCCTCAGAAACAGCCGCGTCCAGCGTTTGAAAATCCAGCGGCTCTCCCATATGGAAAAGCCGGAAGCCATCATTCTCGGTCGGGGAAATACTGGCGCTTACTGTCAGACGGACCTGTCCCACCACCGCGCCGACCGCATTTGCCACCCCCGCGAAATCGGGGATAACGGCTATCGTGCCGAGCTTCTTTGCGACCTCGGGGTAATAAAGATGCGCTGATGCGCCGAGCCCGATCACCGGCAAACGCAGGGCGACCTCCATATTCACGTACGGATGATGACCGGATACCGCCGCGGCCTTCAGAAGTGTTCCGGCATCCCGGCCCGGCAGCGGATCTTTCGCGAGCGCGGCCTCCAGCAATGTCTCGCTCGACCTCATGACCACCGCCTCCATGATGAGGCCGGCGAGGTCCCGCGCGGAGGCGGCAATCGCATGCCCCTTCACGTCGCGGTTTCGCGTAAACAAGGTTGCCGCCTTCTCCGCGGCCTCCCTGTCCCAGGCATCATGAAGGCCAAGAATATGCGCGGCGTCAGACGGTGTCAGCCCGGAGATCATGACAAGCCCCGAAGACACCAGCCGCTCCAGCGCATTATGTTGACGACGGCGCAGAAGCAGTTTTTCAAGCGGCTGCGGACCGTCCTTCAGGGCGTCAAGAAGCTGCTGCTCCATCTCGCCGAAGGTTTCCAGATGCGTGCTGTCCCGCCCGACAGCAAGCGCGAAACAGCCGTAATTTTCCTGCTGCCGGTCTCTGCCGAGTTGCGAATCCAGCACCGAATGCACCAGATCGGGATAATCGGTTGCCAGCAGGCTGACCGGCACCAGGCGCCGCGGCCCAAGTGAGAGCGCCAGCTCCATCCCGCTCTTGACGGCGGCAACCTCGCTATCCCCGCCGAGACCAACGGTATATATGGCGACCGCCTCCACCATCGTCCGCCAGCCGCCGACCGTCGCCCCATCGGGATCGAGGCGCGGGCTGCCGTCTTCCAGAATGGCGACATCGGTCGTCGTGCCGCCGATATCCGAGATAATGGCGCTTTGCTCCCTGCTCAGATAGGCGGCCCCGACAAGACTGGCCGCCGGTCCAGACAGGATCGTCTCGATCGGCTTGATCTTGGCCACCTCCGCCGCGATCAGCGCACCGTCCCCCTGCACCACCATCAGCGGCGCCTCAATCCCCATTTCGCCGAACAACGCCTCGGAGGAGGTGATCAGATGATGAATCATATTGATCAGCCGCGCATTGAGAACAGACGTCAGTGCCCGGCGTGGCCCGTCCAGCTTGCTTGAAAGCTCATGGCTGCAAGTCACACTGTTGGCGGAATGGGAGAGGATGATATCCCGCGCCCTTAGTTCATGCTCCGGGTTGCGAATGGCAAAGAGCCCGGCAATGGCAAAAGCCGACACCCTCTCGCCCAGCGCATCGAGTTCCGCTGTCAGCTTCTCCTCCGCCAGCGGGCAGAGTGCCTCTCCCTGACCGTTATGCCCGCCCGCAAGGAAAATGACGGGATCGCCCTTCAGCGCATCGCGCAATCCGTTCCGGTTGAGCGCGTCTTCATCGAAGCCAATTAGCACCAGACAAATACGGCCGCCCTGCCCTTCCACCAGCGCATTCGTCGCCAGCGTGGTGGACAGCGAGACAAGCCCGATATCGGAAGCGAGTGCCTTGGCATCCTCGATCACGCGGGCGACGGAACGGCCGATGCCGATGGAAAAATCCTGTCGTGTCGTCAGGGATTTGGCGCTGGCAATAATCCCCTCATCCTCATCCAGAAGCACCGCATCGGTATAGGTTCCGCCGGTATCTATGCCGAGCAACAGCGCCATGTCACCCCGTCGCGGTCAGGCAGGCTGCGGAAAGGTCAGAATCTCGACCTTGTTGCCATCCGGGTCCGTAAAGAAAGCCCCGAAATAGGTAGTGAGGGCCGCAGGACGCATGCCCGGCGCACCGGCATCGGCACCGCCATTGGCAAGCGCCGCCACATAACAGGCACTCACCAGTTCCTCGCTCCGGGCGCGAAGGGCGATATGGCACCCCGTATCGGTGGCAACCGGTGCCATCTCCGGGCGGGCATTTATCCAGAATTCCGGAAATTTCTTGCCATAGCCGATGGCCTTGGGGCGATCCGCAATCCGCGTCATGCCGAGCGGGTCGAACACCGCATCATAAAACGCCCCGCTCTTCGTCAGATCCGTCACCGCAACGGAAATATGGTCTATCGCCATGGTCACCCCTCCCCTGTTGTCCGGCATCCCATAAAAAAGGCCGCCCGCAACGGACAGCCTCTTTCACGTCGTTCCCCTCATATATCGATCAGAACGGAATGTCGTCATCAAAATCACCGCCCATGCCGCTGCCGGCCGGGCCGCCGTAGCTGCGGTCGTTGCCGCCGGAGGCTCCGCCTCCACCGTAGTCGCCGCCACCGCCTTGACCGCCGCCATAACCGCCGCCGCCCTGGCCACCGGCACTGTCGAGCATGGTAAGTGCCGAGTTAAAGCCCTGCAGCACAATCTCGGTCGAGTATTTGGTGATGCCGTCCTGCTCATACTGGCGGGTCTGGAGCTGCCCTTCGAGATAGATCTTGGAGCCTTTCTTGAGATACTGCTCGGCGATCTTGCAAAGCCCCTCGTTGAAAATGACGACGCGGTGCCATTCCGTCCGTTCGCGCCGCTCCCCGCTGTCGCGGTCGCGCCAGGATTCGCTGGTCGCCACGCGCAGGTTGCACACGGGCTTGCCGTTGTTCATATAGCGAACTTCGGGATCCGCGCCCAGATTTCCAACAAGAATGACTTTATTAACGCTGCCCGCCATAGTGTTATCCGCTTCCGATTCTGTATTGCCTTAAAAGATTCTGGCCAGACAATAACGTGCAATGCCGCCTCTGGCCAGAGGAATCAGAAGCTTTTGTGAACCGTGAACAAAATGAAAACATAATTTGTCATTATGGGTGGTAATTTCACCCGTTACCTTATAAATTCCGGCTCAGATTCAAGCTTACATCAGGTATATTATCCGAATGCAGAAAATTCTCAGCATCCGCGGCGCCCGCGAACATAACTTGCAGAATGTCAATATCGATATCCCCCGCGATGAGCTGGTGGTGATCACCGGTCTCTCAGGGTCGGGCAAGTCGTCGCTTGCCTTCGATACCATCTATGCAGAAGGGCAGCGCCGCTATGTCGAGAGCCTGTCGGCCTATGCGCGGCAGTTCCTGGAAATGATGCAGAAGCCTGATGTTGACCATATCGATGGCCTCAGTCCCGCTATCTCGATCGAACAGAAGACAACCTCGAAGAACCCCCGCTCTACGGTCGGCACGGTCACGGAGATATACGACTATCTGCGCCTGCTCTATGCCCGCATCGGCGTGCCCTATTCCCCGGCGACCGGCCTGCCGATTGCCAGCCAGACAGTCAGCCAGATGGTCGATCAGGTTCTTGCCATGGGGGATGGCAAACGGCTTTACCTGCTGGCCCCCATCGTGCGCGGCCGCAAGGGCGAATACCGCAAGGAATTTCTTGATCTTCGCAAGCGCGGGTTCCAGCGGGTCAAGGTCGATGGCGAGATTTACGACATTGAGGATACCCCCGAGCTCGACAAGCAGATCAAGCATCATATCGATGTGGTTGTCGATCGGGTCGTGATCAACGCAGACATTCAGGGTCGCCTTGCCGATTCGATTGAAACGGCGCTCGATCTTGCTGATGGGCTCTTCGCGGTGGAAGATGCCGACTCTAAAGAACGGACAATGTATTCCTCCAAGTTCGCCTGCCCGGTCTCCGGCTTCACGATCGAGGAAATCGAGCCGCGAATCTTCTCCTTCAACAACCCTTATGGCGCCTGTACGGCCTGCGGCGGCCTCGGCACCGAGATGTTCTTTGATCCCGACCAGATCGTGCCCGATGTGACGCTGACCCTGCGCGAAGGGGCCATTGCCCCCTGGTCGCGCTCCCAGACACCGGCCCCCTACTATATGCAGACACTGGAAGCCCTCGCCAAGCATTACGGCTTCACGACCACGGAGCCGTGGGAGGACATCCCGGAGGACGCCCGCAACGCGGTCCTGCATGGCACCGGGGAGGAGAAAATACAGATTACCTTCGATGATGGCTTGCGCACCTACAAGACCAACAAGCCGTTTGAAGGCGTGATCCCGAATATCGAACGGCGCTGGCGCGAAACCGACAGCGCCTGGGTGCGGGAGGATCTGGAGAAATACCAGGACAAGACCAACTGCTCCAAATGCGGCGGGCACCGGCTGAAGGAAGAAAGCCTCGCCATCCGCATCCATGACCATCATATCGGACAGGTTTGTGAGAAATCCATCCTCGATGCCCGTAAATGGTTCAAGGAGCTTTATGGCGTGCTGTCGGAGAAAGACAATTCCATCGCCGAACGGGTGCTGAAGGAAATCAATGAGCGGCTCGGCTTCCTTGTCGATGTCGGCCTTGAGTATCTGACGCTTTCGCGGGGTTCCGGCACGCTGTCGGGCGGAGAGAGCCAGCGTATTCGCCTTGCTTCCCAGATCGGTTCCGGCCTGACCGGCGTCCTCTATGTGCTCGACGAACCCTCTATCGGCCTACATCAGCGGGACAATGCCCGACTGCTCAAAACCCTCGTCAACCTGCGCGATCAGGGCAATTCCGTCATCGTCGTCGAGCATGATGAAGAAGCCATCCTGACTGCAGATCATGTGGTCGATATGGGGCCCCGCGCCGGCCGTCATGGCGGCCGTCTGATCGCACAAGGCACACCCGACGACATCATGAAAGCGCCAGAAAGCATCACCGGCAAGTATCTTTCGGGCGAGATGGAGGTACCGCTTCCCAAACAGCGGCGGGAGGTGAAGGAATCGCGCCAGATCCGCATTATCGGCGCCCGGCACAATAATCTGAAGCGCGTCAATGTGAATATCCCGCTCGGCACCTTTACCTGCGTCACCGGCGTATCGGGGGGCGGCAAATCCTCCCTGATTATTGAGACGCTCTACAAGGCCATCGCCAAGAAGCTCAACAACAACCGCAATCATCCCGGGCCGCATGATCGGATCGAGGGGATCGAATGGCTCGACAAGATCGTCGATATCGATCAGTCCCCCATCGGGCGGACCCCGCGCTCCAACCCGGCGACCTATACCGGGGCCTTCACGCCGATCCGGGAATGGTTTGCAGGGCTCCCCGAAGCCAAGGCGCGCGGCTATAAATCCGGCCGTTTCTCCTTCAACGTCAAGGGCGGCCGCTGCGAGGCCTGCAAGGGCGACGGCGTCATCAAGATCGAGATGCATTTCCTGCCCGATGTCTATGTGCAATGCGACGTCTGCAAAGGGGAGCGCTATAACCGCGAGACGCTGGAGATCAAGTTCAAGGACAAGTCGATCTATGACGTGCTGAACATGACTGTCGATGATGCGGCGGTCTTCTTCAAGGCGGTTCCGAATGTCCGCGAGAAGTTCGAAACCCTGCAACAGGTTGGCCTCGGCTATATCCATGTGGGGCAACAGGCGACGACCCTCTCCGGCGGTGAGGCGCAACGCGTCAAGCTGGCGAAGGAGCTGTCCCGCCGGGCGACAGGCCGCACGCTCTATATCCTTGATGAGCCGACCACGGGCCTCCATTTCGAGGATGTGCGGAAATTGATGGAGGTGTTGCAGGCGCTGGTCGATGCCGGGAACAGCGTCCTTGTGATCGAACATAACCTCGAAGTCATCAAGACCGCCGACTGGGTTGTCGATATGGGCCCGGATGGCGGCGATGCCGGTGGATATCTGGTTGCAGAAGGCACCCCGGAAGAGGTGGCCAAAGTGCCGGAAAGCTATACGGGGCAGTATCTGAAAGAGATTCTCGCGAAACGGCCCGCCGTCAAACAGGCGGTCGGAAAATCGAAACCGAAGAAGATAAAGAAGACGAAAGCCGCGTAATCCCATGACTGCCGAACTGAAACCGGTCCATGTCGTTGGCGGCGGCCTCGCGGGGAGTGAGGCCAGCTGGCAGATTGCAGCCAAAGGCGTGCCGGTCATCCTCCATGAAATGCGTCCCGTGCGCGGGACCGATGCCCATCTCACGGATGGGCTGGCGGAACTCGTCTGCTCCAATTCTTTCCGCTCGGACGATGCGGAGAACAACGCCGTCGGACTTCTCCACCGGGAAATGCGGGATCTCGGCTCGCTCATCATGGAAAGTGCGGATATCAACCGGGTGCCGGCGGGCGGCGCCCTCGCAGTCGACCGTAACGGCTTCTCCGCCTTTATTCAGGAGAGGATCGAGGCCCATCCGCTTATTACCCTCGCGCGGGAAGAAATCACCGACCTGCCGCCTGCCGACTGGGGCCAGGTGATTATTGCGACAGGCCCCCTTACCTCCGGCGCGCTTGCCGAAAAGATCCATGCCGCGACGGGCGCCGATGCCCTCGCCTTCTTCGATGCCATAGCCCCGATCGTCTATAGGGACAGCATCGATTTCAAGACAGCCTGGTTCCAGTCCCGCTATGACAAGGGCGACGGATCGGATTACATCAACTGCCCGATGACCGAAGCGCAATACAGGGAATTTATTCAGGCTCTTCTCGACGGCGGCAAGACGGAATTCAAGGACTGGGAGAAGAACACCCCCTATTTCGACGGCTGCCTGCCGATCGAGGTAATGGCGGAGCGCGGGCCGGAAACCCTCCGTTTCGGGCCGATGAAGCCGGTCGGCCTCACCAACCCCAATGCGGATGAAAAGCCCTACGCGGTTGTCCAGCTCCGGCAGGATAACAAGCTCGGCACCCTCTATAACATGGTTGGTTTTCAGACCAAGCTCACCTATGGGGAACAGAAACGCATCTTCCAGACCATCCCGGGGCTGGAGAAGGCGGAGTTTGCGCGCCTCGGCGGGCTGCACCGAAATACCTTCATCAACAGTCCCGAAGTACTGGATGAACAACTTCGCCTAAAGGCTTATCCTTACATTCGTTTTGCGGGCCAGATTACCGGTGTCGAAGGCTATGTCGAAAGCACGGCCATCGGCCTGATGACCGGCCGTCTTGCGGCCGCAGATGTCACGGGCGATCACTTCGCCTTGCCGCCTGCAACGACGGCGATGGGCGCGATCCTCGGTCATATCACCGGCGGAGCGGACGCCAAGACCTTCCAGCCGATGAATGTCAACTTCGGCCTGTTCCCACAACCGGAAGGCCGGGTCAGGAAAAAGGATCGCAAGCAGGCCTATACGGGACGCGCCGCGACGGATTTTTCAGACTGGATGTCACAATCCGCTCCAGTTGAACAAACCCGGCCCTAAACGCGCAAAGCCGCAGCTGCCTTACATTTCATCCGCCTTGGTAACCTTTTGTATAGAATATCCTTCTATACTCACGGACAGGTAAATATGCGGCAGTCTTCCAAACATCGGGCAGCGGCATAAGGACATGGCACTGAACCGGAAACAGGTATGAGCAACTTGCAGGCAAATCAGGTGGACGCAGAGAACGCGGCATCTGATTCAGGAGATGAGAAACGCGATCCTAATGTATATTTCGCGTTTGACCATAAGATATTCAAAGTCGCAGGCAGCTATTTCCGTCTGACTCACGACACGCGGGAACCCTGTTACTATGTCAATCTCGGCGAGATGAAGGGGGCAATCCCGACAAAGACCCTGTGTGGCGAATTCGGCATCGAAAAGGACAGCTCCGATGCGCAGCTTCTCGCCACGATTGGCAGCGCGCTGAAATTCGTCAATGAAATCCGCCCCAATGATTCCATCCCGCGCGAGCTTCTGGATGGCTCCGCCTCCTGGTCGATCAGCGATTCCCACAAGGAAATCGCCCGCGGCCGTATCACGGTGCAGCTCGTTTCCTGGATGAGCGGGAATGAGGAAATCGTCCATAACATCAAGGAATTGGAAACGATCTCCAATGACCCGGAGACGAAAGAGAATGTCCAGAAAGCCTTCCGGGAAATTGCTGAAAAACTCGGCATCAAGCGTGAAGACGTGGTTGCCAAGATTGACGACGTTATCCGCGAACTCGCCTATATCGAGGCGCTGCGGGACTATTACACCGGTATCAAGAAGATCAGCACAAACCTCCAGCGGCTGGCCTCGCTGTATCGGCGGGACCGCTCGACCTCGGAGGAACTGAACCGGATGCAGATCCTGATCGATCCGGTGATCAAGAAATTTGATCGGACCTTTACGGAAATTGACGGCCAGACCTGCGAGGTGATGGTCATCCTGAAGAACTTCCAGCCGACAGTCGACACCATCCGGCGGACCCGCGATGACCTGCATCAGCGGTTCATGGTCTGGCGTGACATGGTGGATAGTTGGGATGGCGTGATCGTCGAGGAAGGACCGGAAGTCGAACGGCTGTTGAAACTGACTTACCAGTTCCTCGCCCGGAACTTCATGCAGTCACAGACCTGGCGTCTGGGCGGCTTGTAAGCCGAAGACATCGTTACCGGCCCAGAGACAACGCCATAATTTTCCGAACCGGACCGATCTCCATTTTCGAATGCGCGGGATCAAAGCCCGCCGCGCGAAGGCGGCTGAGATACAGCGATGTCAGCGCGGCAAGCCGGAAGGCAGGTTTCTCGGATTTCGGGCGCTGTGCGACAAGCTTGCCCGCGATCTCCTGCTCCTGCCTTGCCAATTCAGTCAGTTTTCCCACGATTTTGAAGAACGCCTGCCGGTTCTCCGAACTGAACAGACTTTCCGCCGTGAGACTTTCCGCCCGGATCATCTCATCGGGGATACGCAAAACATCCTGCGCAACATGATGGGGAATGGCGCGGATAATACCGGTCAGGGCATAAGCCTTGCCGACGGCGCGCGCCGCAGCTTCCCCCTCCGTTTCCCTGCCCCCTGACATTCGGAAAACGAGACGGTTGAGAAGACCACCCGTCTCGTCCGCATAGTCGAGCAGTTCCCCGGCAGTTGCAAACGGCAGCGGGTCGAGGTCCAGCGCCCGGACATCAATCATCCGCAGCAGCATCGCAGGATCGAGTTCGTGCGCCGGAATGATTTCCGCAAGAGATTCGGCGACCGGATGGACAGGTGGCTTTCCCTGTTCCTCTATGGCCTTCAGGGCATCACGCCACCATTGCAGGCGAATATCACCCAGAAGCGGCTCCGAGACGGTTTCGCGCACGCGGGCGATCTCTGCATGAAAGGCGAGCAGCGCGAACAGCCCCGGCCGGACGGACGGCGGCGCAAAAAGCGTGGTCAGCCAGCGGTCGTAATCATAGCGTTTCACTTCGCCGGATAAATAGCCGTTCTGGTCCGTTTCCGTCACAGATGTTGTCATCTTTTAAATAGAATCATTATAAAAAACTGGAAGCCTGCTTAAATTGGTATATATCTGTAGGGACAACATATAGCGAGTTCTTTCCCCTGTCAGGGGCTTGAATTTTCACCGAAGAATAAACAACGATTTGACCACTAAAAACGGTAAGAGGATAATCATGGCTTTTGAACTTCCCCCCCTCCCTTATGCTAAAGACGCTCTGGAGCCGCATATTTCCGCAAACACGCTGGATTTCCATCATGGGAAACATCACAACACCTATGTGACGAACCTGAACAACATGCTGGAAAACGACTCCCGGACGCTTGAGGAGATCATGAAGGACACAGCCGGAGATTCTTCCAAGGCCGGTGTCTTTAACAACGCTGCCCAGGTCTGGAACCATACCTTCTACTGGCACTCAATGAAGCCGGGTGGCGGCGGCAAACCGGCCGGTGCAATTGCCGCGAAAATCGATGAAGATTTCGGTTCCTACGATAAATTTGTCGAAGAATTCAAAACCGCCGGCGCGACCCAGTTCGGAAGCGGCTGGGCCTGGCTGGTTCTCGACGGCGGCAAGCTGAAAGTCACCAAAACCCCGAATGCAGAATGCCCGTTGACCGATGGAAAGACACCGATCCTGACCATGGACGTCTGGGAGCATGCCTACTATCTCGACTATCAGAATGCCCGTCCGAAATATATCGAGACATTCCTGAACAGCCTGGTGAACTGGGATTTCGCGAACGAAAATCTCTCCAAGGCATAAGACATAGCTTGTCGAAACAAAGGCGCTTCCCGCGGGAAGCGCCTTTTTTCATGGCTGCCGTTAGAACAGGTTCTGCGCTGACACCATTGCATAGAGCATCGGGATCGATAGCAGAGTATTCGTTCTGGAAAACAGCATCGCGGTCCGGGCTGAGGCCGCCTTTGTCGCCGCATCTGCATCGACAATACCAAGGGCCTTTTTCTGGTTGGGCCAGATCACGAACCAGACATTAAACCACATGATAATGCCGAGCCACATGCCGATCCCAATGGCAAGGCTCTTGTCAACGACGAAGCCTTCCATGGCGCCAAGGGTGAGCGCATCGAGCAGATATCCGTTCATCATCGCCAGCAGTAACCCGGTGACAATCGTCGCCATCGCCGCCCAGCGGAACCAGAAGAGAGCGGCCGGCGCGATCACCTTGCCGATTGCCGGTTTCTGCTCATCGGGAATATTGGGCATATTCGGGATCTGCACGAAGTTGAAATAATAGAGCAACCCGACCCACATGACGCCGCTCAGGACATGCAGCCAGCGCATAATGAAGGCACTATAGGCATGTCCGCCCATGTCGAAACCACCGCCCGTCACCGCGCTGACGATAACCACCATGATGATGGTCAGGACGATGCCCGCAATAACCGTATTTCTGAGGTTTGATAATATCGCCGCCATAACCTTTCCCCTTTCCAAGGACACTACTGAAGGGGAATCATAAGTCTGGCTGATGGTAAATGTAAAGTCTCTAATATATAAGCGGGATCAGACGGCGATCAGCGCCGCAGCAACCTTCCGGCGCTCCAGCAGCAGGACATTGTAGGTCCGGACGGCGGGCCCGGTTCCCATGGCATCGATGACGATCCCTTTGTCCCGCAGGGCCGTGCGAATATCCTCCTCGATAAAGGCCATGGATGTGCCACAGCCGATCAGCAGTATTTCGATATCCTCACTCGCCGCGATCAGCTCCGACAGACTTTCCAGTGTCAACTGATCGATATCCTCAATCGGCCAGGGCCGGGTCTCCTCCGGCATGACAAGGACCGAACCATCATAACGGACCCCGCTCACACGAAAACCTTCATCTCCATAGCTGTTGATGAGTTGCTGTCCTTCCCTCGGAAGGCCGGAAATGTCCTGCATGCCGTCTCCTCAAGCGGACGCCGGGGCGTCAGCTTTTTTCTTCGGCGTTATCATCTGTTCTCTCGGCGCCCTGAAATCCGTCATCTTCCTCTTTCTGGTGAGTAAGACCGATATGCAGGAGAATCGGTGCGGCGACAAAAATCGACGAATAGGTACCCACGACGACGCCGAAGATCATGGCCATCGCAAAACCCCGGATCACCTCTCCCCCGAAAATGTAGAGCGCGAGAAGGGCGAGTAAAGTCGTCAACGAGGTCATCGTCGTCCGCGTCAATGTCTCGTTGATCGAGAGATTAATCAGATCCTTTACCGTCAGCTTCTTGAAGCGCCGGAAATTCTCGCGAATCCGGTCATAGACAACCACCGTATCGTTGATGGAATAGCCGACAATCGTCAAAATCGCCGCAACAGAGGCAAGGTTGAACTCAATTCCGGTGAGCGAGAACATGCCAATGGTCAGTACGACGTCATGCACCAGCGCAATTACCGCGCCCACCGAATAATGCCATTCAAAGCGGAGCCAGATATAGATCAGCATCGCCAGAACCGCGACGATCACCGCTTCCGTCGCGGCGATCACCAGTTCCTCGGACACGGTCGGGCCGACAAACTCCACCCGGCGATAGGAAATGGCCTCGCCATAATCAGATGCCAGCTGCTGCTTGATGATATTAACTGCCTCTTCCTGAGCGGAAGCATCGCCTTCCTGCCGCTGCACCCGGATCAGGATTTCAGTGTCGCTGCCAAAGGTTTGCAAGGCAATCTGCCCAAGCTCAAGGCCGCCGAGGGACGAGCGCATATCACTGAGTTCCGGCGGCGTTTCAGTCCCGATTTCAATCAAGATACCGCCCTCGAAGTCGATGCCCTTGTTCACGCCGACGGAGAAGAACATGATCGCCGACCCCAGCATCAACAATGCGGATAAGGTAAAGGCCAGCATCCTGAATTTCAGGAAAGGAATATTGGTATTGTCCGGGACCAGCTTGAGTTTATACATCTTTCCGGTTCCCCTAAATCTCGAGTGTCTTCGGCCGCTTGCGCTGCATCCAGAAGGATATCAGCATGCGCGAGAGCATGATTGCCGTAAACATGGAACAGATAATCCCGATCAGCAGCGTTACCGCAAAGCCCTTGACCGGACCGGAGCCCATAACAAACAGGATAATGGCGGCAATACCGGTCGTCACGTTCGCATCGACAATCGTCGTAAAGGCGCGGGAAAAACCAGATTCCACAGCGTTCAGTGGAGATTTCCCAACTCGAATTTCCTCCCGGATACGCTCGAAAATCAGAACATTCGCATCCACCGCCATACCGATAGTGAGCACGATACCGGCGATACCGGGAAGCGTCAGCGTCGCGCCGAGGACCGAGAGTACCGCCATGATCAGGAAGATATTCATGGCCAGCGCTACATTGGCGATAAGCCCGAACAGGCCATAGCTTGCGACCATGAAGACCGCGACGGCGATGATGCCGATGATCCCGGCAACCTCACCGGCGGCAATGGAGTCCGCGCCAAGGTCAGGCCCGACGGAGCGTTCCTCCAGAATATCAAGGGGCGCCGGCAAGGCACCGGCGCGGAGTAGCAGCGCGAGATCCTGCGCGCCTGCCACGTTGAAGCCGCCGCTGATGACGGCCGAGCCGCCCAGAATGGGTTCATTGATCCGCGGTGCGCTGACGACCTTCTCGTCGAGGACAATCGCAAAGGGTTTTCCGACATTATCGGTCGTTGCCCGCCCGAATTGCTTGGCGCCCAGCCCGTCAAAGCGGATGGAAACCACCGGCTGACCGTCCTGGAAAGTGGCCTGCGCATCCTCAAGGTTTTCGCCGGACACCATGACCCGGCTCTTGATGATGTAGTCCCGCCCGTTCTCCTCAAGCGCGGGAAGCCGTTTCGATCCCGGCGGCACCCGTCCCGCAGCCCCGACATCTGCCGTCAGATCGACCAGATGGAAGGTAAGCTGCGCAGTCTCGCCGAGCAGCCGCTTGATCCGGTCAGGATCATCAACGCCCGGAAGCTGGACCAGAATCCGGTCCGTTCCCTGCCGCTGGATGGTTGGTTCATTGACGCCGGTTTCATCGACGCGGCGGCGGACAATCTCGATCGACTGATCGACAGCGGCGCTGAGACGCTGAATGATGGCCTGCTCGCTCGGCGTTAGGGTGACACGCCCACTGCCATCAACTTCGATCACTACATCGCGCTGCCCATTGGCCATGATATTGGAGAGGCTGGATAGCCGCTCACGCGCCTTGCTTTCATCCGCCGGGTTACGCAAGCTGAAAGAAACCGCCGTCCCGTCATGCGCTAAATCGCGATAGCCGACATTGTCGCCCTGCTGGCGCAGGCTGTCGCGCACGCCATCCACCAAGCTGTCCATCATCTTGGTCTTGACGGCCGCGGCATCGACCTGCAACAGCAGATGCGAGCCGCCTTGCAGATCAAGTCCGAGGTTTAGCTGCTTCGACGGTATCCAGTCGGGCAGCCCGCTTAAGCTGGATTTGCTGACGAAATTGGGAAGTGTATAGATTATCCCGAAGGCGCAAACAATCGCGACAACGATAATCTTCCACATCGGGAAGCGGTTCATAAGGCAGGGCCGTTATTTTTTGAAAAACTTGGAGACCGGATTGCCTCCCTCGGGCTTGTCCCCTTCTGTCTTTGTCTCTCCTGCAGGTGCCGCCTGAGCGGGCTCACCCTTGGCCTTGACGTCGGTCAGGGTCGATTTCACAATATCGATACGGACATCCGGCGCCACTTCAATCTGGACAACGCCATCCTCGCGCACCTTTGTCACCTTGCCCATGATACCACCGGCAGTCACGACATTGTCGCCACGGCGCACGGCATCAATCATCGCGCGGTGCTGCTTGGCACGTTTCTGCTGCGGGCGGATGAGAAGGAAGTAAAACACGACGCCGATCAACACCAGCGGCAGAAGTTGGGTAAGTCCTTGGTCCATTGCAATCGGTCCTTTGGTACAAATCGTGACGAAGAGGCCGCAAACCGGCACGACCTCCATGAATTTCCTGAACGACTTTTATATTGTTCCTGCCCCGCAATGCAAGCCGCAATCCTGAATCCGCGTACAATTGAGGAGGCATCCCTGCATCTGTCATTATCGGACGCTTGAACATTCCGCCGTATGGTGGCATTTATGATGCCTGTCCCGTAAATTGGGGTCCGCCCCGTCCGATTTCAATTGGTGAATATGAGTAACGAACAAATTCTCGCGCAATTGCAGCGCATTGCCGACAGCCTAGAGCGGATGACACCGCCGGAACGGGCAACCTCCGATATCAACAGCGGCGATGCATTCGTCTGGGAAGCCGAGAGCAACTGGCTCCGTCCGATCCCGAAGGTCAACCATGTGGATATGTCCATCCTGCACGGGATCGACCGAGTGCGCGATATTCTGTATGAGAATACTCTTCGCTTTGCCAAGGGTTTACCGGCCAATAATGCACTTCTGTGGGGCGCTCGCGGCATGGGGAAAAGCTCCCTTGTCAAAGCCTCCCATGCCCAGGTCAACAGCGACCTCGACACGCCGCTGGTCCTGATCGAAATCCATCGCGAGGATATTCCGTCCCTGCCGATCCTGATGCAGCAACTGCAAGCGACGAAGCGGCGCTGCATCATTTTCTGCGACGACCTCTCCTTTGACAGTGACGATTCCACCTATAAATCACTCAAGACCGTGCTCGACGGCGGGCTGGAGGGACGTCCCTCCAACGTTCTATTCTACGCCACCTCCAACCGCCGCCATATGATGCGCCGGGACATGATCGAGAATGAGCGCTCCACGGCCATCATGCCCTCCGAGGCGATTGAGGAAAAAGTCTCCCTCTCCGACCGTTTCGGGCTCTGGCTCGGCTTTCATAGTTGCTCGCAGGACGAATATCTGGAAATGATTCGCCGCTATCTCAAGCATTTCAACATCCCGATCAGCGAGGAGGAATTCGTTCCCGAAGCCATTGAATGGACGCGGACGCGCGGATCCCGCTCGGGCCGCGTCGCCTGGCAATATATTCAGGATGTCGCGGGGCGCACGGGAACGACGCTCGGCTGAGCGCGGAACTGGTCTAGATGGAAGGAGACGGCAATTGGAAGCGGATTTCTGGCATGACAAATGGACGAAGAATGAAATCGGCTTCCATCAAACCAAGCCCAACACGCTGCTGGAATGCTATTTCGACAAGCTCCCGCTGACGAAGGGGCAGCGCGTCTTCCTGCCGCTCTGTGGCAAGACACTGGATATCGGATGGCTGTTATCGCAGGGTTTCCGGGTTGCCGGCGCGGAATTGAGCGAGGCCGCGATCAAACAGCTCTTTGACGAGCTCGACATGAAACCTGATATCTACGATGTTGGCCCGTTTCAGCATTATCACGCGAAAGGCATCGATATTTTCGTCGGTGATATCTTCGAGCTCACCGCCGATATGCTTGGGCACGTCGATGGCGTTTACGACCGCGCGGCGCTTGTCGCCCTGCCGGCCGACATGCGCGGCCCCTATACGCAGCATCTTGCCCGGATCACGGGCACCGCGCCGCAGCTCCTGCTTTGCTTTGAATATGACCAGACGCAGATGAGCGGTCCGCCCTTCTCCATAGACGGACAGGAAGTCATGCGGCATTATCAGGAAAGCTACGATATTACCCTTCTGGAGCGATCAGAGCTCAAGGGTGGCTTCAAAGGCAGGATACCGGCGGAGGAGACCGCCTGGCTGCTGGAGAGGCGCTAATTGAGGCCTGATCATTACCTCCGGGGTAATTGTCTTCGCTACGCCCAGAGGTAGACTGACGGTATTCACCATTGAGCAGAGAAGAAAAACATGTCCCAGAATGACCTGACCGCCTATATCCACGAAAGAATGCCGCTGACGGCAACGCTTGGCATTCAATGTACGAAGATGTCTCCGGAAGAAGTTATCCTGACCCTCGAGTGGGCGTCAGGCCTTTGCACCGGAGCCGGTATCCTTCATGGCGGCGCGATCATGGCGCTCGCCGACTCCGCGGGCGGCGCAGCGGCCTTTGCCAACCTGCCACAAGGATCCGGCGGGACCTCAACCATTGAATCGAAAACCAACTTCCTTGGCGCCGTTCGGGAGGGAACCGTCACCGCAACGGCAAAGCCGCTTCATATTGGCGGGTCGACCATCGTCATCGAGACGGAATTGCGCAATGATACCGGGAAACTGGTGGGCAAGGTGACCCAGACGCAGACCGTGCTGCGGCCCCGCGCCTAATCCAGCATGGCGACCGGGTTGATGGCCCGGCCTTTTTTACGGATTTCGAAATGCAGCTGGCTCTCGGTCACACTGCCCGATGATCCGGCATAAGCGATGATGTCGCCTTTCTTGACCGCATCGCCCTTGGCAACCACGGCCCGGTCCGTATGGCCATAGGCGGTCACATAGCCGTCCGCATGGGAAATCAGCAAGAGATTGCCGAACGACCGCATTTCATTGCCGACATAGGAAACAACGCCGTTTTCCGCCGCGCGGATAGGCGTTCCCTGCTTCACGGCAATATTCAGCCCGTCGTTATGAAAGCCAGTTTTCTTCTTGCCGAAGCCGGAAATAATCTGGCCTTTTACCGGCCAGGCGAAAGACTTGCCGCTCCGTTTCGGCGGTGTCTTGATGGAATATTGCCGCTTCGGGACCGGCGGAATATCAAGCTTCGCGACCTGATAGCCGGGCTCTGTCTTGGCGGGCGCCGCTTTTGGTGCAGGCGCAGCGGCGCTTGGCGCCGATGTCACAACGGCCGGAACCGTTTCCGATTTCGGTACATCAACGACTTCCGGCAGGGAATTGATCACCACCGCCTTTTTCGCCTGCGGTGCGGCGGTCACTGTCGGCGTAATCCACTGGGTCGAGGACGCGGACGCGACCCGTACCTCCCCCTGGTTCTTGATCGGGATTTGCAGCTTCGCCCCCGGCATCAGGGTGTAGGGCGCCGCCAGAAAATTGAAATGGGCGACCTCCGCCGTTTCCAGATCATAGACCCGGGAAATGGCATAAAGCGTCTCACCTGGGCGTACCGAATGATTGCGGAACGCTGGTATTTTCAGCTGCTGCCCCGGATAGATCCGAAAAGGCTCCCGCATATTGTTCATCGCAATGACGGCCTGCACCGGCACATTGTTCCGCTCTGCAAGGCCAGAGAGCGTGTCGCCGCTGTTCACGGTGATATGCTGATAGGAAAGTTCCTGATAAGAGGGTGAGAAATCGGCAGGCATGGAGACCTTGGTCGCCATCGGCTCCGGCCGCGGCACATTAATGACCTTGGCGTTCCGAACCCGCGGCAGATAGTCGTCATAAAGGCAGCCCGCCAGGATTGGCAGCAACAGGCATACACAGGTAACGCGACTGAAAAAGGATACATACCTCGCCATAATAGCGCCAATATTAAGCATAAACGGCCGCGAATCACAACAAAATTTACCACATACAACATATAGTGCTAAATTAAGATTATTCAGCAACCCCTTGAACCATTGGCACGAATCGAACCGGCAACAGAACCTCTTCCGAGACGTTACCTTTCTCATCCTTGGTTACCCGCAGGATATGCTGATCGGCGGAGTCCTTGCCCACCGGCAGGATCATGATTCCGTCATGTCCAAGTTGATCGAGGAGGGCTTCGGGCACTTCCTCGGAAGCGGCGGTCACGATTATCCGGTCAAACGGCGCCTGTTCCGGCCAGCCTTTGTATCCGTCTCCGTAGCGGGTGGTGATATTGGTGATTTTAAGGTCCTCGAACACCGCTTCGGCCGTCTCCAGGAGATTGCGGTACCGCTCGATCGAGTAGACCCGGCGGCATAGCCGCGCCAGGATCGCCGCCTGATATCCGGACCCGGTCCCGATCTCCAGCACCTTGCGCCGCTTGTCTAGCTTTAAAAGCTGCGTCATATAGGCGACCACATAGGGCTGGCTGATGGTCTGGCCGCTGGAAATGGGAAGGGCGATATTCTCATAAGCGCGGTCGCGGAATGTCTTCGGCACGAAGGCATCGCGGGACACCCGCTCGACTGCCGACAGAACGTCGGTATTGCTGATCCCCTGCCGGCGAAGCTCCATAATCAGGCGGATTTTCTGGGCCGGGTTATCGATCACGCAAAAACACTCTTTATCCGGTCCGCCAGCGCCACCTTGGTCAGGTTCAGCTTGAGCGGGGTAATGGAAACCCGGCCGTTGGCGACGGACCACAGATCCGTTCCCTTGGGCGGATCGCCGAATGACGGCCGGTACCCGAGCCAGAAATATTCCCGCCCGCGGGCATCGACCCGGTTGTCGATAGAGAGATTGGAAAGATCGCGCTTGCCCTGCTCGGTCACATCGATGCTCTTGACCTGGACCTTCGGCACCGCCGGGAAGTTGAGATTGATCAGGACATCCGGTCCCCATTCGAAATCCAGCAGCTTGCGGATGATATCGGGCGCCAGCGTCTCCGCCGTGTCCCAGTGGAAGGTGGCACCGTCCGGAGCGACACACTGGCTGAGCGCAATGGACCGCACGCCCAGCAGCGCGCCTTCGCTCGCCGCCGCGACGGTGCCGGAATAAAGCACATCCTCGCCAAGGTTTCCGCCCCGGTTGACCCCCGACAGGATCAGATCGGGCCGCTCATCTTTGAACAGGTAATTCATCGCCATCATGACGCAGTCCGTCGGCGTTCCCTCAACGGCATATTCCTTGTCGCCATGTTTGGTGATGCGGATCGGGTCATGCAACGTCAGGGAGCGCGAGGCGCCGCTTTGCTCTTTTTCCGGGGCCGCCACATAGATATCGTCGGAAAGCTCCGCCGCGATGCGCCTCAGCGTTTCCATTCCGGGCGCATGAAACCCGTCGTCATTGGTCAATAGAATTCGCAAAATACTCTTCCTTTTCTTATTCTTTTTCTGCCCGGATTTCCGTAACGCCGCCCATATAGGGCACCAGGACATCCGGGATTTTAATGACACCATCGGCCTGCTGGTAATTCTCCATCACCGCAATCAATGTCCGCCCGACAGCAAGACCGGAGCCGTTCAGGGTATGGACGAAATGCGTCCCCTTGCCGCCGTCAGGGCGGTAGCGCCCCTTCATCCGGCGCGCTTGGAAGTCGCCACAGTTCGAACAGCTTGAAATCTCGCGGTAGGTATCCTGCCCCGGCAGCCAGACCTCAATATCATAGGTCTTGCGCGCACCGAAGCCGGTATCGCCGGTACAGAGCACAACCACCCGATACGGCAGGCCCAGCCGTTTGAGAATATCCTCCGCGCAGGCGGTCATCCGCTCATGTTCTTCGGCGGATTGCTCCGGCGTCGTGATCGAAACCATCTCGACCTTCGCGAACTGATGCTGTCGCAGCATACCCGCCGTATCCTTGCCGGCAGAGCCCGCTTCGGAACGGAAACAGAGCGTATGGGCGGTAAAGCGCTTCGGCAATTCAGCCTCGCTCACAATACAGTCGCGCACGAGATTGGTGAGCGGCACTTCGGCGGTCGGGATCATGTAATGCCCGTCCCCCGTCTTGTACAGATCATCCTCGAACTTGGGGAGCTGTCCGGTGCCGAACAGGCTGTCACCGCGCACCATCACCGGCGGGGAGACTTCGAGATAGCCCTTCTCCTGCGTATGCACATCGAGCATGAAGGCCGCCAGCCCGCGTTCCAGCCGGGCAATCTGGCCGCTGGTAACGACGAACCGCGCACCGGAGATTTTCGCCGCCGTTTCAAAATCCATCAGTCCCAGAGCATCGCCAAGCTCATAATGTTCCTTCGGCTTGAAATCGAACGCCGGAATATCGCCAACCCGGCGCAACTCGACATTCTCCGCCTCGCTCTCACCGTCGGGCACGTCCGTATCCAGAATATTGGGCAGCACGGAAAGCGCCGTATCAAGCTCCGCCTGCAGATCGCGCTCGCGCGCCTCCAGCTCTTGCGCGGCACCTTTGAGGTCCGCGACCTCCCGGATCAGGGCGTCGGCATCCCCGCCGGACGCCTTCGCCTTGCCGATTTCCTTCGCAACCGCATTCCGCCGGGCCTGCACTTCCTGCATGTCCGTCTGGATTTTCCGCTTGTCCGCATCGAGGGAAAGAAGAGCCCCGGACTGCGGCGGCAGGCCACGACGGGCCATGGCGGCATCAAAAGCTTCCGGGTTTTCCCTGATCCATTTTAAATCGAGCATAGATACGTCATTTCGGTTT
>TARA_R110000787_G_scaffold215191_4_pt1 | contig 40187 bp, 42 predicted proteins | sample TARA_R110000787 | Tara Oceans TARA_R110000787 (sample SAMEA4397920) | marine metagenome | biome: Polar Biome; feature: [DCM] deep chlorophyll maximum layer (ENVO:01000326); material: water (ENVO:00002006), including particulate matter (ENVO:01000060) such as... | depth 35 m | reverse complement strand
CCGGGTGCGGGCGTTCGATGTGGCGACCTTCGTCGCCCACGGCGCAGCGCAGATCGGTATCGTCGGATCCGATGTGATCGAGGAATTCGGCTATAGCGAGCTTTACGCGCCGGTCGATCTCGGCATCGGCCGCTGCCGCCTGTCGGTGGCGCAGCCGAAGGATGATGCGGAGCAGGTCGGCAATATTTCCCATCTCCGGGTCGCGACCAAATATCCCAATCTCACCAGCCGCTATTTCGAGAGCAAGGGCATTCAGGCCGAGTGCGTGAAGCTGAACGGCGCGATGGAACTGGCACCATCATTGGGCCTGTCGCGGCATATCGTCGATCTGGTCGAATCGGGCAGCACGTTGAAAGCGAACAATCTGGTCGAGACCGACCGGATACTGGATATTTCCGGCCGTCTGGTCGTCAACCGCGCGGCGTATAAGATGCGCAGCGCCGAACTGACGCCGCTGGTGCAGAAATTCCGCGAGCTGGCGGGGCAGGTCTGATGTCGATGCGGATGGCTATCACCGACACCGGTTTTGCCGAAGCCTTTGACGCGCTGGTCAACGCCCGGCGCGAGGCGGACGACGATGTGTCTGCCGATGTGCGGGCGATTATCCAGGATGTCCGCGATCGCGGCGATGAAGCCGTTGCGCAGCTGACCGGCAAGTTTGACCAGCATGATCTGGAGCAGACCGGCTGGCGGGTGGACAAGGCCGAGTCAGCCGCTGCATTGGAAGATTTGGAAGCATCTTTGCGGATCGCGCTGGAACTGGCGGCCTTAAGAATTCGTGATTATCATGAGGGACAACTTCCTGATAACAGGGACTATATGGACGATGCCGGCGTGCGCATCGGCGCTCGCTGGAACGGCGTAGAGCGCGCAGGCATCTATATTCCCGGTGGCCGCGCCGCCTATCCGTCTTCGGTGCTGATGAACGCCATTCCGGCCAAGGTTGCCGGTGTCGAGCGGATCATCATGGTGACCCCGGCACCCGGCGGTTATATAAACCCGCTGGTGCTGGCCGCAGCCGAACTGGCCGGAGTCGACGAAATCTGGCGGATTGGCGGCGCGCAAGCGGTGGCGGCGCTGGCTTATGGTACGGAAAAAATTGCGCCGGTTGACGTCATCACCGGCCCCGGCAACGCCTGGGTAGCGGAAGCGAAACGGCAGGTTTTCGGGGTTGTCGGCATCGATATGGTCGCTGGTCCATCGGAAATTGTCGTCGTTGCCGATGGCAAGAATGATCCCGACTGGATTGCCGCCGACCTGCTCAGCCAGGCCGAACATGATCCGACCAGCCAATCAATATTATTCACAAATGATGAGAAGTTTGCCGAACAAGTTTCTGCAAAAATTGATGAACAGTTGAAGATTCTGGCAACGTCGGAGACCGCGACGACCAGCTGGAATGACAATGGCGCGATCATCATCGTCGACCGGCTGGAACAGGCGCTTCCTCTGGTCGACCGTTTGGCTGCCGAACATCTCGAGCTGGCGGTCGACGATCCCGACGCCATGTTCAAGAAGATCCGCCACGCCGGTTCGGTCTTTCTCGGTCGGCACACGCCCGAGGCCGTTGGTGATTATGTCGCCGGGCCCAACCATGTATTGCCAACCGGAAGGCGGGCGCGTTTCTCGTCCGGCCTTTCGGTCACCGACTTCATGAAACGCACCAGCTTCATACATTGCGATGAACAGGCTCTTCGCAACATCGGTCCGGCTGCGGTTGCTTTGGCAAAAGCAGAGGGCTTGCCAGCACATGCCGCCAGCGTACAGAAGCGGCTCGACCGGCGCTGACAATCAGCAGAAAGAAGATATCCATGACTATTTCCCTATATGATGCCGTAATTCCAACCCAGTTGCAGATCATCGCAGCCGTCCGCGAGCTGGTTGACGAAGCGAAAGCCCATTGCCAAGAAAAGGGCATGGCGCCGGACGAGATTATTGGCGCACGGCTGATCGAGGATATGCAGCCATTTTCCTATCAGGTGAAATGCTGCCGCGAACATTCTCTGGGCGCGATTGAAGCTGTCAGAGAAGGCGTGTTTACGCCAAGTCTGGCCGCGCCACCCACCGACTGGGCCGGCCTGTATGAAAAGCTCGACGAAGCAAAGGCCGGGCTGGAAGCGGTCACGGAAGCCGAGATGGAGGGATTTATCGGCCAGCATATGGAATTCCGGTTCAAGGATGCCGTGATGCCTTTCACCGCCGAGAATTTTCTGCTGAGCTTTGCCCAGCCGAATTTCTATTTTCATGCCACAACGGCCTATGACCTGCTCCGCGAGAACGGACTACGGATTGGCAAACGTGACTTTCTCGGCATGCCACGGATGAAAAAAATATGACCGCAAAATCCACATCCCGCTCCGCCGCCCGGCTGGCAGCGGTCCAGGCGCTGTTCCAGCACCAGATGGAAAAGACGCCGGTGACGAAGCTGATCAAGGAATTTCATGATCACCGTCTCGGCAAGGAAATCGAGGATGACCAATATCATCCGGCCGAGCGTGATTTTTTCGATGATCTGGTCATTGGCGTGACATCGCGCCAGCCGGAAATCGACGAACTGGTGGCTTCGAAACTGGCCTCGGGCTGGACGCTGGGGCGTCTCGACAAGACGATGGTCCAGATACTTCGCTGCGGAACATTTGAATTGGTCGCACATGAGGATGTGCCGATCGCAACCGTGATTGACGAGTATCTGGATGTGGCGCATGCCTTTTTCAACAAAAAGGATGCCGGTTTTGTAAACGGGCTGCTGGATAGTATCGCGAAGCAGGTTCGGGGTTGATCGAAAACCCCCGGCTGCCACGGGGGAAACGGATTGTCAGACTTCACGGGCCAGACTGATATTATAGCCCGTGACATTTCCGTTCCGGAAATCTTCGCGGCAGGACCGCTCTGTTCATCCGCTGTTCCAATTGCGCCTGCTATGCGGGCCGGCGCGCCGCATATATTCATTGGATTTGCCCCACAGGCAGCGGTCAGCAAGCGCGCCAACGCTTCCATCAGAATGGCACTGGAGCACGCCCTCTCTTGAACGAATTACAATTTATCGACCGCTTAAAGGCCATCACCACCCATCCGGCAGCACGCGGACTGGTCGACGATGTCGCGATGATGCCGTTCGGCCGGCACAAGCTGGTGATGACCCATGACATGATGGTCGAGGGGGTGCATTTCCTTCCCGATGCCGACCCTGCCGATGTCGCGTGGAAGCTGGTTGCGGTGAATCTTTCCGATCTGGCGGCAAAGGGCGCGAAGCCGCTCGGCGTCCTGCTCGGTTACGGCCGCACGTCCGGTGATCAATGGGATGCCGCTTTCGTCGAGGGTCTGAAGCAGGCAATTGACCGCTTTGCGGTGCCGCTCCTTGGCGGCGACACGGTGGCAATGGGTGAAAATGCTCCGAGAACCTTTGGCCTGACCGCCATTGGCGAAGCAAAAGGCCATATCGTGCCCTCGCGCAGCAACGCGAAGCCGGGCAACGCCGTCTATGTCACCGGAACCATTGGTGACGCCTGGGCAGGCCTGCAGATCGCTTCGGGATTGCTCCGGTCAACCGACATCGACGTCACGGCGTCGCTGTTGAAAGCGCACACGCGTCCGGTGCCGAGACTGGAAGAGGGCCGGGCATTGTCCAATCTGGTCAGCAGCATGATGGATGTTTCGGACGGGCTGTTGCTCGACGCATCGCGGATCGCAGCGGCCAGTGGCATACAGATTGAAATCGATCTGGCGGAAATTCCGCTATCCAAACAATTCCAGACTTTGGTCGGTGACGATCGCGAGGCACGGATCAAGGCAGCGACCGGTGGCGATGACTATCAGCTGCTGCTCACCGCCAGCCCGGAAACCGTACTGTCCATTCCGCTGACCTGCGTCGGCGTTTGCCGGCCGGGATCGGGAGTGAGCTTGCACAGCCATGGGGAAAGACTGGAATTGCCGGAGCATCTCGGCTTCGTGCACGTCTGATCCGGGCCAAGCCGGTTTCATGCGACATGTTTGAAATGTGCCGTGTCACCCCCTCAAAATCAACGCTTGCAGGTTTTTACTCCCGCCCTATAGTTTGAGCCGACAGCCCCGCGTCTGACGGGGCGTTTAACTATAACAATGGAGGGGATTTGAATCGATGACCGTTGTCACCATTTCAATTTTATGCGGATTTATCGCCATATTATATGGCTTTATAACCAGCCGTCAGGTGCTCAATGCGCCAGCCGGCAATGAAAAAATGCAATCTATCGCAGGGGCAATTCAGGAAGGCGCACAAGCCTATCTGAACCGCCAGTATCGGGCAATCGGGCTCGTCGGAATCGTGGTCGCGGTTCTGGTGTTCGTGTTCCTCGGTGCTATTTCAACAGTAGGCTTTCTGCTCGGCGCGATCCTTTCGGGCGTCGCAGGCTATATCGGTATGAACATTTCTGTTCGTGCCAATGTCCGGACGGCTCAAGGTGCCAGCGAAAGTCTGCAAACCGGTCTGACCGTGGCATTTCGCGCCGGTGCGGTGACGGGTATGCTGGTGGCCGGCCTCGCATTGCTGGCGATCTCGATCTTCTTCTACGTGCTGACCACCCAGATGGGCATGGCCGCCAATGACCGTACGGTCATTGACTCGCTGGTCGCTCTGGCCTTCGGCGCTTCGCTGATTTCGATCTTCGCGCGTCTCGGCGGTGGTATCTTTACCAAGGCTGCGGACGTCGGTGCCGATCTGGTCGGCAAGGTGGAAGCGGGCATCCCCGAGGATGATCCACGCAACCCTGCGACCATCGCCGATAATGTCGGCGACAATGTCGGTGACTGCGCCGGCATGGCCGCCGATCTGTTCGAAACCTATGTCGTGACCGTTGGCGCGACGATGGTGCTTCTGGCGCTGTTGTTTGGCGATCTGGTCGGTAGCGCAATGCTCTATGACCTGATGTCCCTGCCTCTGATCGTTGGCGGTGTCTGTATCCTGACCTCGATCATCGGTACCTACATGGTTCGCCTTGGCAGTGGCACCAATATCATGGGTGCGCTGTACAAGGGTTTCATCACCACTGCGGTGCTTTCGATCCCGGCGATCTATTATGTCACCATGCGTACGCTGGGTGACATGAACACGGCAATCGGAACCGAGCTTGATGGTTCTGGCGGATTTACCGGCATGGCCCTGTTCTGGTCGATGATGGTTGGTCTGGTCGTAACCGGCCTGATCATCTGGATCACCGAATATTACACCGGTACGCAATATCGTCCGGTGCGGTCGATCGCCAAATCATCGGAAACCGGCCACGGCACGAACGTGATCCAGGGACTGGCGATTTCGATGGAAGCAACGGCCCTGCCGACGCTCGTCATCGTTGTCGGCATCGTTGTCGCGTTCCAGCTCGCTGGTCTGATCGGTATCGCCTTTGCGGCAACCGCCATGCTGGCACTCGCCGGTATGGTTGTGGCGCTCGATGCTTATGGTCCGGTAACGGATAACGCAGGCGGCATCGCTGAAATGGCTGGTCTGGACGAAAGCGTCCGGAACAAGACCGATGCGCTCGACGCCGTGGGCAATACCACGAAGGCTGTAACCAAAGGCTATGCCATTGGTTCTGCCGGTCTTGCGGCACTGGTGCTTTTCTCGGCTTACACGGCCGACCTCAAGGAGTTCTTCCCGAACCTTGAAGTCAGCTTCAGCCTTGAAAATCCCTATGTGATCGTGGGTCTGTTGCTGGGTGCATTGCTGCCCTATCTGTTCGGGTCCATGGGCATGACCGCTGTTGGTCGTGCTGCCGGTGACGTCGTCAAGGACGTTCGCGAGCAGTTTGCCAGCGATCCGGGCATCATGGCGGGTACTTCTCGTCCCAACTATGCACGGACCGTGGATCTGGTGACCAAGGCGGCGATCAAGGAAATGATCCTGCCGTCCTTGCTGCCGGTTCTTGCACCGATCGTGGTCTATTTCGTGATCACCGCGGTTGCAGGGCAGGCAAACGGCTTTGCCGCTCTCGGCGCCTTGTTGCTTGGCGTGATCGTCTCCGGCCTGTTCGTTGCCCTGTCGATGACAGCGGGTGGCGGAGCCTGGGACAATGCCAAGAAATATATCGAGGACGGTAATCACGGCGGCAAGGGCTCGGACGCCCACCATGCTGCGGTGACCGGCGATACCGTAGGCGATCCTTACAAGGATACCGCGGGTCCGGCCGTCAACCCGATGATCAAGATCACCAATATCGTCGCGTTGCTGCTGCTCGCAGCGCTTTATGCGGCGCAGGGCGGCGTTCACTAGAACGTCATTCCCGTTGGTTTGAAACAAGACCCCGCCGGAAGCGATTCCGGCGGGGTTTTTTCATGGTTGATGCCACTGGTCATGGCCAGGCATAGCGTTAATCACATATTACCCCTTTGCTGCTAGCCTGATGACCAGACCAGAAACCAGTGTGAGCAGGCGGATTTTGATGAATTTGAACGGGTTACAGAAGTTGGAAGGCAAGGATATCCGCGCCAGCCGGTTTCGCGACAGCCTGTCCGAATCCGGAGTCCGGGCGATATTCCATCCGGTAAGCGCGATAGACGCCAATCTGGCGGCGGCGTGGGGCGAATTGGCCAACCAGGCGAGCGAGCCGAATATTTTCTACGAGCACTGGTTCCTCAATCCCGCTCTGGCCCAGTTTGATCATCACCCAGACTTGCAGCTGTTCCTGCTCTGGGCAGGGCAGCCGGGGCAATCGCAACTGCTCGGCCTGCTGCCGCTGGGGCCGGACAACCGGTTCGGCCGCTGGCCGGTGCCACATGTCGAGAACTGGCTGCATCATAATTGTTTTCTCGGTACCCCGCTGGTCCGCAAGGGTTTCGAAACGGTTTTCTGGGACCATCTGCTCGCCGCGCTAGACGAAGGGGACTGGCCGGGTTTTCTGCATATCAATGGCATGACCATCGGCGGACAGCTGGATAGGGCCTTGCGGGCGCTGTGCAGCGACCAGCACCGCCGCTGTGACCTTGTCCATAGCGAAGCGCGGGCGCTGTTGCAGAGCGACCTTGGCTCCGAGGACTATCTGAACGCGACGGTTCGCGGGAAAAAGCGCAAGGAGTTGCGGCGACAGGCCAAGCGGTTGAGCGAATTGGGCGAGGTAACATTTTGCCACCTTGAAGACGCCACCGGTCTGGAGCCGTGGATCGACGAATTTCTGCAGCTCGAACGCAGCGGCTGGAAAGGCCATAACGGATCGGCGCTGGATTCCTCCGGGCAGACGCGCGCCTTTTTCCGCGAGGCTCTGCTGGGCGCAGCGCGGGCAGGGCAGCTGGAGCGCCATGACATCCGCCTCGAGGGAAGCCCGCTGGTGATGCTGGTGAATTTCCATAGCGGTCGCGGCAGCTTTTCCTTCAAGACCGCCTTTAACGAAGCCTTTGCCCGTTTTTCTCCCGGTGTGCTGCTGCAACTGGAAAATCTCAAGATACTCGAGAATCCGGCAATCGACTGGATGGACAGCTGTGCTTCGGAAAATCACCCGATGATCGACAGCTTATGGTCGGATCGCCGGCATATCGGGCGCTTCTCGATCGAATTGAAGGGCGTATCCCGCCGCGCTATCTTCCGTGGCTTGCGGCTCGGCGAAGATCTGATGGGGAAGATCAAGGGCCGTACAATTTTTGATCCGACAGAGGTGCAGCAATGAACCAGATTTCCGGCAGGGACAGCTTTCGGCAAGCGGTTTTCGGCGAAGAAACCCGGCGGCAATTCGATGCCTGCTATCCCGAACAGGCGCGGGTGCTCGATCATGCGATGGCGTCGCACGACCTGCTGACCCTCGAAGCGCTGGCCCGGCTGGGCACGGCGCTCCCGAAAGCCAGCGTCGAGTATAATCCCGGTGATCTACCGGTCGGGATCAAGCCTGAAGATGTGCCGGAAAACGGCATGACCATCGGCGACACGATCCGGATGATCGACCAGTCGGCAAGCTGGGCTGTGCTCAAGAATATCGAGCAGATGCCGGAATATGAAGAATTGCTGCTTTCGCTGCTCGGTGAAATCCGCCCGATACTGGAAGCCAAGACCGGCAAGATGCTGAAACCGCAGGGCTTCATCTTCGTCTCCTCGCCCGATGCGGTCACCCCTTATCATTTCGATCCGGAGCATAATATCCTGCTGCAGCTGCGCGGCGAAAAATGGATGACGACATTTCCCGCCGGCAACGCCCGCTTTGCTGCCGATGAGATCCACGAGGGCTATCATGTCGGCGGCCATCGCAATCTCGTCTGGCAGGATCATTTTGAAGGCGAAGGCACGCGGCACCATCTGACGCCGGGCAAGGCTATATTTGTGCCCGTCATGGCCCCGCATTATGTGCAGAACGGGCCGGAGCCGAGCATATCGCTGTCGATTACCTGGCGCAGCGACTGGAGTTTTGAAGAGGCGGATGCGCGGGCCTTTAATGGCTGGTTGCGCAAGCGTGGCATCACGCCCAAGGCACCGGGGCGGTTTCCGGCGCGGAGCAAGGCGAAGGCGCTGGCGTGGCGGGTCTTGCGGAAGTTTGCTGGCTAGTGATCGAATAGGCGCTGGTAAAAGCCCCTCATCTTAAGAGGAGGGGTTTAATAAGGCTTAGACTGGCGCGGGCTTTTACGTAGAAAAATACCGAGTGGTTCAAATTTTGGGGCGCTATCGTGACAGGCGCAGCAATCCCCATATCCCCAAAAACCAACCACCACTTGACATTCCCCCCACCACCGTCACTCTCACCAAAAAGACAGGGAGAGAGAATATGGCCACCATTGTCGCCGCAGCCGCACCAACCACCATGGACGCCTTTGTCGAGAGGCAGGCGCGGGCGGATGCGGTGGTGAATATCGTGCTGGCGGGCGGGATCAATTACTGGCTGACCCGCGATCTGGCCTTTGTTCCCGCTACTTTGCCCTTCGGCGATTCGGCACCCAATCTGGGCGGAACCCTGATTGCCATTGCTGTGCTGATGAGCATTTTGCTGACGCTGATCGTCTATCCGATCACCGTGTCGCAGCGCAAATCGGGCAAGGTCACGCCGGGGCTGCCGGCGGACAGGCGGGTCGGGCTGGCGCCCTTTGTTCTGGCGTTCAAACATCTGGCAATAACGCTGATCCCGGCCTTTCTGATCGTGATGGTCCTGCAGGGCGCGGGGCCGGCGCTGCGGTTCACTCCGATGGCCTTTACGGTGATTGTCACGATCATCGCGGCGGTACTGGCCTATTTCATGTCGAAGAGCACCACCAGGGCGACACTGAAACTATGATCATTATCACCGCGACCATTTCCACCGCCTTTGCCGCCATTCCCGAAGACATTGTCGCGCTGTGCGTCGAGCATAGCGCCCGGTCCCGCGCCGAACCGGGCTGTATCTCGCATCATATCCACGCGGATTGCGAAGATCCGGCGCGGCTGTTCTTCCACGAAGAATGGCAGGATGAAGCCGCCGTCGCCGCCCATTTCGCGGTTCCGGAATCGGGCGAATTTGTGAAGCGATTGACCACATTGCTTGGCGAACAACCGAAGATTAAGATCCACCGGGCGGACGTTATCTCGGTGGGAGACCTGAGCTAGTTTTTAGCTTGTCACCCCAGCGCAGGCTGGGGCCTAGCCCGCGTATTGCGAGAGAAGTGAACGCGGTTTGGATCCCGGCCTGCGCCGGGTGACTTCGTCAAAACCGCTTGCGGAAATCAATCTCGACATAACGCCCGACCGGATCGACGAAGCCGCTCTGGTAACTGAGCGGGATCAGGCCGTTGCCGTCGCGGATGGTCTGGATATCATCGAAGATGTTGTCGACCTTGAAGGCGATACGGCTGCCTTTCAGGAACGGGATTTTCTCGGTCAGATTGCCGCGGTCATCAAGGTTGATGAACATGCGCAGGTTGAACGTGGTCAGATCGGAAAAGCGCAGGTCGGAACTGGTCAGCCCGCCGTTGACGCGCGTTGCCACCTGATGCTTGCCGTCGAGACGGAAGCCGATGCCGTTGTTGAACCAGCCACCGTTGATCTCGAACTCGTGCCGCGGGCTGCCGCCGGTCGAGCCGACAGCCGAGCCGTCCAGCAAGTCCAGTTCATCGACGCCGTCCCTGATCTTGATACGGTCTTCGAGGCGGATGGTGTGAAATGCCGACAGTTGCCAGCGTCCGCCGCTCGGGCGACCGCCTGCGCCGGGACCACCGCGCGGTGCTGGTGGCCGCGCTTCCGCGTTGCCTTCGGGAGTGGCACCCTCAGCCGGTTTGTCGCCTTGCGGCTGACCGTCAGGCGCTCCTCCGCCAGCCGGGCGCGCTGCCCGGTCCGGTCTTCCCGATCCGCCACCGCGTTCCTGACCAAAGCGTTTGGAAAAATCGATGCCGTAGCGAATCCGTTCGCTGCTGACATTGGCGTAATTGACCGGTCGCCGGTCGATTGCAATCAGCTGACCGCTGGCATCGCGAGTCACGCGGTCGGGGAAGGCTGCCTCGATCTCGGGCGTCAGCAGCGGGAAGCTGGACGCGACATTATCGCTGTTGTTGCGGAAATATTCGCCAAGAAAAGTAAAGCCGTCGAGCCATTCGGGACGATAATTGACCGCCAGCTTGATATCCCGCTGTTTCTCTGCCGGTAGCGAGAAATTGCCGCCGGTGGTAATCGCAGCGAGCACGGTTTCGCCATTGGTAAAGTCGAAGACCGTGACATCGGGTGTGATGATGACCGGATTGCCAAGCTGGGCGATGCTCGGTGCTGCGTCTTCGCCGATGGCCGAGGCTGAGAAGACCAGCCCGTCAAACGGTTCCCAGTTCAGGCCGAAGCCGAATTCGACCAGGCCGCCGAAGTCGGACAGGTCGGAATATCCGAAATTTCCGTTGATCGACAATTTGCCGATCGCTTCCACGACATCGATATTCTCGTCGGCCAGCGGGATATCGATATTGATCCCGGTGCTGAGCTCGTCGCGACTGAGACCTGTGGTGGTAACAATCGCACCGCGCGTTTCCCGACTGTCCAGATCTTCGCGGTTATAGCCGGCGCGGACGGTGGTGGTCACGGCGCCGGATGGCAGAACCAGCAAGGTGCCCGACAGGGTGGCGAGATTGTTGATCGTCTGGTCGACAACCTTGGCGCTGTCGGTAACGGGCGCGCCGAGCAGGGGACCGAAACTGGTCGCCAGAGGATCGACCGAACCGGCATCAATTGCCGCCTGCAGTGCGGTGATGTCGCCGGACCTGTCGGTGTCGGTGTTGACCTGCGTGCGGGTGTAATCGCTGGTCAGCGACCAGCGCCAGTCGCTAAGCGTGCCGTTCAAAGTCAGTCCGGCCTGCGCTGTATTCGTTTCCTGCACCCGGTTCAGCGGGCCATATTCGTTGAAATAACGAAACAGCGGATCGCCTGCTACTTGCAGCGTGCCGCTGGGAAGACCCTGCAGACCATTGGATTTATCATATATATAGCCGCCGTTGAGCGAGAGCGACATGCCGTTGTCGAAATTCCGGCTGTAATTGGCGTTGAGTTCGACATTGTCCGATGGCGCGACCAATGTGCGGAACTCCCCCAGGTTGACCAGGTCACCGGCTTCATCCTGGATGATATTGCGCTCGCTCTCGGTGATCGCGGTGTTATTCTGCCATTCCAGATTGATATTGACCCGGCTGTTCTTGCCGATGCGTGTGATGGTCGTCTCGACCTCGGATCGTCCCTGCGCGCCGCGTGTCGGCACGCCATATTCGGCTGACGCGCTGACCCCGGTATAATTGTCCTTGAGGATGAAATTGATCACCCGCTGATCGGGGCGATAGCCATATTGCAGCGCCAGTTCTTCCGGAAAGACCTGGACCGTGCGGATGGCTTCGGGCGGAAGATCGCGGATTTCGCGGAAACCGGAAGTGCGCTGGCCGTTGATCAGAACAATCGGCCGTCCGCTGCCGCGTCCCCGGCTGGAAGTGGTTTGCGAAGAAATTGCCTCGAGAAGGTCCTGTACCGACGAAGCGCCATAGCTGGCGATGTCTGCTTCGCTCAGTTCAACCACTGGGGGAATTTCGCTGACAACCGCACCGCGTGGGCGCTCCGCTATGACGATGATTTCCTCGTCCGCATAATCGGTGTCTGCGTCAGGGATTTGTGCGCCTACGGACGGCGCGAATAACATGCTTGCCAAAATGATGGGAGATGCGGTGAAGAAGGATTTTGGGGAAGAAATCATGATTTGGTTCATTAGCTCTTATATGGGGGGAATGAATATGTCCGAAGTGCCATGTGAACCGCGCTAATGGTATAATTTCTGTGTATTAAATTGTCGCAGAGAAATTGCTGCCGAGGCGATAGATATTATCATATTGGTTGATGCAGCTAATCCTTCCCTTTTTGCGCATTTGTCGTTATGGCGCACTGCAACACGCGGAATTGCCGCAATATCAGGGAAAATGTACCGCCATATGGCAAAAGAAGAACTACTGGAAATGAAGGGGATGGTTCGCGAACTGCTCCCCAACGCCATGTTCCGGGTCGAGCTGGAAAACGGCCACGAGATTTTGGGTCATACCGCTGGCAAGATGCGCAAGAACCGCATCCGCGTGCTGGTCGGTGATGAGGTGCTCGTCGAGCTCACCCCTTATGACCTGACCAAGGGTCGCATCACCTATCGTTTCAAGTGATGGTATGCCGCTTGTCCTGAGCCTGTCGAAGGACGGCGATCGGCGAGCATTGCCTTCGGCCATATGGCGTCTACAAGTTCAGCCCGAACGGTTTAGAGGGTGTTCAACATGAAACTGGTTCTGGCCTCATCCAGCCCGCGTCGGCTGGAATTGCTCGGTCGCCTTGGCGTTACGCCCGACCGGATCATCTCTCCCGATATCGACGAAGCCCCCCGCAAGGGCGAGTTGCCGCGCGACTATGTCTTGCGCATGGCGCAGGAAAAGGCTGCCGCTGTCGAGCGCGAAGATCAGGAAATCCTGGTCGCCGGCGATACCACGGTTGCGGTCGGTCGCCGGATATTGGGGCAGGCCGGTGATGCGGCGGAGCAGCGCAAATCCATGCAATTGATCAGCGGACGGCGGCATCATGTGATGTCGGCGGTCTGCGTGATCGCGGCCGACGGCACCGCGCGGACGAAATTGTCCGACAGCATTGTAAAATTCAAGCGCTTCGAAGCCCATGAGATCGAAGCCTATATTGCGACCGGCGAAGGCCAGGGCAAAGCGGGCGGCTATGCTATTCAGGGCACGGCGGAAGCCTTTGTCACCTGGATGTCGGGTAGTTACAGTGGGATCATGGGACTTCCGCTCTACGAAACCCGCAATCTGCTGATCAGCGCGGGCTATCCCCTTGGCTGATTTCGTCAACGGCTGGCTTTACGAAGCCGGGATCGGCGAGACCCGCGCGATGCGGCTGGAAAATGGCGAGCTGATCCAGATACGGGCCGAGCGGACCGATGGCAGGGCCAGAGCCGGTGCGGTTGTCGAAGCAAAATTTACCCGGCAGTGGGTTTCCGGAAGATCGGGAATCATCACCTTGGCCGACGGGCAGGAAGCTTTGTTGCAGCCGCTACCCAAAGGCTTGACCGAAGGATCGATGGTCCGGGTGGAGATTGTCCGGGCAGCGATGACCGAACGCGGCGGGCAGGCCAAACGGGCCAGGGCGCGGCCGGCTGACGCGGACAGTCCCCTGAACGATGGTCCCGACCTGCTGGCAGAGATCAATGCAAGCGGACTGCCGGTCAAACAGGTCCATGCCCATGACGAAGATGTCTTTGCCCGGCACGGCTGGCATGAAGCGATAGAGCAGGCCGAAACCGGCCGGATCGATTTCGAGGGCGGGAGACTGCTGGTCTCGCTGACCCCGGCGATGACATTGTTCGATGTCGACGGACCGCTGGCACCGTTTGAACTGGCGAAACGGGCGGCGAAAGAAATTGCTCTGGCGCTGGTCCGGTTCGATATATCCGGCAATATCGGGGTCGATTTTCCGACCTTGCAAGCCAAGGCCGAACGCGCCGCCGTCACCGCCATTTTTGATGAATATATGACCGCCAACTGCGAACGCACGGCGATCAACGGCTTTGGCTTCATGCAGATTGTCAGCCGCAAGCTCCGGCCATCGGTGCTCGAGATCATGCAGGCCAACCGCTCGGTCAACGCCGCCCTGCAACTGTTGCGGCAGGCGGAGCGCGATCGTGGCACCGGCGCGATGCGGCTGGACGTGCATCCGGCTGTGGCCAACAAGATGCAACCGATGTTGCTGGAAGAATTGGCGAGGCGGACGGGCAGGCCGGTGTCGGTTGAACCGCGTGGTGAAGTTTCGATCGACGGCGGCTCGACAGGATAATTGTCCGCGGGCTTGCAATCCCGCCGTCCCGACTGCAAAGCCAGCGCATGACCGATATCATTCTCTACGACTATTGGCGCAGCTCGGCGAGCTACCGGGTGCGCACCGCGCTCAACCTCAAGGGTGTCTCTTACACTTCGATCAACACCAGCCTGCTCGACGGCGACCAGAAGGCTCCTGCCTATGTCGCGCGCAATCCGCAGGGCTTCGTGCCGATGCTGTCGATTGACGGGCACGATCTCACGCAGTCGCTGGCGATTATCGATTATCTCGATGCAAATTATGACGATCCTCCGATGGTCTCGGGTGACCCCGCTGAGCGGGCCAAAACACTGGCGCAGGCATTGGTCATCGCGGCCGATATTCATCCGGTGAACAATCTTCGGATATTGAAATATCTCAAGAATGAACTGGGGCATGATCAGGAGGTGACCGACAACTGGTATCGCCACTGGATCAAAGAAGGTTTTGTCGCGCTGGAAGCCATGGCACCGGAAGCCGGTCTGTTCGGCGGCGAAAAACCCAATCTGGCTGACGTCTGCCTCGTGCCGCAAATGTATAATGCGCGGCGTTTCGATCTGGACCTCTCGGCCTTTCCCCGGCTCGTGCGGATCGATGCCGAATGCAATAAATTGGAGGCTTTCCAGAAGGCCGCTCCCGAAGCAGTGAAGGAAGACTGACATGACAATCGAAGGCGGATGCTATTGCGGCGCGGTGCGTTACAAGGCCGAGGGCGAACCGATGCTGAAAGCGGAATGTTTCTGCCGGGAATGTCAATATACGACTGGCGGAAACAGCCTGCTGCTGATGGCGATGCCGGCGGACGGATACGAAATCACCAAGGGCGCCGTGAAGGGCTTTAAACGGGACGATCTGGAAAAAGGTGTAACCCGCGAATTCTGCGCCGACTGCGGCACCCATCTGGCGACCCGCGCGCCGGGCTTTGAAGTGGCTGTGATTGTCAAAGTCGGGACACTCGATGACCCGAGCGTATTCGGCAAGGCGGACAGCGCCCATTTCGCCTGTGACGCGCAGGACTATCACCGGCTGCCGGACGACATGCCGGTCCATCAGAAATGGACAGACAACTAAGTCATGAAAAAATCAGTTTTGGCCTATCCGCTATTGGTATCAATGGCGTCGGTGGCTCTCCCCGCGTGGGGGCAAGAGCAAGCCGTCAATGATGATGTCCAGATTGCGGAGATCATTGTTTCCGGATTGCCCGTTACACGTGGCGACAGTGTCTATAACGCGACCGAAATTGAGATGGATCCGTCACAAACTGTCGAAAATGCATTGCGCGACGTGCCCGGACTGCAACAATTTCGCCGGTCGGACGCGCGTTCGGCCAATCCCACCAGCCAAGGGGTTACGCTGCGCGGATTGGGCGGCAATGCCTCGTCGCGCGCCCTACTGATATTGGACGGTGTGCCGCAGGCCGATCCTTTCGGCGGCTGGGTGGCCTGGCCCGGCTATGATGCACTTGCTCTTGGCAGCGCCAGAATCACCCGCGGCGGCGGCAGCGTAACGGACGGGCAGGGCGCAATTTCCGGAACCATCGAACTGTTCAGCGACAATGTCGGTGACCGGATCGAACTGGGCGCTGCTTATGGCAGCCGCAACAGCGTTGATGCCGATCTGCTGTTCGGACGCGAACTGGGGCAGGGACAGCTGACGATATCCGCCAATTATGCGCGTGGCGACGGTTTCATCCCGATCATCGAAGGCCAGCGCGGTTCGGTCGATCGTCCGGCGGAATATGAGCAAGCCGGTCTCGCCGTCCGCTTCGTTGCACCGCTTTCCGACAATGTTGAATTACAGAGCAATGTCCGCGCCTTCACCGATGACCGCGAACGCGGCTTTGCCTTTAGTGAAAACCACAATGACGGAGCGGACGCCAGCATCCGGCTGGTCGACCGGACCTCGGACTGGCAATGGTCGGCACTGGCCTATGTGCAAATCCGCAATTTCGATGTCAGCTTTGGCGGCGTTGCGGATGATCGCAATTCTGTCAGCCGGGTATTCGAACAGTTCAGCGTGCCTTCCACAGGGCTCGGCGGGCGTTTTGAAATACGGCCACCGGTTGGTGACAAGGTTGAAATGCGGATCGGCGGCGACTGGCGCCGCACCGAAGGGACCACCAACGAGAATTTCTTCTATCTCGACGATGACACCCCGCAGCGCAGCCGCAGGGCAGGGGGTAGCACCGCCACCTATGGCGGCTTTGTCGAAGCCAGCCTGCAGGCCAGCGACGCGCTGGTTCTGACCGGTGGCGGACGCGTTGATTTCTGGTCGATCGACGACGGCTTTCGCAAAGAGATCGAGCTGATAAACCCGTTTCCCGGATCGGTTCGGACGGACGAGATGTTCACCAAACGCAGTGATACGGAATTTACCGGGCGTGGCGGCTTTGCCTTTGCTGCAACTGAAAAGCTCAGCCTGCGCGGAGCGGCCTATCTCGGCTGGCGCTTGCCGACCTTGAACGAATTGTTCCGGCCCTTCCGGGTCGGCTCGGACGCGACAGCGGCCAATGAATTGCTGGAGCCGGAACGAGTCAAGGGGGCCGAGCTGGGGCTCGACTGGGAAAGCGGCGTGGCAAAGTTCGGTATTACTGCTTTCTACAACCAGCTGGACAATGCGGTCGCCAATGTCACGCTAGGCAATGGCCCGGGCGTTTTTCCTGGCGTCGGGTTTGTTGCGCCAGACGGCACATATAGCCAGCGTCAGAATCTCGATGCAATAGAATCCAGAGGTATTGAAATCGACGCCGAGTTCGATCTCGGCACTCTGGCCGATGGACTGAGCGTCCGTGCCGCTTATGCCTTTATCGATGCAGAGGTCGACGGATCCGGGGACGCCGCTGCGGTTGATGGATTTCGACCGGCTCAGGTCCAGCGGCATAACGCATCCGGCTCTATCCGGTGGCAAACGGCCAATGGTAGCGGCGCCAGCCTGTCGGCGCGCTATGTCGGCCAACAATATGAGGATGACGTGAATATCCTCAGTCTGGCGGATGCGTTCACGATAGATGGCCGGATGACGCTGGCCGTCAATGATCGGTTGCTGGTCGAAACCCGGGTTGAAAACCTTCTCGATGCACGGGTAGAGGCGGCGGTTAGTAGCAATGGAATAATAGAACGCGCCTTCCCCCGGACATTTTGGATTGGACTTCGTGCCAGAATTGAATAAATATTACTTATGACCTTTAAACTTGATGATTATCTGCCCTACCAGCTGTCGACGACCTCCAACGTCGTCAGCGACGTGATCGCGGGCGAGTATAAGAGCCTTTTTGGCCTCAAGATTCCCGAATGGCGGGTGATGTCGGTGCTTGGCGTGCGCGGTGCCTCGACCCAAAGGCATTTGGTCGAAGCAACGTTGATGGACAAGGTGACCGTCAATCGTGCGGTGAAAAATCTGGTCGACCGTGCATTGCTCGATCGCAGTCCCAATACCGCCGATGGCCGTTCCCACCATCTGATGCTCAGCGCCAAGGGACGCGATCTTTACGAAAAGATCATGCCCGCTGCTCTGGCCATGGAAAAGAAAATCATGGCCGTGCTCACCGCTCAGGAGAAAGCCGAACTATCCGCCATGCTGGCGAAGATAAAAAAATCGGCTGATACCCTGGCAGCGGAATGAAAAAGAGCGGCAGTCGCCTGCCGCTCTCTTGATTTTCTGATTCTGTTTCCGCGCTATATCAATGCATCGGAGATCGAGCAGGCCGCGGGGCCGAGGATCACGATGAACAAAACCGGCAGAATGAACAGAATGAGCGGAATCGTCATAATGGCCGGCAAGCGGGCTGCCTTTTCTTCGGCGCGCATCATCCGGTCGTTACGGAATTCTGCCGAAAGTACACGCAGCGAGGAGGCTAGCGGGGTACCGTATTTTTCGGTCTGGATCATCGTCGTCACCACGCCTTTGACATGGTCAAGCGCGACGCGGTAGGCGAGGTTTTCAAACGCCTGCCGTCGCTCGGTAAGGAAACCCAGTTCGATGGAAGTCAGTGAAAATTCGTCGGCGAGCTCCGGATAGGCGCTACCGAGTTCTTTGGAAACTCGTGCAAAGGCCGTGTCGACCGTCAGTCCGGCTTCTGCGCAAATAACGAGCAGATCGATGGCGTCGGGCAGGCCCTTCCGAACCAGGTCAGTCCGCTTGGCAATCAGGTTGTTGATGTAAATATCAGCGCCTTTGTAGCCGAGGATCGTCGCGCCGGCGAACGCGCCGAAACGTTTGAGGTCCGACCAGTCCCCCAGATAATCGAAGCCATATATGGCCAGTGCCGCGCCGCCGCCCAGAATGATCGGCAAAACAAGTCGGCTGAAAATGACGACGAAGGCAAGATCCTTTGAACGGATGCCGGCTTGCGCCAGCTTCTGTTGTGCTTCCTTGACCTGCGTGTCCTGCAACACCTGCATCGACGACAGTGCATTGCGCACGCGGTCCGTCGTATCGCTCTGCTGAACCAGTTTTGCGCGCTTCTTTGTCGTCGAGGCGGTGATACCGGCCTTGAGTTGTTCACGACGCTGGTTGAGTGCCTTGACCCGTTTCGCCATCGGATCGCGCACCGTTACGGCGGCGTAGATCGCGAAAAAGACTGCTGCCGCTGCGACGGCTGACAATATTGTCGCCACCCACAGGACGTCTACGCCCAATAATGTTGGTCCGCCTCCGGTTGTCATTTGCCTTGTACCTTCATCCTAAATCTCGAAGCTGACCATTTTGGCCATGATGAACACGCCGATGCTCATCCATGTCAGTCCGCCCAAACCAGCGATAATCAGCCGTTCTTCATAGAAAAAACCGCCGAGATATGTCGGGTTCACGCTGTAAACCAGCCCGAACACAATGAACGGCAGTGACCCCACGATATAGGCGGAAGCCTTGGATTCCGATGACATGGCCTTGATCTTGAGCTTCATCTGCCCGCGCTTGCGCAGTACGTCGGCAAGATTGGACAATGTTTCGGCTAGGTTACCGCCGGTTTCACGCTGAATAGCCAGGGTGATACAGAAAAACTTGAATTCAGGTGTTTCCATGCGCTTTGCGCTTTCCTGCAGCGCATCTTCCATGGTCTGGCCAATCTTGATCCGGTCGACCACCTTCTGGAATTCCTCGCCAACCGGTCCGCCAATTTCCTTGGCGACCACGCCGATTGTTTCGGTTACCGGCAGGCCCGAACGCAGGCCGCGGACGAGCAATTCGATGGCATCGGGAAAAGAAGCCGTAAATTTTCCAACCCGCCGCTTGATCAGGAAGCCGACGATGAAATGCGGCAATCCGGCGCCAACGAGAAGTGCGATAGACACACATAACAGGATCGGTGCACCCTTGAACAACAGCAGCCCGAAAATAACCGCAAACAATCCACCGACCGCGTAGAAGAAATAGGACAGGGGCCAGCCTTTGCCGGTTTTCTCCAGCCGAATCGCCAGAGTTTCCATCTTGGTCATGGTGTCGCCCTTGGGGCGTGTGGTTTTGCGGCGCGCCGAGAGCGCCTTTTTCATTTGCGCTTCAACCTGCACGTTGGCGTTTTCAGAGTGGCGATATTTGACCTTGTCCAGCCGTCTGGCCTTAGCCTTGGCCTCCGATGGGCCTGCAAATGCAAATATGATCAGCAGCAAAACTACCAAAACACCTGCACTCAACATTGCAATTTGCATTATACCCATAGTCTAATTCCTTTTAAGCTGAAGAATGTTCGCACCTGCTTCAGACTTTAGGAGCCTCTTCCTTGACTTTTTTCGACGGGAGGAATGACTTGAATTCGCCAAGCTTTCCCATGAATGATCGTTTGTCGCCGCTGGCGCTTTCGTCATCATTCTCGACAGATCCCAGAACCAGATTCGCCAGTTCGACGATCTTCGCGGCAGCTTTGCTCGATTTTCCAGCTTCTACCAATGCTTGACCCAATTTCGCAGATTGTGCTGCGGTTCGGATATCATAAGGGATCAGGATATCGATCTTACGTTCGATGGAACTTTCAAAATCCTGACGACTGATTTCCAGATTGGCGGTTTGCACCTTGTTGGCAACGACATAGACCTTGCTCTGTGCAGCATGGGATTTCAGCCAGGACAGCAAGCGAATGCAGTCGCGGGCCGACGCCAGGGTCAGTTCCGTCGTGATGACGGTCGCGTTCACATCGCCAAGGAGATGCGGATAGTTGATCAGCATGTCACGAGGCAAATCGATCACGGTGCAATCGAAGGCCGCGCGGAATTCTTCCTGCAATTGGAAGAAGGCGGTGCCATCGGTCATCATTGGCGAGTTGATCGGTGCTTCTGCAGAAAGCAGTGACAATTTCTCATTGGCCTTGATCATGGCGCGTTCGATAAACAGACCATCGATCCGGCTTGGATTGTCGATCGCATCGGTAAGGCCGCGGCCAGGTTCAAGGTCCAGCGACAGCGCTCCGGTACCGAAATGGACATCCAGATCGAGTAACGCGGTCAGGCGTTCCTTTTCATGGCTGAGCAACCAGGCCAGTGACGTCGCAATGGTTGATGCTCCGACACCGCCGCGCGTGCCGATGACGGCCGTCGAAATATGCGGTTTTTCGGAATGTGCATCGTCGGCTTTCGGAGCGTTGATGACCGCTTGTGCGTGAGACAGGACGTCGCGCAACTGATCCGGTGTAAAGGGCTTCAGAAGATAATCCTGCAAGCCGCTGACAATCAAATCGCGGTAGAGACGGACATCGTTGACCTGGCCCATGGCAATCACAGTCGTGCCCGGTTCGCAGACTTCGGCCAGCGAATTAATGTCGTTCAACGGATCTCCGGATTCCGACAGGTCTACCAGCAAGATATTGGGACTGGCTGAAACGGAAAGCGTTTGCACGGCATTGCGTAGTCCGCCCATGTTGCATTTGTCAGCCGACCAACCCATTTCCTCGACGACCGGACGGAGTAAATCCAGCGTGTCTTCATCGCAAACAAATGCGGCAAACGGATCACGTCCGTTGATCGAGCCGGGTTTCCAGGGAGCGTTCATTATTGTCCTCCAACTTTCTTGTCACGATAGGATCGGATAGCCTTGGAAGCCTGAGCCTGGTCTTCACCAGCCTTATTCTGGCCGCGAACCAGATCCTCAGGATCGGCAATCATGGCGGCCATGGTACTGTTCGTTCCGCAGCCATAATTTTCACTGGTGCGCACCTGAAAGTCGGTGTGGCTACGGTGGCTGAAATCAGGGCATCCAGGCACCGAAGCAGAGGTCCGCGATACCACGACCCGCATCAAACCGGCAGGTACATAACCGTCCGTAATGGGCGCCGTGTCGCTGATCAGCAGACCATAGCGAGCCACAATGGCTTCAACGGCGGCCTTTGCCACGGGGCTTGTAGAATAGCCTGGATCATCAATCGCAACGCGATCACCATAGCCAAGTTCCAAGGCGTCGAACCAGCCGCTCAGGCGGGCTTGCTCTGTTGACGATAATCCACCGTTGCCGGCGCTCAGGTCCAGCACATAGTTCGCTTTCGAAACGACGGGTTGGCGTTCGCTATAAACGCTGCGGTTTGCGGTAGTGCTGCCACATGCTGTAACCGAGAGCCCGAGGGCGGTGACAAGTGCCATTGAAATGATGCGCATGATCTGTTCTCCTGATCGGGCTTATTTGTCGAAACTGAAACCGGGAGCCGCGCTGCCGGATTTCCTGGTCGATTTGGCAGGAACTTGTGGTTCCAGGCTACCAAAGGTCTGACCTTCCGGTGCAGTGGGAGCCACGCTCGGTTTGGGCCGATCACCACCGGAGCCGGAATGATTGCGGTTTAACAGGAACCGTTCTGCATCATTGGCGGCCTTGAAGCCGTCGGTCGGCAGCACAATCTCGCTGTCGCTCACCGGCTTTACCAGATAAGGCGTTACCACGATCATCAGTTCCGTTTCATTGCGACGATAACCGTCGGACTTGAACAATGAACCGAGGATTGGAACGTCGGCCAGACCCGGCGTCTTGTCGATTGCCGAGTTGTAGCTATTCTGCATAAGGCCGGCGATCATGAAGCTTTCGCCCGAGCCCAGTTCTACGGTGGTTTCCGCCCGCCGGGTGGAAACGGCAGGGATACTGAAACCGTTGAGGACAACCGCGCCGTTAGAGGTAATTTCCGATACCTCTGGTGCGACGCGGATGGAAATCCGGCCGTTCGAGAGCACGGTCGGGGTATAGGAGAGGCTGACCCCGTAATTTTTATACTGAACCGAGACTTCGCCCAGCCCGGTCGAAATCGGGATTGGAAACTCGCCGCCCGCCAGGAAGGTTGCGGTTTCACCCGAAATCGCGGTCAGATTTGGTGACGCCAGTGTGCTCACCAGACCAACTCTCTCGGAAACGTCCAGCGCGGTGGCAATGTCGATGCCGAACAGGCGACCTGCCGCCTGTACGGTGTTTAGATCGGACCCGGTATTATAGTTAAATTGGGATCCGGTTGCCGTCACGAACTGGCCGGTTGTAGTGTTGAAAGGAAGAGAGACCGAACCAGCTGGCAGGCCAAATAGCCCAGAAGCGTCCAGTTGCGGGAAGCCTGATGTATTATCGCTGAACGAACCGAACGCACGGCCGCGTGACACACCAAATTGGAAGCCACCGGTTGTATCCTGCGTCAGAATGTTGCCGTTAATTTCTTTCGCCAGCGAGCGGCTGACTTCGGCGAAGCGGACCTTCAGATTGACCTGCATCGGCGTTGCCGTTTTCAGGCGGCTGACCACACGCGTATCAGCACCGACAAAAGCCTGCACAAGATTTTCCGCTTCTTCAGCATCATCCGGATTGGCAATCGTGCCGGTTAGCAGCACGAAATTATTGGTCGTGCTGACCGCTATTTTTGCTTCCGGCATCGCCAGGCCAAGCATCTGGTCGATGGAAGAAATTTCCGCGCCGACCGAGACTTCAGCCGAATAAACGACTTTGCCGGAGGCACTGGTAGCATAAAAGCTGGTCTGACCACCTTTTTTACCGAAGATATAGACTTGGCGCGGCGACCGTACCTGGACATCGGCAATATTATTTTCAGCGATGAAAATATCTTCGATTGGTGCCGGCAGCGTGATCAGCTTGCCACGACCGACGGCAACAGAAATGCGGCTATCCGGTTGCGATATGTTGACCGACTGTGCGTTCAGCGGTGTCGCGTTATTGGCAGCCAGAGCCAGGGCGAGAGCGGCAACGACGCCAGCGGCCATTACCTTTTTCGCCGAACGGCTATGCTGTGCATATTTTACGGCCATTACTTGTCTCCAAACTCGATTTCATTGACCGCATTGCCACGTGCGACGCGGACTACCGGACCTTTAGGTTTTTCCTTTTCGGCCAGCGGGGGTGGCGAGCGCGTTTCAAAGCGCGATACGTCACCACCGGTCGAGAAGGTTGATTTTGTGCTGCTAGGACGTGCAGCCAGCGAACGGATCATATCGGCTTCGACAACTGGATCATCCGTTTTCGGAAGTTTGATTGCGCCGGACGCAATGGCTTCTTCCAGCTCGGCGGCACTGTCTGCCAGCGAACGCAGCGACAGGCTCAACGTACCCAGCGTCTGGGCGACCGAAATCTGCTCGGCAATTTTTGGAGTGGCTTCAAGCGTTACCAGTTTAGCCTTTTGAGCGACTTGTTGGCCTTCTTCATTCGTGGTTGCGGTCACCCGGTTATCAGTGGCAAGCACCCGCAGGTTGCGGATCACGGTTTCTGAAACCTTGAGTTCGGGACCTTCGCCTTGCACGGACTGCGTCAACATCAAATCGACGCGGTCGCCGGGAAATATAAAGCCAGCGACGCCGGTCAGTCCCGATACCGGGATGGTGACAGCGCGCATGCCAGGGCCGAGCGCTGCAGCAAGGAAGCCGCGATCGCCTGGCGCAACCAGCGAACCTTTGGTCATTGGCTGGCCGGCGGTGATCGGAATACGTACCACGGTGCCAGCAAGCGCTTCAATGTCGGTGCCGTCCTTCATGAAATAAACGTCTTCAATCAGGTTTTTCGGCCAGGGCTGGAACCGGAAACTGTCGGGCGTGATAATCGTACCCACCGGCAGCGCGCGAGTTGCGACGAGGATCTCGTCACCAATCACTTCTGTTTTTCTCGCCTCGGCCTGTGGTGCGGAAGCACCATCAAACATGTTCTTGGCGAGCAATGCCGTGACCGCAGCCACGATCAGTGCACCAACCAGCAAAATGATCTTCTTCTTGTCCATGACGTCTCACGCCTCCTGAATGCCCCCGCCCGAATGGTTCCATCGGCGGTCGTTTCCTCTTTCGAGTAAAATGGTTAAAATATCGTTTGTGAACTTTGCCCCACAATGCCCCAGATGGTCCAAAGCCCCGAAAAGGCGATAGCCACACCATATGGAACCTTTATTGGACCCTCGGTCTTTTTGATTCTCTTGCTGATCATCATTAACAGCGAGAGCAGCCCGCCAGCGATTGACATGATCACGATCAGTTCCAGAAACGTCAGCCAATGCAGCCACAAAGCGAGGGCTGCCAGTAGCTTCACGTCACCACCACCCATCGCGCCGATCGCGAATAATCCGGCAAATATCGTTAATATAATGGCAGCCAAGCCAATTTGTCCGATCATGTCGGGCCAAAATGTTAGGCCGCTGGCGATCCAGAAGACCGGTGCGCCTACGGCAATGCCGAGATTGAGCCAGTTCGAGATGTGACGGCTCTTGATGTCGGTAATCGCTGCTGCAATCAGTGCAATTGCCAATCCGCCCCAGAGCAAGTAGATGAAGGTTTCGCTATCCATAGACAGTCCGTCTAGCTAATTTGCCTTACCAAATAGTAACCACGATTTCCGGAGCGGTTTTCATCTGCCGACACTGTGACAATGACAAAGCCTGATATGACAGACTTGAAAAAGGCGAGCTTTGATCGGCGGTCGGTTCCCGGAGACGTAGTAGAAGAGGCTTGGACCGGACCCGATGGCTGGAAATTCCGGCGACTGGAATGGCGACAGGACAAGCCCAGAGGGTCGCTCCTGTTCATGACCGGCCGCGCCGATTTCTATGAAAAATATCTGGAGACCTTTCACGATTTTCACGCGCGTGGATGGAATGTCACTTCTGTCGACTGGCGCGGGCAAGGCGGATCGGGACGCTGTGGACCGCACCCGCACGTTGGCCATATCGATGATTTTGCGACATGGGTGACTGATCTGGTAGCGATATTTGATGATTGGCGCGCCAGCCATGCCGGACCGCATATCGTGCTGGGCCACAGCATGGGTGGGCATCTGGTGCTGCGCGCGCTGGTCGAAAAGCGCATCCATCCCGATGCAGCGATCTTGAGCGCACCGATGCTCGCTCCGGCTGGCGGCGGCATGCCCGAATGGACTGCGCAACTGGCCGCCAAGATGATGTGCATTAGCGGTCGCGGCGAACGGCGTGCCTGGAAGCCGATTGAAAACCCGCTGGAGCCCTATGTGCCGCGGCAGGCTTTGCTGACTCATGATATCGACCGCTATTCGGACGAGTTTTTCTGGTTCCGAGAGCGGCCCTTCGTCCGGTTGGGGCCGGCGAGCTGGCGCTGGGTCGAACGCGCTTATTCCTCGACCAGATTGTTACGGAACCGGAAAAAGCTGAAGCAGATGAAAGTCCCAATATTGATACTGGCGACGTCCACCGACGAACTGGTAGATCATCCAACAATCGAACGCGCCGTGCATCTGATCCCTAATGCCGAGTTGAAGCTTTTCGGTGAGGAATGCGCGCATGAAATTTTCCGTGAAGTTGATGAAGTGCGCAACGACGCACTCGCCAGCTGTTTTTCCTTTCTCGACCGGGTGGCACCCAAAAAATGAAGCAATTTGACGTCGTCATAATCGGAGCCGGTATCGCCGGCGCCAGTATCGCATCGGAAATCGGCGGGGACCGTTCGGTTCTGCTGCTCGAGGCCGAAGACCATCCCGGATATCATTCTACCGGTCGTTCTGCTGCTTTCTGGACCGAAACCTACGGTGGACCGCTGGTGCAGCCGCTGACCTCTGCTTCGCAATCATTTCTCGACAATCCTCCGGCAGCCTTTTCAGAATCGGCCTTTCTCGGCCCGCGCGGTGCGGTCAATATAGGCCGGGACGATGAGCAGCATCTGGCCGACCAGTTTCTGGCCGATTTTGCCGATAGCGGGCTGTCCATGGATCGCTGGTCCTGGGAACAGGCTATTTCCCTGGTTCCTGACCTGAAACCGATATGGAAACATGCGGTTTATGAGCCGGATTGCCGTGATATCGATGTTGCAGCGCTTCATGCCGCCTATCTGCGGGACGCCAAACGGAAAGGCGTGGAACTGGTCTGCCGGGCGCCGGTTTCGCAAATCCGCAAGGATGGCCGGGGTTGGGAACTGACCGCGAGGGACGAAAATTATCGCGCGACCGTGCTGGTCAACGCAGCCGGTGCCTGGGCGGACAGCGTCGCCCGGCTGGCCGGAGCAAAACCGGTTGGGATCCAGCCTATGATTCGCAATATGGTCCAGATCGAAACCGATCCGCCTTCATCGATGGATATGCCGCTGGTGGTTGGTCTGGATGGCAGTTTCTATTTCAAACCGGAAGCCGGCGGTGGCTATTGGCTTAGTCCGCATGACGAAATACCGTCCGAGCCCGCGGATGTTGCGCCGGACGAACTGAGCGTTGCGATCGCCATAGACCGGTTTGAAAAAGCACTGGATGTGCAGGTCAAACGGGTTAGCCGAAAATGGGCCGGTCTGCGCAGTTTTGCCCCGGATCGCTTGCCGGTCATCGGTTTTGATGGCGCACTCGATGATTTCTTCTGGTTCGCAGGACAGGGTGGTTTTGGCATCCAGACCGCTCCGGCTGCCGCGAAACTGGCCCGATCGGTTCTGCTGGATCAGGCACCCGATGACAGTCTGCAAGCGGTCGATGCCAGTCTCTACGCGGCGTCGCGCTTTTCCTAGGAAACAATGTTTTACAACGGCATTGTTGCGCCGCCGGCCGGTTAGCTTATGTTCCTTGTGACTCAATCGAAGGAGAGCATCGACATGGCGCACAAATTTGAAATCTGGAAAGACAAGAAGGGCGAGTTTCGGGTTCGCTTCAAATATAATAGCGAAATCATCTTCGCGACCGAAGGCTATACAAGCAAGGCGAGCGCCAAGAACGCGATCAGTTCGATCCAGAAAAACGGGCCGAATGCCGAGATTGAAGACAATAGCTAGTAATTATTGCGAGCGGCGTTGAGCGCGGCGTCGCTCGCCAACTGATCCGCACGCTCGTTATCAGCGTCACCGGCATGACCTTTGACCCACAGCCATTCGATCTGGTGGGGTTCGACCGCTTTTAGCAGGTCCTGCCAGAGATCGGCATTTTTGACCGGCTTTCTGGCGGCTGTTCGCCAGCCGTTTTTCTGCCAGCCGAATATCCATTTGGTAATGCCGTCCTTGACATAAGTGCTGTCGATCGAGAGCTTGACCCTGCACGGCCGCTTCAGCGCGTTGAGCGCCTCGATAGCCGCACGAAGCTCCATGCGGTTGTTGGTCGTGTCCGGCTCGCCGCCGGAAATTTCCTTTTCCGTATCGCCATGGCGGATTAGCGCGCCCCAGCCACCCGGACCGGGATTGCCCTTGCACGCGCCATCGGTGGCGATTTCTACGATTTTCGTCTCGGTCATATAGTGAAAATATCCGGGTGATTTTGATAATATTGCAAGCGATTGAGAAAAGCCCGGGGATCCTTGCGGGTAACCAGGGCACCGGCTGGCGTGTTGATCCAGTCATAGGCCCGGGTCAGCAAGAAGCGCAAAGCCGCGCCGCGGGCCAGCAGGGGAAGCGCCTGGCGTTCCGCATCGCTGAGCGCGAAGGCTGATATATATCCGGCGATCAGTGCTTGCGATACGGCATCGTGAAAGTCGGTGCCGTCTTCGGAAAAACACCAGGCAGCGTGGGTTACCGCGAGATCATAAGCGCGGATATCGGTGCAGGAGAAATAAAAGTCGATCAGGCCGGTGACCTTGTCGCCTAGCATCAGCACATTGTCGGGGAAGAGATCGGCATGAATGGCTGACCGGGGCAGGTCATGCGGCCAATGTTCGTCGAGATGATCAAGTTCCCGCGAAATCGCCTTGGCCAGGCCAGGGGCAATTTTGTCGAGTTCTGCCGGACCGCATTGTTCTGCCAGCGTCCGCCAGCCATCATGGTCCATGCTGTTGCGCCGCTCCGGCGTAAAATCGGTCAACGCGCGATGCATGTCTCCCAGGGCCTGCCCCGTTGCCCTGGCTTGAGCGCTCGTGGGGTGGCTTACCGATACACCGGTAAGAAAGGTAATCAGGCAAGCGCTGCGTCCGCAGAGTTGCTGGATCTTCTCGCCGTCGCGATCGGCGATCATTGGCGGTACCAGACAGCCACCGGCAGCCAGATGATCGAGCAAGGCGATGAAAAACGGCAGGTCCGCCGGATCAACCCGCTTTTCATATAGCGTCAGAATATATTTGCCTTGCGTCGTTTCGAGCAGATAATTGCTGTTCTCCACGCCTTCGGCAATGCCCTTGGCGGACACCAGCGTACCGACATCAAAGCGGGTGAGGAACTGGTCGATTTCCTCCGCGCTGACCTTCGTATAAACCGCCATCAGGCTGTTTCGAGACCGCGGGGGAGTTTGAAAACCATATTTTCGTCAGCGGTCTGGACCTTTTCCTCGCGGATTTCGAAATGTTCTTCGAGGAAGGCCTTTACTTCGTTCACCAATATTTCCGGTGCCGAGGCTCCGGCGGTCAGACCCAAATTATCGACACCATCCAGCCAGGCAAGCTGGATCTCATCGGCGCGCTGGATCAATTTTGCTGTCGCGCCGCATCGTTGGGCTACTTCCACCAGACGCAGGCTATTCGAGCTATTCGGGGCGCCGATCACGAGGACGAGTTCACAGGTTTCCGCGATTTTCTTCACCGCATCCTGACGGTTGGAGGTTGCGTAGCAGATGTCCTCGCCTTTCGGACCGACGATATTGGGAAAGCGGGCCTGCAGCGCCTCGACGATGGCGTGCGTGTCATCGACCGACAAGGTCGTCTGGGTCAGAAAGGCCAGTGCGTCCGGATCTGCCGGTTCCAGTCCGGCTACATCTGCGAGGGTTTCGACCAAGGTCATCTGGCCCTCTGCGACCTGGCCGAAAGTACCGATCACCTCGGGGTGATTGGCATGGCCGACGAATATGATATGGCGGCCGGCATCCGTCTGCCGTTCCGCCTGACGATGCACTTTGGATACCAGCGGGCAAGTCGCGTCGAGATATTCCAGCCCTCGTTCTTCTGCTTTATGCGGCACTGCCTTGGGCACGCCATGAGCGGAAAATACCACCGGGACACCGTCGGGCACTTCGTCCAGTTCCTCGACAAAAATCGCGCCCAGTTTCTTCAATTCATCCACGACAAAACGATTGTGGACGATTTCGTGCCGCACGTAGACTGGTGCGCCATATTTTTTAATTGCCAGTTCAACGATTTTTATAGCCCGGTCGACACCCGCACAAAAGCCGCGAGGCGCTGCCACAAGCAAGTTAATCTGCCGTTTTTGCTTATCCGAATGAATCATATGAAAGTCCTTAGGGAATAACTGCACCGGCGAAAAGCCCGTCCGTTCATCTTATGGACGGTTGCACCGGATTAAAGGCACCGATAAGGGTTGCGAGACTTTTTTTGGCGCACATGAAGCCTATGTGTGTCGCCCGTGATTAAAGGCAAGGATAGAAAATGATGGCGAATGGCCGGTTGAAAAATATAGTTTTGGCGGCGGTCACGGTTTTGGCTGTTAGCGGATGTGCAAAAGATGGAGCGATTGATATCAGTTCGGGCGTAGGTGTTTCGGTTACCCGGTCCGGTTGCCCTCCGGTTGCGGTTCCCGACTATACCGGGGATGTCACTATCTTTGATCCGGTGAACAGCACCAATGCCAGCGCCATCGATGTCGTTGCAAACATCACCAATGTCCGGTCGACATGCAATAGCGAAGGCGAGCGGATCTATACCGAAGCGACATTTGATGTCCGCGCTGTGCGGAGCAATACTTCCGGCGCCCGTACGGTCACAGTGCCCTATTTTTCCACCGTCGTGCAAGGCGGCACCGCAGTCGTGGCCAAGCGCGTTAACAACGTAACGCTGCAATTTGCCGATGGCGCCTATCGCGCGTCCGCGTCGGGCAAGGCGGGCTCCTATGTTGATGCTTCTGCGGCACGTTTGCCGGAAGATGTGATCGAACGGCTGACTAAGCGCCGCAAGCCCGGGGATCCCGATGCAGCGCTCGACCCGCTGGCCGATCCAGCCGTCAAGGCGGCCGTTGCCCGGTCATCGTTCGAACTGCTCATCGGTTTTCAGCTGACCCAGGCACAGTTGCAATATAACGCTACCCGATAGGGGGCCTGACTTGACGAATAATCGCGCCTGATCAACCCGGGCCCTTCTTCCTATGACGAATTGAACCAATCATGCTGTTCCAGATTTTCCAGAAACATATTGATGCTATTTTGGATGAGCTTACCGGTGCCGGGACTCTACCGGCGGGAATTGATCGATCCAACGTCACTCTGGAACCGCCGCGCGATCCTTCGCATGGTGACCTGTCGACCAACGCGGCGATGGTATTGTCAAAAGCGGCTGGCATGAAACCGCGCGATCTGGCCGAGAAAATAACGGAAAAGCTTGGCACGCTCGACGACGTGCAATCGGTCGAGATTGCCGGTCCGGGATTTATCAACCTGAGGGTTGCCGCACCCGTGCTTCTGGGCGAGCTGCTCGAGATCGAGCAGCTCGGGCCGGAATATGGCCGCTCCGACAAGGGCAAGGGCGTTACCGTCAATATCGAATATGTCTCTGCCAATCCGACCGGACCGATGCACATGGGCCATTGCCGTGGCGCGGTTGTCGGAGATGCGCTGGCGGACTTGCTCGAGGCGGTCGGTAATAAGGTGATCCGCGAATATTATGTCAATGATGCGGGCTCGCAGGTCGCGACGCTCGCCCGTTCTGCCCATTTGCGCTACCGTGAAGCGCTTGGCGAGGATATTGGAACGATACCCGAAGGTCTCTATCCCGGCGATTATCTGAAACCGGTCGGAGAAGCGCTTGCCGCCGAATTTGGCGACAAATATCAGGGCGCTCCGGAATCCGAATGGCTGCTGATCTTCCGCAAGGCGGCGGTCGGGAAGATGATGGACATGATCCGATTGGATCTGGCCCTGCTCGGCATCAAGCATGATGTATTTTCGTCCGAAGCCGAACTGCACGAAGCGGGCAAGGCGGATATCGCCGAGGCCGAGCTGCGGTCGCGCGATCTCGTCTATGACGGCGTCCTCGAACAGCCCAAGGGCAAGGTGATCGAGGATTGGGAAGCGGTCGAGCTGCCCTTGTTCCGGTCGACCCAATTTGGCGATGATCAGGATCGTCCGATCAAGAAATCCGACGGCAGCTGGACCTATTTCGGCGGCGATCTGGCTTATCATTTCCAGAAAGCACAAGCCGCTGACGAGCTGATCGATATCTGGGGCGCGGATCACAGCGGGACGGTCAAGCGGATCAAGGCTGCGGTAGCGGCGCTGACCGAAGGCAAGGCCAAATTTGATGTAAAGCTGGTCCAGATGGTGCGCTTGCTGCGCAATGGCGAGCCCGAAAAAATGTCCAAACGCTCGGGCAATTTCGTCACCATTGCCGATATGGTCGAGGAAGTCGGCAAGAATGCCGTGCGCTTCACTATGTTGATGCGCAAGGCGGACGCGCAGATGGACTTTGACTTTGCCAAGGTGATGGAGGCGTCTCGCGACAATCCTGTCTTCTACGTGCAATATGCGCATGCGCGTATCCAGTCGACTTTGCGCAAAGCGGCTGACGAGGGTATCCTGCCGTCCTCCGACGCACTGGACGGGCTGGGTGAAGAGGAACTGGACCTGATCAAAATGGCGGCGCAATTCCCGCGCATTGTCGAATCGGCAGCGGCTTCGCGGGAACCGCACCGAGTCGCATTCTATCTGAATGACCTCGCGGCGGCGTTTCATGCCTTTTATAATCTGGGCAATGACCGGCCTGAGAAGCGGATCATCATGGTTAACGACCCGGTAATGACATCAGCAAGGCTTTTCTTAGCCAAGAATATAGGGCAGACTATCAAGAATGGCCTTGCCCTGATGGGTGTCGAGGCCGCTGAATCGATGTGATCAGCCCTTTGGTCTATGGAGCGAATAATGTCAGACACCACCCGCGATAATCTTGATCTGGACGACGATGATCGTCTGCCATGGCTGGAATCAGCCGAAGATTATGACGATGACGGAGAATATTCTCCCGTCCGGGTAGCGCTGTTCGTCGGCGCCGGATTGTTACTTCTGGCGGCGATTGTTGGCGGCATCTACTGGTTGCAGAACCGCGACGGTGGCGGGCTGGACGGCAATGGCGAATTGATCGCGGCTCAGGAAGGTGATTACAAGGTCCGCCCTGACGATCCGCAGGCACGGCAATTTGAAGGCGAAGGCGATGCCAGCTTCGCTGCGAGCGAAGGCAAGGAGACGCCCGCGCAAATGGGCGATCCCGTGGTCACCGAAGCCCCGATCCGCAAGCCGGATGCCGCACCTGCCACCGAAGGCGCTGGCACAGCCATGGTCCAGCTTGGCGCATTCAGCTCGGCCAGTCTCGCAGACAGCAGCTGGGCTGGCTCTGCACGGCGCTTTGAAGCGGTCGGGGCATTGCCGAAGAAAATTGTTCCCGGTACGGTCGAGGGCGGTACGATTTACCGGCTCAATGCGGTGGCGCCAAGCTATGATGCGGCCCAGCAATTGTGCAATAATCTGAAGGCTGCCGGCGAAAGCTGCCTCGTCGTTCGCTAGTTTTCTTGCAATTGATGGTTGAAGCGCTGTGGATAACGGCGCTTTCACCTTTACCCTGCTCTGAAACGGCGCAAGTATAAGATATGTTGCGTGGGAAAATATCATCATGGCTATAACAGCTGCGGTATTCGGCATCTCGGGTCTGAGCCTGACCGCTGACGAAAAGGCATTTTTCCGCGATAGTGATCCTGCGGGATATATTATTTTCGGTCGTAATATCGATAGCAAGGCGCAGCTCAGGGCGCTGACCGACGAATTGCGCGCTGTCCACGGTCGTGATGATCTGGCGATCCTGATCGATCAGGAAGGTGGCCGCGTCGCGCGGATGCAGGGACCGCTCTGGCCCAAATTCCCGGCAGGGGAGGTTTTCGACAGGCTTTACGACATTGCCCCTGCCACCGCGATCGAAGCGGCGCGGCTCAATGCGCAGGCGATTGCTGTCACCCTGAATGAGGTCGGCATCACCGTCGATTGCCATCCGTTGCTCGATGTGCGCCAACCTGATGCCGACAATGTCATCGGTGACCGCGCACTGGGCAGCGAACCGATGCGGGTCGCGGCTCTCGGTCGGGCCATTCTGGACGGCTTGCAGCGCGGCGGCGTGGTCGGCGTGGTCAAGCATCTGCCGGGCCATGGCCGGACCAGCGTCGATACGCACAAGGCTTTGCCGACGGTGACGGCCAGCGACGAGGAACTGCAGTTGGATCTGGCTCCGTTCCAGACGCTCAACAAGGCGCCAATGGGCATGACCGGGCATCTTCTGTTCACCGCATGGGATGCGGAGACACCGTCGACCCTGTCGAAAACCGTGATTCAGGATATCATTCGCGACCGGATCGGCTTTGACGGCCTGTTGTTCACCGACGATCTTGACATGGAAGCTCTTTCCGGAACCGTTCCGGAGCGGGCCGAACGGGCGCAGATAGCGGGATGCGACATTGCGCTCAATTGCTGGGCCAGGATGGATGACATGACCGGCATTGCCGAACGGCTGGCACCGATGTCGGACAAGACGCAACAACGGCTGGACCGGGCGATGGCCACAATTGCTGACACAAAAGACGGCGATTCCGCTGATGAACTGGCCGGACTGCTTGCCCGGCGCGACGAACTGATAGCGGCAACGGCATGAGCGAAGAACGGGAAAACGAAAGCTTCTTTTTTCCGCCCGAATCGGTCGCGCCGGAGGAAGGCGCACTGACGCTGAACATCGATGGCTGGGAAGGGCCGCTGGATCTCCTGCTCGCCCTGGCGCGTAACCAGAAAGTCGATTTGCGTGAAATCTCGATTCTCGAACTGGTTCAGGAATATCTGAAATATATCGCCAGTGCCCAGACGCTGCGTCTGGAACTGGCTGCCGATTATCTGGTGATGGCGGCCTGGCTGACCTATTTGAAGTCGGGGCTGCTATTGCCCCGCGATCCGGAAATCGAGCCGTCGCCCGAAGAACTGGCCTTGCGGTTGCAGATGCGGCTGGAACGGTTGAATGCGATGCGGGAATCGGCTGCGCGTTTGCTCGCGCGGGACCGGGTCGGCCGCGACGTGTTCATGCGCGGCGCACCGGAAGGGCTCCGGGTGGTCAAGGACCGGCAGTGGCAGGCGGAATATTATGATCTGATTGCTGCTTATGCCCGCGTCAAAGTACGCAGTGCGCCGGCGATTCACATCGTCCGGCAACGGATGGTGATGACCCTCGAGGATGCGCTGTCGCGGGTGTCGCTGATGCTGGGCGAAGCGATTGACTGGATGGATATCAGGCATTTTCTGCCTCCGGGCGCGCCGCCTGAATTACGGAAATCAGCGCTCGCTTCGAGTTTTCTCGCGACACTGGAACTGGCCCGGCAGGGGAAATTGATATTGCAGCAGGAAGGCAGCTTTGCACCGCTCAGGATAAAGGCGACAACACATGGGTGAACATGACAGGGAAGACACCAGCCTGATTGATCCGATGCCCGAGGTGATGGATATCGGCAAGCGTGCGGTCGAAGCGACTCTTTTTGCCTCCGAAACGCCGATGACGGTCGCCGATATCAAGGCCTATGTCGGCGATGAGCTCGACATTCGCCAGATACTCGCGGACCTGCAGGAGGATTTCCAGCATCGCGGGATTGTGCTGATCAAAACCGGCGACCGCTGGCATTTCCAGACCGCGCAGGATCTTTCCCATCTTTTGCGCCGCGAACGGGCGGAAATGCGCAAACTCAGCCGCGCCGGCATGGAAACGCTGGCGATCATTGCCTATCATGAACCGGTCAGCCGCGCCGAAATCGAAGCCATAAGGGGCGTTCAGGTTGCCAAGGGCACGCTCGATGTATTGATGGAAGCGGGCTGGGTGCGCCCGGCCGGTCGCCGCGAAGTACCGGGCAGGCCCTTGATTTACGCAACCACCGCAGAATTTCTGACCCATTTCGGCTTGCAAAGCCGCAGGGATTTGCCCGGCATTGATGATCTGAAAGCCGCAGGATTGCTGGACCCCGTCGATCTGGTGCTGGAGCAAATGGGGCTGGATGACGAAGCAGAGCAGGCGACAGAAGAGTCCGTAGAGCGAGAGATTGCGGATGATGATGGTGTTTTGCTGGAAAACGGGATCGAAAGCGCTTAAATAGGATGTTCAAGGAGAATATCGCATGCAACCGAGTGTTTGGCAGATTTTAATTGTAGCAGCGCTTGTGCTGATTCTGTTCGGCCGTGGCCGGATTTCCGAAATGATGGGTGATGTCGGAAAAGGCATCCGCTCCTTCAAAAAAGGCATTACCGAGGAAGAAGCGAGTGCTGCCAAGCCTGCCGCCAAGATTGAGAGCAAGGCTGGTGACGAGGCAGTTGATAGCAGTAAAACCGCTGATAAAACGGCTGTTTGATCCGATCGCCCTCCAGGCTTAGGGCCGCATAATATATGTTTGATCTTTCCATATCCGAGATCGCGATTATCGCGATTATTGCCGTTGTCTTCATCGGACCTAAGGAACTGCCGCGCGCTCTGGCCACGGCAGGCAAATGGATGGCCAAGGGACGTGGTGTGATGGCCAATTTCCGCACCGGCCTTGATGCCATGGTCCGCGAAGCCGAGCTTCAGGAAATGGAAAAGAAATGGGCGGCTGAAAATGACCGGATCATGCAAGAGCATCCGGCGCTTCCCGATGACAGTGCGGCCGACGAACCAAAGATGGAACCGCTGGACGGACCTCCTGCAGCTGGAGATGTCGAGACCAATAGCAGTTCAGCCACTCCTGACGACAAAGCGACGGGCAATTGAGGGTGGCGGGTGATTTTGCTCCGTTCGCCCTGAGCCTGTCGAAGGGCTTCTCTCGATCAGCGCTGTGCTTCGACAAGCTCGGCACGAACGGTAAATATTACCCGGTTTCCGGCGGCCTGTCATGAACGATCAAAGCAAACCGGATCTCGATGAAAGCAAGGCGCCGCTGATCGAGCATCTGATCGAGCTGCGGCAGCGGTTGCTCTGGTCGGTTGCGGCACTGACTGTAGCCTTTCTGATCAGCATGTTTTTTGCCGACGAGATTTTCGGCATTCTCGTGCAGCCGCTCACCGCCGCCTTTCCTGCGGGAGAAGGCAAGCTGATATATACCAAGCTTTACGAAGCCTTTTTTGTCGAGATCAAGGTGGCGATGTTCGCGGCCTTCTTTCTGGCTTTTCCGATCATTTCCAACCAGCTGTGGGCCTTCGTAGCGCCGGGCCTCTATGCCAAGGAAAAAAAGGCATTTCTGCCTTTCCTGATCGCTACGCCATTATTGTTCATGGCCGGCGCATCGCTGGCTTATTTCATCGTCATGCCGACGGCGTTCCGGTTTTTTCTGGGATTTGAAGGGCCGGTCGGCGGCCTGCAACAGGAAGCCTTGCCGGCGATGGGCGATTATCTGTCGCTGGTGATGCAGTTCATATTGGCGTTTGGGGTATGTTTCCAGCTGCCGGTGCTGCTGTTGCTGCTCAACCGCGCGGGGATTGTCAGCCGGGAGCAGTTAAAGGGCGCGCGCCGCTATATGATCGTCGGAGCTTTCGCGGTTGCCGCCATCCTGACTCCGCCGGATGTTGTGTCACAGTTGATGCTGGGGATTCCGCTGATCATGCTTTACGAGGTCTCGCTGGCCATCATGTGGTTCACCGAGCGCAAGAAGAGCAAAGAGATTGCGCCCTGATTTCTGTCGATGATGGCCTTGCCGAACCACGCCGCTATGCGGCGGGTTCGACAAGATCATAAGCAATTATTCTCAGTCAATCGCATCCTGGCCGGCCTGGCCGATCGATTCGATATCACGACCGGCACCCTTGACGGTTGCACAGGCGCTGAGCAAAACCATAGTAGAAATCAAGATCATTGCGGTAATTTTCTGCATTTCAAAATATCCTAAAAACTGAACTTCGCACTGACGCGAATATCACGACCGGACAAAGGTACATAGTCTTTAGTGAACGAGGCATGACGGCGGGCGCTGACGTCGAAAATATTGTTCGCGGAGGCGAGCAAGGTAACACCGCCATCCTTGCCGAACGGGCGCCAGGCTGCCGTCGCGTTGACCATGGTGAAGCCCTCGGTCGGGGTTTCGAACGTGGTCACTTTTTTCTGGCTGTCCGACCATTCGACTTCAGCGCGCAGGTCAAGATTGTCGCTATGCGCCTTGATGCCGCCGAGCAGTCGCAACGGCGGAATACGCGGAACCGCGCCGCCGCCGTTGTTGATCTTGGCCCGGACATAGTCGGCCACGCCGTCTGCGATGAAATCAAAGCCGCCGGCGCGCGCAAATACCACCGATGCCGAGGCTTCGAAGCCGTAATAGGTGGCATCGCGCTGGAAATACTCGAACACGGGCAGGCCGTCTTCTTCCGCAGCGGTTTCCGTCTCGAAAATATAGTCGTCGAAGAAATTTGCATAGGCGGTCGCGCTCAACTGGACATCATTGCTGTCCCAGCGGGCATATAGTTCGCCGCCCCAGCTTTTCTCGGTGGTGAAATCCGGGTTGCCGATTTCATAGGCCTGGGTCGCGATATGCGGCCCGTCGGAAAGCAGCTCCTCGGCCGAGGGCGCGCGCTCGGACCGGGAAATATTGGCGCCGACCTTCAGCGCGCTGGCATCAGGGGCATAAGCGAGGCCGATGGCACCGGACAATGTGTTGAAGCTGCGGTCGAAGCCGATGCTGTTGGCGGAAATGTCGGTCTGTTCAACGCGCATCGCGCCTTCCACTTCCCAGTTGCCGAGATCGACTTCCTGGACGGTGAACAGGGCCCAGCTTTCGAGGCTGTTCTTGGGAACAAAAGCTTCTGCGCCGATGGCGTTGAAATCCCGAACCAGAACCTGCGTGCCGATCACGCCGCGCCAGCCGTCATGGTCAGCCTGCACCAGTTCGGCGCGGGCTTCGATGCCGGAAACGGAAAAGACGGTGCCGATTTCGTCACCCTCGAATTCGGTATGTTCATAGTCGGAATAGCCGGCACGGAAATTCAGGGCTTCGAAAAATCCGCCCATATTGACGCCGCCGCGAAGATCGGCGCGGTACTGTTTCAGGCCGATGGTGACCGGGCCTTCTTCCTCATGGTCTTCCTCTTCTTCACCGTGGGCATGTTCGGTACCGGGGCGGGCAGGAACGCCGTAATTCGTGTCATAATAGCTCACCGAGAAACCAAGATTCCCGCCATCATCAATATAGGCGATCCCGGCGCCTGCGGTCTGGGTACGGCTCGCAGTATTGGCGATCCGGCCGCTCTGGTTAGCGGTCTCGGTCAGCTCTTCTGCCTCTTCCAGATGACCTTCCTCGGTCTCTTCAGCAGCTTGCGCCAGCACTTCGGCGCGCAAGGCCGGGGCCAGCACATAGCCGGGTATATTCACATCACCGGTGTCGCGGAAGCTGCCGTCGGCGTGCATTACCAGCTTGGAGGTCAGGGGCACGTCGACCGATCCGGCGATGCTCCAGTCGTCGGCTGCGCTGCCATAGCCGCCAATCGCGTCGAGATGGACGGCGTCGTCGGGAATGTCGCGCGGGATACGCTTGTCGATTACGTTGACCGCGCCGCCGATCGCGTCACCGCCAAACAGCAGAACTGCTGGACCGCGCAAGACTTCGACCCGCTGGGCGGTCAGAGGATCAATGGTCACCGCATGGTCGACCGAGGTGTTGGATGCGTCCAGCGAGCCGATGCCGTCTGTCAGCACCCGCACCCGCGGGCCCTGAAAGCCGCGCAACACCGGGCGCGACGAGCCGGGAGCAAAGGAGGTGGACGAAACGCCGGGCAGGCCGGTCAGGCTATCGCCAATCTGGCCGCGCAGATCCTCTGCCAGCTGGTCTCCGGACAGGACAGAAGTGCCGGCCAATATGTCGAGCTGCTCGACATAGGGAGCCGTGACGACGATCATATCGTCATTGTGGAAATCGTCAGACAATCCGCTGCTGCGCTGCTCGGCAGCGGCATCTTTTTGAGCGAAGGCGGGAGCGGCAGGCAATGTCAGAATCGCGGCGGAAATCAGGAATCTTCTATGGGACAAGATCATCTCTTCTCTGCTTGAGGGTGGCGTTGGAGGGCTAGATAGGTGTAATGATATAATATATCAATCAGTAATTTCGCGGACTCGGCAAAACGAGTGAAATTTGCTATAAACGGCGATCAACCAGAGCGGAGAGCGATGATGACAGCGTGGAAGGAAGACGGATATCACAGCATTACACCCTATATTACGGTGGATGATGCCGAGGCGGCGATCGAATTCTATGCAGAAGCCTTTGGCGCGACCGAGCATATGCGGCTGCCAATGGGCGACAAGATAGGCCATGCCGACCTGCTGATCGGCGACAGTCATGTGATGCTGTCGGACGAATTTCCCGAAATGGACAAGCTCGGCCCGAACAAGCGGGGTGGCGCGACCGCGAGTTTGATGATCTATGTGCCGGATGTCGATGCGGCCTTCGCCAAGGCGGTCGCTGCGGGCGCAGAAATCGTGCGCCCGGTGGAGGACCAGTTTTACGGCGACCGTTCCGGCTGGGTGAAAGATCCTTTTGGTCATGAGTGGACCTTGTCGACCCATGTCGAGGATGTCTCGGAAGAGGAAATGGGTAGACGGATGGAAGCGATGATGGCGGGCGAGGGGGCTTAGCCATTATTTTTCCTCCCCGAA
>TARA_R110000787_G_scaffold37741_8_pt1 | contig 40194 bp, 28 predicted proteins | sample TARA_R110000787 | Tara Oceans TARA_R110000787 (sample SAMEA4397920) | marine metagenome | biome: Polar Biome; feature: [DCM] deep chlorophyll maximum layer (ENVO:01000326); material: water (ENVO:00002006), including particulate matter (ENVO:01000060) such as... | depth 35 m | reverse complement strand
AACAAGCAGTGTAGCAATATCATTATTATTCATCATCTCACTTCCACCAATATATCAATTCGGACTTCATTTGTTGTGTTCTTGCGGATCGGCTGGAATGTCGCCCTAAATGCCGGAATATCCAAAGCGTTGGATCCGTGCAATACGACTTCCTTTAGATCTTCATCTGAGGACAACTGTGAATCGAAAAAGGAACTTATGGATACTGTTCGATCATCGACACGTTGGATAGTTGTGTTTTGAGTCATTTTGGTATTCCCTGCTCCGCCATCTCTGCTTGAAGAAACATTTCCTGATGAACCAAGCGCACATTTTTTGATCAGCGTTTGCAGGTGATCGGTCAAAGCGGCTTTTAGGGGGTCGAGGACTGGCATATTTACTCAAAACTCCTTTTGTTCTTATTTGGGTGGGTAATGGTCTAATCTTGACACTTTCGGTCGGAGTCGCATAAGGTGTTCCCGCAAAAGTTTGGCTTTCCGTTCGTCATTCACGTACTTTTCAGCGCGACTTTCATTTTCCTTTGGCGGATCAAATTCCGCTATGTTCTGCTCCGTTGGCCCTTGTGACTTCATAATACCCCAAGCATTCTCAAATGTGACGCTGAGTGATGCCTTTTTATCGTCATCCCTAATCGCGTCTTGACGCATAGCCTTATCATCGTCCGAAGTCAAATTTCCAGCATCTCGACTGATCCATCCTGGTTTATCGCTGGTTTCCATTGATCCCAATTGGTAGCCAACATCTTCTCCACAATGACCGCAACTGTCGTGATAATCAGGTGCTTCATGCTTACAATGGGGGCAATAGATTTTACCATATGGGTGTCTATGATCCAACGTATCGATCATATCTTCTTGTCTGTGCATCTCTTTCTTTCCGTTAGCCATTTTAATCACCTTACAATAAAGCGTCTGCTCTTACTCGAACCGATAGGGTAGCCCCTCTTAGAACCATCCCTAACACCTATTCTTCCAAGTCCGTTTTTATGATTTGCACCAATTATGAAACCTGTGTTGTTGGTATTTCGGACAGATACCTTGTGAATTGAAATCAACGTGATTGTCGAAGAAAGCGACATCTCAACGACCTTGTTAGTATCTCCCGCTGATTCGGAAAGGCCGCTATCAGTGACGAGGTTTGAAGTCAGATCTGCGAGGATCCCTTCAATTCCTTTCTCATATTGCGCGACAATCAAATCAGTTTCACCTGTTGTGTAATGGTGCTTTGCTTCAAAGACAGCGAACTCACCGACAACGCCCTGTTGAGGCAGGTTGAGGTTGACGATTTCACCTGCGCTGACGGAGGTTGCATTCATCATACCTTGAATACGTATCATAGGAGCCCCATTTTCAGCCCGTGAGAGCAATGCTTTTGCCAAACGCCGTGCTTCCGACTGACTCTTCAAACCAGGTATGTTTTGACGTAGAGTCTTGACCATACCTTCATCGCCATTAGCAGCGGCTTGCCTAATTCTTTCAGTGTCTTGTACTCGAATGAATACGATCTCGTTGCCAGCAATAGCGTCACCGACGATGACGATTTCATTAGGCGAGTCATACAGCCTACTCACTGAAATTGATTTTGCACCTGATTCTGCACCTAAACGGAGCCCTTTGTTTGAGAATGTGTTATCCGAATAGACCAGCATTCCATTGCGTTCATTGACTATTTGACGACCATCAATTTGCGATAAATTGCGAATGACATCCATTGAGTTTAGGCCACGGGTGTCACGTGCGACATACTTCTTGCTGTGATCGTTGATTTGTTTGAGCATCGGATGTGCGCCGAGGTACGACTCAATTGATTTGTTGTTCGTCGTGAGTGACTCCGAAGAAGTCAATGAAATCCCTGCGAAATCACCTCCAGCGTCGTTAAGGATGTGTAAAGCAGCATCTGTGGTTCTAACCCCAATAATCCCTGTTTGACCTGCAATGACATCTCCAACGACCATTCCTGATGCAGATAGGGTCTTCTCACTCATGTCTTTGAACACCATCAGTTTGTTTTGTTGTTCTTGGATAATCTCTGCAACTCTCCATTTGATGTTATTGCTGTCTCTAATGTATGGGGGTGCGAAATTTTCATTTATTTCACGATCATCGACTGAAACAGCAATTGAACCAAGTTTTGATGCGATAATCCCCTTATCGTTTCCATCCGAAATCAAGAATTTTCTTTGCGAGGTCATGAGGAAATCGGATGGCTCGTAGTTCAACAAACCACGGTAGTTCAGTGTTGTTCTTGATATGGTGTCCTGATCAGGATCATAGTTGTACCACGGTTCCGATTCAATTTTCATTGCAATAACTGCGTTGTCAACAAATGATGGAGATATTGCGTATTTGGAGACTGGGCTTCTTGCATCGTTGATGAGGCCACTTGAAGATGACACGTCAGTGTAATAGAACATCATGTTGATGTAATCAGTCACTACATTTCCTGCTAAGTCGGTGAGAGTACCTCCAGTGATCGTGACATCGTTTCCAGAGGTGCCTGAGTATGCCAATGAACCAGTGTGATCAAGTGCGAAAATATAACCCCCTCCCTGTGGCAAGACGGATGCATCATCAACAGAATACACTCCACCGCCTTTGTTGACTTTGATGGTGACGCGAGGGAACATCCGTAAAGCCTCATTTGATTGAATCACTGTCCCTTTTTGTGTTTGTCGAGCATGATCGCCCATGACACCAGTTCCTACTGAGTATCTTGTTTCAGACTGATATACTGGCTCTCCGCCCCCTACGACGCTTGATTGAGAATAGCGAGGCTCGATCTTGGAATTGAAAATACCATCCGAATCAGTACGATGAGCATCGGACTTTGCAAATTGGAGCATATTTGCTGTGGGGATCAAGTGCCAAGTCACATCATATTCATTGGCATCTGGATAGTCCATGGTGAAAGCAGAACCTGCTGAAGAAATCAACTCCACCTCGCCTAAATCCCTTCCATAATTCATCTCAAACACACCATAACGCTTGTCACGGTGGAATGCTTCATTCTTCCAAGAGTTCGTCACTGAACTACGTGGCCCAAGAACCCATCCATCATTCATAAGATCGGAGGCGAAACCATACAATTTCAATGGTCGAACTGGACGAACAATGTAATCGACATATTTGCGATGTGGCTGTGAAGTAGTGGCCGTTCCAGCCTGACTGTCGATTTCAGTTCTTAGGATGTCCACATCTTCATCTCTGTTGAGATATGACTTTCTAAGGATATACACCCCACCCCAAGCGGGCAAATCGGCAGACCCACGAACTGCCCATGCGTCTAATGCCTTTTCTTTCGCATCGATCCGTAATGTGTCTGAAGAAAGTATCCCATCCACGGCTCCTTTCGCTGAGTTGGAATCAGGGCTCCATATTGGCTTGACATCAAAATCTCTTTCAGTAGTTGCAGTTCCTGCTCCATCGACTGTGAATCCTTCCAGTGGCAACAAGGTCTTGGTTTGATGAGATGGCAATACTGGGAACTGATAGCCCATATTGAGGTCGGAATGCAAAGAATGCGCTCTTGTACCGACAACCGAATAATCGACACTTTCTCCGGTCAGTCGTTCACTTTCAACCTCCATAACAAGCCCTAAACGGGGCTCTGTTCGAGATTGTATTTGACGTACATCAGTGATTTCCGACGTGAGAAGAGGTTTGGCTTCAGTGATGATGTAATTTGAACCATTGATTGACGATTGTCCATTTGGAGGATAATTCAAAGCGATGGTGCCTCCAGACCAAGCAACTGTTAGAGGACTGAAATTGGTTCGGGATGCATTTCCTCTTAGACGATAATACTGAACGCCTCCTGGTGAGTTATCAACCCGTGTAATCATTGCACCTTTTGAATCGGCTTGAGGATATGTTGCTTTTCCTGTCCATTGGACGAGATCGAGGAACGGATCCGTTCCTTTGTTGATTGGCTTTGTTTGCGTCTTCCACAGGCGACCAGGGTGTGGACTGATCAGTGTGCTGATTGGAAGATCATACTTTCGAGCCAAATAAGATTCAACTTCCTGCCTTTCAACATCAGTTAAGGCCCGATCAAATTGAATAACTTCGGCAATTTTTCCATTAAGGAAGAAAGAGGCAGGTACATTTCCTACTTGGTAAGCCCCACTGGTTGCTTTCCAAAATGCGCCAGTTGTGTTGTAATTGCCGTAGCCGTCTACATCCATTCGGGTCGTAGCAGCACTTCCTACACCATCTCCTCCTGTGATCGACATTGAAATAATTGAGGGCGTGTTAATGTTAGCCGAATTGTTGGCTGAAGAAACAGTTTGCCATACTGAATCGCTACCTGACCAAAATTGCCATTTATTCGATGTATCCATACGAGCATAAAGGTTGAATCCAGAGCGAGACACTGGAGTTCCTGCCCTTGATTCAATAATCCCTCCAATTTGATTTGCATCTACATTTGGCCATGCTACTGTGAAGATTGTCACCTCATTCGTATTCAAACGTGCATCAAAAGGAGTTGACAATTTATCGTTCCCGTCACAATTGATAACTGGAAGATTATTGGCATATTGATCTCTTTTGATGTAAGTTGGCTTTGCAGATGCGGTTCCTTGGGTGAATTCAATACCGTTTATGCTGTCAGTCCATTTTTCGATGGGATCGCCATCTTCAAGATCCAAAGAACCTGCCTTCAACCATAATACTGCTCCTGAAATGGGCAAATCGGTTGGACGCTGATCATCCAATTCATAGTCCCAAGCACCTGCTCCCATCGCAAGAGGGGATAGCATTCCGTTTTGAGTAATTCCTAACCTCGCTCCAATTCCGATTGGTGTTTCAGAGTCAAGTATTGGTTCGTTGTTCTGCCGAACATTTCTTTCAAATGGTGTTGCCTCAACAGTGAAATCATTTGCGATAAACCCAACTGGGACTGTCCTTTCCATGGCAGATGAAATAGCATACCCACCCCAATCATTGCCATAGACGGAAGTATTTGGCAAATCATCAACAGAATCGTGAATGCCACCGTCAAAACGGCCACTTTCAGTGACGGCTTGAGCATTCCCTGCTAATGCCTCAGTAGGGTCGCCAGCGAGCATATTCTTGGCGTTAGAGCCAGTTCTAAAGCCCCATGCTCGAACAGGCAATCTCCGACTCACATCGACCGCCATAAATGGATCCAATTTGAAGTAAAATTTGTTGAGATCTTCACCATCACTATCCAAGTCAATGCCTTTGACCACTCCAATTTGGCTTGTTGGATCAAGGGAGTCCCCAATCCCTTCCCCACGTGAATGGCGTGTTGTCCCGTTTTCGTTGAAAAGGCGAATAGTTCCTTGAGCCTCTCTAAGAGTGGTGTGACCCATTGTCACTGCACCTGCTGATCGAAGTCCTTCGATGGTCCCGTGGCCTCCCGCATTTAATCCATTAAAGCCGTAATTTTGTAGCCATTGTGCAACGTATAATCGTTCAAATGGATCCGCTTTTTCAGGTTGACCATCGACTGTTGGATTTGAAAAGTTGCGAAGGAATAAGCCATTTGTTGATGGATAGTTCAACGATCTGGGCATTCCTGACGAACGATAACGGAAAGTCATGAAGTGTTCACGGTTCGTGCCGTATAGCGTCGGATGGCTGTACTCTGCTAACCAATGGCAAAGGAATGCATCCGGTGTACCGCCAGTAGTTGTGTCTGTTGCCTTAGTGATACCAAGATCTCCGTATTCTGTTGCGTCTGTGAAGGAAGTAGAAGGAATAGAGGCCGAGGTCGATACAGGGACGGCAGCCATGTTCAGCAACTCAGGATCGTGCCCAAAGAGAGGCGGGACGGTTGCTAATTCAGTTGCTACACGTGGCTGAATGACTCCCTCGCAGTATCCTCTTACGAACCAATTTCCATCTCCGTCAATGCTTACTTTCTTGACCGCTTCTGGACGATTTGTAGCGTATGCGCCAATCATGAACCCATTCAGCATAAATTCACTTCCAGTGGTAAAGCGATTTCGGGCTGATAAAGTCCCCCCAGATATGGTCAATTTGGTCGCAGCACCATTGTTGCTAACGGCGGCATCAATACTTGGTGTAGCAAACTGAACAGATTGACTAATTCCTTCTACATTGGTATGTGTTTGACCTGGCGCAAATAAGTAGTCAATTATGCTTCTATGGGTTGCTGAAGTGTATTTTCCATCGGCATCAATCAAACGCTTGCCGCTGATTTCAGACAAAGGTATGCCATCGGCTGAAAATGATCCTGTTGCAGTTGACGAGGATGATTTTGTCGCAAGAGTGTCAAGTTCAAACACTGTTGCTGAATTGGTAGAGGCCGGATCGCCAAAACCATGATGCTTATGCTCTGTTTCAGCCTCAAACATCAAAGAATATGCAGATCCGTGTGAACGGTTTAATTGTCTCCTTAGATCATATGGAACACCTTTACGCATCTGAGGCGAAACAAAAGAATGACCTTGACGGCCAAAACGAATTCGGTGATGAGGAATAAGATTTCCTGTTTCAACTCCGTTATTTGTCTGTTTCAATAAACTTCCTCTTTCGCTGTGATCTCCGATCCGATGGGCTGTCCACAGACGTGTAGTTCCACTTGGCGCAGATCCGGCTGTTTGATTTGAAGTGAGGTCATGGAAATCACCCAATTTATCATGCAAAATCCGTTCACAATGGAATGTGAGTGTTCGATCATGTGTATCAAATTGAGATGGTTCACCTGCGGCTTCTGCCAAACCAGGCAGTCGAGGATTTGGAGCGGCTAAACCACCCATTCCCCATGTTTGATTCGACCACGCTTGAACCCGATCATGGCCACTTCGTACAAATATGCCGCCAGGTATGTCTTCGGGATTTGGCAATTGAATTGTCAAGTTCGGACGGTTTGCATTTCCTGGGGCTGAAGGTCCAATTTCAATTTCTCCAGTAGACGGATCCTTTCTTGCATTGCCGACTGTAAAGTCCCTAATGATGGTTCCCCAAGGAGATTTTCCTTCTAAAACGAACTCATTTCCCAAATCATCAATCACGGATAGGTCATCAAAAACTTTCTCTTCATTGCTAATCATCAATCCATTTACTCGAACTTCGTTCGTCTTTCCTACTGTCCTAAATGGACGAGCATATGCTTCATCATTTGAGTCGTTTATACCGTGTTTGATATGTGCAGCAGCCATGGTGTAATCCTTTAGGTGATCGCCATTTACGCCGTTATTCACATAGGAATTGGTTGAAGTTGCTGAAAATGACCCTTTATACCCATTTTCAAGGCGAACCTCTTGATCCTCAATTGATACGACTGGAAGATCAAAACCCCATGGAAGTGATTCAATTCTTAATCGATTTGCAGCGATGTCCGATTCTGTATTGGGGTGAAATTTGGTGATCCCATCACACACAGGCTCTGTAATGTGAAAATCGGGGGGTGGAATTGATTCCAAAAAAGTTGAATTTAGACCTTCAATCGAAAATCGGTTATAACCTGCGCCTTGATTTTCTTGTGCAGTAATCCCGCTCCTCGACGCATATTTCAATGCTGGAAGGCCCATATTGCCTCCATCCATTGGCTTCGCCACAAGATCCCAAATTGCTTTTGGCCCAAGACCTTGAATCACGGGCCCACAATTTGCTTCAGACCAATATCCTTGACTTGTTGATGGATTCTTCAATTCCCAAGTCAAGATCACAGTATGAGTTGGGGGTTGCCCCAGTAATACCGTCGTGTTATTCAATATGCCAGCCGAAACACCAGGCCCGAATGTAAAACCTGCGCTCGTTGCCTTTACAATCGTGAAATCTCCATTGATCCCAATGTATTCTAAATCGACATCATACGTCCCAGTATCCATGTATTTGTTAGTGGCAGTTGGATCTTGGGTTGTTTTTATTTGACTTCGGAAAGCAACTTCGGATGGAAAACCATTTTCATTTATGGATGGTAGGGATAGTCGCACTTCGGTTCCAGACACGTAGTTCAGTTCGGCAACTGGATAGTTGAGTGGACTTGATTGCCTCACATATCTTGCTCGAAGGTACTTGGTGAGCCCTCTCTCGCCTTCACTTTTGATGCGTCGTGAGTTTATCTTGGCTGCAATAAACCGGCAAGCCTCTTCGGTCCCCAAATCATAGGTGTACTTGGCGTTGTTGTGATCGGCGGCGGCTTGCTTTAGATCAATGGCAATAACATTCTTTGCTTCTGCGACTGCTGCTGTTGCTAACGGGCTCCTGATCAGGATTGTCAACCCCTGCCTCCAATCAGTGGTATTTACGCCCATTTCCCAATCTTCGATCTCTTCGTCGGCATATGCTGTATCAGGATAGGTGATATGCATCGCCATGATTCCCGATGCTGGCATCCCATTTGCCGTTTTACCAAATAACTCATACTTGGCGGGGGTGAGGTAGCGGTGAAAAACTTCAGCCATTCAATCACCACGTGGAAAGGGACGCGAACAGGGTTCCCGCCTCAGCAAAGGTTAGCCCCCTCTTCCATAAAGCGACTTCGCTCAAATATCCTCTAAAGTGAATGGGTCCAGCAGTATTTGCGCCATCCGCATTGGCTAAATCGGATACCCCGCAAGTTGGTGTCCCTGCCATCAACATTTGATGAAAATATCCAGTATGAGGGGTTGCAGGGAAACCGCCGAGAGTCATGGCACCAGGCATTATATTCACATAAGGCACACCAATCAAAGCACAACCCGTCACTGCCATGTCAATATCACGTATTGTTTGAAGTGCCGCAGGGACATCAGGATGATCGGCATCTCCGCCCACATAGCCGCTCGATTCAGTTTCAAATGTTGTTTTGGCATTTGGACCGGAAGCCCCAACACCATAATTTTGATCGGGTGTCGATACCAACCAATCACTATAATTGAACATTCCTGCAACCAAACCTGCACCTGGGTCATTTGGATCAGTGATTCCAACAGTGTTCCCCATGTAGCAAAAGGCTCCATTTGTGGGGTGGACACCAGCGATGATCTGAGTCCATCCGTTTGAATCAACTTCGACTTTCATACTCATCATGGCCATCGGATCAAGAACGTATGAAGCGATGGGCAAGCCAAAACCGAGTCCAGTTGGGGATGTAATTGCAACAGTCAGTTCTTGCAATCCTCCGACTTCAGGCAGCCCTCCTACGGTGACTCCCCATGGATAACCTTGCGTCGTCCCATCATTGTATATTCCATGCATAAGTGGACCCGTGAAATGAGTGAATGAGCCGGATTTCTTAACTACGGCTGATACGGCCCATGAGGCAGAATTGCTTGCTCTTGGATCGAATTCTCGAACTTCACCATGCTCAGGAACTATGGTTCCAGCGTTGTTATTGAATAAAGCAACTACGTCGCCAAATTCCCAATCGGGAACTCTTATTGTTGCTGTGGACCCAGTGACCTCAACAGCATCGGTGACTCCATCAGTAAAAACATTCGCAAAAGTAGGTGATGTAAGTCGAACCTTTCGGTTATAGAGTTCTTCTCTCCATTCCGTAGCGTCTTGAGTGTATGCGGAGGACGCCGTAAAAGCCTCACCTGGTATGGAATCGTTCGACATACGCACATAAGCCCTGCAAATCCCTTGCGGCTCATTGTTGATCAATTCCGACTTATGGTGGAACCCTCGAAGGGTGTTGTCGTTAATCGTATCTTCATTCTTGATGTTTGTGAAATCGAGTACGGCAGAAGCACCTTGGAAAGAGCCTATGTTTTGGAAACCGGAAAATCCAGTTGGGCCTTTTGAGTATCTGTTGAGGTTTGCGTTTGAATAATCATTATTCGTTCCATCGCTGATGTCGAACACCAAACCAGTGTGACCTCCACCAAAGAATAGGATCCCTTCAGAGTCAATTAGGGGGTTGATGAAAGTGATTTCTTGGCCATATATCTCTGCACCAGTATTGTCAAAGAATTCATTGTAGAACTTATCTGGTGAGTGAAACGGAATCACATTTCGGATTGAAATTGAACTAAATGGGACTGGACCTGGCGCAACAGTCTCAAAATATGCAAGTCTTCCGTTGACTGATAGAATCGCTCGTAGACCTCTTGATGCCATTGCATTTATCTCAGAACGTACCGAATAATCAATGGCTTTGGGTTCGACCAAAATATAGTCAATGTTTTTCGACCCTTCGATCCTCGGATCTCCTGATCCGGTGATTGTCGCCCCTAATGTCCCATATGTAGGGTCAGTTGGATCATCAACGGTTTTGACCTTGAATCTTGATCCAATACCATCATAGGTTCTGATTGTATTCGTATCATCAAGTGGATTGATATTGGGTCCGTGTGGCGCACCAGTGAACGTAGTGATTGGTACAAAAGTTTCACCATCAGTACCAATTGGCAATGGTGATGCAAATGAATTCGCTCGATAATTGCGGCTATTTGTTGCCAAAAGGCCCCCATACCCAACACATTGTGTTGGACGGTAGGGATAAGAACTGTTGTTGCTCAACCAAACTGCGAAGTTGCGACCTGTTGCACCAGGGATCGTGCTATGAATCACTATTGTAATCCCTTTTTCTCCTGTTTTTGACTCCACTTCGGATCCTATAAATGCTCGAACATACCCCATGTGACCGCCAGTTTTTCCCGCCCCTTCTAACACCGTTTCATATGCACTTTTTCCGTCTTTATTTTGAGCCAGCGGATGACCTGATTGATTGATTTCACGAATCAGTTCATCAACCGAGCCCCTAAAACTTTCACTTCGCAAAGAAATGTCACGTAATGAGTATTTGGTTGGATAAGTGTATTTCAGAGTAGTTCCATCTTTGCTGATGCCTTTTAATCCAGAGAAATATGGAATACACTCAATTGGTTGAACCAATGGACGATCAAAACTGCCTCCGTTTTCATGCCAAATGTCGAATTCTAATGCACCCATTGAGATGATTCCTTCCTCAATTATGATGTAATCGGTTTGGGTTAAGGTTCCGTTGACAGTCGTTTCCAAATTGTAAATTTGAGAGGTGGTGGTGCCCAATGCCTTGCGAAGTTCAACCACCAAGGAATCTTTGAAGGATTTCAATGTGGCAGACGGGGTGTATAGAAGATCTTCGGTGTGTCCTGCTAAGGCGTTAGAGTTGGCTAAGACTGCTCCAAGTTGGACAGTTGCACCTATGAACATATGCTGATCAGCCCTTGTAGATGCCGTAGTATCGAGCGTCAACAGGTCATCTCCATTGAGATAACGAACGAATGCTGCATCGACATAAATGCGATTCAACGCGTTGTCGATCTTATGAACTTGCATTTGATAATACGATTGATATTCCAGATCAATTTCTGTTGCAGTTGATACAAGACCTTCTCCTACAACGACGTAGCATTTATTGGTTAAGATTCCTGTACCGCCGTCAATCAATAAGTGGGAATCGTTGACAAACGCTTCAACATCATCGACTTCAATATAACTGTTGGCGGTGCCGAGAGTCAAATCCCAAGCGGTGACAACGGCTTGAATTGCAGGGTTCATTGCTTTAATCCCCCATGAACGATTTCTTGGAGTTCCACTAAGACTTGGGCCATCACTCATTTTTGGGTAAGTATGGTGAAATAGAACAGCCGAAAGAGTATCTCTAAAGCCCCAATCAATGGCATTCGCTGCCTCAATTTCAGCCATTTGAGGCCGGTTTGCGGCAGTCATTGTAGTATCCAAATGGAGTTCAAACTCGTAGCCGAAAGGATGCGCTTGTTCACTGTCGCCATGGATTTCTTCAATGTCATAGAACATCGATGGAAACAGTGGCAGTTCCACCAAGGCTCTTGTAGAGGCATAGTGCGTTGATGTTTGTTTGTCGTTGCGGATCGAAGCATTCCCAACGGATACGATTTTGTCTTTCCATCCAGCCAAGTGTGGATGTTCGACCCACTGTGGAATGGTATCTATACCGCCCTGCCCAAGACCGCCAAGGGTCAGAGAGACAGTGGGTGTCCCCATGTCACCAATTTCTTTGATAGGTGCGCTTTCTCCTAAACTGAGATCTCGTTCTACTTGCTTATCGGAGAGATCCATCAATTTTGACCGCCCACGGATCTCTAACATGCTTTCGCTACCTGAGTTCACCATGCTGTTAAATTCTTCAGCACGGCCCGAAAGCAAAGCAATATCAATGGACATCAAAGCAGGGGTTTGGGATTCCGCTGTGGTCAAAAAATCATCCAAGACCGCAAATCTGCTTTTGTTGGAGGGGCTGACCAAGATTTGGTTTTCATTTGATTTGACAAGATTGTCGATGACATTCAACACTTGCATAGTTGATCTTGAGAGGTCAACGGGGGTTTCTTTAGAAGAATCATAATTCTTCAAATCTCTGCCGCCCGATGGCTGTATCGTCATCACGTGATGTGTTGGGTTTGATGTTGGATCGGGAGTATTTGGGTTGAGGACCGTTCGAGGTCGACCATATCCCCTAAGTTGATTCTTTACCGTGATTAGGCAGTTGGTGATGTCGATGAATGGGGATGGAATTGTCCCTCCAATGCCGTATGATCGAAGAGTATTCGAGGCAATAGGTCGCTTGAAATCCGCAGCAGGGAGAACGACGACGCCACCAGGTGCAGTCATTTCCAGTTGCACATCGGATGAGGTGGCAGGGGGGGAAGAATAGGGCTTTAACAAAATATCGGATAATGTTCGAGGAGTGCCGCCGATATTGAAGATTGTAGTGGCGGATGGAATTGTTTTCTTGACGATCAAGAATGCCTTCTTTTCAGATGAGTAATAAGGACTCATTGCTGCGTTGAATTCACTTCGTCCTAATGTCGTACCTGCAACAACTTCTCCAGTCAAGTCAATTGCGTCATAATACACCAAAATTCTGCTTGGACCCCCATTTGAAGTCAATATCGAAGGAGATTTGATTGATGCTATTTGAGGCTCATTTGAGGGTGACAAATGGCGAATGTAAGCATCATTTGTCGGCTTTTCATTCACCAAATCAGCAGTATGGTCGATGTCCAATCCCTTGATCATAAACGGGCGTGGATCTTCAACGCCAATGGCGATAATTTCATCATAAACCGATGCTGAAACATTTGAAGAAACGACGGTATCGTACTCTCCTGCTCCTGCTTGAATCACAATCCGATTAAATGGCTCTGCATTGGTATCAAGAGCAAATGGTGTGACACTTCGGTTAATCACATTCTTTGCTTCTTCACGATACACTTCTTCAGTGACTTTCACAGGTTCGTTTTCAACAAAAGCCGATTGCATTGAGATTTGATCGTTTGTGTATAGGAATTCGTCAACGACACCTTGGATTGTCATCTTCACTGACTGTGCATCAGGAACTGGCATTTGGTGCAGGTAAAAGTCGCCGTCGACCTTGTTGTAAGCAGTCATTCCAGCCATTCCAGAATAGCCTTCGTCAGTGGATTTATTCAGTTCAGACATTAGATCACCGTGTATTTGTTGAGGAAATATCCATTGACCTGTCCTCTTTCGTAATCGGTCATTGCTTTATCATACAACAAGAATTCTGCAAATCGAAAGTTGGTCAATGCCTTGTTTGTAGCAGTTCCCGTCTTAGATGCTCCGTCGAATGATGCACCTCTGCCAAACAAGGTGAAAAGACGATCACCAAAAAGGATTTCTCCCGTTATCTTTGCAACAAAGGTCGTATCTGTCGCTGAATGAACGTGGATCGTGGCATTTGTTGTCGTTGCGTCAAAGGTGCAAGATAACAGACCAACTTGATTCATTCCATAAGTCGCCCCTGCTTGAACAGTAGTGACTCCATCATTTGTTAGAGAAAAACCATTCCCACCTGACGATGAACCAAAAAATGTCTTTGGATTATTGGCGTTTTGTCCAATAAAATCAGTGGCGTATGATCCGCTCAAGACACTTCGACCATCATAGTACCAAAATGCAGTAAATGACGAGGCAGCAGCATGAGTCAATGTAGCAGTCTCGCCATCGGCGGTCACGGTGTTCATCAATGCCCCATCACTTGATGTGACCTTTAGACCTGGTTTTGAATTAAAAGAAGCACTTGCCGCTTCATAGACCCAAGTGCCAATTGGGTATAGATTGAATTTGTTTCCACTCTGATCGGGGACTATTGTGATTGGATCCCCGTCAGTCAATCCCTCAATTCCATTGGCAGGGCACCACATAAGTAGGTCATCCTTCGGAGGATCAGGATCTGGAACATTCGATGTTGGTGCCGCTGTACCAGTTGTGATTCTACTTTGAATAGATGTGAAATATGCAGTATTTCCTTTGCCGCTTCGATCATTGAATCGTTGCCCTTGAGTGAATGATGCTCTTGTGAATGCATCTTTTTGACGTGTGACTTGATTTGCCACAAGACTTGAGGTGGATGTGTTTCCTGGGTCAATAACGAGGTCGCCATTGCCCAATGTAAGCCATATTGGAGTTCCATCTGCATGATCAAAGAGCAAACCTTGGCCCTTTGGGTGATTTTCAATGGTTGCCCCAGTCGTAGTATCGTTAGTCAAGTGAACTGATTGGCAAATGACCCGATTATTCAAGAAATCCAATGTTTGGATCCGAACACGTTCGATTGGATTCACCATCGGATCTAAATCGTTTTCAGTTGCAGTGCCCAATTCTCCACCTGTTGTCAGATTCAATAAACGACCCGTTGCTGTTTGGGCCAATCCAGTCAAAGGATGAGTTCCTGATTGGTTGATGACTGCATTGAGGGATGATTGTTTTACGCGATCTCCTGAGAGATAATCCAATGAACCTGTTGTTGAACCATATGTGCTGGCATTCAAAGTCAAGGATGTTCCATACCAACTCTGCTCCTTCACTTTATCCAATTCGATTCCAGTTGCATATGCTGCAAGTCTTTCGAGTGCGGTATAGGTGTCCGTAATTCCCGCTGTTGGATGCGCCGGACGCTCATAAATACGAAAATATCCATAATCATTGATGTTTTGGAAGTCATATCCAAGCATCACCAAAGGAGTGTCGATTGTATCAGGGTGATCGGGGGTTCCATCTCTTCCTTGGTTTGGAGATGATTCGTTTCGATTATTGAAGAAGTGCAAATTAGGAATGTCAAGTTCATCGTTGAAATCCCAAAAACCAATTGTTTCGTCAGTCACAAAAAACGGTTCAGTGACTGGTGTTTGTTCTCCATTTTGGACACGAACACTCTCAATGAGCCCCCTAAATTCCCCTCCTTTACCTCCGATGAAGAGATCGGACGACACATTGTCAAGAATACGTGATTCAACCAAATTCAATGATGCAACGAGGCTTGCATTGACGAAGATCTTCATAGCATTTCCCAAGAACTGGGCTGTGACCAGCATCAATGGCTGTGCGCCTTCCGTAATGTCGCTTGGCTTATGCTCTCCACCGGAATAAGTACCGGAATTTGCTTCGTAAAGGACATTGATGTTGAAAGTAGTCGAAACAGTGAATACACGCCCAATAGTGTTAATTGAGAATGTGATTGGTGCATTTTTGAACGGATCTCCAACTTTCAATTCAAAACAACCAGGTTTTGAAACCACCGTTCCTCCGTAATTTGGAACCAAAAAAGCCTCAATAGTGAACGGGCCCATGATTCGGTTCAAAGGATTATTTTCAGTAGGGAGGTGGATTCTGCCGATCTTGGTGGCTTGGCTCTTTGTTGTAGCGGATCCACCTGCATACGTTGGCCGGAGGAGATTCACTCCCGACTCCTTGTATTGTCCTGTTGGCACTACAATGCCATCTGTAAATCCGTTGAATCGGATGGCTTGGCTCTTGAACTTGTGAAGACCCATTGTATCACAGCCCAACCAATTGTTCGAGTGGTGCAAGTGATATTTGGTAAGTCCAAACAGAATCTCCGGCTTCATAGCCAGGATCAAAAGAAGTCACAACAGCAGGGATGGCAACTCCCTGTTGTAAGAATGGATTTGGTCGAACTGCTTTGTTGTTGACAGTATCAACTGGATCATATATGCCCGTATTTGAGGCTGCTGAATAGTCAGTCCCTGGTCCCGCAGGGATTAGGAATTGTCGCAGTTCACGGTTCCCAGATGTAGAAGAGAGAAGAGTTTCGTATGGTATTCTGATTCCCACGATGTACTTCTTCACGGCTTTTGTTTGATCAAGGCGAAGGAATTGGGCTGAATCCATTGATGCGATGGAGTCGGGCAAATCAATAAGGGATCCAGTCAATACTTGTGGGCTAATCAAAGCACCACCGACGCTGGGGTTGACGACCATATTGAGCAAATCCTGCAACTTATCTCCGCGAGTCATCCGAATTCCTGTGACGCCGCCACTCATGTTTGTGACAAAGAATTGATTATCCCATGAGATAGAGCCGGATGTTGAAGACTTCTCCACGATCACAGAAGAATTGCCCCCCTCCCCCAACGCTAAATTGCGAATTCCAATGAGTTCGTTGTTGTAGGTGCCCGCTGATCCATTTTGGGACTCATATGATACAGCCGCTGCCTGTCCCGCACTCTGTGTAGTGCCGACTTCAGTGTTGAGCCCCACAGTCGCTCCTGCTACCTTCACGCTTGCTGCATCGAGTGCTGCTTTTATGGCATTAGAGAGAGTATCGGTGTTTGTTGTTGAAGATATGTCCACATAGATGATGCTGGTTGTATCGACCACATTTGCCGCACTCCCATTCTTGAGATACAATCGATTCTTTTCACCCAATCCTGCATCAAGTTGTCCCTTTGACCTAAAAGTGATCGTGACGCCATCAAGTTCATTTTGTATTGCGCTCCAAAGAAGATCCAATGATCCGTGCCAAGAAGTCGCCCCCGCTGCTCCAAAGGCCAAAGAAAGATCAATGCTCATCTCTGACGCAACAGCACCTGTTGTTTTTTCATCATCAGTGAATATCCCATCGACTGTTATGCCGATTTCGGGGATGTTAAGATCAAGACCGGCACGTGTTGCCAAAAGTGGAACTGCGTGAACCAAGACCTTTCTTTGCACTGAGATTTGGATGTTGGTGGCTTCGAGTTCGATAACCCCGCCATCTCTTCGTATCAATTGAACCATTGGCATTTCAGATCACCCCTCTTGTGTAGTTGTTTCCACGTGATCTGGTTCGCAGAACCTTGCTGACCTCATCGGAAACCTGCTTTGCAATTTCTTTTGCATTTCCTCCACCACTAACGCTGATGTTGATGGTGTTGGTGGTTCCGCCCCCTCCCACGTCGCCCTTGATGGAAACTGGAATGGTTCTGCCGTCAGGGAGAGGAACGACTGCCTCGGTCCCGTGCAGTTCGACTGGATAGCCAGATGACGGACCTGATGCGATACCACCACTGGCGAATCCCATCATATCAGCGGCCCCTCCAAGCAAGCCGCCTCCAAAACTCAGGATGGATGATATGCCATCAAGTATCCCGCCAATAAATTCGGCAACCGGCTCCAGAATAAACATTATTCCTTCAAAGGCAACAGCCATGTATGGCATCAACCAATCGATCAATTCCATAACAGCCGACATAATCAAACCAATAATACCAGTGATGATCCGAATGATTGGATTAAGGAAGTCAAATACTGCTTTGACAAAACGAACCAATGGTGGGCCAAGAATAGCCCAAATACGAATATATCCTGAGATCACAAAAGCAACCATCATTGCATAGAAACCATACACCTTTGCCCCCATTTCAATCCACGTGACAAAGAATTCAATAAGACCGCTACTGAACAACCAGTTGACGAAATAATTGACCACATCGTTAATGCCTTGAATCACACCATCAACCGTCAATCCTGTTTCCTTTAATGCGTCAAATACTACTGCAAAGGCAAGAGCAACTGAACCAATAAATCCGCCTAAAGCGTCAGCAATTCGTTGCAACATCCCTGCTTCGCTCATTCTTTGAATTATCTGTCCGATTCCTCCGATCACTGCGCCGACCAAGGCCAAATAGACCACAAGAATACTCCCCGTCAAATCCATAAAGCCTTGAAGAAGGGCCATAATTATGCCCCCCGTCCCTGCAAAGTCTACTGATCCAAAAGCATCACTCAAGATAGTCCAAACGCCAATAAGTTCTGTAAAGACCCCTTGAGCGGCGGCGACAACATCATTGAAAATACTGAAGTCGGCGGCGGCACCACCTACCGTTGTTGAAACCATATACAGCGCGGCGGCTACCGCAGCAAATATGATCAGAATGAAAGTCATGATTATGTTGATTTGCCTAAACATCGCAAGAATCGCAGTCAATCCGCCAGTTGCCTTTTCAACCGCCTCTCCTGTTTCTTCTGTCGCCTTAGTAAATGATTCTGTGACTTCAACTGCTGTTTGCACGTGGCTTTTGAGATCGACATATAGGTCAAGGAAAGGGCCAAAGATCTTCGACATTATCTTATATTGTATATTGAGAAGGTTGGCCGATTTCGTGTTTGACTTATTCAAAACATTCATCTTTGCGAGGGAACTGACATAATCATCCATCTGTCCCATAATCATTCATCTCGCATTTTTAGATTGTGCCTCTCAAAGAAGTCACCCAATGAAGCCTCATCGCTTGTTGTGCGTAGCGGTTGGCCCTTATTGGTTTGACCCCCCTTAAACCGTTTTTCAGCCTCTTTCTGCATTCGCTCCATCATCTCGGCTCGTTTGTCGTTTGCCGCTCTTACGATCATATAATCCATCAGCACTCGATCAGGTGGTTGATCATCCCAAAAGTGGGGTGGGCATTTGAAATGGCTACCCAATGCAAAGGTGATTGCTTGATATGAAAGAATTGTCGACTGTTTGAAGTTGAACTTTGGTCGTTCTTCTTCATCCAAATCTTCATCGAGGAACGCAACCAGATCCTCGTAATTCACCCCAAAGGGGAGATTCCTCCGGCAAATTGTCCAATGATTTCGTTAAGGTCTGGTAGGACTTCACGAAGGGCATTGCCAGCGGCAGGTTCGAGGTTGAGAAGATCATTTTTTGACATTGCCGGTTCGGTTGAAACAATGCAGTTAGTCAACACGTATCGCCAGTATCCGCCGAGATCGATTGTCGGTGCAACATTGCCCGTATCGTCAGTTTTGAATGAAACGAAACGAGACATGGCGTCTTGCTGTTCGACCCAAGACAGGGTTTTGACATTGACGACTAATTTGCCCAAAGGAGTATCAAGTTCATGACGAACTGGATGTTTGCTTAGAACGAATGGGTTATCACTCTTGATCATTTTCTTCCACCTCAGTTTCAGTTGTTTCTTCAACGACTTGATCAGCGGTTTCTTCGGCAACTTCTTCTTCAGCGGGGACTCCAGCGTCGTCCTTCAACAAGCGAGATACCAGGTCTGCCTTGTTTCCATAGAGTGGTAGTTCACGGGATGAAAGTTCAACACGGAGATCAGAAACAGTCATCGAATCATAAGATGTTTCAGTGACCAGCATTTCAACCGCTTGTTCAAGTTTTCCACCATCTTCGTCAACATATGACGGGAGATTGACAAAGACTTCAACACCTCTTGATGAGAGTCCAACGCCGCTTTCGATCTGTGTTCCGGTGATTGACCAATCAAGCGGCACACGTGTTCCATTTACTGTGACAAATCCTACAATTCGCATATCGTTTCCTTCCTGTTCTTTGTCTTAAAGTCTCACTATTCAAAGGGTCAAATATGGAGAGTTTTCTTCAATTTTGAGGTGTCGAACGATCAAATCAACTTCGACAATAACGGCTCCTTTGTCGTCTGGCAATTGGTGATCTGCTTTGACGATGGTGTAGTCTTCAAGAGTAATGGTTGCAGACTCACGTGTGGCTGCGGATCCTCGCTTCTTCAAACGGAGAACGATGTCATCTGCGTTGGTGTGATGCCTTCGAGTTCGCACCTCTTCCCAAAGTCTGTCATCCTCAACAATTGCTGAGAATCGGAAGGTGTATCCACGTTGTGCTTCAGTGATTTCCATTGCCGTTTGTGTCGATCCGAGTTGAACTTGATCATTGTCTGAGGATGCGCCTTCAAAACCACGGATGTAGTATCGTGCAGCATTGTTGTTGGAGATTTGGAACTCAAATTTGTTTCCTCTTAGAACTGGTGCGCCGAACACTTCAATGCTGATGTCTTGGAACAAATACGGCTTCTCTCCATCAACTGCGATTCCAGATGCCTTTCGGTTGACTGCTGTGTTTGCAGTATCCTCAAACATACGGTGAGGTTGCATGACATTTGGCACATCGGTGTAATGGCGAGTTGCTTCGTAGTCGATGTTAAGACCCAATTCACCTTCACTGTCGGCATTTACAGTAGCCGTGTTGACCTTGCATCCATTGTAAAGTCGAAGAAGTTGATTCGCACCTGGTGATGCGTCGGTGGATCGGAATGATTGCTCAATCATGAAAGTGGGTAGGCGAGATCCACCAAAGATGGTATGAGTCACGCCATTTTGCAATTCCTTGGTTGTAGCATCAATGTGAGGGCTTCCTCTCTTCCCATCAGCACGATAGGTCATTCGCTCAACGCCACATGAATTAGCGGCGTGGGAGAACGAGAATTCTTCTTCAATGTAGATGTAATCGCCAAGAACTGCGATCACTCGGCGCACCTCATTCTTGAATACCGTGGGGAGGGATGAATCTGCACCAGGGATTGTTTGGGTATCTTTGTCGATGATCTGGATGTACTCTCCAACGGCAAACTTTCCTGCTGTGGTTGAGCCGACATCAACTCGAAGATCACCAGCAGAGATACTTGTGACGATCTTTGGAAGGATGCCAAGAGTTCCATTGGTTCTTGCGGCGGCAAGGGCACCAGCATCAATATCTAAACAACCTGATAATTCGGTTGTTGCGGCAGCGGTGTATGATCCATAAAGAATGGCACCAGCGGTACTTACGTGCTTGAAAATGCCACCAACGGTACTTGCTTGATCGTGGATGGTGTCATAATTCGCACCAAGAGTGATTGAAGTCGCCGTTCCATTTGTAGAGGAGGTCAATCCAATAAGAATGTCCTTGCCAGTTGTGGTCGCAGTTAGTCCTGTGATCACAGTTCCAGCAATCTCCGTGACGGTATCGACGCCCGATGCACCAATAACTTGTGCTGTGCATCCTGCGAGTGCAGCAGCGTCCTTAAGGTGCAATGGTCTTGCAGTTAGGATGCTGTCAGCAACATCCGAATGGGACAATTCTCCTGTTGTTGAGCGAGAGGTGACTCCTCCAAGGGCGTACTTAAGCCATCGAAGTGAATGTGCGTTCAAGTTGAGGCTTCCTCCAGCAAGAGATTCCTTTCCACTTGTCAATACATTGACATCTCTGCCCATTCCGACAATGTGCTGTTGTTTCACTTCGATCTCAGGCTCAGGGAGCGAGAATGAATTGAGAAGTCCAAAGAACTGATCTGTTTTGACACGTTGCGACCCATCAGTCATTGCGGCGTCAAAGGTTGGAATTCGAGGTGAACAGATTGTGAATGTGTCTGCGACACCTGCGACAGTTGAGGTGGTAGTCACCAATGCAGGTTGAACAGTGATTGTTTTGTTCGTAGTATCATTTGCAATGATGTAGTATGAGCGTCGAGTGGTTGCATGATCATCGAGTGCAAATTCAGTGCCCCCAGTGACCAGCAATAAACCTCCAACCAAGGAATTGTCAGGAACTTCGAGTGCGGTATCGACCCAATAGTTTCCTGTCCCAAGAGTGATGAGGCTGGTGTTTCCGCTAACGCTTGTATGCGTCCAGCCTGTTGCCGCAGCATCGCCAATTCCAACAAGTCCCGTTTCTTTTCCCCAAGACACTTCTGCTATGTCACCTTTGTATATTGCATTCACCATTTTAATCGCCTCTTATCATGTAATTGTTTCCAGTAGATCGCTGAATGTGATAACCTCTGCTTGAAGTGTGTACCGGAACAACCCCTTGCTACGATCCGACAAATCGGTTCTGGTCTTGAAGATGACCCTATCAAAGTCGTTTCCATTGCCCTTTCTGTGCTTATGGATAATCCGCCGAACCTCATCTCGTAAAGCAGAAAGACGCTCGCGGCTTTTTACAGTCCGAACATCGATGGTCAAGTTGACGTGGATATTGACGAAATCAAACAATAGTTCTGGTTGAGCCTCGTTATGCGCTGTTTCAAAGATTCTTATGACATCTTGATCTTGCAAACGATTGCGTTTTCCCTCTCCTCGATCCAGAACTGCAATGTCTTCAATCGAAGGCTTTGGAGAGAGATTCCATTCGGCATCAAGCAGATCTCGAATAGCAAATAAGGCATCCTTGACCATCACATAGCCCCCTTAATTCTGCCAATCTTATCTTCAATTGAAATTTTCAAGTGATTGTTTTGCATCCTCGCATCAACCAACTTTTCAATCTCTTCGTCGGTATATTCGATGTCGTCCTCTTTCGCCATCATAATCTCCTCGGCGCGTATTCTCTCTTCGAGTTGATCAACAGAACCGTTGACCATTGCATCAGCATGACTTGACAATTCAGTCATGAGGTTGATGATCTGCTCATGATACAAAATTAAAGGCATGAGTAGCATTTCAACCACCCATCCCTGCAACAATGATTGTTTCTTGATATGGGATGAGCATTCTCTTCACTTCTTCTTCCATCTTGGTGATCTTTGATGCGAGGTCCATATTGGAGGTTCCTTCTGGGAATAGAACGGTATAGTCGTCAGTGAGCATAATATCAATCGCCACCATCTTGATACATACCTCAGTGATGACCTTATCCAAATAACGCTCTCCGTAAATGTAGGACAACTTGATCGAATGGTTCTCATAGAACGGGTATTGGTTGTTGAACATGATTGCGCCATTGTCTTCCATAGACCACCAATCTTTTTGGCGTTCTTCATCGTTCATGTCGATATTCAATCTGTGTTGTTCAATCACCACATCGGCAGCCAATTCAGATGTGAAATTAGCAACCAATTCTTCAACGACTGTGATTGTATTGTCGACTCTTGAGCATCGAGCAACATATGTGGTTCCAGCCTTGGTGTAATAGTACAACCCCTGTGTTTCTGTGAAGACTTGATCTTCATCGGCTGAAACAGTGAAATCTGATCCTGCAACTGTTGTGATCGTGGCTTGAACACTGGTTCCAAGAGAGAAAACAAATGTATTGGGGTTGGTCGTAGCCACTGTATTTGATTCCCCTTCATCGGCAGATCTGGTCGATGAAATGATGATCCTTCCGTCACCCTCATCGCTGTTTGCTGTTGACAAAAATTCGTTGTTGACGTACAATTGCTTTGAATGCTCTTGCAGAGTACCAATTGCAATTTGGGATCGACTTGTGGCGGTATCGTAATTGATTAGATCTGAGATGTTTTGAGCGATTGTCTTTTGCCCAAATGATTTGTCCCATTCTCCAGATCCACTTCCACTTGAGAGCGTGATTGAGTTTGGAGTTCCATTGCACAAGAAGATTTTTTCAGTTGACGCCATTTGAGCGGGGTTTGTGATGGCGATCTTCGTTCGAGCAGCCCCCAACTCTCTGTACTCGTCACCCTGCCACACAGAGAGCCGTAGGATCCGTTGAATCGCACGATGCCTCAAATATACGGCTCCTACATAATCGGTGTAGTATCGGCGTCGATATGGCTTGAAAGTGGTGAAGTTTTGATATTCATCCGATACAATGCATGGTCGCCAAGCCATTCTGCACACTTGATCGATGTAATCTTGCTTCTTTCGGATAAGATCTTCGACGTGAGATTTGGTTAAGCCACGCTCTTTGCTGTTCGTGAATGCGCTGTTGATTTGGATCTTGGCATTTGCCGCTGTTGTGAACGATTCTGCGGCAAGGACCGCTACTTCAATGTCAACATTTCCGCCACCAGCACTACTCGTACCAGTGATTGTATATGTTGTTCCTTTGGCATTGTTATCGTCATAAACGGTGATCGAAAGACCCGTATCAAATAACCAACGACGATATTCAGCACCTGACACTGGGATCTTGAGAGTTGGTCCGACGATGGTGGTATCAGCACTCACCGCTACCGGATCAGGGAGTGGCAATTGTAGGAAGTTTGCAACATCAGCCGCAGTACAATAGACTAACGCACTTGGATCAAGAGGTGAACTTGGGCGATGGCCTGGAGAATAAATCTGTGGCATCGTTGTCACCTCGCATTTCAGTTATGATGGCTTCCCATATTGAAATGCATCGCTTCACCGCAAACTGCACAACTGGGAGTCCAACAGAAATGGAGGAGGCCACAGGATACGCACCTTGTTCCAGAGCCAATGTTTTGCACGTCCCTTCGTTGCGCTTTATCGATCTTGACAAACCTGTTTTGTGCGCTTGCCATGTTCTTTTTGCTGAAAGGAGTTTGATCCTCAGAAATAGAACCATTATTAGTGGCGATCTCGTACATACGAGAGTTTCGCCTCTTATTGATTTCAATAGAGGTGTCAAGGTCAATATGTCCTTGCTGAAGTTTGGCCAAGGGGAATCCCCCTCAAGCACGTGTTCCGGTGATCATGATGCGGAGAGTGAGTGCCGAAAGGTCTTCACCGACTACTTCTGTAAGTGGGATTGGTGGTGTGCCACTGTCGGGTTCTCCGTGGGCGTTTGCATCATCTCGCTGTGCGAATGCTTGGATCTTCTTGTTTGCCCGATCATAGGAAAAGACGTATCCTGGGAATACAGATTCAATGTGAACCATATCAGGATTGCCGACGTATTGGTTTGCATCGAAAACAATTCCACCTGCGTTGTACGAGGTATCATCATCTGTAAGGCTTAAGGAAACGGTTAATCGGTTTCCAGATACGTTTGTTCTTCCATTCTGTGTGACTGTGACTGCCATATGATTCCCTCAGTGTGTTATCCTATATCAAATTGATTCATTCAGTTAGGATAATGAGTTTGATTTCAGCGGATAAGTCAAACACCGCAACACCACCTGCCAGTGCAGTAAATGTGGTAGTGCCACAAAGATGTCCATTCCATGCAGCCGGTTCTGTGATCGCACCTGCGCCAGTTGTCACTGGTGGAGCAGTCACGCTAAGGTGAAGTGAGTTTTGAGTATTTGCGGTTCCTTGGTTTGAACCAGGGCTAACCTCAAGGTAAGTCACTTGATTTGTGGTCATGCCACCTGAATAATTGACTAAACCAATTTGATCGAAAACATTGTAAGGAGTTCCAGTTCCATCGCTTAGATCCATTTGAGCCTTCAAAATACCAATTTTTCCAGTACCCGATGAGTATAAAGATCCTGTTGCATCAATAATGATCTTTGACACTTTGCCGTTAAGATTGACGCTTGCCACAAAAGAATTTGCGTCATTCAACGTCACAACAGTTCTGTTGATCCTCGCTCGACTGAGGTAGTTTTGTCCGTCAGAGATAGTGCCCATTTTCAATCACTCCGAAAGTTTTGCGATTAGATCTGCTTTCTTGTCGGAGTTCTTGGTTTTGATGCCATTCTTTCGGCAAAGAGCCATGAGTTCTGCACGTGAGAGTGTACTGAGTTCGACTGTGACTTCAGGTTCATCCTCAGCAGCAGGTTCCTCTGCAACTGGTTCCTCAACAACGTTTGGTTCTTCAACAACAGCCTTCATTGCCTCAGTTTGATCAGGTTTTACGCCAATCTTATCAACTTGCCACATAGTGACTCCTTGTTCGAGGCTTGGAAGGATGTATGTTTCGATCCAATCCGAAGGGATTGTGTCTTTCGCCATCCCGCGAGAAAATCCGTGCCGAATTCCGTTGATAGTGACTTCCGTGTAAGGTCGTCCACCAACGTATGTTAAAGTGTATCCCAAAGGGATCACCTCAGCGGTAGATCAAAGTTGCTCGGACAATATCGCCGTCGCCAACACCAGCCGAACCGCCGCCTGTGAAGGTGAGGGTTGCGCCGGTTAGAGTGACTGCGGTAGGAGGTCGTGCTGCGGCAGTGAGGTTGTGCAATCCAAGGATGGATAGAACAGCGGTGCCGTCCACGCCTGTAATCTTGGTTGCAGTTGCCTGATCAGCCAAGTCGAAAACGGTAGCGAGTTCGCCTTGGTCAAGTACCAAGTCCACGATCATCATTGCCGGTGCGCCAATGGATGCGTTTGATCCAATTGGGCTTTGTAGCCAATCTGTGTTTGAGTCTTCGATCACGCCAGCCCACATTGGGGTGTCAGCGATCACTGTGCTTGTTGCGGTTGTCAAATTCGTATTTGTCATCTTTCATCATCTCCGTAGTTTTTCCTTGGCTCAAGCAGACAGATCTCGGACCTTGCCGTGTGCGCCGTAGAATAGTTGCCATAGTTCGCCCATGGTGTGGAAGAGTCCGACTTGACCAAGACGGTTGATACCGAATGGATCGCCAGTTTCAATACCAGATTCGTGGTAGAGGGTTGGCTTGGCCGTGCAGAAGTAAGTGTAGTCTGTGTCAAGGAAGTAGATCCGAGAGAGGCCACCGTTGTCTTCGTGAACATCCTTGGAAGGAATGATTGGGACGCCGTTGTAGGTAGCGACAACAAAGCCGCCTTCCATACCAGGGACACCCTGAACACCGTTCACGGATGGAGTGACACGCTTCATTTCGGTGAAGCGTTGTTGAGGCTGGAGGAGTTGTTGAATCTTTTCAACAGTGTCGTATCCAGTGAGGAGAACCTTTGGCTGACCTCCACGTTCCCAGACCTTGCGGAACATTCCGTCAAGGATGTTGAGGGTAAGTGGGCGTTCAGCACCAACAGCACCAGCATCGACGTTGGAGTCGTACCACTCACGTGCAGCACCACCAGTGGAGTCACGGGTGAGGCTGTATTGGTTGTGGACAGTTGCTGCGCTGATGTCAGCGAAAGCGTTGGTTTCAACGAACGAAGAAGAGACAGCACGGTCAATGGACTCAAAGGAGTTTCCAGCAACGGTGTTGACATCCCGAAGGAGCATCTTGTTGATTGATTCTGCGTGTGACTTGGACATTTCCATCTTGATCACAGCACGTGCATCGCCAAGGCCGTCGTCTTTGTCAGCGAGGAACATTGCAGTTTCGCTCAGATCGAACTTGCTTGCAATGGTCTTTGGCTTGGTTGAGACTTCCTCGAAGGTTGGCTTGGTGGAGTCAGGGAGAACGCCGTTTTCTGGAACGCCATGTGCTTCGTCAGGCTTTCCGGTCACGACACGCCATCCACTCTTTTCCCAAGGCTTCTTAGGAAGGATCGAGAAGGCGTTGAACTCTTGGTTGAGTTGGGACCAAACTTTGCGTCCAAAGATCGCTTGGTAAGTTCCAGTCGTTGAGGACATGAGGGGACTGTCTGCTTTCAACAGATCAGTGCCACTGTATGCCCATGCGTTTGCGCCAGCACCTGCACCGTAGTACAAGCGTTCCATGTCTTCAATTGTTTTGATATATCCTTGTGTCATCGTTCATCATCTCCTTTGTGATTTCATTCTCCTCGCAATGCACGGGAAGCCAATGCTTCGGCAGCCCGCCATCCATCGAGATCGTTCCCCATTTGGGAGAACTCATCGTGGCTTGGCACTCGGATGGAGGTGGATGGTGCTGTTGGTGAAACATCACTCTTTTGTAGATCGTGGTTCTCAGACTTCAACATTGAGATCTCTTCACGGAGAGCGTTGATCTGGGATCCGACATCGTTTTGCTTTCGGACTTCGAGAGCGCGAGCAGTTTCTTCTTGGTATCGTCCTTGCCATTCTTTCTCGACAAGTCCTTTCACTGCTTCTTCATCACGAAGTGCAGCGTAGGTGCGGTATCCCTTCTCCAAAGTTTCTGGAGTGAGGGACTTGATGACACTTTGGTTGCCTTGAGGGGCAGCCATGTTCATGTTTGAAACACTTGGGGACTTGATGACGTGCCTGTTGCCACCAGGTGAGGGGAGTGCAGGGTACGACGGTTCGGTAGCATCTTCGCCAGATCCGATTGCGTCGCCTTGTCCACGGTGGTTGTAGCCGCCACGTCCTTGTTCAAGGAGGTATGCTTTTTCCAATCCAAAGTGGTCACGGACTGCATTCAAGTCAACACCGGACTCGTAAGCGAACTTTTCGAGGGTGTCAATGTATGCGAGGGCATCATCTTGCGATTTCTTTGCCATCGATCCATCTGGTTTGCAGTTGTCGCAACCGGAGCAATCGCTTTCGGCACACATATTCTTTTCTTCAGTCTTTTCGGACAAGGATTTGAGAACTTCGCTCAAGCCTTGCTTAATTTCATTCAATACTTCGCTGTTTGTCACGTTATCATCGCCTTCCATTTTGAGTATTGTGTAAGAGGCTTCAGGGTTGATGCCTTTCTTGCACAATGTGATCTCATGGAGTTCAAGGTCGGTAATCTCACGGTGATTGCCGAGTTCGGGCGTTGTTTTTGACACTCGGAAGAGTGCCTGTCCACCAATGGAGAACGCCCGAAGGTCGCCATTGCGGATCTGCTTTTGCACTTCACGTGCTTTTTGGATGTCATTGCGGATTTTGCAAACGACAAAGAGTCCATGGTCATCCACTTCAGATTTCCAGACTCGTCCTTGTGAATCTTGGTAGTTGTCGACAACTTCTCCGACTTGAATGCCAGAGTGTGCGAGTTGAACATTGCGGAAGGCTTTGTTGTCCATAAAGGATCCAAATGCCTTTTGGAGCGCAGGAATTGGAATTCGATCTCCTTGCTTGTCGACCATATCCACTGAAGCGTATCCTGCAACGAATAGATCGCCGTTTGCTTCAGCCGACTTCAACAAGAAATCCGAACCTTCTGCTGACCATCCAGCAGATGATTGAGAGAGTGTCGAGGTCGTCATCAACCCTTGTCAATTTAGTGAACCTATTTAATGACTCTGCAAGATGCGTTTTTTTATCTTGCGTGTAAATCGTGACACTGCGGATCAATAATCGTCTTCTGCCTCAGATCTGTCGTTGGGCATGGCCTCTTCTTCGTCCTTGATTTCTTGAGGGGTCTTAAGAGGCACTCTCAATGTTGCCCGACCGCCTTCAACTTCAAGCGATGATTCGGTGCCTTCCCCACCAGATACCTTTAGATGAATCATAGGCTCAGGTTCCAATTCCTGTTCACCTTCTTTTGGATCATAGAATGTTGTAGTGCTATCGTCAAGTAGTTCTGTTGGACCTCTTGGAGCCGTGATGTCTGCCTCCATTCCGCCCCAGCCCCCTCCTTCGGGAGAGATTCGGTTCATTCGAGGAAACATACGTTCGATAATATCGTCATCTATGGCTTGATTGACAGTCCACTTCGATCCATCCTCAGTCCTCTCAATACCATATTCGCCGGAAAACATCTCAAGCATTTTCTTGTTCAATCCTTTAACAGCATCCAACAATTGCTCCGTTGTTTTGGCTTTGTCATCTGATGTGATGGCCCTACGAGTGTGCTTCATAATATCTGCAACATCGTCACCTTGCTCATTATCGCCAACAACGGCTGGCGCACGTAGCAACATGGTCTTTTCAATCCCCAACTTACGAGGCTTCTTCCTCCGAGGTTCTGAATGAAGGGGCTGGACAGATCCGGCATCACTTGAGGTGAATGCACCACTCGTCATTCCCTCTTTGAGCAACGATACTGCAACCGGACCCCATAATGGCGAATCTCGCATTGCCTTTGCAATCATTGATTCGTTGCCACCGAACTCCGTGACATCAAAACCATCTCCATCGAATGTGCCTTTGACAATCACAGGATCAAGAATAGACGGGTAGCATAACTTGATTTGATTTGGATAAACCATCAATTCAGGCATAGGCGGATAGAATTGTTTTGCAATAGAATCCTTTGCGTATGTGATCCACTTTGGATGAACTTCTTTCTCCTTCATAAATGTGGATCTTGCATCTCGAATCAACAATTCGGAATCATCCAAACTCAAAACGGTTTTATGCAATCCATCTTGATCCGTGGTGACGCACCGATCAGGCATTGGGAATTGCACATTGTCTGTTGAATCATATAATGTCCTCAAAGCGTTCATTCGATCTTCGAGCGGCTCCATGTGAAGATCTGTTCCTTTGTGAATCAACAAATCAACGACGTGTAGTACGCCATCGTCAACATAGCCATCGAACATGAAATCCCCTTTGATTGCACGAAGATCTTTCTTGATTTCCTTGGATAAGTTGGAATTCTTCAAGTGATTGCCTTTCTTTTCAACAAAATGTCGCTCACCATCTGGCATCTTCTGAACAACCCAGTCTCCAGAGAATCCTCGCAACTTATCCATTTCATCTAACGATTGAATTGTGTATGCTGGGATGATCTTGGTCTTGAACACTCCAGTTGGCTCATAATCCTCGGCTTTGAGAAGAGATCCGCTCTCCAATGGCGATTTTCCTTCCGCATTCATGGCACTTAAGGCATAAATGTCCCTTTGCTTTGGCGCAAGTGGCAATTCAAGCAATGCAGGGAGGACTGATTTAATGTGATTTTCATGTGCCGTTCGTTGCATGATCGAAAATGGTTCTTCCGCCATTCCAAACTCAATTCCATCCTGATCAGGATTGTATTTCCATGTCAATGTTGTTGGCATTTCATGCCCCCAAAGGTGAGTGGTCCCATTATTGTAAATTGGTGGCGATGTAGCGTGTGAATCGGGATGAACCGGCCCCATCGGCTTTAGTTTCATGTTCAAATCACCAATTTCAGTGAATTCCGGTGCCAAAGCACGGTATGATTCACCCATATTCATCCTTTTTAGAGCATAATCCGCCGCACTTGCAATTTGTTGGAGGTTTCCACGTGCAATCATCGATGCTTCTTGATCGGAAGGATCTTCTGGATTGATTGCTCCTTGGCCAAATTGTTTCATGACCTGTAATGCCATGTTCTTCATGGCTTGACCAATGTGCATATCGTTTGCAGCGAAAAGAGCGTTGTGGGCGTCCCAATACTCCTTGGATGAAGAGGGGTGTTCTTCTCTAAACATACCCATTCGAGGGGCACCCATATCTGCTTGACTCGCCAATGACAAACCAAGGGGACTGAGCATCATCTCATCATTAGGGATCAGCATTCTACCGCCTTTCCCTTTGACTTCGCTTGGATGGAGGAAATGAAGGTTTGATGCGTGGCTCCAATTTGCTCTGCGCTGTTCAAAGAAACCGGAGTCGTCCAAAGATGCCTTGATTGAGGAGGATAATGGATTCATTGACGCCATTTCGTGATTAACTGCGGCAGGGAAGTGAGAGCCGCCATCATGATCATACTGCTTGAGCATTTCTTCGTTATCATCAATCAAGGTCTGACCCAACCAACCATCATTGAACAAATGAGGGAAAGATTGGCTCATCATGTCTTTCAATGATTGTGAATCGCGGCCCACGCCGCCCCACGGCATATAGATGTCCCAATTATGGTGATTGTTTGATGCTGAAGATCCCATCTCAGTTGAGATCCATGGACTCATAATATGGTGGTCGCCCTGGTCGCTTTTCATCACCGACATTGCACTTTGAACAGGCGATACTGGTCCGTGGCGATCACTCGCTCGAAGCCACCAATGCAACATTGGAGTGAATCTCTCTCTCCATGAACGTAGGGCTCGACCCCATGAGATCCCTGCCTTTTCTTGCATTTTGTTTTGCAAGACTTTTGAATCAACCGAATCCGGCCCTTGTTTCTTATTCATTTCTGATAAGATATTGAAAAAGGCATCACGCTGATCTCCATTGTTGTATTCAAGACCAAACAGAAAAGGCATCATTCCAAGTTCTTTATTCCATTCAGTCATTTTCCCCTGTTGATAATCTTCGTCGCTTGAATTCCGATACTGGTTTCGATCACGGGTGTAAAGATCAAACAATGATTCTTTTGGATCTCCATATTGATCTTTGTTGAAATTGAGAATCCTCTCTTGGGATGCTATTTCTTGCAATTTCGGCATCATATGAGAGAGATGGTCGCAGTATGCTGGTTGACCATGAGCAGCACCGTGCATCAAAGGACAACTGTTTGATTTCATTCCAAAAGGGTGATGTTCACCGTATTGGTTGTCAACTGTGGCCTCCATCCAGTCTTTTACAGGACTGTTTGTGAACTTGGTATGTCCTGCCATAAAGTCGTTGTATTCAGGAATTTTCATACTTGCAACCGACATTGGTTTTGTAAGATCAGTCATACGATACTCAGGAGTTGGAGCCATTCCCATGCCAAGCATGGTCGCTGTATCGGAAGTTGTAATATCTGTGCCTTCGAGGGCCTTCAAGTATGGCTGGTAATCAAAACCATTTCCAACGTGAATTGCAATAATTGCATCAGTTCTTAATCGATCAAGTTCAGTTGTAGTCAACACAATTCCCCCTTCATTGAGGGCCTATGTGTTCCTTGACAGCCTTCAACATTGCTTCAATTTCACCGATCAAGCCCATGTTATTGAACCCCGCTTGCTTTGTAATCGACATCAACTTTTCTTCGATCCGTGCAATGTTTGGGGGTGTTCCCGAATTGCCACCGTCGTTTAGATGCATATGCAAAGAACTGCTCTTTGCAGTATATCCGGTCTGTGCTTGAAGAGGAGTCTTGACTGTTTCAGGCTTTTTGACTTTCTTCTTAATGCCATCTTCAAAGTGAGGTAGTCTTTGGTTGGTAGTAAATCCACGTGCGAGTACCGGAACGCCACCGTCGACATTTTGGAATTGGGGTACGCTGTTTGATCCGTTTGGTTCTTGCTCGTACTTTGCAATGTCTTGAGTGATTTGGTCGTTGCTTGTCTGAACCATTCCACGGAATGATGCAGGTTTTCGCACATTGGTTCGATGCCCTTCATCCATGTGTTCTCGCATGGACTCTGGCTCTCTTAGATCATCCATTCGAGAATCAAATGCGATAGGATTCAATTTACAGTTGATTGCTTGGTGTTCTCCACTTCGACCAGGCATTCCGCACTCTTCGTGAGGATTTGCACCGCATAGTGGGCAATTGTCGGACATATCCGACGCCAATTTGTTTGTGTTTCCTTTAGGAGATGGAAGTTTTGGCATTTCCCTGTCGCCTCGATCAGACTTGTATCCTTTGGGTTTTTTCTTGTCCTTAACGGATTTGAGTAGTTCTTGAACTTCTTGAAGAAGTTGTCCTTCTGGAGTTTTCATAGGGTCGTACCATTGGCTCATTGTGATTTCACCTGCCGTTCTGCGTCTTCCCATCCACGAAGTTGTTCGTCACGGGACTTCAAGAAAAGATCTCCACTTCCTTGAAATGGTGTGGAAAATTGGCTGTCATCGCTGGCAGTTCGGTGTAATGGATCAAATGTTTCAGATGCGTGTGGTGTTTCAAATTTTAACCACCCTGCTTGCTTCATCATGCGCTCAGGATCGTCAACTGATTTTCTCAAGTTTGCGTTCTCTGATTCAAGTGACTCAATGCGCTGGCGCATATTTCGTACTTCTCCGACCAACTCTTTGAGTAGTTCGACCTGTTCCAATTCTTGAGATTCGTCAGTCATCACATTCCCATCCCGTTCATTCCGGCGTCTTGTCCACCAGGTGGCATATTCATTGGAGGCTGTTGTTGCATTGAAGCAGCCATTGGATCATTTTCCATTCCCATTCCGCTATCTTGAGGCACCAAAGGTTGCATTTGAACAATAGATGCGTGTGATTCACGGATCATGGCGACATCGCCTTGCAATGAAATCACTTTGCGTCGTAGATCCTCAACACTTTGTTGAAGCATAAGAGTTGGTTGTGCGGCTACGTTTCCTGCACGTGTTTGGGACATGAGATTGTTCATGCGACCGCACATCTCTGCCAAAGCAGCCACTGATGTGTCAATTTCATTGATCAATTGAGCCGCAGGTGCTGTTGAAACAGCGGTGACTGGATCGACTGCCCCTTGCTTTTGAATCATATCTTGGACGTGCCATGATTGGCGTCCTTTGAATCCGCTGTGTCGGTACAACTCAAACCACCCGATGAGGTTGGAAGTATCCACTGTCACGACCGTGACGGCTTACGCCCAACGCCACGGCGTTTTCGGTTCCATTGTAATCGGAAGCCGTGTTGTCATATTGAGGAATGACGCCCATGAATCTGTCAGCAGGTGCTGATGGCTTCATTGCTTTAGCCAACAAATCGTGAGTGTTAAGATCGGACTTAAGCATTGAAAGTGCGTTCTCAGCCATCATAATATGTGATTCGATTGAATCACGGTTGTTGGTTTCAATTGCCTTAGTGATTGCTTCCACTGCGGCAAGGCACTTTCGAGCCATTGGGTCCATTTTTGAAATAATATCGAAGTTCTCAGTCATCTTGCTCACTCACTCGCACGTTGTCCCCTTTATTGAGAGTTGTCCCTCGAACCGCCCAATCCATTGCGTTTCTCCATCTCACGCAACTGGCTGTCAATGGCTTTCTCTTGGGGGGATTTGAAATCTCGCTTATCGGTTTTGACGCCTGATCCGGTAGGGGTTCCTTCAACTCGCCGTTCCATATCTGGCGAGGTTCCTGATGAAGTGCGCTTGTTTTCGCTAATTGTTCTCAAAGGAGGAATATCATTTGTCGGATCTGCTGCGGTCACGGCTGCTGATGGCACAATGGTCGAACCTCTGCTTGAATCGAACTCAGTCCTTTTCATCAGCATATGTGGATCGTCAATCCACTCTTCGCCCTTAGCCACTTGTTGACCTCCTTGCTGTTGCTGTTGCTGTTCTTGAGCCTGTGCTGCGGCAACTTCTTCAGGATTTGGCTGTCGGAAGTCAAAGTGGAGGATCTTATCATCGATACCGTCACGTAGATTCGCCTCAAATCCTGCTTGCTTCATTTGCATCATGTTGCGGATTGCCATTTCATCACGGCGGAGGTGCATGATTTCATCTTCCTCTTCGTGCGGGTTGAGAATAAGTTCCCATTCGCTGATGTCAAAAGCCTCAACGATTTGAGGGAATAAGATTCGATTGTAAATGGACTGAGCGTAAGACACTGAACGGTTGCTGACGACGATCTGCATACCTTCGTTGTTTAGACCGCCACCTGATACATCATTCATGAACACGTTTGAAACACCAAAGAAAGCAGCAATTCGTTGCCTAATGTCGTCTTTGATCGGGATGTATTGCAATTCTTCAAGGGTATCCATCATACGGACATATTCCAAACCACCACGGCCACTTTCAGTTTCAACACCAATCGTTGGGATATAATTTGGATCTCGCTCAAGGTGTTCCTGAATGCTACGAGCAGTTCTCTCAACTGTTTCCATGTTGGACGATTTAATGACCATCACACCACGTGGCATTCGCTTCTTTTGATATGCCGAATAAACATAATTGTCCATTGCAATGAGAGTATTGACTTGACGCCACATTGTTGCAACTGGGCTGCGACCGTATAATTTCGTTGGCGACCATTTGCTAATATGAATGACTTCGCCTTCTGTGTAGACCTGTCCTTTTCCAACTCCTGCTAAATTCATGTAATGGATTGGAACGACAGGCATTCCAGTGATTGGGCATTCCTTCTTTGGATCAGTGGTTCGGAATGTTCGATCCACCAAACTGGTATATTGGCTTCCACCTCGAACACCACGCTTGTCAGAGAGAATACGCATGAAGATAGGATCTGCTCTGCTGACTTCCTTGACTCGGAAGAACATGATCTTCTTTGTGTCTGGATCCACGAAGTATTCTTTGGTAAGAATGATGTAGGCATCGTCAACGATGTTCAAGTCTTGCTCAACCTCTCTCAAGATCTCAATGAAATTTTGCATCATGCCGTTCTTTGAATCCAAGAGCGTTTCTGCATATTCAATTTGCGACTTATCGGCTTTGCGAACTTCTCCACCGCAACTTTGACAGGAATCAACTTCTTGGTGATACTTCTCATCACATTCTCGGCACTTAACGACGAACTTTGGCTTCCAACCGTACCCTTTGCGGAATGTTTCCACAGAGAGGTGATTGAGGATTGACCTTAGAACCAAACACTCGTATGATGCTGCGTAAAGCGCAGGAATCGTGATCCCTTGAAGCAATGCTGGTTCTTGTATGCCAGATTGAAACAAAGGCATTGACGGCATTGGAGTGGTGTGCCTCTCCAAATCGACACCAATTGCCGAAAACAAACGATCCATTTTTTCCTTACTCGCCATTTATTAGACCCCCTCTCAGTTCAACCAGATTATCATCTGAGTATCCCCATTTCTTAAGCAGTGACACTTTTTGCATTGGTGTTGCCAAATCATATGATAGGCATCGAAGTGCGTTGTTATCGTTTGATATTGCCTTTCTTAGAATAATCGCACTTTCCTTCGCGTGATGAATGAACGGCATTGCCAAATCCAAGGACTTGCTAACAGAAGATTCACCTTCAATGACTAAACCATCACCTTCTGCATGGATGCCTGATACTCCAATCTCTTCACACAGTGCTGAGGCATAGTGTTTGTTTATGGATGAATTGAATGGTAGGATGATACGAGGAGTTCCACGTGGGCCAATCTCAATAGATCCGCCGTTGTCAAAGAGCCCGCCGATCAAAGCACCAGTGTTCTTGACCAAAAGGTCGCCTCTTTCAACGTCATAAAACAATACCTTTGAATTTGAATCTTGGTTCACCGCTTGAATACCATATAGGAATCCATGAGATTTAATCAACATTGAGAGTTCAGTGGTGCTGGTATCAAGCCCGTATGATTGCAAGGCTTGAGCATTCATGGAACCCGACTTTACAAGTACACTACTGCATTTGCTCAACAAATTATGCTCTCTTGCGCTGAGTCGAGTTTGCTTTGAGATTCGATCCGACCACTTTTGATAAGCAGCAGACTTGCCCTCTTCATCCGAATCATTCCATGCTTTAACGAAGCGTCGAAAAGGAATCTCCAATGTTTTCTCGTTCTTTTGCAACATTGCATAATCGAAATCAGTGAATGGCAATCGCTCCACTAACTCAGAGGACACTGAGGGGAATGATTCCAGCAAAGCAATCCTTTCTTGCTTGATGATCGGGGAAATCATTGGGACGACATCTTCACGCCCACTCTTGATCAGCAATTCGCAGATTTCGTTTCCTTGCATCCCAAAGTTATCGATGAACCATGATTTGGTCACTCCGAGAGTTGGGAGAGGGGATGCCTCAGTAAGTAGGTCGACACCTGGTTGTTCAGTTGGAGCCGAACTCTCATTAGAATCCATTCCTTCGATGCCGGATCCATCCCGTGGGCCACCTGCTGCCGATTCACCTTGTTTTGCCTCTGCCTTTTTCCTTTCGGCTTCAACCTTCTTTTTTTGACCCAAAAGTTTGATTTCTTGATCAATAATTTTTGTTTGGTCGACAGTTTTCAATACGTCTATGAGCGAATTAACGCCATCTATACCGTTAATTCTAAGCATCTGCCCACCCCAATCGACTTGACCATGCATCAGCATCGAGAATCATGATGCTGTCACGGTACTCCTTCGTAGCCTGAACGGAGAGGGCTAAGGCCATAACCATATCGTCGTGACCGCCTAAAGATTCCATTCTTCCGTTGTCAAGCATAGTGAAGGTGGACAATTCAGTTAGCAATGTATTCATCAATCTGCGAGTCCCTCCTTCGTCTGCATAGGGGATAATTAGGTGCCCCTGTTCAAAGTGTAGTTGGAGGGTATGAATTAAAGCCTCTTTCTTCATTCGGCTCATATTGAATGGTTTTATGGGTAAATCACTGATTTCGTTAAGCACTTGATTAAACGCCATTGCGAAGTTATTTGTTTCAAGTTCGATGATGACTGGATTGAATCGAGCATTCAATTCAATGATTTTGTCGATCTGTGATGAAAAGTCCATACCTTTCTCATGATGTGTGTGGATAATTCTCTTATGGCGGTTCTCATCCATCGCAATCACAATCATGCAGGTATAATCCGCTTTTCTATTTGCAGAGATTGCAGGATCCCATCCGATGTAATAGTTCAGTTCTTGATTAGGATCGGGGTAATAAGAGAGTGCGAGCATATCGTCTTTGACTCTCTCCAATACTTCTTCGGGGAAAAGACTTGCATCACCAGAAATCGGCTTGCATAGATACTCACGTGTGAACGCGAGCGAGGTCATGTCATCACGGCGAGAGTTCAATGCATCCAAAGACCAACGCTCTGGGAACAATGGTTCACCAGTTTGTTCATTGATCGCAGGATACTCTCGAACAGCATATGACTTGAGTTTCTTTAATTCAGCGTACAGATCAGTATATGAAAACGGTGTGCCAACAATACAAAGTTGAGCAGTGTGGTGAAGAACTGGCAAAAGAGCAGTGTAAAACCATGAGGAGATATGTTTCAATTGAGTTGCTGCTTCACTCGAAAGAATATCGTCAAGAACAACAATTTGAGGGTGAGCCCCACGAACTGCTTTTCCAACAGACATAGCAGATATTGAGGATTTGTTAGTGAACTTGAACTTCTGCTTTGCCCATCCACGCTTTGGCTTGAGGTGGGAAAGAGCAGGTATTGATTCGATCAATTCGTTCATTTTCCCCATGTGTTCAATGGACTGGTGTTGGCTGTGTGAGAAGAACAATACTTCAGTGCCTGGGTTGTATGCCATCTTCCAAAGAAGGTAGCAACGATAAAACACAGACTTTCCATGGTCCCGACTTGCAATGATGCAGGTTTTGCTATTGCCTTCGGAGAGATCATACCATTCTTGGTGGAATTTGGTTAAGATCCATGGATTCTTTTTATCGAACTTGCCGCAGATTTCTTCAAAGAAGTATTTGAAATCTCGTCGGCCCATGTCGAAATCGACTTTAGCGGCAATATCGCTTAAGCCCGACATTTAAATCACTCAAGAATGTTGTTTTGTCCTTCAATGCCACTCGGTATTCGGGGTGCTATGTGATGTGTTAATAAGTTCCGAATATATTCGCCCGCATCGTTTTCATATTCTCCACCAAGTAATCTTGCTTCTAAAGGATAGTCATTGCCTGCATAAATGCTAACTGTTTCATCTTTATCACTTTGAGTATTTAGGCCACTGAGTAAATACTTGAGTTGGTCTTTATTGTAAGCCGTTTCGTTCATATTCGCATCATATTCTGCGTCTTTGCTTGTTGCGGTTTTCAATCGTTGCATCAATTCCCCAATAGACATTTCAACAGGTTGCCTTGGTGGGGCAGATTCTGGGATTTTTACCATCGCTGGTGTTCCCCCCCTTGTATTCTCAGTTTTTTGGGTTTTTGAATTGAAACGGGTAGCCCCCTTTCCCATATTTAGTAGTGCTTCATAAACGCCCCTGCCACTGCCATAATCTAAGGTATGGCCGATTGATGGCCCTTTTCTACCTTCATAGTAAACCGGCAAGCCGATTCCGTAATTTTTGGTGCTTGGATTTCCAAAAGGTCGCCGTTTGCTTGATTTTAGAGAAGGGTTATTCGCCAACAAAGTTTTCAAATCAACAGACCCCGTGGCATTATCATCACTCGCAGGCTTTTTCATGTTTGGTAGTTGAATTTTTCCATCAACAACCCAATTATTTCTCGGATCCTTATTGCTCCTTGGCGGCAGGGAAAATTCACCGGCTGAAGGCAAATTCATCATAATTGGTTTTCCGGCTGTATTGAACAAACGAGAATTAGTATAACTTAACGGGTGGTTCCCCTCGATAATTCGATTTAATTGTTCAACAGACATATTGCTCGGTCGAGCATGAGCCATTGATGCATGGCTGGGATCTAACGCGGAGGCAATTGCAGGCCGACCTTTTCTATCGGTGTAAAAAGTGGTGTCTTCTGAAGTGGGTCTTAAAAATCCTAAATCGTGCCAATCCAATGCTTTTTCAATTACGGGTTTTCCGCCTGCAAAAGTCCCAAAGTCATTATCAGCGACTTTTTTTACCGTTTTTTTTTTGTCTGAGTCTCGGCCCACAAGAGCGCGAGCCATGTCATCGTTGGTTGTTTTTGCATCTGTCAAAGGTTTGGCAAGATCCGCTGACGGACTGAATCCCGCAATAGCCTCTTCAGCCAATTTAGATTCTTTGGGATGATGGTCTGTAATATCGCCCATAGAATCGTATAACGCTGACTTTGCACTTGCATCTCCATCATTTACGCGATCAATAAGATTCATCACATCCTCAGTGCTTGAGGAGGCTGTGATAGTTTGGGTTTTTGATGTTGGCGGATCAGCAGACATCAATGAGGCAAATGTTTGGCCACCTGTCGTACCTGTCGTTGGCTTTTCTTCAATATCCTCTTCGCTCGGTGGCTGTACTTCATTAGATTCTGGGTTTTTTGATCGGAGTTCTCCCCACTCATCTATCTCACTTTGGTCGTTTTCTTCTTGCGAACCAGTTTCACCAGCGATAGCATCTCTTGACAACTTGTCATAGAGTTTTAGTTCACTGGAT
>TARA_R110000787_G_scaffold137458_30_pt1 | contig 40196 bp, 20 predicted proteins | sample TARA_R110000787 | Tara Oceans TARA_R110000787 (sample SAMEA4397920) | marine metagenome | biome: Polar Biome; feature: [DCM] deep chlorophyll maximum layer (ENVO:01000326); material: water (ENVO:00002006), including particulate matter (ENVO:01000060) such as... | depth 35 m | reverse complement strand
GCCGACAGAGACCGTCACCGCAGCCTCCGCACTCGCTCCCGTATGACCGTCGACAACACGGTAACGAAGCGACCCAAGGCCCGAGATATCCTGACTTGAAAGGCTGAAATTCCCGCTCTGGTCATCCGTCAGTGTGACCACGCCAAGAACTTCTCCATCGGCGCCGTGACCGAGGCCACCAATGTCAGGGGCTGAGGTGATCGTTGCTGACTGGCCGGCGCCGACCCATTGCGAGGTCGCTGCATCCCAGATTTCATAACGGGCGGCCGACCCGGCACCGGTGAGTTGCCCGACGACCTGATTACCGCCGGTAATCTGAACGACCGAGTCCCGGGCTGTCGGCGGAAGTGACACAAGAACATTGCCGGTCACACCGGTTTCTGTCGTGCCGTCACTGATGCTGTAGGACAATTCGGCAGAACCGGTGAAATCATCCGCCGGTATATAGGTCCAGGTGCCGTTACCGTTGTCGGTGATGGAGCCGGATGTGACACTCAGATTGCCAACGCTGAGGGTGTCCCCGTCGACATCTTCTGCTGTTGATAGCAGGGTCGACTCATCAATCAGAAGCGCGCGGCCGGGTAATGTTGCCAGTCCGCTTATTGGCCCGGAAACAGTCGGTGCATCATTGACCCCGTTCCAGGTGAGCAGAACCGATCCGGGCGTATCGCTGACGCCGTCAGTCAGAACATAGCTGACGGTCGCATCTCCGGTGAAATTTGCTTCCGGTGTCACTGTCCATGAACCGTCGCCATTGTCGCTGATCGACCCATGGTCAATTGAAACGGAGCCTACGGAAATGGCGTCATTTTCTGCATCAGTTGCACCATTCAGCAGATCGGCAGCCTGAATGATGTAGGTACTGTCCTCTGTCGCGTCACTCAGGGAAACCACGCCGAGTGTGGGGGCGTCGTTGACTTCCTGCCAGACCAGCGTTGCGGTACCCGGAAGGTTCGTCGTTCCGTCCGAGACAGTGAAGCTGATGGTGATCTCGCCACTGAATTCAGCAGCCTGTCGAATGGACCAGGTGCCGTCCCCGTTATCACTCAGCGTACCTTCGCTGACGGAAATATCCGATAGTGTAATGATGTCATCATCCACATTGACGACGGCAGCCGTCAGGTCAGAGCCCCAGAGGGTATAAACCTGATCTTCGACGGCATCGGTGAGTTCCGGTGTGCCGATTGTGGGGATGTCATCCAGCGGACTGTAGGTCAGGGTTACCGTGCCGGCAGAGGCGGCGCTGCCGTCTGATATGCTGTAGCTGATTGTCGCAGTACCTGCGAAATCCGGTTCCGGTGTGACGGTCCAGGTGCCGTCGCCATTGCTGCTGAGTGATCCGTGATCAATCGTCATCCCGGTTATCTGCAGGGCATCGCCCTCGGGATCGCTGGCCGCAGCAAGCAGAACCGCGCTGTCGATCAGATAGCTGTTATCTTCGGTTGCGCCGGAAAGGACGGGAGAACCGAGAATTGGTGCGTCATTGACCGGATCCCAGGTGAGGCTGGTGGTCGCATCCGTTGCGGTTGTTCCGTCATTCACCCTGTAGGACAGGGTCATCTCACCATTGAAGTTTTCATCCGGCGTGATCTGCCAGACCCCGTTACCAAGGTCTGTCGCCTGACCATTATCGACAGACAGTCCGTCAATCGTCAGTACGTCACCATCGGGATCTGAAGCCGCAGCAAGCAGGTCGCTGGCCGAGACAAGGAACGGGCTGTCCTCGGTAGCGGCCGACAGGGACGGGGTGCCGCTGTCAGGTGCGTCATTGGTCGCTGTGATGTTGATTGTCGCGCTGCCGTTTGTCGACAGGCTGCCATCGGTCACAGAATAGTTGAGTGTTATCTGTCCGTTGAAATCCTGATCCGGGGTAATTGTCCAGGAGCCGTCGCCATTATCTGTAATGACTGCGCTGGAAGCAGTGAGGCTGGCGACTGAAAGCGCGTCGCCATCCGCATCCGTTGCGCCGTTGAGCAATTCAGCTTCGGTAATCACATAGGCGGTGTCTTCAATTCCGTCCGCCAGTGCCGGTGTTGATAGTACAGGCGCAAAATTGAGGCCCGACAGGGTGATGTCCGAGAAGGCGATATTGTTGATGCCTATCAGAGTGTCCGAACCATCCGGGCCCGTGACGTAGAACTCTCCCGCGGTATCATCGCGTGTAATGGTATATTCGGATGACGCTCCGGCATATCTGGCGGTGTCATTGCCATCACCACCAGACAGCAGATCATCGCCAGCCCCGCCGGTCAGCGTGTCATTGCCCGCGCCACCATACAGACTGTCATTACCGGCACCGGCATCAAGCACATCATCGCCGCCAGCCCCGTCGAGAGAATCGTCGAGCAGAGAACCACTGAGAACATCGTTCGCGTCTGTCGGGTCAACAGGTTCAATGACACTGCCGCCGGTCGGCATGTCAGCCACATCCTGTCCGACGGACCCCACAACGCTGAAATGATTTCCGGCATCCGAGCTGTCAGTGCCGGCCTGGCTGCCATCGGCAAAACCCAGATGGAAGCCGGCATCACCGTGATCAATGGCCGTGGCATCGGTGGCCTGCCACAGATCTCCGGCGGGAAGGCCAAAGGCATCTGCACCAAGTGCCTGACCCGACACAAAATGGACCTCGGCAAGCTTGCCGCTGAAGTCGTAACGGGCATCATGCCCGCGCGGTGATTCCTGATTGCCACGCAACAGGGTGCCAACAGCTGTCGGCCGGCCATCACCGAGAATGGTTTCATATCCCTGATCGGGGAACTGGTCAGAACGCAGATCGGTCAGTTGATTTCCGTCCACCCAGAAGCGAACCCGGTCTGCCGGATCGGCGGCAGTCGTGTCGACAGAGACGACGACATTGTACCATCTTGACGCGTCGGTCATCCACGGCTGGGTCTGCACATATCCGCCAACGGCCCCGTCGAGCCAGAGCCGGATACCGCCCTGTCCATCGAAGCCAAGGCCATCCGAATAGCGGGTTCCGCCCGCAGACAGGATATTCCCGCTGGAAGATGAGTCGCCTTTCACCCAGGCCGAGAAAGTCCAACGCTGATTGTCGCCGGCGTTCGGTGTTGTGACCAGATGGCCATTGCCGAATACACTGGATGCGTCGATATCCGGGCCGGTGTTGATGACAGAGACGGTAATGGATGCTTCTGCCGATACACCGGTTCCCTGATCGACAACGCGATAGCGTAGCTCTCCCAACCCGGATGTGCGTTCGGCAGCTGTAAACTGGTAGTCGCCGGTGATGACATCAGACAGCCGCACACTGCCGACAATCTCTGGTTCTGCAGCGAGGGCAAAGGCACCGTCGGCAGGCGCCATCATCACGGCAGCCTCCTGATCAGCACCAACCCAGCTGTTGGTTGAGGCATCCCAGACTTCATAATGACTGGCGGAGCCGGCGCCGGAGAGTTTTGCCGAGGCGGAGCCGCCGGTGCCGATCTGGATAACCGAAGATGCAGCTTCCGGTGTGGTCGCGACAGCAATCGTACCGGAAATGCCGGTGGTCAGAGCCCCGTCACTGACATCGTAGGTAACATCAACGGAACCGCTGAAATCAGCCTCTGGTGCGTAGCTCCAGGTGCCGTCACCGTTGTCGGTCAATGTGCCGGAGGCTGCCGTCAGATTGGAGATCGTCAGATCATCATTCTCGGCATCCTGTACGGTCGCCAGCAGTTGCGCCGTTGTGATGGTACTGGTGAAATTTTCGGTCCCCATCAGGGTGGCCGAGGCAAAGGCTTCCGGCGCATCATTTACAGAAGCGAGAGTCATTGTGGCGGTGGTTGCCGTTGAGCCGCCATGTTCGTCGAGGATGACATAATCCAGCGTCACCGCACCGTCCGCATCTTTCGGCGGGGTGACCGTCCAGGTACCGTCGCCATTGTCGACAACAGACCCGCCGGTGACGGAAAGGCTGCCAACTGACAGGTTTGATGAATCAACATCTGTAACATTGGCCAGAAGCGCAGCCGCGCTGACCACGAGGTTTGTGTCTTCTGTCCCGGTGAAGCTGGCGGTCGCATGATTGACCGGGGCGTCATTGACGGCTGCGAAATCGATGTCGGCCGTCGCTTCGGTAACACCCCCGAGGCCGTCGCTGATCGAGTAGGAGAGGGTAATGATACCGGTCTGATCCTGGGCCGGTGTAAGCCGGTAATTTCCACCACCGATATAGATCAGCGTACCCGAATCCGAACTGACATTGCTGACAGACAGACTGTCATCATCGCGATCGGATGCGCTTGCCAGCAATTCGGCAGAGGTAATGATTCTGACGTTGTCCTCTGTACCGGACAGTTCAACCGGCCCGCTCACATCAGGTGCGTAGTTTGTCAGAACCGCATAAGAGACAGTACCGTCAGAGAAGGCGAAGTTCTCGATGCCGGTAATCGTATCGACGCCGTCCGTGCTGACCGTGTCAGTCAGAATCAGTTTGCCGTCATCGGTCTCGGTGAAACTGTAATCATCCATCGCACCGCTGAAGACGGCAGTATCGACGCCGGATCCACCGGTCAGGCTGTCGTTTCCGGCGCCGCCGGTGACAGTATCGTTGCCGCCGCCGGCATCTATGATGTCATCACCGCGAAAGCCGGAGATGATGTTGTTTCCGTCATTCCCGTCAATCGAATCCGCAATATCGGAATTGATGTCACCGAAGCGATCAGATGTCAGGTCATCGAGAGCGGTATTGCGAATGCGTGTGACATTGCCGCCGCCGAGATCGAACAGCACGTCGTTGCCGGATTGGTACATCGCACCCTGAGCCTGAGCGAATCCGAAACCGTCGATTTCCGACAGATCAATGAATTCGCGGGAGGCGTCGAAATCCATGATGGTATCAAGCCCGCCGTCAGCGGCGATGGCGAATGTATCGTTGCCACTGCCACCGGTGAGGGTTTGATTACCTTCCTCGCCGAGCAGACGGTCGTTCCCGGCTCCGCCCTCGACTTCTTCGATACCGTCACCAACGGTGATGAAGTTGTCGGCATCATCGCCGGTGATCTTGCCTGGAACGGTGACTGGCGGGAACATCACACCATTGATGTCACCCTGACCGGCACCGGATTGCGGGGTGTCCCAGAGAACCGAGAAATGGCCATCGGCAACCTGTGAAATGGCAGTATAACCGCCGCCATAGCTGCCGTGATCTTCTGTCAGGGAAACGGGTCCGATCAGGGTCTGGAGCGTTTCAGAATATTGTTTGAAATAGATTCTCTGCTCGGATTTGTCCTGATAGGAAATCGCAAACCCGCCGCCTACGGCAGCTGTGATATCACTATGTTCGGCATCGCTGACCAGCGTGCCCCCGCCTTTGCGGGTTCCCGTGGCAGAATGAAGGTCATAGCCGATAGAATAATTTCCACTGTTCACCGTATCGTAGACGTGAAGCAGATCGCCATTTGCCAGTTCAATCAGTTTTGAGGAACTGGTCCATATCCGCCGGCCGGTCCCGAGATCATCGCTGTCAATCTGGTTGCCGTTGTCGTCGTAGCGAATCAGCTTGTCGCTGGCGATAACGGCGAAGCCACCGCCGGACAGCCCGGTCATGGCAAACAGTTTTGATTCTGATCCGGGCAGTATGTTCGTTGAGCCGCTGACAACATGCCCGGTCGCATCGAGAATGGTGAAGGCACTTTTCTGCGCGTAGTCGTCAGTATGATCACGATAATGATAGCCGACGACTAAGTTGCCGTTGGCCAGCGCCGCATCCTGATGCTGAAAGACTTCGGCGCCGTAAGGCGTCACGTCGATCGGGGATGAAATGGGGTTAAGATCCGCATCAAAGATCTGCGTACTGACGCCCCGTTGCGTGATTGCACTGTGGCCGAAGGTCTGCGAGATGGCGATATTGCCATTCGCAAGTTCTTCCATCTCGACACCCTGAAGGGTTCTCTCTCCGACATAGGGAAGGGAGACTTCGTCTGAAAGAGCCTGTCCTGTGGCACTGAAAATCCGGACTTTGGGGAAAGGACCGCCCGGCTGGAAGTCCATGAATCCGGCGAGGAAAGTACCGTCGCTGAGGGCGATAACACTGGGGTGGCCCTGCCAGCCATTGGTGACAAAATTGATATTGAAGGCTTCACCATCCAGCGGTTGCTGGAGGGTCAGTTCGCCTTCGTCGAATTGGGCCTTGCCGATGCCGAAGAGCGTATCAGTCCCGGAATCGCCGTTCGAGACATCCGTGTCTTCGACGACAAAGGCTTCACCGTTCCAGGAAATCTTGCGGTCTGCACCAGAGCCGTCATAGACGGCCACATCGACACCGCCGGTTGCATTGGAGCCCGTCTCACCGCCGGACAGGGTGTCGTTTCCGGCCCCGCCGAAAAGCGTATCTGTTCCACGGCGGCCGGAGAGAGTGTCGTCACCGTCGCCGCCCACAAGGCTGTTGGATCCGAGGTTTCCGATGATTGTATCATCGAAATCCGAGCCGATGACGTTCTCTATTGAATCGATCGTGTCGGTGCCGAGGCCACCGCCAATATCCTGTCCGCCAGCGGTTTCGAGATCAACCGAGATACCGGAGCCGGTTGCGTCCGAATAGTTGGCCCAGTCATTGCCGGAGCCGCCGAGCAGGGTGTCATCCCCCGCGCCGCCCTGCAGCGTGTCATTATGCGAACCACCGTCCAGCGTGTCATTACCGGCAAGACCCGAAAGTGTATCGTTTCCGCTGCCGCCAATCAGCGTGTCGTCGCCGATGGTCCCAATCGAATCGTTATCACCTTCATAGGGGTCGAGCCCGAAGCTGAGTGCGCTGAGTTCGCTTTTTTCGACGCCCGCGATCACCAGCGTATTACCGCCGCCAAAATCGACAACGGCATCGCCGCCGACATCGGAGATCTGGTTGACCAGATCGACCCAGCGAACATGACCGAGTGCGGAAAGGTCAATGGATTCGGAGGCCGGGTCGAAATCGGTGATCGTATCAGAGCCGTTATTGACAGAAATAATGAACCGGTCCGTACCGCTGCCGCCCGTAAGTGTATCGTTCCCGGTGCCGCCTGAAAGTGTGTCGTTTCCTCCGCCGCCGTCGAGGCTGTCATTGCCGCCTTCACCGGACAGCAGATTGTTGCCGTCATTGCCGGTAATAATGTCGTCGCTGTCGAAAATCGTCAGCCCGAAAGCGGCAGGCGATAACTGTTCAAGTGTACGGTTCAGCAGCGTAATGACGTCACCATCGCCGAGGTCGATGACGATATCATCGCCAACCTGGGATGCAGCACCCTGAATATCATTCCAGGTAATGCCGGGATGACCGGAAAGATCTATGGCGTCACGTTCGACGCCATCGCCGGATGAAACCGGATTGAAGTCGGTGATGACATCGGCGCCGTCGCCATCCGCATGGATGAACCGGTCCGAGCCGCTGCCGCCGGTCAGCGTATCTGCACCGGTTCCGCCGGTCAGGGTGTCATTTCCTGTACCGCCATCCAGTGTGTCGTTACCGCCGGCGCCGGAAAGGGTGTCGTTGCCGCCACCTGCGGACAGATCATCACCGAGTTCGCCGCCGGTTAGTGTGCCCGCATCGTCGCTCGCCGCAGAGATGTTCTCGCCGGTTTCACTGTGGCGCACAGCCACCTGCTCAACACCGTTGAGCTTGCGGACGAAGATGTCCGGGTCGCCCTCAGGGGCCGGTGTCGTATAGGAATCGGTCCAGGTTGTGATCAGTTCGCCGGAGGCGAGGATGCTGATATCGCCGTAGTTGATATAACCGTCCGATGAGGAATCGATCTGGATTTCATCGGTGATCGACTTCCCTTCGGCATCGTAATACCGAACGAAGAACTGTCGCTGGCCGGTGCCGCTGGTCTGGCGGAAGAAGGCCTGGGCGAAGCCGCCATCCGGTGTCGGGGTGGTGCCGATATTTCTGATGTCATCGAAGATATCCCCCGTCGCGACGACGGTAGGGCCGGCAATAAGGCTGGCGTTAGCGTCGAGCACGGCAAATTGCGGGCGGTAATTCGTGGTGCCTGTGGTTGATGCAGCAAAGGAAACCACGAATCCGCCACCGGCAAGCGCCGAAACATCGGCCTTGGAATTCTCGTCGAAGGGTCCGAACGTGTTTGTCGCGACGGTGCTGCCGGTGCTGCCGTTCAGAACTTCGACGTTGATGTTGTAGTAGCGGTTGCTGCTCGTCCCCATGCTTTCGTAAGACGCGACGGCCAGGTTGCCGTTCTCAAGCAGGGCGATGTCCGCATTGAAATCGCTGCTGACCGTCTTGAAACCGGAGACGGAGCCGTTAGCCGTAACCTTCTTGATTTCGGTGTTCGGACTACGCCGGTAGCTGGCAAAGTATCCGCCATCTGACGCCGCAGCGAGTTTGAGATCACCGGGAGAGTTCGAGAATGTTGCGGCATGCAGCTGGACGTCGTCGGACAGGGCAATGCCGCTGGCGTCAAAAGCGCGGCTGTAGACGGCTGTTCCGTCTGAAGTGGTTGTGCTCCGCCAGGCAACGGCGAAACCGCCGGTCGCAAGGGCTGTTACATCCGGAAAGCTTTCCTGACGAGAACTGTTGGCCGGGAGGGTAAATTCATCGCCTTGCGGAATGCCATCCGCATCGAAGATACGTCCCTTGATATCGTTGGCACCGTTTGCGTAGTTGTCCTGCCAGACCACCACATAACCGCCACCTTCAAGACCGGCAGTTTTCGAATTATATACCGTCGCAGCCGATGTGGTGTTGGCCATCGACGTGATGCCGCTGCCGTCAGCCAGATTCCGGGTGATGACGTCATAATCGGCATCGTCGAAACGAAGGGTCTCGACATCGGAAAGCGTGCTCGAACCGCCGCCGCCCTTTACCGTGACGGTCACGCCATCACTGCTGACATCATAATCGGCGACATTGCCGGCAAAAACGGCGATGTCGGTGCCATCCCCGCCATCAACAATGTCATAGCCGCTGCCGCTGACCAATGTATCGTTACCTGCGGCGGCGGAGAGGGTGTCGTTGCCGGTCGCTCCGGACAGGACGTTACTGTTCGCATCACCGGTCAGCAGATCGTCGCCACTGCCACCCGCAAGGTTTTCGATGCTGGAAAGCGTATCAATGCCGAGACCGCCACCGACAGTCTGTCCGCCGGACTGGGAGAGATCGACCGTCACACTCCCGACAGCATCGGTGTAATCGGCGGTATCTATACCGTCACCACCGATCAGGGTGTCGTTGCCGCCACCACCGCGGAGCGTGTCATTGCCGGTGCCGCCATTCAGCGAGTCATCGCCGGCGCTACCGATGAGGGTGTTGTCACCTCCATACTCAGTGAGACCGAAATCCTCATAGGTCAGGGCATGATCCGGATTGGCGAAGACCAGCGTATCACCGCCACCCAGATCAACGGTGACGTTAGTGCCATCCGTTGTCATGCTGTTCTGGATGTCCTGCCAGTTCAGATCATGACTGTCTGACAGCTCAACGATGTCACCGGCTGAGAAATCGGTGATCGTGTCGGTGCCGGCACTGGTGACAAAGATGTCGTTGCCAGAACCGCCGGTCAGCGTGTCATTGCCACCATCGCCGGAGAGCCGGTTGTCACCCGCATTGCCGGTGATCGTGTCATCCGCATCAGAGGCGGTCATCCCGAAGGTAGCAGGAGACAGCTCATCAAGGGTCAGGTCATTGAGTGTCAGCCTGTCGCCGCCACCGAAATCGATCACCACATCATCGCCATCCTGCGACATCATGCCCTGCAGGGCTGTCCAGTCGAGGCCGGGATGTCCGGACAGATCAATGATGTCGCCGTCATCTGCGAGGAGCGATACTGCGCCATTCGCGGCCGGGCTGAAATCTGTAATGACATCAATACCGTCACCGGCAGCGTGAATAAAGCTGTCGGCCCCGGCACCACCGGTCAGTGTATCATTGCCGGTGCCGCCAATAATCGTATCGTCACCGCTGCCGCCATCGAGGGTGTCATCACCGCCGCCACCTGAAACGGTGTCGTCACCACCGCCGGCATCAAAGGTCTCGCCCTGATCGCCGCCAGTCAGCGTTCCGTCTCCGTCACCCGAGACAGCTTCGCCCGTAGCGAGGTTGATAAAGACAGTCTGATCGGTGCTGTTCAGTTTGCGGACGAAAATATCCGGGTCACCCTGCGGCGCCGCTGTGGAGTAGGAATCTGTCCAGGTCGTAATGAGGTCGCCGGAGGCAAGAATCCCGAGGTCGCCATAGCCGATAAAGCCGTTTGAGGAAGAATCAATCCGGACTTCATCAGTTAGCGGGGTTCCGCTGGCGGCGTAATGACGTGTGAAAAATTCGCGTTGGCCGGTATCGTTGTCCTGTCGGAAATAGGCAATAGCAAAACCGCCGTCTGATGTTGCTACAGTTCCGAAACTTCCAATGAAATCAGTTTCTTCCCCTGTCACAACATCGGTTGCTGGCACAGCGACACGGCCATTGTAATCAAGAACAGCGAACTTCGGCACATATCCCGGACCATCCCCGACCTGCTCATTGAAGCCAACGACAACACCGCCGCCTGCCAGTGCCGAGACAGACAGTTTGGAATTTAAGTCGAAGGGACCAAGTGTCCGTGTTGCAATGGGGTCACTGGACGCTCCGTCAAGGATCTGAACCTTGATATTGTAGTAAAGGCTGCTTCCCGAGCCATTGCTTACATAGGCTGCGACGGCAAGGTTACCGTTCTCGAGAAGGGCGATGTCCGCGTTGAAATCATTGTTGCTGGTCTTGAAGTCGGTGACGGTTCCATCAGACGAAACCCGTTTGATTTCGGTATTCGGAAAACGAAGGTAACTGGCAAAGTAACCACCCTCGGCATCCGCAGTGAGCTTGAGGTCACTGGGCGAGTTTGAATATGTCGCGGCATGTAACTGGATGTCGCTGCTGGTGGCGTTGCCGCTGGCGTCAAAAGCGCGGCTGTACACAGCTGTCCCGTCTTCGGTTGTACTGCTCTGCCAGGCAACGGCAAACCCGCCCGTCTCAAGGGCTGTTACATCGGGAAAGGATTCCCGACGCAAATCGCTGGCCTGAACAGTGAATTCACTACCTTGCGGATTGCCATCTGCATCGAAGAGTCGCCCCTTGATGTCGGCGGCACCGTTTGCGTAGCTGTCCTGCCAGACCACCACATAACCGCCGCCGGCCAGCCCGGCGACTTTGGAGTTATAAAGTGTTGCAGTCGATGTCGTGTTGGCCATCGACGTAGTGCCGGTGCCGTCAGCCAAATGCTGTGTGATGAGGCTATAATCACCGTCGTCAAAGCGCAGTGTTTCAACGCTGTTTAGTGTTGTGGTACCGCCATTGCCGGTAACCGTAATGACATTCTCAACCACAGAAACATCATAATCGGCGACATTGCCGTCAAAGACGGCGATATCGGTACCATCCCCGCCAGTGAGAATATTGTAGCCGCTGCCGCCGCTGAGCGTGTCATTTCCGGCACCGCCGGAGAGGGTGTCGTTGCCGCCACCGCCCGACAGAGTATTGTCTGCGCCATCGCCCGACAGCTGATCATCATGGTCGGAACCGGTGATGCCCTCGATGCTGCTGAGTGTATCTGTTCCGAGCCCGCCGCCAACAGATTGTCCGCCCGCGATTGAGAGGTCGACCGTGACACCGGATGCTGCATCGGAGAAGGCGGCGATGTCGGTTCCGCTGCCGCCGGAGAGAATATCGTTTCCGGCACCGCCGGATATGATGTCATTGCCACTGTCGCCGTTCAGGGTGTCGTTGCCACCGAGACCGGAAATCGTATCGTTGCCGCCCAGCCCGGAGATGATATCTGCGGCGGCTCCGCCGGTCAGCAGATCGTCGCCGCCGGTACCAAACTGGGCACCGTCAACATCGCCCAGCCCGGATGCCGCATCGGACACGGCGGTATCGAGTGCTGCATCGGTATAACCGGTGACGATTGCCGACAGATCATTGCCCTGCGCGGCAGTGACAATATCCGCGGCGGCCGAACCCTGAGAGACGATCGCCACCTGCGAGGCGGCTTGCAGAACAGCAGTTCCCGAACCGGCTGCGTCCGTATTGCTGTCCAGTATCTGGTTTGATGCCTGTATGACATCCGAGGCATCGTCAGTGAGACTGTTCAGGCTGGTTATCTGGCCGGCGTCGAGACCGGCAATTGTACCTGCATCGGCAATCAGGGCATCGAGTGTTGCGCTGTCTGAAAGGTCGACCGGGCCACCGGCCGCAGCAACAATGTCAGCAAGCGCTTCGGCGGCTGCATTGAACATGTCGACGGCTGACCCGCCGGAGACACCTTCGAGCAGGGCCGCAACCTGGGTCAGCGTATTCTGGACGGCAACGCCGGTGACATAGAGTGCTGAGCCGCCGGCTGTTTCTGCGGATGTCAGGGCAACAGGGTCTGCGGAGAACATATCGAGGTCTGCATCGAGACCAAAGGCGGCTTCGACCGCAGCCCCGGCATCGGCCTGGCTCAGGCCGTCATCCATCATCCAGGCAACAAGGGTGGTCAGTGGTGTGATGATCCCGGACCCTGCGGGTGCCCGCAGCATGCCGCCGAAAGCAACGCCGGTCGCGGCATCGGTGCCGCCGGTCTGCACCAGCCCGCCGAGCGGGTTTTCGAGACCGAAGCTGCCGTTGACGCCGGTGATGGCATTAGACTCGTCGTCATCCAGGACAAGGTCGCCATCTTCGTCGGCGAAAACGGTCGCGCCCTCGATATAGCCGTCGACCGCCATTCCCGAAATGGCGGCTTCGTCATGACCGGTGACGGTGATGGTCCCGGTATGAAGGGTGGTGTCTGTACCGTCGGACAGGCGGTAGGTGAAAGTGACTTCCTGTGTCTCACCGTCATCCAGCGTTTCCAGTTCACCGTCTGTTGTATATCGGTAACTGCCATCCGGATTGAGAGTCAGCGTGCCGTAATCCGGGCCGCTGATCAGTTCGTAGCTGATAGCCTCGCTTTCGGCATCGAAGCTGGTGAGATTGCCGGTGACGCCGGCGTCTTCATCAGCGCTGATCGTATCGATGATCGCTTCCGGCGCGTGGTTGTCGACCCCGGTGATCGACAGTACGAGCGTTTCCGTATTGCTGATGCCATCGGGTGAATTGACGGTGATCTCGACCGTCCGGTTGCCAGTTGTTGCCTGGTCTTCGGAGTTCTGGAAAGTGACACTGGCTAGGGCGGACTGGTAGTCGGCAGTACTGGCTTCTCCGGAAATCGTCAGAGTGCCGGTTGCACTGTCAAAGCTGCCAGTCAGCCCGGATCCGTCTGGTGCGGTGAAAGCGAGACTGTCCTGCAGGGAATAGAAACCATCTGTCAGGCGAACCGTGGCAGAGTCGAATGTTGAATTGTCCGGATCGGTAACTGTGACGGCACCTGCAAGTGCATCCCCTGAAACTGAGGCACCGCCGTCGGTGACATCAAGAACCGTCGCATCATCCGAACCGGTGACCTGAATCATTCCGATATGGGTGGCGGATTCACCGTCTGCCTCGACCTGATACCTGAATGTGAGAGATGCAGAGACACCTTCCGCGAGGCTGTCCAGATCGGTACCCGGGTCAAAGCTGTAGTTTCCGTCATCATCGAGCGACAGGCTGCCGGCTTGTGGTCCTTCAAGAAGGGTGAAGACCGCCCCGGCGTCCCCGGCGATCAGGCCCGACAGTGTTTCGTTTTCATCACCTTCAATAACGATGTTGACGAATGAAGGTGCTTCTCTGAAGTCACGTTCGATGACGACCGCATCCGACAACGATACTGCAGTCCCTGAACCGTCATCTACCTGTACATGAAGATCGACAGAGCCGCTGCTGTCTGACAGGACCTCGACTGAGTTGATAACTGTTTCGTAGGTTTGATGATCTGCGTTTCCGGTGATGGTCAGGACACCGTCGCTTGCCGAGTAATTGTAACTCAGTCCGCTGTTGTCAGGAATATTGAGGACAACGCTGGTGATTTCTGACAATCGGGCAGGTGGTACCTCGATCCGTGCGGACTGTATCTCCGTTCCGTCCACGTCCGAAATCGAAATGCCGTCGATGACGGGGACATGACTCCCGGGCGGGGAGGAACCTGCGCCGATGTCTAGCCCGGCAACGAACTCACCGTCATCAAGCAACGTGCCATCGAGACTATATTCAAAGATCATGGCTCCGGACTGGCCATCGAGGGTCCAGGACCTGAGGATTTCGATACCGTCGTCGGATTCCCTCACAGTCACCGGATCGGTTTTCGATCCGTCGGGTGAAAAGGGCACGCTGTCAATAAAGGCTGTTTTGTTGTTTTCACTGTCGACAATCACAATTGTCCGAACAGCCGGATCGCTGGACCCTGAGTAAGGGTCAGATATCCATTCATAGACAAATCCGCCATCCGAGAGAATGGTGAGGCTGCCCGGTTCTATCAGATGCTGTTCACTGGAACCGTCGTCGAACCAGATCGTGCCAGTTGTGCTGCCATCGTTCGAAATCCGCTGTCCGAATGGATAGCTGGCGTCATAAATACTGGTGATAACGATGAATCCGCCGATACCGTCAGACTGGATGGCCGGGCCATAGTCTCCGGTAACCCAGGGACGTGTACTGGAGCTGCTGGCGACATATTCTGCGTCTGTTCGCGGAGAGCCGTCTTCGTTGTATATCCGGTAGTAGGTTGTGCCTCCATCGCTGCTGATGGCCGAGCCAAACTGGTGCCAGGTTACGGCAAATCCGCCGTCTGACAGAACCGTAATGGCGGCACCACCTTTGCCGAAATCAGCAGTTGTCACTTCGACCTGATCACCGACCGAAGCACCGGACGGGGTGAATTCCTGAACGCGGACAACCTTGTCATCTGCGTCAGTGGCCGTCGGCCCACCGGTCCAGACAACCTTCACATTCCCGTCCGCTGTCAGCGCCATATCGGGAACATAGCTTTCCGGAATATCGCTTCCGACAGGGTCGAAGGCCGGAGTCAGGGCATTGCCGTCGGAATCCAGATGCTGAATTTTTATCCGCGTCGTAACCGGATCGGCATTCGGGTCGGTCTCGTGCCACATCACGACCCGGCTGCCATCCAGCAGTTCAAGCGACTTGATGGAGTCGATGACTATCGGTTCATCCGCCAGAATGACGGAGGCACCGTCAGCGTTGGCACCTGTGTCAGACGGGCCGACAACGTCTGTTATTGAAATCACCGGCGCATCGTTGGTGCCGGTGATGGTGAATTCGATGCTGGCGTCAGAGGTGAAGTAGCCGTCGGAAACGCGGTAGGCTGCCGTGACAGTCTCGGTCTCACCTTCTGCCAGGCGATCGAAATCACTGCCCGGATCGAAACTGTAACTGCCATCCGGATTAATTGTGAGTGATCCGGAGTCTGGTGGCGAAAGGACGGAGTAAGAAGGAGCATCAGGGCCGACATCATCTGCCGTCAACTGACCAGAGATAATTGCGTTCTCGGAATCTGCGGAGTTCTCGGCGGCCGCTACAGGCGCGAAGTTGACACCGCTAGCATTACTGGACCGATGCAGTGTAATGTCAGCGGAGTTCGACGTCACACTGTTTGATCCATCGTTTATAGTGACTGAAAGTTCGTACGTCTGTGCGGTATCAGAAAACACTGTTACAGAGTTGATGAGTGCCTCGTACTGCGCGTGAGTGCCGATACCGGTGATGCTAAGAATGCCGCTCTCTTTCGCAAAGCTGGCTGTGAAGTCACCGTCCAATCTTGTTTCCACTCCAATGCTTTGTTCGCCCTGAACATAACCGTTCAGAAATGAAATAGTCGCGCCGGAGATTGTATTACCGTCTGGATCCGTAATGCTGACGGCGTCCTGGCCGGAATTGTCAACAAATGAGAAGTCTCCAAGTTCCCGATATATTCTGAGAACCGAAGAGGTTTGACCTGAGTACGTTCTTTCAACAGAGATCAAGCCTACGCCATTAATATGTTTGGTGTAGTTGCCCAGAATGACGCCCGGCAAAAAGTTGCTGGTTTGCAGTTTTGTTCCCGAATTGTCGTAACTGGTTACGACTGCTCCACTAAGTCCCTCCGAATTATCCAGTTCTGATACAACATAGATTTCGCCGTGAGGCCCTTCTGCAATCATAGAATTACGAGAAGGGAGTTCGGGGATATAGCCTGTCTGTTGACCGAGTTCATCATGAATGCTGATGACTGCCTCGGCATGATTAGCAATCAAAACGGCAAAGCCGCCATTTGCCAAAGCAGTTACTTTATTCATAACCCGGGAGTTAGCGTCTAGAACAACCGGAGAAGAAAGGGGGCGACCTTCTTCATCAAACGCTTCAATGTGTAAGCGCATGTTGTTCGTGTATTTTGATATGACAAATCCACCATTCCTCGTGGCGGTTAGCGATTCATAGCTATATGAAGAAGGCTTAACATCGGTTAGCGCGACGAAGCTTTTTCTAACGGAAAGATCATCATTCAGTATCTTTACGATGAAATTCCGGGCCGCGGGATTTTGATTTCCGTAGTAATCATCCTCCGTTCCTTTGTTGTCATCCCATGCAACAACCCAGCCACCGCCATCCAACGCAGAAATAGTTGAAAACCCCTCATAAAGCGGTGTGTCGACAAGTAGAAATTCATCAGAAAGGGGGGTGCCATCGGAATCGAATTTTCTTGCTATGATGTCGTAGTCATCGCCTTTGGCGTTTTTTGAATCAGCGGTCCAGACAGCAAGGATTTCTCCATCCCTGGCTAAAGCGAAATCAGCCCAAGGACCAGAGTCGAAGGGATCTGAATACGCGATTTCCTGACCAAGCGTGGTGCCGTCGGCATTAAACCTCTGGATTCGGGGTCCACCTCCGGACCCAAAACGATCCAATTGTGCAAAATAAGTACCGTCTCCTTGTCCTTTAATAGTATCTAGCCAAACTTTATTTCCGTTTCTGTATCCGTATAACCCGGCAGGATAATTTGTGACGTCGTTCTTCGTTAGCTCGGGGTCAGGAACGACAGCGCGGGAAACTTCCGGCGCATCATTCGTTCCTGTAACCGTTATCGTAGCTGTCTGTTCGTCGCCCATCAGGCCGTCTGATACACGATAGCGAAAACTAACATCGCGTGTTTCACCGGCTGCCAGATCGTCAAAGGACTCGCCAGTTTCGAAACTGTAGCTGCCATCGTTATTGAGTGTCAGTGAACCGGAATCCGGGGCTTCCACCAGTGAGAAAGACAGGGAATCTCCGTCCGGATCAAAGCCCACCAACGTTCCGGTCGCCAAAACATCTTCAGTTGCTGTGATGCTGGTCGTCAGGCCGACGGGTTGGTTGTTGACCTGACCGGTGGTGACATCGACAACGCCATTGTTGAAACGTACGAACTCCAGGTCCTGCAGAATGTCGGCGCCGGACGCGTCTGATAGCCGGTAGGTATTCTCTCCATCCGACGCGAGTGTGTAATCAAACGAGTTTCCATCGACGTAGAGTGTATCGTCGCCCGCTCCGCCGATCAGGGTGTCATTACCGCTGCTGCTGATGAATGTGTCGTTGCCACGACCGCCGGTCAGGATGTTGTCGGCGGCATTTCCGGTGATGAAGTCGTCGCCGTCGCCACCTATGGCATTCTCGATCACTGTGCCGAGATCAATGGTCAGATTCTCGCCGTCAATCTGGCTGACCGATCCGGCCTCCAGATTGATCACGGAATTGCTGACAACCGCTGCGGCGTTCAGCGTGTCGATGCCGCCGTCGTCGTCACTGAGGGTGGCGCGGCTGGCATTGTAATAGTCGCTGAAGTTTTCAGTGTAGACGAAGTTGTCGCTGGTCGTGACGTCGCCATAGAAGCTGATCGAGAAATCGGTGATTGAGATGACGTTGGTGCCTGCCTCTCTAAAACTCAGGGTCCAGTCGCCTGCACTATCCTCACCCCAGAAATGAGTTGTCGAGTAAGTCCAGGTTGAGGCGCTGTAGTAACTATCGGTGTCGCCGTCCGACAACACGGCCGATGCACCGCTGGACGAGGTCACGACGAGTTCGAGATTGGTCTGGTAGGGCACCCCACTGAAGGAGAAATCGACCTCGATCTCGATATGGTCGATGTCGAGAGATTCAAGGACAGTCGCCGTTCGGGTAACCGTGTTATTGCTGCCAAGCTTGCCGAAGCCACTGCCGTCATAGGTGATGACATCTTCATTTTGATAAGTGCTCTGTGCGGTCCATGTTTCTGCCAGCCGGACTGCGGCATGGGCATCAACCAGGCCATGGCCGAAATCGTGGCTGACGAACATGCCGCCGCCATTCCAGTTCCCGGCACCGTTCAGTTGCCAGCCTGACTGGCTGATCTTCGAGTGGTTGGCGGAGAGCGCCAGAATTTCCTGCACATCGCGATAACCGAGCAGCGGGTTGGCTTCGTACATGAGGGCGACGACGCCGGCGACAATTGGCGCGGCGGCCGAAGTGCCGCCGAAGCTGGAGGTGTAATCCGATGACGAATAGCCGGCGGATCCAACCCTGTCGGTGGTGTAGATGCCATAGCCTTCACCGCTGGACGGGGCCGAGACCAGAATCGCGGCGCCGGGTGTCGAGTAGTAGGAGACCGCGCCGGAATGGGCGATGGCACCGACCGCGATGGTAAAGCGTGAATTCTGCTGGTTGTGATAGTTGACGTCGTCGTTTGATGTGCGGTCATTCCCGGCAGCCCAGGTGATGGATGTGCCCAGTCCGTCACGTCCATACCGGGCGGCGTCTTCAATTGCCTGGGCCGTGGTCGCAAACTGATAGTAATTAAAATCGTCACCGTAGGAGTAGGTAAATCCCCAGCTGTTGTTCACAACGTCAAAATTCCGGAACCGGGGAATCAGTTCGTCGATGTCGCTGATCGAACCATAGTCGAAACTGAAGCGAAGGCCGGCGACGGTCGAATCGTAGGCAACGCCAATCGCACCGGTGCCGTTGTTCTCCGCGGCAATCAGTCCGGCAACGGATGTGCCATGACTGTCACTGCCAGTTGCCAGAGCGTCGCTGTCATTGCCGTAGGAATCGTAATCGTTAGCAAAATCGTAATTGCCGTCGAGATCGCTGTGGGTATGGTCGACGCCGTCATCGAAAATCGCCGTCGTGACACCCGCGCCGGTATAATCTTCCCAGACACCGTCGATATTGATGTCGACCCCGGTGGCAAGGTTCTTCAGATGCCAGAGGTTTGCGCTGCCAAGTTGTGGTACAGAAGTCGGTTCGGTGATGATGTCGTGCGTGGACAGCATCATCGAATAGTCGTCATCCGGCAGGTCAAAAGATTGCGCCGTGATCGAACCGTCCGAGAAAAACAGGCCCGTTCCGTCCACTCTTATCCGGTCCGTTCCGGTCCCGTCAGGCAATTGCCGCTCTCCACTGTTCGGACCTGAAAGTCATGATCTTTCCGGTCGGGTCCGGGGAATGCCCGGACAGATGCGGCTCTTGGCTTCTGACCGCTTACCAAAAATAGTATCAGTAACAGCATTTAATTCAACTTAGAATCATCGTTTTCTGAGCGTTAAAGTTTTTCGAATGATACAATCCGGAGTGACGATGACCGGGTTAGCTGATGGCTGATATAGGGCATTGTTTTATATGACTCTTTTTTTGCTTCTCGTATGTGACTGCGAAGGTGCTGTCTTGTCCGGGTGGCGCGTTGTTTGCCAGGGCTGTGTCGGGATATCCCCATGATGATATTACGTGTGCCTGTGGTCGTCCGGGAGTCGTCGCTTAATTTCGAAGGTTGCGTGTAACTGACGGGCGCAGGATATTTGCCGGATGACAGACCGTGAAGATCAGCCCGGCCAGAACCCGCCGGAATCAGGCAATCCCGCAACGGATGGCGTTGCGCTGGGGCAGATCGAACCGGTCCGGGTGCCGCTGGAAGCGCCGGAGCCGCCCTCCGGCGAATCGGCGGGGCAGACTGACCCCGGACTGTTATGCGTCGCGATGATTGCAAAGATCCACGGCGTGAACGCGGACCCGCATCAGTTGCGCCATCAGCTTGGCCTGACAGCAGGAACCTCCGGCCCGACCGACATTCTCAAGGCGGCGAAGCTGCTGGAACTGAAGGCCCGGCTGTCCAAATCATCCTGGAAACGGCTTGCGGATACACCGCTGCCAGCGATTGCGCAGGACCGGGACGGAAACTTTTTCATTCTGGCCAAGATTGCTGATGAAGAGGTGTTGATTCACGACCCGGTTGAGGGGCGGCCCATCAAGCTTCACCGGGCGGATCTGGAAGAGCGGTGGAACGGCCGTCTCATTCTGTTTACCAAACGTGCCGGACTGGCCGGGGATGAGCGCCAGTTCGACTTTACCTGGTTCATTCCGCCGGTGGTTAAATACCGCAAGCTGTTTGGCGAAGTGCTGCTGGCGTCTTTCTTCGTTCAGTGTTTTGCGCTGGTTACACCGCTGTTTTTTCAGATCGTCATCGACAAGGTGATGGTGCATCGCGGCCTGACCAGTCTGCATGTTCTGGTCATTGGCCTGCTGTCCCTCGCGGTGTTTGAAGTGGTCCTTACGGGGTTGCGTACGTACGTCTTCAGTCACACAACAAATCGCATCGATGTGGAGCTGGGTGCCAAGCTTTTCCGCCATGTCATGGGCCTGCCGCTGTCCTATTTCGGGTCGCGAAGGGTGGGGGAAACAGTTGCACGCGTACGGGAGCTGGACAGCATCCGGAACTTTCTGACCGGGTCTGCCCTGACCCTCGTCATTGATCTGATGTTCGTCTTCGTGTTTTTCGCGGTCATGTATGTCTACAGCCCGCTGCTGACCTGGATCGTGCTGGGGTCGATTCCTTTCTATGTCATTCTGGCCTATCTGGTATCGCCCACGCTGCGGGCACGCCTGCAGGACAAGTTCCAGAGAGGTGCCGAAAATCAATCCTTTCTGGTGGAAAGCGTGACCGGGGTCGAGACGGTCAAGGCGATGGGGGTGGAACCCCAGATGCAGCGGAAATGGGAAGAGCAGCTGGCAGGTTATGTCCATTCGGCGTTCCGCGCCAATAACCTGAACAATGTCGCCGGACAGATGGTCCAGCTGATCAACAAGATCGTTGTGGCGCTGGTATTGTGGTTCGGGGCACAGGCAGTGATTGCCGGGGAATTATCCATCGGCCAGCTGATTGCCTTCAACATGCTTTCCGGGCGGGTCAGCGGTCCGATCTTGCGGATGTCGCAGCTGTGGCAGGAATTCCAGCAGGCGCGCATCTCCATAGCCCGGCTTGGGGATATTCTGAATACCAGAACGGAAGCCGGGGTTACGGCAGGCCGGACCACGATGCCGACCGTCAATGGCCGGATAACCTTCGACAATGTGACCTTTCGCTACCGTCCGGATACGGCAGAGGTACTACGGCGGATTTCACTGGATGTGAAAGAAGGGCAGGTCATCGGTATTGTCGGCCCGTCCGGGTCGGGTAAAAGCACCCTGACCAAACTGGTTCAGCGGCTTTATGTACCGGAAAGCGGGCGTGTTCTGATTGACGGGGTAGATCTGGCGATGGTCGACCCGGCCTGGCTGCGCCGCCGGATCGGTGTGGTGCTGCAGGAGAATTATCTGTTCGCCAAGTCGGTGCGGGACAATATCGCGCTGGCCGATCCGGGAATGGAAATGGAACGGGTGGTCGCCGCCGCCAAGCTGGCCGGGGCTCATGAATTTATTCTGGAGATGCCGGAAGCCTATGACACGGTTGTCGGTGAGCGGGGGGGCAGCCTGTCCGGTGGCCAGCGTCAGCGTATCGCGATTGCCCGCGCGCTGGTTATGGATCCGCGTATCCTGATCTTTGATGAGGCGACAAGTGCGCTGGATTATGAATCAGAACGGATCATTCAGGAAAACATGCGGTCAATATGTGAAGGCCGCACAGTGCTGATCATTGCGCACAGACTGTCAACGGTACGCCATGCCGACCGTATCATCACGGTTGAAGCGGGTGAGGTTGTGGAAGATGGAACCCATGAGGAACTGCTGAAGAAAGACGGTCGTTATGCGCGCCTTTACAAGGTACAGGCGGAATAGGAATGTTCGGTATATTCCGCAATATCGCGCATCATTTGGCCATTGTCCGGGATTCCCTGCGGGCGGAAAAGGAGGCGCCAAAGCAGCGCAGCCGCAGCCGCAATGAACTGGAATTTCTGCCCGCTGTCCTTGAAGTAACCGAGACGCCGCCGGCAACCATTGGCCGCGGTATCATCTGGACGATCATTGCGTTTGTCGTGGCGTCTATCACCTGGGCTTTTCTCGGCGAACTGGACATCGTCGCCGTGGCACCGGGAAAGGTGGTTGCGACAGCAGGTAATATGCCGATCCAGCCGGTTGAAATTGGCGTTGTTCGCTCGGTATATGTCAGGGACGGGCAGGTTGTCTCTGCCGGTGATCCCATTCTTGAACTCGACCCGACGGAAACCGCCGCGGATGCCGAACGGCTGGCTGCCGAGCTGTTGCAGTCACGGCTGGATATCGCCCGGCTTGAAGCCCTGCTGGCACCGGACCCGACAGAAGCCTTTGAGCCGCCGCCGGAAGCAACAATCGTTCAGATTGGCCGGCAGATGGCGCTGTTGCGGAGCCAGTGGCAACGTCATCAGGAATCGCTGAAGAATTACGATGGCGAGGTTGCCGTCCTGGAAGCGGAAACCGCCTCGCTCCGCAGCGAGGCCGAGAGCCTGACCTCACAGGTCATCATCAAGCGGGATGTGGTCGGACGCTACAAGACACTGGTCGACCGTGAGCAGTTTGCCCGCACCAAGTTTCAGGAAATGCGGCTGGAACTGATTACGCTGGAAGGCGAAGCCCAGGTAAAACGCCGGATGGCTGAGCTGAATGTGGTGAAGATCGGCAACGTCATTCAGAAAGGCCGTCTGGAAGAAGCCGAATTCCGGAACCAGATAAACTCGGAACTGAAGGAAGCCGAAAAGCAGGCTTTTGCGATTGAGCAGGAACTGGTCAAGGCACGCAAGCGCGAGACCCGGCAGATACTGACCGCTCCGGCGGATGGCACAGTGCAGGAACTGAACGCCAAGGCGATCGGGCAGGTGGTCAATCCGGCGGAAATCGTTGCGGTGGTTGTCCCCTCTGGCAACAGCCTTGAGGTGCGGGCGAGGGTGGAGAACAAGGATAAGGGCTTTGTGACGCCCGGTCAGGATGTCGAGATCAAGGTTGATGCCTTTCAGTTCACAAAATGGGGCATGCTGAAAGGCAAGGTCCTGACCATGTCGGAAGATGCGATCGCTGATCCGGAAACCGGACAGACCTATTATCAGGCGGTGGTGTCAATGGACCGGACGATGATGCGGCCGGAAGCGGGCGAGGGGAAGGTCGGGCCGGGCATGTCGGTGACGGCAGAGATCAAGACAGGCAAGCGCGGTATCTACGAGTATGTGCTGGCACCGCTGGTTCGCGGTATTGACGAGTCCTTCCGCGAACGCTGATCACGCAGTCTCTCACGCGGTCGTGACGCAGTGTTGAGTTCTTCTTCCGGCAGGGCGCAGTAGTCTCTGGCCGTTCTTAACCTGTGGTGAGCCCTGCATCTGATGCGACTGATTTTCCGTGCCCCGGCGACGCTTCTCCTGATTGTCCTGCTTTCCGGGTTCGGCAGTGGCGAACGATTGTTTGCGCCAGGTGCTGATCTCTGGGAACGCTGGCAGGCACATGACCCGGCCAGCACGGCGGTGATAGATCATTCACCATGGGACGGGTTCCTGAAACGGCATGTTGTAGCGGATCCGGAGGGGGCAAATCTGGTCCGCTATGCTGATGTGAGCACCGAAGACAGGCTGCTGCTGGACAATTATATCGCCGGTCTAGCCGGTCTGCCGGTCAGTCGCTACGGCCGCGATGAACAACTGGCCTACTGGATGAATCTCTATAATGCCCTGACGGTACAGGTTGTCCTGACCCATTACCCGGTCGACAGCATCCGTGATATCGATATTTCTCCCGGTTTTTTCTCTGACGGGCCCTGGGGCAAGAAGCTTGTCACCATTGAGGGAGAGCAGGTCAGTCTGAACGATATCGAGCACCGGATATTACGCCCGGTCTGGCGTGACCCGCGTATTCATTATGGCCTGAACTGTGCGTCGACAGGCTGCCCGGATCTGTTGGCGGATGCGTTTACGGCCGGGACGGCTGATGCAGCCCTGACTGCGGCCGCGCGGGGTTATATCAATGATCCGCGGGGTGTTTCACTGCGGGGTGACAGCATCACCGTTTCGAAAATATATGACTGGTTCATTGCAGATTTCGGCGGCGATGAAGCGGGCGTTATTGACCATCTTCTGCGCTACGCTGATGAACCACTGGCTACAGTTCTCCGCCAGAAAAACCGGATTGATGATGTGCAGTATGACTGGTCGCTGAACGGGTACTGACCAGCCCCCGCGATCAGTTCTGATCAGGCACCTCTGGCTTCCCGCTTTTTGTGAGCGATGGAAGACATCATCGAAAGCGCGATAAACGTGATGCCGATCAACCCGGTGAACCATTCAGGAATATGCATGACGGCACTGGCCAGCATGATGAAGGCCAGCGTACCGATGGCGTAATGCGCCCCATGCTCCAGATAGACATATTCATCCAGTGTGCCGCGGCGAACCAGATGGACGGTCATCGAGCGGACAAACATGGCGCCGACCGCGAGGCCCAGCATGATGATGATAACATCCTTGGTGATCGCGAAAGCACCGATGACGCCATCGAACGAGAAAGAGGCATCCAGCAGTTCGAGATACAGGAAACCGATGACGCCGGAGCGTTTGGCAACGTCGGTGGCCGAGACGCTGTCCTCATCGATCTGAAAGGCAGCGTCGAGGCTGTTCACAAAGGCATAGAGAATAATGCCGGCCAGCCCGGAAAGCAGGGCCGACAGGCGATCGGCTTCCGGCACCACCGCCTGCAGGCCAAGGACGGCCAGCAGAGCGATGATGATGGTGATTGATTCCAGCTTCCCCATACCGCCGAGCAGTCGCTCCAGCGCCTTGAACCAGTGCATTTCCTTCTCGTCATCCATGAAATAGGACAGAAAGACGAGCAGCAGGAATGATCCGCCGAAGGCCGCGATCTGGATATGGGAAGCAGTCAGCAGTTCTGCATAGCGGACCGGCTGATTGAGGGCCATGTCGGCGGCCATCGGAACGCTGATTTCCCCGACGACGGCCACAATGACCAGAGGAAACAGGAGGCGCATGCCGAAAACCGCAACCAGAATGCCGACAGTCAGGAACAGTTGCTGCCAGAGTTTGTTCATGTCGCGCAAAACGGTGGCGTTCACCACCGCATTGTCGAAAGACAGGGAGACCTCAAGAACGGAGAGGATGGCAACCAGATAAAGTCCGGTCCAGCCGCCCCACATATATCCGAGTACCATGCAGATGATCGTCACGACGATCGATAATCCGTATATTCTCAGCATGGTCTACTTCCCCGCATTGATGGCTGACTTTCCAGACTCCCATTAAAGAGAAAAAACCTCTTTGAATGAGTGGCTTGGATGAAATTATGACAGTCGGGATCATGCAGCAGAACGGCCGTTTGTCCACCGCTGAGGTTGAATCAGGGCGCTTCAGCGATGGACATGTTCAGGGAACTGATCAACCGGACGCAGATGGTGCCGGCCAGTCATGGCTTTCGCCGGTCGCATCTCTGCACCAGCGATAGAAAGCGTCATAGATTCCAATACCAGCATCAAGCTGTGCAAGATCATCCCGATACATTCGTGACAGGCCCAGAGATGCCGCCAGCAGGCCGGCGGATTCCGGGGCAAGGTCCAGGCGGTTGGTATCTGCGCCCCGGACAATGGTTGCCAGATGTTCCAGTGCGCTGCTGCTCAGACCGAACTCTGCAATCATTGTATCGAAGGTGCAGAGCGGTCCCCGGTGACCCCAGTAAACATCTTCAACATCAAAGGGGGTTGCGCCGAATTTCTCGGCAACGCCGATGACCTGTGATGGGGTGACGAACAGAAACTGTGCGGCGGGATCAATGAATCTGCGAATCAGCCAGGGGCAGGCAATCCGGTCGATCTTCGGCCGCTGACGGGTAACCCAGACTGTCCTTCCGGCCTTGTCGCGGGCCGGTAGTTTACCGGCTTCCGTCATCTGAAGGCCGGCATCCCGCCAGGCGAACTGACCACCTTCCACACTTTCTGCGTCAATACTCAGATCACGCAGAATGGCGACGGCACCCTGACTGATTTTCAGCCCTTTCTGGCAATAGAGCATGATTTTGCGCTCGGCCATGGGGGCCGCAAGGCTGGCGATATCGGTAAAAGGGTGCCGGAAGGCACCGGGAATCAAACGGGGATCGTCGTTAAAATCCTCGTCTGTCCGGACATCGATGAGGACCGGACAATCCGGTGTGCCGACGAGACGGTTAAGGCGGGTGACGGATATTTCTGTTGGTGACGCCATGATGCATCCCCTTTCTCTGGAAAGGTTGAAGGATGCGGTATTTGGGCTGACGCCTCACGGGGCATCCGCAGGCCCCATGCGAAGACCATGCGGAGAGGGCGTTCCCTTGTCAAGGGTGGCGGCGCAGGTCAGTCAGTTGTCAGTGTTGCCGATGCGGCAAGGCCACGCCGGACGGCAGGGCGTTCGGCAATCCGGTCCAGCCAGATCCGGGTCGCCGGAAATTCCGGCAGGCCGTCGAACGGAAACCGGCGCATATAGATCGATTTCCGGCGCAGCCAGGTGAAACAGGCGATGTCGGCGATGCTGTAGGCTGATCCCGCAAGATAGTCGCTCGCCGCAAGACGCTGGTCGAGAACTGACATCAGCCGGATGACTTCCCGCCGAAACCAGACTTCGCCCTGTGCTGTGCCGTCAGGTCCTGCGTTCCGGCCCCACTGGCCAATAGCTGGCCCGAGTGCGCTGACCTGCCAGAACAGCCAGGACAGGGCTGCCGCCTGCTCGGTCGGGTCATTGACCGCGAGAGCTGTAGACCGGTTCGCCAGATAGTGGAGGATCGCGCCTGATTCAAACAACTGAACCGGTCTTTCCGACTGGCTGCCGTGATCAACAATCGCCGGAATTTTTCCGTTCGGGAAGCGCTCCAGATAATCTGCGTTGCGCTGGTCTCCCCGCCGAATATTGACCGGAATAAGACGATATTTGAGACGACACTCTTCCAGACAGATGGTAATTTTCTGGCCGTTGGGGGTGTCCCAGCTATAGACGTCGATCATTTCCGCATAGGCTTTCTCTATGAATGATCGGATAAGTTACGAAAAATTGTGCTTCTCGACTAACTCTGTTGTTGGAAACAGGTAACTTTCAGCGTTTCTCGTTTGGTACGCTAGTTGAAAGCGCGTAATATTGAGTCGCAGGCTTACTTCGGGGTGTCATAAAAAGACTGATGGAAACGATCGTTAATCTTCTGGGTGGCATAGCTTTGTTGCTATGGGGCGCCCGCATGGTGCGAACCGGATTTAACCGGGCGTTTGGTGCAACCTTGCGTCGCGGTCTGTCCATGTCCTCCCGAAACCGGTTCACCGCTTTCTTTGCCGGTCTTGGGGTGACCACGGTCCTGCAAAGCAGTACGGCGACGGCGATTATCACGGCCAGTTTTGTTTCCCGCGGTATGCTGACGGTGATGGCGGGTCTGGCCATCATGCTGGGGGCCGATATCGGTACCACGGCGGTTGTTCAGGTTTTTTCGATGGATATCCGCTGGTTGTCACCAACCCTGATTGCGATTGGTGTTGCTGCCTTCCTCAGCAGTGATTCCAGCAAACGGCGCGGCTTTGCACGTACGGCCATCGGGCTTGGACTGATGTTGCTGTCACTGAAGCTGATCGTCGGGGTTTCTGCACCCCTGCGCAGCTCTGAAATTTTCTCTGTCCTGATGCGTCCGCTGGCTGACGAGCCTATGCTGGCTATTCTGGTAGCCGCACTGGTGACATGGCTTTCCCATTCAAGCGTGGCAATCATTCTTCTGGTCATGTCACTCGCAGCGACACAGCTGCTCAGTCTGGAACTGGCCATGGCTATGGTCCTCGGTGCCAATCTGGGGAGCGGTATCATTGCCTTTGCGATGACCTTCGGCAGCGCCCCGGCTGGCCGGCGGATTACGATCGGTAATCTGTTCATGCGGCTGGTCGGTGTTGCCGCCTTTGCCGTGCTGCTGCCCTGGGTACAGCCCTATCTTGCACTGACGGCAGATGATCCGGCGCGAATGCTGGCCAACTTCCATACCGGATTTAACCTGATCCTCGCGATGGTGTTCCTGCCGCTGCTGCCTCTGGTTATTCGTCTGACGGAAATGATCTGTCCGGATGTGGTCGTAACCGATGATCCCGGTCAGCCCCGCTATCTCGAACAGGGCTCTCTGGATACGCCGACGGTGGCGCTGGCCAATGCGGCCCGCGAAACCCTGCGTATGGGGGACCTGGCCCGGTCCATGCTGTCACGCAGTATGGACGTTTTCGAGCGCGATGATGCGGTGCTGATGAAGGAGATCGAGAAGGAAGACAATCTGGTCGATCAGCTTCACGAAGCCATCAAGCTCTACATCACCCGGCTGAGCCGGGAAGAACTGGACCGGGCAGAAAGCCGTCGCAGTGTCGAGGTTCTGTCCTTCACGACGAATCTGGAACATGTCGGTGATATTATCGACAAGAATCTGATGGAACTGGCGGGGAAGAAAATCCGCCGCAAGGCCAGCTTTTCAGCTGATGGTCTTGAAGAATTGCGGTCCTTCCATGACCGGGTGCTGACCAATATGGATACGGCACTGAATGTGTTCATGACCGGTGACCTGAAAATGGCGCGTGATCTGCTGCGTGAGAAGACCTCCATTCGGGATCTGGAACTGTCTCTGATTGAGCAGCATTACACACGTGTAACCCAGCGTCGCGCGGACTCACTCGAAACCAGTTCACTGCACCTTGATGTGCTGCGGGACCTGAAACGGATCAACAGCCATATAACGGCTGTGGCCTATCCAATTCTGGAGCAGGCAGGTGAACTGGCAGAAAGCCGTCTGAAAACCGATAGCCTGGCGAAGTCAGTTCAGCCGCCGCCATCGCCAATTGTTGCCCCGAAAGCATAATGAGTTCCCATGTCTGAGCCTATCAATCGTCTCTATAATACGGTCGTGGTTGCGCGCGGCGAAACGCCACCTGAGAGCCGGACGGCGAAGTTATTCCGGGATGGCCGGATCAAGATAGCCAAGAAGGTTGCAGAAGAGGCGGTCGAGGTCTCGCTTGAATGCGTAACGGGGCAGCGCGACAAGGTCATTCATGAATCCGTCGATCTGATCTATAACCTCACGGTGCTCTGGGCCGAGATGGGGATTTCTCCTTCGGAAATCTGGCATGAGATGGAAGAGCGTGAGGCCGCTTTCGGCATCGCCGGAAAATTGCCAAAAGACAGTTCAAACGGATGACGGCTTCGAAGGTATTGGCTGAGGGGCGGATGCGCCCGCTTGCCGAATGGACCGATGCCGGCTCAGGCCTGCGCGGCGTTTTCACGGATATCGATGATACGCTGACGCTTTCGGGCCGGGTTCCCGGACGGGTTTTCGCGGCAATGGAACGTCTGCAACAGGCGGGCCTGCTGGTGATCCCGGTAACCGGACGACCGGCCGGATGGTGCGACATGATTGCGCGAACATGGCCTGTCGATGCGGTGGTTGGCGAGAACGGGGCGCTGGCATATCGCTATGATGCCGCCGCCCGGAAAATGCAGCGGCTTTATGCTGACGATGCTGAACAGCGTGACCTTAATCGCAAGCGGCTGGCTGAACTGGCACCGGTTATCCTGGCGGCTGTTCCCGGCGCCCGGATTGCAGCAGATCAGGCTTTTCGCGAGACCGATCTCGCGGTGGATTTTGCCGAAGATACAGGCCCGCTGTCTGATGCAGAAATTCAGCAGATCGTGGAGGCATTCGAGGCGGCGGGTGCTGTTGCCAAGGTCAGTTCAATACATGTGAATGGCTGGTTCGGCAGTTATGACAAGCTGGCCATGACCCGGCGGCTGATGGCCGAGATATTTGGCCAGTCAGAACAACAGCTGAAGTCCGGCTTCACCTTTTCCGGCGATTCACCCAACGACGCACCGATGTTCGGATTTTTCCAGCAGTCAGTCGGGGTTGCCAATCTCGTCCCCTTCGCCAGCCGCTGCGAAGCGCTGCCGACATGGATTACCGCCGGTGAGGGCGGTGACGGGTTTGTTGAACTGGTGGATCACCTGCTTGCGGTCAGATGATTGCGTGGCGGACCTTCGCTGAAACCCATTCGCTGACGATCACCGTTATAATGATTGCGATCAGGATCAGGCATACCCGTGACCAGGCCAGTTCATTGATCGAGGCCGAGAGCTGAAGGCCGATCCCGCCTGCACCGACCAGACCGAGAACGGTTGATTCCCGAATATTGATGTCCCAGCGGAAGACCGAGATACCTGCAAAAGCCGGCATGATCTGCGGCACAATACCGTAGGAGAGAACCTGTGCCCCAGACGCCCCGGTCGCACTGATTGCTTCGGTCTGGCCGGGATCGATTTCCTCAATGGCTTCGTATAGCAGCTTGGCGCAGAAACCGATGGAACGCAGGCCAATCGCGATAATGCCGGCGAACACGCCGGGGCCGAGAATCGTCACCAGCATCAGCGCCCAGATCAGCGAGTTGATGGAGCGGGATGCGACGATAATGAACAGGGCCACAGGCCGTACGAATACCGCACTGGGGGTGGTGTTCCGGGCCGCGCAGAAGGCAATCGGCACAGCGAGGATCAGCGCCATCAGCGTGCCGAGCGTGGCAATGTTGATGGTATCCCAGAGCGGTTTCCAGATTACCGAGGCATATTCCCAGCTTGGCGGGAACATCCGCGAGCCAAGGTCTGCCGCCTGTGTCGGTGCATCAGAGACAAAGAACCAGATCGTCTTGTCGGAAATCAGCTGCCAGCAAAAGACAAAGAGGGCGACCCCGACAAGCCAGGCCCCCCAGATCATCAGTTGCAGTTTCGTTGTCCGGCGCTGCCAGAGTTTTGTGCCTGCGTCGCGGGTTGTTACTGGCATGTTACTGCACCCATTTTCGGACATAGCCGGATGTATATTCAACGAACATGACGATACCGATGATAATCAGCAGGATCGCCGCCGCAGAATCGAACTCATAGCGGTCGAAAGCCGTGTTGAGCGTGGCACCGATTCCGCCGCCACCAACAATACCGACCACGGCTGATTCCCGGAAGTTGATGTCAAAGCGGTAAAGTCCGAGACCAATCATGCGTGGCATGACCTGCGGCTGTACCGAATAGTTCAGCCACTGGAACCAGCTGGCGCCGGTAGCTTTAACGGCTTCAGCCTGACCGATATCCATATCTTCGATATCTTCGGCCAGCAGCTTGCCGTAGAAACCGACGGTTGCCACAGACAGGGTAACGAACCCTGCAAAGGGGCCAAAACCGAACAGTTTAACGAAGAAAATAGCCAGAATGACTTCCTGAAAACTGCGCGAGACAGCAAGGATCGACCGGCAAAACAGGTAAACAGGCCGGGGGGCCAGGTTACGGGCAGCGCCCAGCCCGACCGGAATGGAAATCAGGATGCCTACGGCCGTGGATGTCACGGTCATCCAGAGGCTCTCATAGATGCCATCGGCAATGGCGTCCCAGCGCGAGGTGAAATCAGGCGGGAAGAACGCCCCCATAAACGCCTGGGCGCGCGGTAATCCTTCGATCACGCGGGTCCAGTTGATTTCCAGCGTCCCGAAGGCAAGCGCCAGATAGATCGCCGCGCCAAGTCCGAGAAACCAGCGCAGGCGAAGGCTTTTGATCATCGGTGGCTTTGACCATTTCCGATGTATTGTGGTTGCCGTCATGTCAGATCACCCCGTCAGCCGGCTTCGCCAGCGAGACGCTCGCGGTCGATGACCGGTGTGCGCGGCGCGGGGGGAGCAGAGTCATCATCAAGGCTGTCTTCTTCGTCCTCGACCTTGCGGATCGTGGCTTCCCAGTCTTCTTCACCATAGATCTGGGTCAGAACATCACCGGTAAGGCCGTCTGGCGGGCCGTCATAGACGATCTCGCCCAGTTGCAGACCGACGATGCGTTCAGAGAACATCTGCGCCAGCATGACATCATGAATGTTGATGATTGCAGCCAGTCCGCGTTCTTTGCAGAGCTCATTGATGAGCCGCATGATCTGGCGCGAGGTTTTCGGATCGAGCGAAGCTGTCGGTTCATCGACCAGCAGCAGGTCGGGGTTCTGGATCAGGGCGCGGCAGATACCGACCCGCTGGCGTTGTCCGCCAGACAGCTCGTCAGCGCGCTTGTCGACCATATGATCGAGGCCAACCCGTTCCAGAAGCCGGAATGCTTCATCAATATCGCTTTGGGGGAATTTACGGAACCAGCTGCGCCAGAAACCGACATATCCAAGACGTCCTGAAAGAACGTTCTCCATCACCGTCAGACGCTCCACCAGTGCGTATTCCTGGAAGATCATGCCCATCCGGCGCCGGGCACGTCGTAGCGCACCCTGACCAAGAGAGGTGAGTTCTATGTCACCGAGAAAAATTTTCCCGGAGGTCGGGTCAACCAGCCGGTTTACACAGCGGATCAGGGTCGATTTACCGGCCCCTGACGGGCCGATCAGTGCCATTACCTGACCGTCAGGAACCTCAAGAGAGACATTCTTCAGGGCACGGTCGCCGGTTCGATACTGTTTTACGAGGTCGATGAGTTTCAACATCGGATTGTCCTGCCGCTGCCGGTTTCAGAAATGGAAGCTGCCGGGCCAGACCGTCAGGCCGGACCCGGCAGCAGCCGAAGCAAGTACTTATTTGCAGGAATAAGTCACGCCATTCGCTGCATCAATCTTGCGAATGACATCCCAGTTGAACTTGTGACTGATCGAAACGAAGGAGCCTTCAACTTTGAATTCCTTCTGCAGGTCGCTGCCTTCCCACTCGAAGGTGAAGAATGCCTGCTTGATCTTTGCAGCCAGTTCCGGATGCAGATTGTGGGCGAGGCCATAACCTGTGGTCGGGAAAGTCTGGGATTTGTAGATCGAGCGGATTTTCGAGGGATCGACAACCTTGCGGTCGATCATCCGTTTCATCACCGAGTTGGCGACAGCAGCGGCGTCATAATCCTTGTTGGCAACGCCAAGTACGGAGTTGTCATGCTTGCCGGAGAAGGCGGTTTTGAAATCGGTGTCGGCAATCAGGCCGAATTCTGATTTCAGGATCGCTGAGGGAGCCTTGAAGCCGGAGTTCGATGTGGGCGCGGTGAAGGCAAGCGTTCTGCCTTTCAGGTCCGCCGCGGACTGGATCGGGCTGTCAGCCGGAACGATGATTTCCATTTCATAGCCGAAGCTGCCGTCTTTCGCGGCCATCATGCCAAAGGGTACAAAACCGGCGCAGGCAACGGCGATCGGATTGGAACCAGTATTCACACCGGCAATGTGCAGACGACCGGAACGCAGCGCCTCAAGCTGGGCGGCGTTCGACTGGACCGGGAAGAAGAGAACCTTCTTGCCGGTGGTTTCTTCCATATGCTGGATGAAGCCATCCCATACTTTCTGGTACACAGCCGGGTCTTCGACGGGTGTGTAGGAGAAGATCAGGGTGTCCGGATTGACCCAGTCTTTTGAATCAAGTGGCAGATCCGCTGTAAGGTCGCGATCTCTGTCGCAATAGCGGCTGTCGAGGAAGCTGCGGTTGCATTCTTCCTGCGCCTGCGCAGTGGTGGTAAAACCACTGAATGCAAGCGCTGCAGTTGCGACGGCAAATGTAGTAGCAGCAAAAAATTTCATCTCTGTGAACTCCCTAGTGTATGGTTTGCCTGACCTAACGCATTTTTATTTCACTTTTTTTACACTTGCAGCGTCTCACAGGCATTAAATGGCTGCAACGGGATTCTTGATCGGAAAAGACTCAATTCTCGGGATGTCAGAACCAGCGACGCCACTTCAGAATGAAGATTTCCAGAATTGCCCCGACGCCAAGCAGTAGGCAGACGATCAGGAATGCCGTGGAGTTTTCCGAACCGGGGATGCCACCGACATTAATACCCAGCAAACCTGTGAGAAATGACAGGGGAATAAAGATCACGCTGATGATCGCCAGAACATACATGTTCCGGTTCAGCCGTTCTGATATGGCATTCGATATTTCGTCACGAATGACACCGGCCTTGTCCCGCAGACTGTCGAGATCTTCGACATAACGGGTGATGGCGTCGAGGGCTTCGCGTGAACGAATGCGCTGGCGTTCTGCGAACCAGGTAACCTCTGCCATTGACAGATGTGATAGTGCCACCTGCTGAGGTGCAATAAACCGGCGCAGGGCAATGATCTGCCGCCGGGTTTCGGAAAGCTCGGCCCGGCTTTCCTGACCGCTTTCGGCGACGGCGGATTCCTCCAGTCCGTCCAGGCGGTCATGCATTCCCAGAATGACCGGGGCCATACGCTCGGACAGGGCCAGCGCCAGGTCGGTCACCAGTTCGGAGGCGTTCTTGGGTCCGGAAGCACGTTTCAGGCGCTGTCGGATATCATCAACGGACATCAGTTTCGCCTTGCGGAGCGAAATGATCAGATGCCCCGTAACCCACATACGCACAGACAGCATATCCTCCGGATTTGCGCCGGGATTGAGATTGACGCCGCGCAGGTTGATCAGGAGTCCGTCATCATAGGTTTCGCACCGCGGACGGGTGTCGGTCGCCAGCAGGGCATTCGCAATCAGAGGCTCGACGCCAAGTAAGTCTTTCAGAACCTTGTCGACGCCGCTGACTGTCCGGTCAAAATGCAGCCAGACAGTCTGATCAGGTTCGGCTATGGCGGCAGCGACATCATCACCGACCCAGACAGCGCCGCCATTGCCATCAAGTCGCCAAGCGTCAATAAGACCGTCAACCATTACAGTATCCCTGTGCTGAGTTCCCCAACTCCATAGCGGGCTGTTGTCTGATTGAAAAGGCCCGCAGGAGGCGCTTTGGCGTTACAGCAGTCCGGACAGCAGGGTTGCAATGCCAAGGAAAGCCGTAAACCCGGCGATATCGGTCACCGTTGTCAAAACAATGGAGGATGACTGGGCCGGGTCCTGCCCCAGTCGTACCAGCATGATCGGCACGATGGCCCCGGCAAATCCGGCCGCGATCATGGCCAGTATCATGGAGGAAGAGATCACCAGCACCAGCCCGTAGGAACCACTCCAGAAGTAAACTCCGAGGGAACAGGTGATCGCGATGGCAATGCCGTTATAGAGACCAACCTGGCCTTCCTTGAAGGTAACGGCCATCCATTGCCGGGCGGTGATCTCACGCAATGCGAGCCCCCGCATGGTGACGGCAAGTGCCTGGGCACCGGCATTCCCGGACTGTCCGGCAACGACAGGCAGCAGGACGGCCAGTGCCGTAAACTGGGCAATCGTGCTTTCAAAGAACCCCACTACGGCGGCCGCCATGAAGGCGGTCAGCAGATTGATCTGCAGCCAGGGCATCCGCTTGCGAACAGCAAAGAAAGGAGAGGAAAGAGCGCGTTCATCGCGGCTGGCACCCACCATGGTCTGCATGTCGGCGGTGGCGTCCTGTTGCGCCGCATGCAGCAACGCAGTCTCCGGGATGACGCCGACCAGCCGGCCGTCAAGATCGGTGACCGGAAGATTGGCAACCTCCCGGCTTTCAAAAAGTTCGGCGACTTCCTGCTGCGGGGTTATCGGCTGGACTGTCGCGGTGAGGGGTCTGGAGAGGCGCGACAGCTTCATCCGGGAATCAGCAATGGCGACATCCTGCAGCAAGGCCCGGGCTGTCAGCCTGCCTTCGTCATCGACCAGAAACAGTTCCGTGCCGATACCCTGACCGGCTTCGCGCATCAGGGTGAGGGCTTGCCCCACGGTTGATTTTTCCCGGAAACTCTGTGCTTTCGGGTCCATCAGCCTCCCGGCGGTATCCGCCGGATGGGCCATCAGTATCTGTATCTCCTTTGAGATATGATCCGGCAGAATGTCCAGGATCCGCCTGAGATCGTCATCTTTCAGCTGGCTGGTCACCCGGATTGCGGCAGCCGGTGGCAGGTTGGCGAGGATTGCGCTGATTGCCTCATCAGACATGCGGACAAGCAGCATTGCTGCCACACCGGGAACAAGCCGGGACCAGACAGGCAACAGCAGGTCAACCGGATGGGCCTGCAGAATTTCCGCGGCATCTTCAGGCGCGAGAGTTTCCAGCCGGGTTGCCGCAAGCATGGGGTGGTCGACGAGATAGCGTCGGTTCAGCGCATCAATGATCTGCGTGGGTTCTGTTGTCATCATTCATCACTCCTTGCCGGACGGAACAGTTTGTCCGGGCCGGGTGTCGGGGGCGAGAAGCTGGATAAAGCCGCTGATCGTAATGACAAAACCGGTGGCCAGATGCCCGGCGATGGAGTTTCCAGACCGGGGCAGTGACGCGGGAACGAGCAGCTTTTCCGCCTGTTCCAGTGCATCCTGACGCAGCAGGCCCATCACGTCATTCCGACGGTTGATGACCGGGAGACCACTGAACCGGCGCCATCCCGGATTGCTGTGCGCCATTGACAGGGAGGCGCGGGCAGAGAGCGGGGTAAATCTGTTGTCGATGATATCACCAATCGGCTGATCATCATTCAGGAGCAGCAGTTTCTCCAGCTCGACAACACCGGCAAACCGCCGGCCCCGGCCTGTCACGATGGCCATCCCACCGCAACTTTCCCCCTGACTGCGCAGTCCTTTCAGACATTCTCCGGCAGTTGTCGTGACCTTGAAGTAGGGGGTAGAGACATCCATCCAGGCACCAACGGTCAGGACCGGATAGTTCAGGGTTCGCTCAATGTCGCGTGACAGCCTTGCGGGCAGGGCCTCCAGTATCCCGGTACGCTCGGCCTCGGCCACATGCCGCAGAATAGCTGCCGCATCGGCGTAACTGATGTCGCGCAGGATAGCGACTGTACGCTCCAGCGGCACTTCGGTCAGAATCAGTGCGGCGGACCAGGGTTGCAGATTTTCGGTCAGCCGGACTGCGGAACGCAGCGGGGCAAAGGCCAGAAAGGCTCCGCCCTCTGCCGGTTCGGCAGCGGCGATGATTTCTGCGGCTTCCCGGGGCTGTTCCTCGATGAAACCCAGCGTCAGTTCAAGCTGTTCACTCATCCGAATCGTCCCGGGCAAGAATCGTGACCGTTGAATTCTGTGCGAGGGTGGCAGGGATAACCGTACGACCGGCTTCTGTATCCAGAACAAAGGATGTCGGGGTGATTTCGATCACAACACCTTCGATTTTACCGATTCTGACCTGTTGTCCCGGTTCCACATCTTCTTTCAGGTAATGGGCGGCAATCAGATTGGCTGTGAGATCCCGTGCGCCAAGCCCGAATGCCAGGGCAAACCCGGCCAGAATGGCGGCAAAGGCGACCGCGAGAATAATCACCAGGAAGGTAACATCGACACCGATCTGATCTAGACCAATGACGGTGGCAATCAGCAGCGTTATGCCCTGCGCCATGCTGCCGAACAGATCGGCCTGACTGAAACGGGCTGTGGCTGCGGCGGATACGGTCAGGTCCCGGACGAAGGTGCTGACGAGAAACCCGACGAGAACGATCATGATCCCGGCCAGCACTGTTGGCAGGTAGGAGACAATGTCATCAAGCCAGGAGGAGAAGGCATCAAGTCCGGCAACATTTGTTGCAGCGGAAAAGAAGATGAAGATGACCAGCCAGAAGGAGATATTGGCGAGCAGGGATATTGCTGCGACCGATAGCCGGAACCTTGCGAGGCTGCCCTTTGTCAGAAAGCTGTCGAGACCCCGGTTTGTCAGATCACCGAGCCGTCGCATTCCGCGGCGGGCGAATTTTGCAACGAACCAGCCGACCAGAACCAGCAGGGCAGCGCCCAGCAGGTCAGGCAGATAATTCAGTATCGTGCTGAAGACATCGAAAGCAGTTTGTCTGAGATTCTCGAATACCTTGGGCAATTCTTGCATCTGACTCTCCACAGCGTGATCGCTGCAGAGAGTCTAACAGGTGAGGTACAGCCTGTCGTGGCAATTAGCTGGTCGTAAGCCGGGGCTTAGTGATCTGAATCGGATAGGAACTGGTCGCTAAGGCCAGTATCATAGGCCATCGCGTTTGCCGTCAGAGTTACGCCGAGAGGACTGTAGTCACGCGCCAGTCCCTTGCGTTCCAGAGCCACCCATACAGACGGGTTGGCAAAGCCGCTGGCATCCCGGGAAGACACAACGAAGGAGCCGATATGCACATGATCGCCATGGGCATGCGGCAACCGGTTGATCCGGACATCACCACTTTCCGGATCCCGGGTAGAAATGTTGTCCTGCCCGGCGAGGACCTGTGCCAGTGCCAGGGTGCGAAGCTGGAGCTTGTTGAGTTTAAGCGGGTTGCTGCGTGGAGGCATGATGTCTCTGCTTTCGTTCAAAGAAGATTCGGTTGTTCTGGCAATCTGTCGGCGGATGATCAGAGGCGCGGCGTGAACCGGATTGACCCGAGTTGCTGACCAGTGGCCAGATCGAACAGAACAATCCGTTCTGATCCGTCACCGGCGGCAATGCGGACGGCTGCCCGCCCGTCAGGATAGCTGATTTCGACGATGCGCTCGTCCTTTTCAAGGGCGATTTCCTGTGTCCCAAAGGGCGCGCGCGTCACGGCAGATTGTTCCGGCTGGCTGGCAAGTGGCTGTTCGGCCGTCTTTGCTGTACCGGATACCTGACGATAGAGGCCGTAACCGACCGCGATGACGCCGGCGATGATCAGGACGCCCATGCCGATGACCAGTGCTTTCAGGAATTTCATCAGCTTTCTCCGGATGCTGTCGGGGTTTTTGATGCCGGGCGGGATGTCATTGCCGGATCATCAACGACCGTCGCCAGTGTTAATAACGATTTTCTCAGTGATTCAAGCGGTTTGCTCCAGCGCCCTGCGACGGTCTGCCGGAATATCCTGATGCTGTTGTACCAGGCTGTGCGGTCGCCCGAGGTTCCCCACATCCAGTTTGAATTGACCGGCAGCACAATCCAGCAGCGAATGCCCATGGCGCCTGCGATATGTCCGACCTCACCTCCTGCGGCGATGACAAGGTCGACTTCAGACAGGGCAGCAGCCAGCTGACGCGGGTCGTCCATATCGCCAGTGGCTGGTTTTACCCGGCCTTCAGCCCAGTTGATGCTCCTGAAATCTTCCGCACCGGTGTTCTCCAGACTGATGAAACTGACGGGAGCCGGAATCGTGAGGACTTCACGCAGACGGGCCACAGGGATCGTTTCATCACGGTTTCCGGGTGCGCGCAGGGCAATTCCCACGCGCAGGCCCTTCTCTGCAACTTTCGGAGATTTGGCGACCGGGTTCAGATAACCGCTGGCAAGCGGCTGGGTGGTCCCTCCGGCGCGCAGGAAACTGGGGGCCGTGAGCAACTTCATTTCGATGTCGCAGTCAGTCTCAGTCGCGTCCGGCTCGATCATGTCGTCAGACAAATCACTGTCGAGCAGCAGGGGCATGTATTTGCGGTCGACGGCAAGTGTCACCCGTGCGCCGCTTTCCCGCAGCAGCGGTGCATAACGTAGTCCCAGAACAGTCTCTGAAAGATGATCTTCCTGCCGCAACAGAACATGCTTGCCGGAAAATGAGGGAATCCGGGTAACTGTTTTCCCGGATGCATCAACTGCCTTGCCGCCCGGTCGCCAGGTGTATTCAGACCATCCCTGCCCGAAGTCACCTGATGCCAGCAAAGCCTCGGCCTTTCCGATATGTGCATCCATCCGGGTGTCGTCGATTGCAATGGCCTTGTCGAAAGCTTCGATGCCTTCCTGATACCGGTTGGTGACGCAATAGCATTGGGCAAGTTTCAGCCATGCTTCCGCATTTTCCGGATTCTGCTCGGTAACGGTGCGATAATGTTTGCGGGCTTCATCCTGCCGTCCGAGGTCGTTCAGCAAGCCTGCCAGCAGCGTTCGGGCCTCAGAATCAGTCTTGTCGACAGACAGGGCTGCATTCAGGGTGCGCATGGCAGCTCCGCGCTGACCAAGGCGAAGTTGTATCTGACCAAGCTTACGATGCTGGCCGGGAAGCGTCGGGTTGAGCTTTACTAGCCGGTTGTAGAATTTCTCTGCGACACTGTCCGCATTGACCTTTTCGGCCAGCATGGCGAACAGTCGCAGAAGATCCGGTGGCGTACCGCCGACGGATAACAGCTGTCCGGCTTCTGCTTCCATAGCGTTCAGATCGCCGGCGTCAAAGCTCGCAAGCAGCGACGCAGCATGATCACGCGGTTTGCCCGGCGCCGTTTTTGCCGTTGATGTAGGAGTTGTTTCCGAAGCCATACCGATTGAAT